>Ga0208938_1000153_pt1 | contig 64214 bp, 82 predicted proteins | sample AD_UKC125_MetaG_FD_184434 | JGI IMG/M metagenome (GOLD analysis project Ga0208938, IMG submission 184434) | Active sludge microbial communities of municipal wastewater-treating anaerobic digesters from USA - AD_UKC125_MetaG (SPAdes) (version 2) | ecosystem: Engineered > Bioreactor > Anaerobic >... | reverse complement strand
AATGTGCAGATGAGCATAGAGCTGATAACCCCGATAGCCATAGAGGAAGGACTGCGCTTTGCAATTCGCGAAGGCGGACGCACCGTTGGTGCAGGTGTGGTAACTTCTATCGAGTAATGTAGCGGATATACCGGGCAGGTGGTGAAAACGGGAATGTTTTCACCACCAAACACCCGGAGGCGTGTATATTGAACTATCAGTTTTTAAGGAGGTTTTAGCAAGAGTGAGCGGCCAACAGAAAGTGCGCATACGGTTGAAAGCTTTTGACCACAAACTGCTGGACCTGTCAGCGCAGAAAATCGTAGAAACGGCCAGGAAAAATGGATCCAGTGTATCAGGACCGATTCCCCTGCCGACCCGGAAGAGTGTTTATACCATTTTACGCTCTCCCCATGTAAACAAGGACTCCCGGGAGCAGTTTGAAATCCGGACTCACAAACGGCTAATCGATATTCTCGATCCGAATCCGAAGACCATTGATGCATTGATGCACCTTGATCTTCCCTCCGGTGTCGACATCGAAATCAAGCTGTAAGGTTGAGGACCGGTGCTGAAAGGTTAGTGGGAAGTTTAGTGGCCTGAAGGCGGTAAATCCGGTAGTTATTTAGAAGTGATGTTGGAGACCCCACTTCCAACCTATCGCTGAGAGAAAGCTCAACAGGAGGTAACCAAGGTGAAACAGGTAGAGAAAGCAATTTTAGGCATTAAAATTGGCATGACCCAGATCTTCGACGAACAAGGCCAAGCCGTACCGGTGACAGTGGTGGAAGCAGGTCCCTGCACGGTACTACAGAAGAAAAGCCTTGCCTCTGATGGGTACAATGCCATTCAGGTAGGCTTTGGCAGCGTGAAAGAGAATCGAGTTAACAAACCGTTAAAAGGGCATTTTAAGAAAGCCAACGTAAAACCCCTGCGGTTCATCCGGGAATTTCGGATGGAGAATATTGATGAGTATGAAATTGGACAGGAGATAAAAGTGGACCTTTTTGCACCCGGTGATGTAGTGGATGTAGTAGGCACCTCCAAAGGTAAAGGATTTGCCGGAGGTGTAAAAAGGCACAATTTCGCCCGGGGTTCCATGGGGCACGGTTCCAAGTACCATCGCCGGCCCGGTTCTCTGGGAGCGAAAGGACCGGCCCGAGTATTTAAAGGACGCAAACTCCCTGGTCGCATGGGTGGAGAACGGGTCACAGTGCAGGGTTTGAAAGTGGTAAAAGTCTATCCGGAACGCAACTTGATCCTTATAAAAGGCTCTATTCCAGGGCCCAAAAAAGGTCTTGTGCTGATAAAGAATTCCGTGAAAGCTTAGTTGTTACGTCGAAGGAGGTTTAGCCAGATGCCCAAAGTTCCATTATATAACATGAGCGGGGCCCAGGTAGGGGAGCTGGAACTAAATGACAATGTTTTCGGCATAGAACCCAATCAGGCGGTTTTGTATGATTTTGTAAAAATGCAGCTGGCCAATAAAAGAGTTGGAACCGCTTCTACCAAAACCCGCGGTCAGGTAAGAGGAGGAGGACGCAAACCCTGGCGTCAAAAGGGAACCGGCCGTGCCCGCGTAGGCAGTACCCGCAATCCGTTGTGGACAGGAGGAGGAGTTGTATTTGGACCTCACCCCCGGGATTATTCTTACAGACTGCCGCGCAAGGTAAGAAGACTGGCCATGAAGTCTGCTTTATCCAGCAAAGTTAAAGAGGACAATATCATCGTGGTTGATGAACTGACTTTTGCTGAGCCTAAAACCAAGCTTATGATTGAAACCCTGAAGGCACTCAATGCCAGTAAGAAGACGTTGGTCGTGACCGCTGACGGAGATGTTAATGTAACTAAATCCGCACGCAATATACCCGGTGTTAAACCCCTGGCAGTGGACTTCATTAATGTTTACGACCTTCTGCATTATGACACCCTACTTATTACTAAGGACGCTGTAGCCAGGGTAGAGGAGGTATTCGCATAATGAAAGACTACCGCGATATTATCATTCGCCCGGTGGTAACAGAGAAGTCTATGAACCTGCTGGCGGATAACAAATATACTTTTATCGTTGATAAACGTGCCAACAAAACCGAAGTGAAGAATGCTATAGAAAACATTTTCAATGTCAAGGTCGAGTCCGTACGCACCATGAATATAAAAGGCAAACCCAAGCGCATGGGGCGGTTTGTGGGGCGGACCCCCGCACGGAAGAAGGCCATTGTAACTCTGAAGCCCGGGCACAAGATTCGGATCTTCGAGGGAATGTAAGGCTTTAGCCGTTATAAGGAGGGAATACGCAAATGGCTATTAAATCATATAAACCCACTACGCCCAGCAGGCGGCATATGACGGTTCTGCCTTTTGATGAAATAACCAAAACCGAGCCCGAAAAAAGCCTGACCGTACCGTTAAAGAAAACCGGCGGGCGTAATGCCCAGGGGCGCCTGACCGTACGGCACCGGGGCGGCGGACACAAACGCCTCTACCGTATTGTGGACTTTAAGCGGGTCAAAGATGATATTCCTGCCAAGGTGGCAGCCATTGAATATGATCCTAACCGCACTGCTAATATCGCTCTGCTGCACTATGCAGACGGGCATAAAGCATATATCATTGCTCCCGACAATCTTAAAGTCGGCGACATAGTAGTTTCAGGCCCTAATGCCGATATCAAGACCGGGAATACGCTTCCGTTAAGATCTATACCGGTAGGTTCGCTGATTCACAATATCGAGCTGCGCCCCGGCAAGGGCGGGCAGTTGGTCAGAGCAGCTGGAGCAGTGGCCCAGCTCATGGCTAAAGAAGGTGATTATGCCCATGTTCGCCTCCCTTCCGGTGAAGTGCGTCTGATCCATCTGAACTGCCGGGCAACCATTGGCCAGGTAGGCAATCTGGAAAATGAGAACATTACTATCGGCAAGGCCGGCCGTTCTCGCTGGCTGGGAATTCGTCCTACAGTACGCGGATCAGTAATGAATCCGGTAGATCATCCTCACGGCGGCGGTGAAGGACGTGCGCCGATTGGACGTAAATATCCGGTGTCCCCTTGGGGCAAGATCGCTATCGGCGGAAAAACTCGCAAGAAGAAGCCTTCCGATAAGATGATCGTCCGGAAACGGAAGTAAAGGAGGTCTTAGGAATTGAGCAGGTCGCTGAAAAAAGGACCCTACTGTGATCCAAAACTCTTAGCCAAAATTGAAAATATGAATGAAACCGGAGAGAAAAAGGTTATCAAGACCTGGTCTCGCCGTTCCACCATTATGCCGCAGATGGTGGGTCATACACTGGCTGTTCATGATGGGCGCCGTCATGTGCCTATCTATATTACCGAAGACATGGTAGGAATGAAACTGGGTGAATTTGCTCCTACCAGAACGTACCGGGGACACGCTGGCAAAAATGAAAAGACCAGCAGGTCCAGATAGGAAGGAGGATCAGGAGACATGGAAGCCAGAGCAGTTGCTCGCTATCTAAGGGTTTCCCCTTTTAAGGCCCGTCAGGTGGCCGACCTGATCCGGGGCAAGGATGTGGATGAGGCAATTGGTATCCTGCGGTATGTCAATAAAAAGTCCGCACCCATGATCCATAAGGTATTAAAGTCGGCCATTGCTAACGCAGAGCACAATTACGATATGGATGCTGATTCCCTGTATATTTCCGAGATTTACGTTGATGAAGGACCGATTATCAAGCGTATGCGGCCTCGTGCTTATGGAAGAGCTGATATACGTCGGCACAGGACCAGTCACATCACGGTTGTAGTGCGTGAAAGGGAGGTTAAATAGTGGGTCAAAAGGTACATCCGAAAGGTTTTCGCATAGGCATTATCCGGGACTGGGATTCCAACTGGTATGCCGACCGGGATTACGTGGATCTGGTCCACGAAGACTTCAAGGTTCGCAAGTTTATAAAGGACAAATTCTATCAGGCCGGAGTCTCCAAAGTCGGAATTGAACGGACCGGCAACCGGATAAAGGTTACTATCCATACAGCTAAGCCTGGCATTATAATTGGGCGCGGCGGTACGGAAGTAGAGATATTGAAGGAACAGTTAATAAAAATGACCGGCAAGAATGTCAGTGTCAACATTCAGGAGATTAAGAAACCGGAACTGGATGCTCAGATTATGGCCGAAAGCATTGCCCAGCAGCTGGAGAAGAGAGTATCATTCCGGCGGGCTATGAAGCAGGCCTTGGGACGTATCATGCGTGCCGGCGGCGTAGGGGCCAAAATCATGGTATCAGGCCGGTTGGGCGGAGCCGAAATTGCCCGATCCGAATGGACTGCAGAGGGGAAAGTGCCCCTGCACACTTTGAGAGCGGATATTGACTACGGGTTTGCCGAAGCCAATACCACTTACGGCAAGATCGGTATTAAGGTATGGATCAACCGGGGTGAAATCCTGCCGGAAGCCAAGAAAAGACCACCCCAAAAAGCTGTGGAGGAGGCAGACAAATAATGCTTACCCCGAAACGTGTTAAATATAGAAAGCAGCATCGGCCCAGACACTTATCAGGTAAGGCTAATAAGGGCAACACTGTCACTTATGGTGACTATGGTCTGCAGGCTCTGGAAGCAGGCTGGATTACCAACCGCCAGATTGAAGCCGCCCGTGTTGCTATCAACCGTTACGTAAGAAGAGGCGGCAAGCTGTGGATCAAGATTTTCCCGGATCGGCCCTTAACAGTAAAACCGGCTGAAACCCGTATGGGTAAAGGAAAAGGTTCTCCGGAGCACTGGGTCGCAGTAGTTAAACCAGGCCGGGTAATGTTTGAACTGGCCGGTGTTAGTGAAGAAGTTGCCAAAGAGGCCATGCGGCTTGCATCTCATAAATTACCGGTTAAATGCAAGTTCGTAAAACGTGAGATGGGTGGTGAGGTTAGTGAAGGCAGCTAAGCTAAGAGAGCTAACCGACGAGGAACTGAAAAAAAAGGTCCGGGATTATAAAGAAGAGTTGTTCAACCTTAGATTCCAACTTGCCACCGGGCAACTGGATAATCCCATGAGAATCAGGGATGTTCGCAAAAACATTGCCCGCTGCAAAACTGTTCTCCGCGAGCGTGAGATCGCCCAGGAAAACAAAAGGTAAAGGAGGTCTAAGGGTTGGCTGAAAATCGTGGTAACCGGAAAGTAAGAGTCGGCACTGTAACCAGTGACAAAATGGATAAAACCATCACCGTAAGCGTGGAAACTGTAAAACAGCATCCACTTTACAAGAAAACCATTAAAACCAGCAAAAAATATAAAGTACATGATGAAAACAATGAAGCTAAGATCGGCGATGTGGTTCGCATTATGGAAACCCGTCCCTTAAGCAAAGACAAGAGATGGAGGCTTGTGGAAATAGTTCGCAAGGCCAAGACATTGGAGTAATACCTGGACTTTGGAAGGGAGGTTTACACGTGATTCAACAGGAAACCATGCTCCAGGTAGGCGACAACACCGGGGCTAAAAAGATCCTTTGTATAAAGGTGTTGGGTGGATCTACCCGCCGGTATGCAACGGTAGGAGACGTTATAGTTGCATCCGTTAAGGAAGCAGCCCCTGGCGGCGTAGTGAAAAAAGGCGATGTCATAAAGGCGGTTGTAGTAAGAACTAAGAAGGAGATCAGAAGGCCGGACGGATCCTATATTGCATTTTCGGAAAACGCGGCCGTGATCATAGATGATAACGGTAATCCCAAAGGAACCCGTATTTTTGGGCCGGTGGCCCGTGAACTCAGGGAAAAGAACTTTATGAAGATTATCTCCCTGGCTCCGGAAGTCCTTTAGTCAATGGAGGTGTAAAACAGATGCGAATCAAAAAAGGTGACATGGTATTAGTCACGACGGGGAAGGACTCCGGGAAAAAGGGCAAGGTATTGAAAGTGCTTCCCGACAAAAACCGGGTAGTCGTGGAAGGAGTCAACCGGGTCAAGAAGCATACCAAGCCTAATCGGGCCCTTCCTCAGGGAGGAATTCAACGGATTGAAGCCCCGCTGCATATATCCAACGTGATGGTGGTATGCGGCAAATGCAATAAACCTACCCGGGTTGGGCACAAGGTTTTGTCCAACCAGGAAAAAGTCCGCGTCTGCAAACGTTGCGGAGAGGTATTGGATTAATGTGCCAGGAAGGGAGGCTTAGTTAATTAATGGCTAGGCTGTATGAACTATACAAGAACGAGATCACGCCTAAACTGATGGAAAAGTTTCAGTATAAAAATATCATGGAAGTACCCCGTATTGACCGGGTAGTAGTCAATGTCGGTGTAGGCGAAGCCATTCAGAATCCCAAAGCCCTGGATGGCGCTGTAAATGACCTGACACTGATCACTGGACAAAGGCCGGTAGTCACCAAAGCTAAAAAATCCATCGCCGGTTTCAAACTGCGTGAAGGAATGTCCATCGGCTGCAAGGTCACCTTAAGAGGGGAAAGGATGTATGATTTCCTGGACCGGCTGATCAACCTGGCCTTGCCCCGGGTGCGCGACTTCCGCGGTGTATCGCCGGATGCTTTTGACGGCCGCGGCAACTATTCCCTGGGAATAAAAGAACAGACCATTTTCCCGGAGATTGACTATGACAAAATCGATAAAATCCGCGGACTGGAGGTTAATATAGTAACCACCGCCAAAACCGACGAAGAAGCCCGGGAATTGCTCAGGGCCATGGGTATGCCATTCAGATGATAAGGAGGTAAGGATTAGTGGCCAAGAAAGCGATGATTGCCAAAGCTAAGCGGCCTCAGAAGTTTAAGGTTCGTGAATATAATCGCTGCAAGATTTGCGGTCGTCCGCGGGCTTATATGCGCAAATTCGGTATGTGCCGTATTTGTTTCCGCGAGCTGGCCCACAGAGGTGAACTGCCAGGCGTTACCAAGTCCAGTTGGTAAGGTTGTTTGCAAAGGAGGTTATAGGATATGGTCATGACTGATCCCATCGCCGATTTCCTGACTCGTATCAGAAATGGCAACATGGTCATGCATGAAACCGTTGAAGTGCCCGGCTCGAAGATCAAGCTGTCCATTGCGGACATCATGAAAAGAGAAGGGTACATCAAGGATTACGAATATATTGAAGATGGCAAGCAGGGGATTATTCGTATTTATCTGAAATACGGCCCCAACAAGGAAAAAGTCATCACCGGCATTAAGCGCATCAGCAAACCAGGTTTGCGGGTTTACGTGAAGAAAGACGAAATCCCCCGGGTATTGGGCGGTCTAGGGACGGCTGTGATATCCACTTCCAAAGGACTGATGACCGACAAGGAAGCCCGTAAAGCAGGGTTGGGCGGCGAAGTCATTTGTTATATCTGGTAACTGAAGGAGGGTAATATAGTGTCACGAATCGGGAAAAAACCGATATCCCTGCCTCAGGGCGTTGAAATAACCGTCAAAGACAATATGGTTACGGCCAAAGGCCCCAAGGGAACCCTCTCTCAGGCTATTCCCCAGGGGATTACAGTTTCCGTGCAGGATAATCAAATCGTGGTAGAAAGAGCCGGTGACAGCAAGCAGGATCGGGCTTACCACGGCTTAACCCGGGCGCTGTTGGCCAATATGGTACAGGGTGTAAGCACCGGTTTTGAACGCAAATTGGAATTGGTTGGCGTCGGGTACCGTGCCCAGTTGCAGGGTAAGAAACTGGTTATTAACATTGGTTATTCCCATCCGGTAGAGGTTGAGCCTCCGGAAGGAATAGAATTTGAAGTTCCAGCTGCCAACAAAATTACGGTAAAAGGCATTGACAAGCAGCTGGTAGGCAATACCGCCGCAGTTATCCGCGATATTCGCAGACCTGAGCCGTATAAGGGCAAGGGTATTAAATATGAAGATGAAGTGGTACGCCGCAAGGCTGGCAAAGCTGGCGGTAAATAACACAGGAAGGGAGTGACCGCATTGTTTAAAAAACAAAGCCGTAATCAATTAAGGCGATATAAACACCAAAGAATTCGCCGTAAAGTACACGGAACCAGGGAGACCCCCAGGCTGTGTGTTTATAAGAGCTTAAACCATATATATGCACAGATTGTTGATGACGAAAACGGAGTTACCCTGGCTGCTGCTTCCACCCTGGATAAAGAACTGAGCGATCTTCCTTCCAAGACCAACATTGAGGCGGCCAAAGCGGTGGGCAAGCGTATTGCTGTAAAAGCCCAGGAGAAGGGTATTACTAAAGTAGTATTTGATCGCAGCGGCTATAAATACCATGGCCGGGTGGCTGCTCTGGCAGATGCTGCCCGGGAAAATGGACTGCAGTTCTAAGGAAAAAGGAAAGCTAGGAGGGAAATGATGTTTGATAAGGAACAGGCTGGCCCGGAACTAATTGAAAAAGTTGTTAGTGTCCGCAGGGTTGCCAAGGTAGTTAAAGGTGGACGCCGCTTTAGCTTCAGTGCCCTGGTAGTTGTGGGTGACGGTCAGGGCAAAGTCGGGGTCGGCAAGGGCAAAGCAGCCGAAGTGCCGGATGCTATCCGCAAAGCGGTGGAGAACGCCAAGAAAAACATGATCAGTGTACCTCTGATAGAGGAAAGGACCATACCCCATCCCATTCTGGGCCGGTTCGGTGCCGGAGAGGTACTTCTCAAGCCGGCTTCGCCAGGTACCGGAGTTATTGCCGGGGGACCGGTGCGGGCGGTCCTGGAAGCTGCCGGGGTAAAAGACATTTTGACCAAGTCCCTGGGATCTTCCAATTCCAACAACATGGTTCATGCCACTATGGAAGGCCTCAAAAACCTGAAGCGGGTTGAGGAAGTTGCAAGGCAGCGCGGCAAGACCATTGACGAGATCCTGAACTAGGAGGGAACCATATGGCCAAGCAGCTAAAGATTACGTGGACCAAGAGCACTATCGGGCAACCCGAGACTCAGAGACGGACCATACGGTCCCTGGGACTGCGCAAACTTCACCATACAGTTATTAAAGAAGATACACCCCAACTGCGGGGTCAGATTAATAAAGTCAAACACCTGGTAACGGTGGAAGAGATTGATTAAATAGGAGGTTTGGACGTGAAATTACACGAGATTCAAGCCCCGCCCGGAGCCAACAAGAGGACCAAACGGGTTGGCCGGGGACCTGGTTCCGGCCACGGCAAAACGTCCACCCGGGGTCATAAAGGGCAGAAAGCCCGTTCCGGTGGCGGAGTAAGACCGGGATTTGAAGGCGGCCAAATGCCGTTGCAGCGTCGTATACCCAAACGCGGTTTTACCAACATATTCAAGAAAGAATATGCTATTGTTAATGTTCAGGATTTAAATAGGTTCGAAGACGGCACCGAAGTAACCGTTGAACTGCTGCGGAATGCCGGATTAGTTAAGAAAGTGCAAGACGGTGTTAAAATTCTCGGCAACGGTGAACTGGAGAAAAAACTTATTGTAAAAGCTCACCGGTTCAGCAAGCAAGCAGAAGAGAAAATTACTGCCCGGGGCGGCAAAGCTGAGGTGATCTAATGTTTGGATCCGTACAACAGGCATTGAAAGTGGGCGATTTGAGAACTAAGATTCTCTTCACCATAATGATGATCTTGGTTTTCCGCATAGGCGCCCATGTACCAGTGCCGGGTATAAATCCTGAGGCTATTCAACAGCTGCTCAGCGGGCAACTGTTTGGCTTCTTTGATATTATTTCCGGTGGTGCGTTTAAGCGGTTCAGTATTTTCGCCATGAGTATTACACCGTACATTAACGCCTCCATTATCATGCAGCTTTTGCGGGTGGTTATCCCCCGCCTGGATGAACTGTCCAAGGAAGGTGAAGAGGGGCGCAAGATTATTACCCAGTACATTCGCTACGGTACGGTAATACTGGCCTTCATCCAAGCCTTGGGAATGTCCTTTGCCCTGGGGCGGGCTGGTGCGTTGGCGAACCCCGGATTCGGGTCCTATATGATAATCTCTATTTCTCTGACCGCCGGAACCGTTTTCCTGATGTGGATTGGCGAGCGCATCACTGAGAATGGCATAGGCAACGGAATTTCCCTGTTAATCTTTGCCGGTATCGTATCCCGGATACCCAGTCAGGTATCTGGTGTTGCCCAGGAACTGTCCGGAGGGATTATTGGTTACTTCAACATCCTGCTGTTCATAGTCATTGCCTTGCTGGTTATTGCGGCCATCGTAGCGGTGAATGAAGGACAGCGCCGTTTGCCGGTGCAATACGCCAAACGAGTAGTCGGACGCAAGCTTTACGGTGGACAAAGTACATTTTTGCCCCTGAAAGTAAACGCAGCCGGAGTTATTCCCATCATCTTTGCCATGGCTCTGATGATGTTTCCGGCTACCATTGGTTCCTGGATGCCCCAGACTTCCAAGTTCAACGTATTCTTAAACACCTACTTCCACTTCGGAAGTGTGGCCTATAACCTGATTTATGCATTATTGATTGTGTTCTTTACCTACTTCTATGTGGCGATTATTTTCAATCCCATGGACGTAGCGGAGAACATTAAGAAGTATGGTGGTTTTGTACCTGGAATACGGCCAGGTCGTCCTACTGCAGAATATATTGACAAAGTACTGTCCAGATTGACTTTAGCCGGCGGAATCTTCCTGGCGTTGATCGCCATACTGCCCAATTTTGTGATCGGACTTACTGGAATAACCAGCCTGTGGTTCGGTGGCACTGCATTGCTGATTGTAGTTGGTGTAGCTCTGGATACCATGAAACAAATCGAATCCCACTTGTTGCTGCGTAACTATGAAGGTTTTGTAAAATAGGAGATGATACCTAATGAACGTTATTCTGATGGGGCCTCCCGGCGCAGGAAAAGGAACACAGGCAGATTTAATCAAGGCTAACTTCCCGATCCCCCATATTTCCACGGGAGATATGTTCCGTGATGCAGTAAGCAAAGGTACGGATTTGGGCAAAGAAGCCAAGAAGTATATGGACAGTGGTCAGTTAGTTCCTGATGAAGTTACCATCGGCATCGTGGAGGAGCGTTTAGCCCAGGATGACTGTAAAAAAGGGTTCCTTCTGGATGGGTTCCCCCGTACGGTTAAGCAGGCTGAAGCTCTGGACCGGGCATTAGCTCAAATAGGCAAGAAAGTGGAAGCAGCTATTGATATTTATGTCCCTGAAGATGTACTGGTGGAACGTATCAGCGGCCGCATCAGCTGTAAGAATTGCAAAGCCGTTTATCATCTCACTTTTAATCCCCCGGCTAAAGCGGGTGTTTGTGATAAATGCGGCGGAGAATTGGTGCAACGCAGTGATGACCAGGGCGAGGCTGTTAAAAAACGCCTGGAAGTATATGCTGAACAGACCAATCCCTTGATTGAATACTACGAAAAACAGGGTACATTGCACAGAATAGACGGTAATCGTAATACTATGGAAGTGTTCGCAGATATTAAAAAGGTGATGGAGAGTCTGTAATGATCATTTTAAAAACCCGGGACGACATAATGCGCATGCGGGCAGCCGGCAAATTGGTGGCTCAAGTGCTGTCTCTGTTGGAGAGTAAGGTCAAACCGGGAATTACCACCGGAGAATTAAACGCATTAGCTGAAGCAGAATGTCTTAAGCGAGGTGCAGTCCCCGTATTCAAGAATTACCCTAATCCCAGAGGGGGCCGGCCTTTTCCCGGTGCTATATGCACATCAATCAATGAAGAGGTGGTTCACGGCATTCCCGGTAAAAGAGTCCTCAAAGAGGGAGACATAATAAGCATCGATTTTGGAGTACTTTTGGATGGCTTTGCCGGAGATGCAGCGATTACGGTCCCAGTAGGGGAAGTTGACCCCCAGGTGACAAAGTTGATCAAGGTCACTGAGGAGTGTTTGCTTAGAGGCATTCAGCAGGCTCAGCCCGGCAATCGTCTGGGCAGGATATCCAATGCGATACAAGATTGGGCTGAAAAGAACGGATTCTCAGTAGTCCGGGAATATGTAGGGCATGGGATCGGACGCAATATGCATGAAGATCCGCCGGTTCCCAATTACGGCCGACCCGAACGGGGACCTGTGTTAGAGGAAGGTATTACTCTGGCTATTGAACCAATGCTCAACATGGGGACCCATAAGGTGATTACCAAAATAGATGATTGGACCGTAGTCACTCAAGACGGAAGCTATTCGGCTCATTTTGAACACACTGTAGCCGTGACCAGCCATGGTCCGGAGATCCTTACCTTGCGGTAACGGAGGTGGTCTTTTGAGTGATCTATTAGCCCGGGTGGTAATCTCCAAATCGGGTCGAGACCAGGGCAGAATGTTTGTGATCGTTAAAGTAGTGAATGAACGGTTTGTATTGATTGCAGATGGAGATCTTCGCAAAATTGAAAATCCCAAGCTGAAAAACATTCGCCACCTGCAGGTTACCAATATGCGAGCAGAAGAGGTGGCTGAGTGCCTGGGAAGAGGAGAATTGCCGGCCAATCATGTGCTGAAGAAAAGCCTGAAACGAATTCAGGAGGCCAGATATCAAACGGGAAGGGGGTCTGTTAATGGCGAAGGATGATGTGATTGAGGTGGAAGGGGTTGTTTTGGAACCACTGCCCAATGCGATGTTTAAGGTGGAGCTTGAGAATGGCCATAAGGTCCTCGCCCATATTTCTGGCAAGATGCGAATGAACTTTATTAAAATACTGCCTGGTGACCGGGTTACGGTGGAATTATCCCCTTACGATCTCAATCGTGGCAGAATCACATACCGTTTTAAGTAGGCAGCTGGCTAAACAATTAAGGAGGTTAATACTGTGAAGGTAAAGCCATCAGTAAAGCCAATGTGTGAAAAGTGCAAAGTCATCAAGCGACATGGTAAGGTTATGGTTATTTGCCAGAACCCCAAGCATAAACAAGTTCAGGGATAAATTAGGAGGTGAACCAGTTTTGGCGAGAATAGCGGGTGTTGATTTACCACGTGACAAGCGGGTGGAAATATCCCTCACCTATATATATGGAATTGGCCGGCCTTCATCCAAGAAGATCTTGGCTGAGGCAGGTATAAATCCGGATACCAGAGTAAAAGATTTAACGGAAGAAGAAGTTGCCAAATTAAGGGATATCATCGAGAAAAACTATACCGTAGAAGGTGACCTGCGCCGTCAGGTCAGTATGGATATCAAGAGGTTGATGGACCTGGGTTGCTACCGGGGACTCCGCCATCGTCGCGGTCTGCCGGTCCGGGGTCAGAATACTAAGAATAATGCTCGGACCCGTAAGGGACCCAGACGTACCGTGGCCGGTAAGAAAAAATAATTGAGGAGGAGGTAAAACCAGGTGGCCAAAAGGACAACAACCAGGGTCAAAAGACGCGAGAAAAAGAATATCGAACAGGGTATTGCTCATATTAAGTCGACCTTTAACAATACCATTGTTTCCATTACCGATAAACACGGCAATGTTATTGCCTGGGCCAGTGCCGGTACTACCGGTTTCAAAGGTTCCCGCAAGAGCACTCCCTTTGCTGCCCAGCAGGCAGCAGAAGCTGCAGCCCGGGCAGCCATGGAACACGGGCTCAAGGAAGTAGAGTGCTATGTAAAAGGACCGGGAGCTGGTCGTGAAGCTGCCATCCGCTCACTTCAGGCAGCTGGATTAGAAGTCAGTGTCATTAAAGATGTTACTCCAATTCCGCACAATGGGTGCAGACCGCCCAAGAGAAGAAGGGTATAAGGAGGTCGTAATATAAGTGGGAAGATACACAGAATCGGTTTGCCGGCAGTGCCGTCGCGAAGGTGAAAAACTATTCCTGAAAGGTGACCGTTGCTACTCCGAAAAGTGTGCAGTGGAAAGAAGACCTTATGCTCCAGGTCAGCACGGTCAAGGACGCCGTGCCAAACCGAGTGAATATGGGCTGCAGCTCAGAGAAAAGCAAAAGGCCAAGCGCATTTATGGCTTGATGGAAAAACAGTTCCGCAACTATTTTAACAAAGCTGACCGTCAGCCGGGTAGAACCGGTGAGAACCTGTTAATTCTGCTGGAACGCCGTTTGGATAATATTGTTTTCCGTATGGGCTTTGCCAGTTCCCGTAAGGAAGCTCGTCAGCTGGTGAACCATGGACACTTTACAGTAAACGGACACAAGGCGACCATCCCTTCCATGCTGCTGAGACCTGGAGATGTGGTGCAGGTTCGGGAAACCAGCAAGGATTCGCCAAAATTCCAGGAGATCAAAGATCAGGCCGCTTATAAGACTCCTCCGGAATGGCTGAGTGTAGATGTGGATAATTTAACTGGCAGTGTGCTGGCTTACCCGACCAGGGAGCAGATCGACACCGCCGTAAACGAACAGCTGATAGTCGAGCTGTACTCCAGATAAAAGCACACCTCTATTAAGAAGGAGGGATCTAGGCATGCTAGAGATGGAAAAGCCGCGAATTGAGTGCGTGGAGAAAGATGCCAGCGCGAATTATGGCAAATTTGTAATTGAACCACTGGAGAGAGGATATGGTACTACCCTGGGGAACTCCCTGCGGCGGGTTTTGTTATCCTCCCTTCCGGGCGCGGCAGTAACTTCCATCAAGATAGATGGAGTACTTCACGAGTTTTCCACAATTCCCAATGTAGTTGAAGATACCACCGAGATTATCTTGAATATAAAGCATCTGATTCTGAACTATACTGGGAATGAACGCAAGATATTGCGTTTGGAACAATACGGCCCCAAAGAGGTTAAAGCTAGCGATATAGAGCCTGATGCGGAAGTAGAGATCCTGACCCCTGACTTGCACATTGCTACCCTGGACAAGGGCGGCAAGCTGATCATGGAAATGACTGTGGAACGGGGACGGGGTTATGTCCCTGCAGACCAGCAGCCCAATAAAAGCGATGATATAGTAGGGCTGATTCCCATTGATTCCATTTATACTCCGGTTAGACGGGTTAACTATACCGTAGAAAATGCCCGGGTCGGCAAACGTACCGACTACGACAGTCTGACCCTGGAAGTATGGACCAACGGCAGTATTAGTCCGGAAGAGGCTATCAGCCTTTCCGCGCAAATACTTATTGAATACTTAAAGCTGTTCACCGAGATCAATGATACCTTTGCAGAAGTAGAAATACTGGTAGAAAAAGAAGAAGAGAAGAAAGACAAAGTTCTGGAGATGTCCATCGAGGAACTGGAGCTCTCCGTACGCGCTTCCAACGGTTTGAAGCGTGCTAATATCAATACCGTGGGGGATCTGATCGAGAAAACCCGCGAAGAAATGAGCAAAATCCGCAACCTGGGCCAGAAATCCCTGGAAGAAATCGAGCGCAAACTCAAGGAACTGGGTCTGGGATTCAAGAATCCAGAGGACTAGGAAGGAGGACCCCTACAGTGAGCTACCGCAAATTCGGACTTCGCAGTGATCACCGCCGTGCTATGCTGCGCAATGCAGTCACTTCCCTATTGGACAACGGTCGGATAACCACTACGGAGACTAGAGCCAAGGATATTAAAAGACTTGCTGATCAGATGATTACTCTGGGCAAAAGAGGCGATCTCCACGCCCGGCGTCAGGCTATAGCCTTCCTGACCCGTGAAGAAGTGGTGCATAAGCTGTTTGCTGATTTGGCGAATAAATATACTGATCGCCCGGGTGGATATACCCGCATAATTAAAGCTGGATTCCGCCGTGGTGATGGTGCACCCATGGCAATTGTGGAATTGGTTGACTAGACTATGATCCGGCTGGACCAGGTTAGCTTCAGTTATACTGACGAGCAGGTTTCCAGGCCAGCCGTTCAGGATTTATCCTTTACTTTAGAAGCTGGTCAGATGGTGGTTCTGCTGGGGCCTAACGGCTCGGGCAAATCTACCCTGGCCTGGTTGATAAAGGGTAGGTTGCTGCCCGGAAAAGGCAAGGTAATAGTTGATGGTCTGAATACCCTGGACAAGAACCAGCGCCGGCAGGTGCAGAACCTGGTGGGACTGGTTGGTCCGGTACCCGATCACCAGTTTATATCCAACCTGGTGGCTGATGATGTGGCTTTCGGACCTCAGAATCTTGGCCTGGAGCGTGCCGAAATAAATAGAAGAGTCGATGCCGCTCTTAAAATGGTATCAATGGAGGATTATGCACAATATCCTCCTTATCTTTTGTCCGGCGGGCAAAAACAGCGGGTTTGCCTGGCAGGTGTCCTGGCCATGCAGCCCCGTTACCTGATTCTGGACGAAGCTACTTCCATGCTGGACCCGGCAGGACGCCAGCAGGTGCTGGAGATTCTGGCAAAGCTGCGCCAGGAGCGCAAAATCGGCATCCTGTTAATCACCCAAAACCTGGAAGAAGCTCTGCTGGCAGACCGGGTGGCGATTATGCACCAGGGAAGGATAGCAATTGATCTGCCTTTTCGCGAACTGGCCGCCAGTCCTGACTTGTTAAAGGAATACGGTATGGAAGAACCGCCTCTGCTGCATATGGCATCGTTATTAAAGAAACATGGATTGCTTCCTAACCATTGCTTTCCGGATAGCCTGGACCAGGTGGTGAAAGCCCTGTGCTGATGGAGTTGCAGTCGGTCAGCTATACTTACCAGCCGGGCACAGTATTTGCCAAAAGTGCTTTGCATGATATCTCGCTGCAAATCCAGGAAAACGAATTCCTGGTGATAACCGGACAGGAAGGATCCGGCAAGTCCACACTGCTGCTGGTAATGGCCGGTTTAATAAAACCCGATCAAGGCCAGGTGCTCTACCGCGGCCAGCCTTTGCCCGGCAAAGGTATTCATCCCCACCTGGGGCTGGTTTTCCAGCATCCTGAGCAGCAGATGTTTGAGCTGACTGTGGGGCAGGAAGTGGCCTTCGGGCTGGAAAACCGGGGAGTTACAGGCAAGCAGCTCCATTCCGCTGTGGCCGGAGCTCTGGCAGCCATGGGCTTGGATCCCGGCCGTTATCAAAACCGCCGGATAAGGGAACTCAGCACCGGTGAAAAAAGACGAGTGGCCATAGCCAGCATACTGGCCATGCAGCCCCGGGTTCTGCTGATGGACGAACCCCTGGCCGGTCTGGACTTCAGCGGCTGCCGTCAATTGCTGGATAACTTGCAGCAGCTTCGCCGCAGCCAGAGTACCACTATTATTATGGTTACTCACCATATTGAGCCCGTTTATCCCTTTTGTACCAGGGTGGTACAGCTCAAAGAAGGAAAGATTAACGGCATTATACGGTCCGAACAATCGGAGCCAGCGGAAAACCTGGAGGAAATGACCCTGCCGGTGCATGTGCAGTTGCTGCATCATCTGCAGAAGATAAAACCTGAATTGCCGGCTTCCACTTCTACGGCTGAGGAAGCAGCGGCGGTTATCGCTGAGCATTGGGAAATAGGGGAGGCGGGCAGCCATTAACAGTTCGCTGCAATTGGGACAGTATATTCCGGTGGAATCAGCCGCCCACCGCTGGGATGCCCGCAGCAAGATAACCGCCGTAGTGGGATTAAGCATCAGTATTATTGCCGCTTCCCACTGGCTGCAGGCGGCAGCGGCGGGGCTGGTTATTCTTATATTGCTGGTGTTGAGCTGCATTTCCTGGCGTTACTATCTGAGCAATCTGCACCTGCTGCTTATACTGGCAGCTATTACTTCCCTGCTGCAGCTGCTGGTTGTGCCCGGAAGGGTAATATATACATTAGCCGGAGTAACCTTGACCTGGGAAGGCTTGCTGGCAGGAAGCTGGCTCTTGTTCCGTATAACCGGGGTCTTGCTGCTGGCGGCCTGGCTGACTTTTACGACCAAGCCGGGGGAACTTACTGCCGGTCTGGAAAGGCTGCTGGCCCCTTTGCAGTTTATTCGCTTCCCGGTACAGGAACTGGTTATGATTATGACTTTAAGCCTGCGGTTTTTACCTCTCCTGGCGGAGGAGGCCCAGCAGATACAGCGGGCCCAGCTGGTCCGGGGTGTTAACTGGAGTAAAGGCAGTCTGAAACAAAAGGGACGCTATGTGGTGGCTTTTATAGTGCCCCTGCTCAGGCTTTCCCTGCAGCGGGCGGAAGACCTGGCGGAAGCTATGGAGAACCGGGGCTACCAGGCGGGTATAACCAGAACCCGTCTATACGCCCAGCCATTAAGCCGCAGTGATTGGGTGCTTATTGCGGTCACTGGTATTGTTCTGATGGCTCAGTTACTATAATGAAAAAGCCAGGATGCAGGAGTATTAGCCGGCTCGCTCCGGGACTCCTCGCCTGCAACCCATCGGCAAACTTTAAGTGCGAAGGGGACCGCTCGTAATTCGGCATCCATGCACTCAGTACTCGCTGCTCGAAACATCCTGTTTCTCGCTCCCCTTCGCAGCCCTCAGTCTCGCCGTGGGTTGCGACGGCTCGTCGTACGTCGCTCACCTGGCTAAAACTCCTGCATAAGCCGTGCTGCGATGGTAGAACCAGGGGGACGGTTCTTGCAGTTTCGGGACGATGTGGGCATCGTCCCCTACGGGTGCGTCCACCGACTATTTTTGGGATATGTGAACACTGGTTCCATACAAGGCGGGACGACAGAGTCGTCGGCCCCTACGATTGGTAATCTGTCATTGAATATGTAGGGGCAGACGACCCTGTCTGCCCGTTTTCCGTGACAAGATGATGCGGGCATGATTTCCTACGAACAGGCCGGTGTGGGCATCGTCTCCTACGAACTACCCTTAAGAGGTGGGATAATGCGGCGGATAAAGCTGATAATAGAATATGACGGTACCAATTATAACGGGTCGCAGATTCAGACCAATGGACACACTATTCAGGAGGAACTGCAGCAGTGTATTGAGCGTTTGACCGGGGAAAAGGTATCCGTACTCTTTGCCGGGCGGACTGATACCGGGGTCCATGCTCTGCGGCAGGTGGTGGCTTTCGACACCGGGTCCACCATTCCCCCGGAGCGCTGGCAGTATGCCTTAAACAGTGTACTTCCTGATGATATCAAGGTGCTGCAGAGCACAGAGGCAGAAGCCGGCTTTCACCCCCGCTTTGATGCCGTAAGCAAGACTTATCGCTATAAGATATACCGCAAACCCTGGGGGCAGACCTTCTGGCGCAATTATGCCTACCTGTGTACCGAAGAACTGGATGTGGAGGCTATGGGCCAAGCAGCCCGGCGTCTGGAAGGAACCCATGATTTTCGTTCTTTCTGTGCCAGCGGTTCGTCGGTAAAAAATTTTGAAAGAACTGTATTATCCTGCCGGCTTGTAGAAGCTGAACCCTTTTTGTATTTGGACATTACCGCCAATGGCTTTTTGTATAACATGGTACGCATTATTATGGGAACCCTATTGGAAGTGGGGCGCGGCAGCCTGGCTCCTGAGGATATGGACCGGATTTTGACCGCCCGGGACCGGTCCCTGGCCGGGCCTACTGCTCCGCCCCAGGGATTGTACTTGATGGAGGTACATTACCCGGAAAAGCAGCCTTTAGGCAAATAATCGGCGAATTTATTGACAAGCCGTGATATTTTTGGCTAATATTAAAAGGTAGTCTCTAAACGTGTGTTTGCTCCCGCCCCGTTGGCAAATGCACGCTGAGCATACAGCGCACAACCAACCTGACAATGGAGGGAATCGTGTGAAAACCTATATGGCAAAGCCAACAGAAGTTGAGCGCCAGTGGTTTGTTATTGATGCCGAAGGACAGACTCTGGGCAGACTTTGCTCCGAGGTAGCAGCAATTCTGCGCGGCAAACATAAACCGACCTATACTCCCCATGTGGATACTGGCGATTTTGTTATTGTTATAAATGCCGAAAAGATTCAGCTTACCGGCAAGAAATTGGAAAAGAAGAAATACCGCTATCATACCGGCTATCCGGGTGGCCTGAAAGAGGTAGATTACAAGACTCTGCTGCAGAAACGTCCGGAAAAAGCTATTGAGCTGGCAGTCAAGGGAATGCTCCCCAAGAATCGCTTGGGCGCCAAAATGTTCCGCAAGCTCAAGGTATACCGGGGCAGCGAGCATCCGCATCAGGCCCAGAAACCGATAGTGAGAGAGCTTAGAGGGTAAGGAGGATAGCAATGGCAAAGGTACAATACTGGGGAACCGGAAGAAGAAAAGAAGCTGTGGCCCGGGTACGCTTAGTACCAGGAGATGGGACAATCATTATCAATGATCGCAGCTTTGAAGAATATTTCCCGAATAAAACCAGCCGATTGATCGTTATGCAGCCCCTTGAGCTCACCGGTATGGGAGGCCGTTTCAACGTAGTGTGCCGGGTACACGGCGGCGGTATCAGCGGCCAGGCCGGTGCGGTTCGCTTAGGGATTGCCCGGGCGCTGGTTAAGGCTAATCCGGATCTGCGGCCCACATTACGCCGGGCAGGGTTCCTGACCCGGGATCCGCGCATGAAGGAGCGCAGAAAGTACGGTCTGCACAAAGCCCGCAAGGCTCCGCAGTACTCCAAACGCTAGAAGCACAAGTCAAACCTCCTCGAGATATTCGGGGAGGTTTTTTATTTTTCTGCCTGCTGGTTAAGGAGGGCATAAGAAAGCGGACTGTCCCCTCTTAAGAATGAAAACATTGCTGTAGGATTTGGCCGGAGTATCAGACGGGCGAGCGACTTACGACGAGCAGTGGCAACCCACGGCGCAACTGAGGGCTGCGAAGGGGAGCGAGAAACAGGATGTTTCGAGCAGCGAGTACTGAGTGCATGGATGCCGAATTACGAGCGGTCCCCTTCGCACTTAAAGTTTGCCGATGTGTTGCAGGCGAGGAGTACCGGAGGGAGCCGGCTGATACTCTGGCCTCCCAGCTCCTCATACTCCTGTCTCCCGGTGAATACTTCTGATTAAGCTGTGCCCGGATAATTAACTTATATAAATACTGCAGAAGGTGCATATATATAAGTAGCTTTTTGTCGGAGACCATCCTTTTTGGCTTAAGGCTGCTTTTTTGCCTCACTTACAGGTATGCACAAAGGGGGGAGGGGATTTGATGACCCTAAAAGAGCGCCGCTGGTTGAGCAATTTTGCCCGGCAGTCAGAGGTAATGCCTGGCGGGATCCGTTTTTTCGTGAAAAAGAAAAGGTTGCGGGACCGGGTTGTGTTTATTCCCCGCAGGTGGTTAAACATCGGCATTGCTCTGGCCTTGTTTGCAGGATTGTGCCTGGGTGTGGTGGCCAGCCAGCCGGAGCAGGTAATGGTGATGTCTTACAGCCTGGCCAATAAGGTCATAGCCATAGATGCAGGTCATGGCGGTTTTGACCCGGGGGCTAAGCGGGGCAAAGTTACTGAGGACCAAATAACCCTGGCAATAAGCAAAAAACTGCAGAAATACCTGAGTGAAGCCGGATCACTGGTGGTAATGGTGCGGGAAGATGAACGAGACCTGTCCGATGAGGATTTCTCGGGAAGCCTTAAGGAACGCAAGCGCCAGGACCTGGCCCGCCGGGCGGAAAAAGCCAACCAGGCCAAAGCCAAGCTTTATGTGAGCATCCATGTTAATGCTGACCCCAGTCCCCGCTGGCGGGGGGCCCAGGTGTTTTATGACCGCAACAGCGAAGAGGGCAAGCGGGTAGCCGTGGCAATCCAGGAGGAATTAACCAGAATATTGGGGAATACTAAACGCAAAGCGCTGCCCGGCGATTTTTATATCACCCAGAAGACGGAAATGCCGGCAGTGATTGTAGAGGTTGGTTTTATCTCCAACCCGGAAGAGAGTAAACTATTAGTAGATCCGGATTATCAGGCCAAGGTAGCCTATGCCATTTACTCCGGAATAGCCAAAGCCCAAAGCCAGAGCGAAGAATTAGCCATGGGCTATCAAAAATAAAGGCCATAAAGGAGGAATTCCCATGATTGCTTATGCGGCCTTAAGCCCTCATCCGCCTTTGATTGTACCGGAGATAGGCGGATCTCGGCTTAAAGAGGTCCAGTCAACCGTGGACGGAATGCAGCAAATGGCCCGGGAGTTAGCAGCTAGTTCACCGGAAACCATTGTATTCCTCACCCCCCATGGGAATGTATTTGCCGACGCATTGTCCAGTTTAGGACAACCTATCCTGAAAGGAGATCTGGCCAACTTCGGAGCCAGGCAAAAATGGCAGGTAAGCAACGATCTGGAATTGCTGCGGGAGATCGCCGCCCAGTCAACTGCTGAAAACCTGCCTTTTGTTATTCTGGACCAGGAAATAGCTCAAAAGCACCGGCTCAACCCCAACCTGGACCATGGTATTCTGGTACCCCTGTATTACCTGCAGGAAGCTGGATTGACTGAGGTGAGCCTCGTAGCCATCAGCATAGCTTTTCTGCCCAACATCCAGTTGTACCAGTTCGGCCGGGTATTGCAGCAGGCGGCGGACAAAATAGGCCGCAAAGTAGCCATTCTGGCCTCAGGTGACATGTCCCACCGTCTCAAAAGCGACGGGCCTTATCAATTCCATCCGGATGGCCCGGTTTTCGACCAGACCATCCGTGATCTGCTGCAAGCCGGTGATGTGGAGGGCGTACTCAACCTGCCGGAAACCCTGTGCAGCAATGCGGGGGAATGCGGTTACCGCTCCATTGTAATAATGCTGGGGGCTTTGGACGGAATGGACTTTCAGCCCCAGGTTTTCAGCTATGAAGGGCCCTATGGAGTAGGTTATTTAATCGCCGGGTTTAAGCCCGGACCTGCCCGGGAATCCCTGCTGTCGAAACTCCAGGCCAGGCAGCGGGAAACCCAGGAGCAGCGGCGCCGGCAGGAAAGCCCCCCTGTCAGGTGGGCCCGGATGGTAATTGAGAGCTATATAGGCAAAAAGCCCAGGCCCAAGCTGCCCAAGGAGATGGAATACCTGCGCAATGAAAAGGCGGGGGCTTTCGTATCCATAAAAAAACACGGCCAGCTCAGGGGCTGCATTGGCACCATTAGCCCTGCCTATGGCGATTTGGCCGAAGAAATTGCCGGCAATGCCATCAGCGCTGCCACCCGGGATCCCCGGTTTTTGCCGGTGGAAGAACATGAACTGGAGGACCTGGTCTATTCCGTGGATATTTTGGGCAAGCCTGAACCTGCCACCCGGGATCAGCTGGATCCCAAGCGCTACGGAGTAATTGTTACCAAGGGCAGCCGCCGGGGTTTGCTGCTTCCCGATCTGGAAGGGGTGGACACGGTGGAGGAACAGTTGCGCATTGCCTGCCAGAAAGCGGGCATCAGACCCGATGAGGATTATTCCATCGAGCGCTTCGAGGTAGTCCGCTACACTTGATACACCTTAATGACAGGGGATGGTTGGCGAAAATTTCACCTGCAGAACAGACTGCGATGAATGAAAACAGCGCTGCACGGCTGTTACCCGGAACGCAGGGGTTAGCCAGTTGGTTCCGGGACTCCTGGCCTGCAACGGAAGGAAGGAAATAGATTGGCCCTGAAGGAAGCTTTATTTTACCAGGTGGAAGATGACCAGAAGGTAAGGTGTTACCTGTGCCCTCACCGCTGCCGGCTCAAGCCGGAGCAAAAAGGTATCTGCTGGGTACGGGTCAACAAGGAGGGGGTATTGTACTCTCTCAACTATGGACAGGTTAGTTCCCTGGCCCTGGATCCTATCGAAAAGAAACCTCTATACCATTTCTACCCGGGCAGGCTGATACTGTCGGCGGGAACCTTTGGCTGCAACCTGGCCTGTCCTTTTTGCCAGAACTACTCCATTGCTCATCTGAGCCCGGAAACCAAATATGTGTCTCCCGTGGACCTGCTGGCGCTGGCCCTGCGCTGCCAGTCAGAGGGATCCATCGGGGTGGCCTTTACCTATAATGAACCCACTATATGGTTTGAGTATGTGCTGGACTGTGCCCGGCTTTTGCATGAACATGGCCAGCAGGTGGCGCTGGTTACCAACGGGCACATAGAGGCGGAACCCTTAGATGAACTGCTGCCTTATGTGGGGGCTATGAATATAGATGTGAAAGCATTTAACGAAGATTTTTACCGCCGGCTGTGCAAGGGCAGCCTGGCAGAGGTGAAAGAGCGGGTGGAACAGGCGGCTGCCCGTACTCATGTGGAGATTACCACTTTGGTAATCCCTGGCGAAAACGATTCTTTAGAAGAAATTGACGCCCTGGCCTCCTGGCTGGCGTCCATTAACCCTATGATTCCCCTGCACTTGTCCCGCTATCACCCGGCTTACCAGTTCAACAGGCCGCCTACCCCGGAAAAGACCCTGCTGGATGCCAGGAAACAAGCCCAGGAGCATCTCAAGTTTGTTTACCTGGGGAATATCGGCGGGGAGGACAATTCCACCTACTGCCCGGAATGCGGTCACCTGCTGGTAGAGCGCCATTATTACCAGACCAGCATAGCCGGTTTGGAAAATGGTGCCTGCAGCCAATGCGGGGCAGCCATTCCTTATCTGGTCACCAGCTAATATCGCAATTGCCGCCTAGGACGCAGGCCACGATGAATGAAAAACTACCCTTTGTGTCATTGCTGTGAAAATGGCTTTCATGTCAGTAAAAAGGCAACCATTGTGTCATCGCGAGGGCGTAGCGCGTGGCGATCTCCAACGGGGAGACAGATAGACGAATGAGATTGCCGCGCCCCTTTCAGGGGCTCGCAATGACATATAAGAGGACTTTTCATTCATCGTGGCCTGTTCTACTGGTGACAATTGCGAGCGCAGCGAAGCAATCTCGAACGAGGCACGCAGGCTGCGAAAAAGAGATCGCCACGTCGCTGCGCTCCTCGCGATGACACAACGCAGTCATTTTCACAGCCATGACATACTAGGAAGCCATTTTCACAGCAATGACACATTAGGAAGCCGTTTTTACAGTAATGAAGGGAAAATAATAGACGGGGAGAGCAAGCCCTCCCCATCTTTATATGAAAGCCACCGGGAAAATCCCGGATAGCTGTTCATCGATTATCATACCCAATATTTAGGTTATGATACCTGGAGAATTTGGTTACAGTTTCGTCAAAATTTTTCCGGCTTTCACTATTAATTATAGTCAAATTGGGCTGGAAAAGGTACTGAGCAGGTGTACCCTTATTGATGCAGGCGGTTTATGGTTTGCATTGAGGACCGGCTATGGATTATAAATAAGGAAACAGCAGCAGGAGGTGAAACATGCAGCCCGCCGATATCTTATTTTATTGTGTCAGCAATTGAAAGACCTGCCAGAAAGCCAGGGCCTGGCTGGATGACCATGGTGTCTCTTACCAATACCGGGATCTGATCAAACAACCCCTGGGTGAACAGGAATACCTGCAACTGGCGGAACTGAACCAGTCCACCCTGGTGCAGATGCTGAATACCAAGGGACAAGCTTTTAGGAAACTGGGGATCAAGGCTGACCAGTTGGATGAGCAGCAGGCTTTAGAACTGCTGGTAAACAATCCCCGCCTCCTGGTAAGGCCGGTTTTGGTGAGAGGGCGGCAGGTGCTGACTGGTTTCAAGGAAGACCAATACCGCGACTTCTTTAATTAATGGGGAGAGAAGGTTATGAAGGTAATTACCGTGCCCCTGGCTTACACCAACTGTTATCTTATTCAAGCTGCTCAGGGGTGGATCCTGGTAGATGCCGGACGCCAGTCCGTGGCCAAGTTGTTTCAAAGACAACTGGGTAAACTGGGCATTGATTCCACGGACATAAAACTGATCATAATAACCCACGCTCATTTCGACCATGTGGGCAGTCTGGCTCAGATCAAGGACCTGTGCGGCTGTCCGGTCCTGGCTCACCCCCTGGAGGCCAGGATAATAGAAGCAGGAGAAGTAGTCATACCTCCGGGGACCAACTGGCTGGGCAACATGGTCAGCTGGGTGGGAAAGCGCAGTACCAGGATGCTGGGCTTTGCCAAAACCACAGTAGAAATAACTGCTGATGATGAATATGACTTGACCCCCTTCGGGGTAGCAGGTAAAATAATTCCTACTCCCGGGCACACTCCCGGGTCGATATCGGTTTTGCTGGAAGATGGGCAAGCGCTGGTCGGAGATCTGGCTATGAATATGGTCTTCCGCTCCCATATTCCCATTTTCGCCGAGGAGCCTTCCCAGATATCTTCCAGCTGGGAAATGCTTATCAATAAAGGAGCCACAGTGTTTTATCCTGCCCACGGGCGAAGATTGCCAATTAGCAAACTTCGCGGTATAAAGGACTCAGGTTCCGTGTAGATTATCTAAGGAAGATGATTGCCAGCAAATCGCATTAATGATGATAACCGAGGAGGGATTTTATTATGTCGGACCTGGTGGTTTCTGATTCTTATGAATGCACAATATGCGGGTACATATACGACCCGGCTGAAGGGGACCCAGAACAGGACATAGATCCCGGAACCAGTTTTGAAGATCTCCCTGATGATTGGGTATGCCCTGAATGCGGGGCCAGCAAGGAAGACTTTGTCATGGTTGAATAGCCTTAAATTCGATAGTATGCCGCCGGTGCTGCCGGCGGTATTTTTATTTCCTTTTGCATAAATAATAAAAGGGCACACTGATCTCCCGGAAATGGTTATTTTATGCTTGATAAAATATGCAGGGGTATGTATAATTATTGAAGTTTACTAATAAGTATACTAAAACCGCTCCGAGAAATAAGGAGGTTTCACCATGATTAAAGCAGCCATAATCGGAGACGGATACACGGCCGCCGATCTCTTGCGCCTTCTGGCCGGAAGAGAGGAAGTACAGGTAGAAATCATCTGCTCCACGGAAAACATAGGCCGGAAAATCAACCAGGTATATCCCCATTTGACCGGGTTCTACGATGTAACCTTGACGACTGCCGATCTCCAGGAAATCAAGGCAAGCTGCCAGGTTGCCTTTCTGGCCCTTCCCCATGGGCTGTCGGTGCCCATGGTCCAGGAACTTGTGGCGGGCGGGGTCCGCTGCATTGATCTGGGAGCCGATTTCCGCTTAAAAGATGCGGCAGTTTACGAAAAATACTATGAAAAGGTTCATGGCGCCCCCCACCTGCTGGCCGAGGCAGCGTACGGACTGCCGGAGCTGTACCGGGAGGAAATCCGCCATACCTCAATAGTGGCCAATCCCGGCTGTTACCCAACCAGTTCCATCCTGCCCCTGGCTCCGCTGCTGAGATCGGGAGTGCTGGACAGCCAGGGCATTATCATAGACTCAAAATCAGGGGTTACCGGGGCGGGCAGGACCCCCCAGCCCAGCAGTCATTTCTGCGAAGTCAACGAAGGCATTAAAGCCTATGGAGTGGGCGTGCACCGGCATACTCCGGAAATAGCCCAGGAACTGAGCCTGGCGGCCGGTACGGAGGTGGAGGTAGTTTTTACTCCTCACCTGGTACCCATGAACCGGGGTATTTTAAGTACCATATATGCCCGCTTGCGACGAGGAGCCAAACCCTCTGACGTCCGCAGGGTTTTGGAAGAGTTCTATGGATCAGAACCCTTTGTCAGGATCTTGCCAGAAGGAGTATTTCCCCATACCAAATGGGTTTACGGCACCAATTTCCTGGATATAGGGGTGCATGTTAACGAATCCAGCGGTCAGGTGATACTGGTTTCAGCCCTGGATAACCTGACCAAAGGAGCGTCCGGGCAGGCCATCCAGAACCTGAATATAATGTTTGGCTGGCCGGAAACCCGCGGACTGTTTTTCCCGGGAGTGCATCCCTAGGCAAAAGTTGCGGCTGACAAGGAGAGATAAGGATGAAAAAGATTACTGGATCTGTAACAGCTCCCCGGGGTTTTCTTGCTCAGGGAGTCTGTGCTGATATCAAAAAAAAGGATAAAAAAGATGTGGCGCTGATCTATTCGCAAGCCCCCTGTACCGCTGCCGGTACCTTTACTACCAATCTGGTACGGGCGGCCTGTGTGGATGTTACCCGCCAGCACCTGGCCAACGGGCAGGCCCAGGCCATTGTGGTCAACAGCGGCAATGCCAATGCCTGTACCGGGGAACAGGGATGGCAGGATACTATACAGATGGCCCAGATAACAGCCCAGTGCCTGAATATTGATCCCCATGACGTAGTGGTGGCTTCCACCGGGGTGATCGGAGTACCTATGTGCATGGAGAAGATTGAAAAGGGCATAAAAGCCGCCGCTGTGGGACTCAGCCCCGATGGCAGCCACAATGCCGCCCTGGCCATCATGACCACCGATCTGGTCAGCAAGGAAATGGCGGTGGAAATAGAATTACAGGGCAAGCCGGTACGCATAGGAGCCATTGCCAAGGGTTCGGGCATGATCCATCCCAACATGGCTACTATGCTGGCCTTTTTCACAACAGATGCTGCCATTGACAGCAAATGCTTAGACAAAGCCTTCCGCCAGGCGGTAGACAACTCCTTTAACATGATCAGTGTGGACCGGGATACCTCCACCAACGATATGGCGGTGATCCTGGCCAACGGTCTGGCCGGCAATCCGGTGATAAATGACCCTGGCAGCGAGGATTACCGGGTATTCCAGGAAGCCCTCCAGGAGGTGGCGATAACCCTGGCCAAAATGATAGCCCGGGACGGGGAAGGGGCTACCTGCATGATCGAGGTAAAGGTAATTGGAGCCCCCAGCCAGGAAGCAGCCCGGCAGATCGCCCGGTCGGTTACGACTTCCAATTTGACCAAAGCTGCTGTGTTCGGCAGGGACGCCAACTGGGGACGGATTCTGGCTGCTGCCGGTTGTTCCGGAGCGGTCTTTGACCCCAGCCGGATTGACATCTACCTGGGTGAGGAAAAGATGGCGGAAAACGGTGTAGGGTTGCCATTTGACGAGGACAAAGCCCGACAGGAACTGGAGAAGGATCCGGTGGTGATAACCATAAACCTCAAGTCCGGATCGGAGACCGCCACCGCCTGGGGCTGTGACCTGTCCTATGAATACGTAAGAATCAATGCCGCTTATCGCACGTAGCAGATCAGTTTAGAGATTGCAAAAAGCCCCTGACGCGGCTCGAAATCATCGGCGGTAGAGACCGCGATGAATGAAAAGTCACCTTGGGTGTCATTGCTGTGAAAATGACTGCGCTGTGTCATCGCGAGGAGCGAAGCGACGTGGCGATCTGTTAACTCACACCGTTAGTTGCCATAGAGATTGCCACGCGCTACGCGCTCGCAATGACACAAGACTATTTTCACAGCAATGACAATTAAGAATTCCTTTCATAGCGATGACAGAATAATAATGACGTATGAGGGGGGAAAGAAGATGATAGCTACGGCCATGGAAAAGGCGGAAATACTGATTGAAGCTCTGCCCTATATAAAGGATTTTTACGGCAGGAAAGTGGTCATCAAGTACGGCGGAGCTGCCATGACCGAGCCTCACCTGCGGCAGAAGGTTATGCAGGATATAGTCCTGATGCATTATGTAGGAATGCGCCCTATTGTGGTCCATGGGGGAGGGCCGGAGATCAACCGCCTGCTGGAGCGCCTGAACATTCCCAGTGAATTCGTTAACGGCCTGCGGGTCACCGATGCCGCCGTCATGGAAGTGGTGGAAATGGTTCTGGGCGGCAAGGTCAACAAGGAAATCGTAGCTGGCTTGAATGCCAGCGGCGGCAAGGCCATCGGACTGTCCGGCAAGGACGGGAACCTGATTGAGGCCGGTCCCATTGATGACAGCGGCCAGCTGGGATATGTGGGCGAAGTCAGGCGCATAAATCCCCAGATCATAGATACAGTAATAGAAAACGGATACATACCGGTAATAGCTCCTATTGGTATTGATGACAAGCAGCAGACCTACAATATAAATGCTGATCTGGTTGCGGCAGCCATAGCTGTGACTATACAAGCCGATAAGCTGGTGCTGCTTACCGATGTACCCGGGCTCCTGCGGGACCCCAGTGACAGCAGCAGCCTGATATCGGTTTTGAAAGTAAGCGATGTCCCCAGGCTGGTTGACGAAGGAGTCATAGCCGGAGGGATGATCCCCAAAGTAAACTGCTGTGTCCAGGCAGTTACCGGGGGAGTCGGGCGTACCCACATCATCGACGGGAGGGTGCCCCATTCCATCCTCTTGGAGATTTTTACCCGGGAAGGTATCGGCACCATGGTAGTCAACGGTTAACTGGAAACGGAGGAAAGACCATGACCAATCAAGAATGGATGAACCGGGGCCAGGAAGTCCTGATGAATAATTACGGCCGCTTCCCTATCGCTATGGTAAAAGGGAAGGGCAGTTATGTATGGGATGCCAACAACAAGCAGTACCTGGACATGGTGGGGGGCATTGCCACCTGTTCCCTGGGCCACTGCCCGGAAGCGGTCCTCACCGTCCTGAAAAACCAGGCCCAGACTTTATGGCACGTATCCAATCTGTACTGGATACCCCCCCAGGTGGAACTGGCTGAAAAGCTCACCGCCAGTTCCGGACTGGATAAAGCCTTTTTCTGCAACAGCGGGGCGGAAGCCAACGAAGCGGCGATTAAACTGGCCCGCAAGTATTTTTACCGGAAAAAACAGGCCAACAAAACTGAGATCATAGCTTTTGAGCATTCTTTTCACGGGCGCACCATGGGCGCATTAACGGCCACAGGCCAGACCAAGTACCATGAAGGATTCGGCCCCCTGGTACCGGGATTCAAGTATGTGGAGTACAACAACCTGCCGGCAGTGGAACAGGCCATCACTGACAACACCTGCGCCATTATTGTGGAACCCATTCAGGGTGAAGGCGGTATTCACCCGGCTGATCCCACTTTCCTGAGGAGCCTGAGGCGTATCTGCGATCAGGCGGGAATACTGCTGATCTTTGATGAGGTCCAGTGCGGCATCGGCCGCACCGGCACCCTGTTTGCTTACCAGCAGTACGGGGTAACGCCCCATATCCTGACCCTGGCCAAGGGTTTGGGCAGCGGGTTCCCCATCGGGGCCATGCTGGCTACCGCCGAAGTGGCAACCGGCTTTGCGCCGGGAGACCATGCCGCTACCTTTGGCGGCAATCCTCTGGCCACAGCCGTAGCCAATCAAGTAATCGACATCATCAATCAGGAGGAATTCCTGAAGGGCGTAAAAGAAAAAGGCCAGCAGCTGCGGGAAGGCATACAGAAGATCAATGAACCGCGCATCAAGGAGATCCGCGGCCGGGGCCTGCTCATAGGAGTGGAGTTTACCGCAGAGGTAAAGGAACTGATCAATATCTGCATGAAGAAGGGCCTTCTGGTAGTAGGCGCCGGCACCCATGTGGTACGCTTTGTGCCGCCCCTGACCATCAATCAGACTGAGATCAACCAGGCCCTGGCTATTTTCAGGGACGCCCTGCAAGACTGGGATGCCTAAGCAGAAAGGAGCGTTGACCGTGCAGGCATTAAATGACTCTTTAAGAGGCCGGGATTTTATCAGCATCCACGATTATACCCCGGAAGAGATCGCTTATATACTGGAAGTGGGTGCAATTCTGAAAAAAGAGCAGAAACAAGGAATCCCCCATCCTCACCTGGCCGGCAAGACTTTAGGGATGATATTCCAGAAGTCTTCCACCCGTACCCGGGTAGCCTTTGAGGTGGGTATGTACCAACTCGGCGGGCATGCCCTGTTTTTGAGTCCCCGGGATATCCAGCTGGGGCGTGGAGAGACCATCAAGGATACCGCCCAGGTGCTGTCCCGCATGCTGGACGGCATAATGATCCGCACCTTTGAGCATGAGGAAGTCCTGGAACTGGCCAAATGGGCGGACATTCCTGTTATCAACGGGCTGACCGACCTGCTGCATCCCACCCAGGTCATCGGTGATCTAATGACCATAAAGGAACACAAAGGGCAGTTGAAGGGCTTGAAGCTGGCCTTTGTAGGGGATGGCAACAATGTGGCTCATTCCCTCCTGTTCGGGGGAGCCAAGGTGGGCATGGATGTGGTAATTGCCAGTCCTCCCGGCTTTGAACCCAACCCCCAGATTTTGAGCCTGGCCCAGCAGGATGCCCAGACCACCGGAGCTAAACTATGGGTGGTCAACGACCCGGCAGAAGCTGTCAGCGACGCGGATATAGTATATACTGATGTATGGGCCAGCATGGGTCAGGAAGACCAGGCCGAGGAAAAGGAAAAACAGTTCTTGCAGTACCAGGTCAACCAGAAACTGCTGTCCCTGGCCAAAAAGGATGCCATTGTCCTCCATTGCCTGCCCGCCAAGCGGGGCAAGGAAATAACCGACGAGGTCATGGACGGGCCCCAGTCGGTGGTCTTTGATGAAGCAGAAAACCGCCTGCATGCTCACAAAGCCATCATGGCTTTGCTCATGTAATGTTATATAATAGCGCTATGGAAAGGTTAACTATTGAATTGGCCAGAGAATCTGATATACCTTTTATGCTGGAGTTATGGCAGGATACTCCCGGAGTAGGGCTGGGGCCTGGCGATGACTACACGTCTGTGGCCGCTTTTTTGCAAAGGAACCCCGGCAGTTGCCTGGTGCTGAAAAACCAGGATGCCGTAATCGGTACGGTGCTGGGTGGATTTGACGGCCGGCGAGGATACATTTACCACTTGGTGATACATGAAGATTACCGCCGCCAGGGTTATGGGAAAAAGCTGCTGCAGGAAGCAGTCCAGCGGCTTAAAGCCATAAATGCCGGGAAAATTCACCTGTTCGTTTTGAAAAGCAACTCGGAAGTTGAGGGCTTCTATGAAAAACAGGGGTGGATAAAACGACAGGACATTGAGGTGTTTTCCCTGGACACCGCCAAAATCTAGAGTAAAGGGGTAAGAGGAGTGAAAAAGCAGCGCGTAATCATTATGGGAGCAGCCGGCCGGGACTTTCATAACTTCAATACCTACTTCCGGGATAATGAAAACTACGAGGTAGTTGCTTTTACCGCTACCCAGATTCCGGATATCGAAGGCCGCGTATACCCGGCCAGTATCGCCGGAAAGCTTTATCCTGAGGGTATTCCAATCCATGGGGAAGAAGAACTGCCTGAACTTATAAGAAAATACCAGGTTGATGAAGTAATCTTCGCTTACAGTGACGTTTCCCACGAATATGTAATGCACCGGGCTTCCCTGGTATTGGCCTGCGGCGCCGACTTTCGCCTGATGGGAACCGACAAAACCATGTTAAAGTCCAAGGCCAAAGTGCTGGCAGTAACTGCAGTAAGAACCGGCAGCGGTAAAAGCCAGACCACTCGCTACTGTGCCAAAGTCCTCAGCCAGATGGGCAAGAAAGTGGTAATCGTCCGTCACCCCATGCCTTACGGGAATCTGGAGGAACAGGTGGTGCAGAGGTTCGCCAGCTACGAGGACCTGGATATGCATAAATGCACTATTGAGGAAAGAGAAGAGTATGAACCCCATATCGATCTGGGCCTAGTGGTTTACGCCGGTATCGACTACGAGAAAATCCTGCGCCAGGCGGAAGCCGAAGCCGATGTAGTCATATGGGATGGGGGCAACAACGATCTGCCTTTTTATGACACCGACCTGCATATTGTGGTGGTGGACCCCCACCGGGCCGGGCACGAGACCACCTATCACCCCGGGGAAGCCAACCTGAGAAGGGCGGATATAGCCATAATGAATAAAGTGGATTCCGCCGATCCTCTAGATGTGGAAAGAGTTAAAAAGACCATTGAGACCATAAATCCCCGGGCCAAGATAATCCTGGCCAATTCCCCCATAACTGTGGATGATCCGGAAGCCATAGCCGGTAAAAAAGTCCTGGTGGTGGAGGACGGCCCCACTCTTACCCATGGAGACATGGCGTACGGTGCCGGGGTGATCATAGCAGAGAAATTGGGGGCTGCTGAGCTTATCGACCCCCGCCCCTATGCAGTAGGATCTATCCGGAATACCTTTGCCAAGTATACCCACTTGTCCAAGCTGCTGCCAGCCATGGGTTACGGCAAAACCCAGATCGAGGAACTGGAGAAAACCATTAACAATTCCCCGGCTGAACTGGTGATAATCGGCACTCCAATTGATTTAAGGCGTATAATGCACTTGGAAAAACCCGCCGTGCGAGTAAGATACGACCTGGAAGAGATCGGAAACCGAGAGCTAGCCAGCATCTTAGCAAAATTCTAAGCAATATCGAGGTGGACAACATGAAAAAGGTGGTTCTAGCCTACTCCGGAGGCCTGGATACCTCCATCATTATCCCCTGGCTGAAAGAAAACTACGGCTGCGAAGTTATTGCTTTTTGTGCCGACCTGGGCCAGGGCGAGGAATTAGAACCGGTAAAGGAAAAAGCCATCAAGTCAGGGGCTTCCAAAATCTATGTGGAAGACTTGGTGGAAGAGTTTGTGACCCAGTACTGCTGGCCGGTGCTTAAAGCCGGAGCCGTCTATGAGAAAAAGTATCTCCTGGGGACCTCCTTTGCCCGGCCGTTAATTGCCAAAAAGTTAGTGGAAATTGCCGAGAAAGAAGGGGCAGAAGCTGTGGCCCACGGAGCCACCGGCAAGGGTAATGACCAGGTGCGCTTTGAACTGGGGGTTAAAGCCTTAAATCCTGATCTGAAAATTATCGCTCCCTGGAGGCAATGGCATATCCGCTCCCGGGAGGATGCCATAGAATATGCCGCTGCCCACGGCATCGAAGTACCGGTCACCAAAGAAAAGATCTACAGCCGGGACCGGAATATCTGGCACATCTCCCATGAAGGCGGCCCGTTGGAGGATCCTGCCAATGAGCGGCCCGATGAGGTGCTGGTGCTGACCGTCCCGCCCGAGCAGGCCCCCGACAAGCCTGCCTATGTGGAAATAGGTTTTGAGCAGGGCATTCCCATATCCCTTGATGGACAGAAATACGGTCCGGTAGAGCTGTTGACCGAGCTAAACCGGCTGGGGGGTGCCAATGGTGTGGGAATTGTCAGCATCGTGGAAAACCGCCTGGTAGGCATGAAGTCCCGGGGAGTGTATGAAACCCCGGGAGGGACCATCCTGCATGCTGCCCATGATGAACTGGAACGGCTGACCCTGGATCGCCGCACCCTGCAGTTTAAGGAACTGGTAGCCACAAAATATGCCGAATTGGTTTATGACGGCAACTGGTTCAGCAAGCTAAAACAGTGCCTGGATGCCTTTGTCGATGAAACCCAGAAAACCGTGACCGGCACAGTGCGGGTCAAGCTGTACAAGGGCAACTGTGAAGCGGTGGCTTCCACCTCCCCTTATTCCTTGTATAATGAAGATCTGGCCACCTTCGGCGCCGATGAAATATACAGCCACAAGGATGCGGAAGGATTTATCAACCTTTTCGGTCTGCCCCTCAAAGTGCAGGCTCTCATGGAGCGCAGGGCAAAAGGCCAATAGCCGGACCCAATAGGATTCGACAAATACCGGGGCAATTTTAGTCCCGGTTTTTTTTGTGACCAAAGTGCGAAGGAACAATATTGCCGGATATAGAAAGGGTATCGGGAACCGGTTGCTGCCAGATAATATACCTAAAATCAGCATGCCTGGCCGGGAATCGACGTGTATTTTTCCGTTTATATCCCTCCTTTTCACGGCCTTTTTACAAAAATCAACCCGGAGGGTAAAATGACTCGAAAACAGTATGAAATGCTTTTTTTAGCAAATTTTTTAGTTTTATTTTGTTTTATTCAATAATATTTGGTTTGACCGCGCAGGCCGCGAACTCTATAATGACTATACAATATAAAGTAGTATGGATAAGTATGGACCACAATATATTGTGGTTTTCGTAAAGGAGGATGATGGAGTGGACATTACGAAGATCAAGAAACGCGATGGACGCATTGTTCCCTTTGAAAAAGAAAAGATCACCAAAGCTATCTGGAAAGCGGCTCAGGCAGTGGGAGGCAAGGACTACCAGACCGCGGTGGAATTGACCGAAAAGGTTGTAGAGATAGCCCAGTATGTAGACGACGACGAGATTGCCACTGTAGAAAAGATTCAGGACCTGGTAGAACGGGTATTGGTCAAGAACGGCCACTACAAAACCGCCAAGGCCTATATTCTCTACCGCAAGCAGCATGAGGAGCTTCGCGAAACCAGCCAGCTGTTGTTTAACAATAAAATAATCGCTGATTATATAGAGAAAAACGACTGGCGGATCAAAGAGAACTCTAACATGACCTACTCACTGCAGGGCATGAATTTCCATATATCCTCCATAATCGTATCCCAGTACTGGCTGAACAAGGTTTATCCCCCTGAGATCAGGGAAGCCCATACCCGGGGAGATTTTCATATCCACGATCTGGGCATTCTGGGAGCCTACTGCGTGGGCTGGGATATACAGGACCTGCTTTTGGAAGGGTTCAAAGGGGTGCGGGGCAAGGTAGCCAGCGGCCCGGCCAAGCATTTCCGCTCCATCCTGGGACAGATTGTCAACTTCTTCTTTACCCTGCAAGGGGAAGCGGCAGGTGCCCAGGCATTCTCCAACTTTGATACCCTGCTGGCTCCGTTCATTCGCTATGACCAGCTGGATTACAAGCAGGTCAAACAGTGCCTGCAGGAATTTGTCTTTAATATGAACGTGCCTACCCGGGTCGGATTCCAGACACCTTTTACCAATGTGACCCTGGATCTCAAAGTCCCGGATTTCCTGAAGAACCAGCCGGTTATAATCGGCGGCCAGATAATGGACGCCACCTACGGCGAGTTCCAGGAAGAAATGGACATGTTCAACCAGGCTTTTGCTGAAGTTATGATGGAAGGTGACGTGGAAGAAAGGGTATTTACTTTCCCCATTCCCACTTACAATATTACCGAAGACTTCGACTGGGATAATCCCAAGTACGAGAAGATCTGGGAAATGACAGCCCGTTACGGCATTCCCTACTTCTCCAACTTTGTCAACAGCGACATGAAGCCGGAGGACGCCCGCAGCATGTGCTGCCGCCTGCGGTTGGACAACCGTGAACTGCGCAAGCGGGGCGGGGGACTGTTCGGTGCCAATCCTCTGACCGGATCCATTGGCGTGGTTACTATTAATATGAGCCGGATTGGCTACCTGGCCAAGGACCGGGAGGATTACTTCAACCGCCTGCAGCATGTAATGGAATTGGCCCGGAACAGCCTGGAAATCAAACGCAAAGTACTGGAAAACCTGACTGATTCCGGACTATATCCCTATTCCCAGTTTTACCTGCGCCGCATAAAAGAAGGCTTTGGCAGCTACTGGAAGAACCATTTTTCCACTATAGGATTAATCGGCATGAACGAATCCTGCCTGAACTTCCTGGGCTGTGACATTGCCAGTGATGAAGGCCTGGCCTTTACCAAGGAAGTCATGGATTTCATGCGGGAAAAACTGGTAGAATTCCAGGAGGAAACCGGCAATATCTATAACCTGGAAGCCACCCCGGCCGAGGGCGTATCCTACAGTGTAGCCCGCAAGGATAAGGCTCAATTCCCGGATATCATAGTAGCCAACGAAGCCGAATACCGGCGGGGAGCAGAACCGTACTACACCAATTCCACCCAGCTGCCGGTTAACTATACCGACGACCTGTTCAAGGCTCTGACCCTGCAGGACGACCTGCAGACCCGTTATACCGGCGGAACGGTCTTCCATATCTTCCTGGGCGAATCGGTGCCTTCCACTGAGTCAGCCAAGAAGCTGGTGCGCAAGGTATGCCATCAGTTCAGGCTGCCTTACTTTACCCTGACGCCTACTTTCAGCATCTGCTCCAGCCACGGGTACTTAAGCGGGAAGCATCAGACCTGTCCCATATGTGAAGCCGAAGGCCGGCAGACGGTGTGCGAAGTATATTCCCGGGTGGTAGGATACCTGCGCCCCATCGATCAGTGGAACGCCGGCAAGCAGGCCGAGTTCCAGGCCCGAAAAACTTACGACAAGGCGATTCAATAGATGAAGTTTGCTGGATTGGTTAAACAAAGTCTGGTGGATTACCCGGGTGAAGTCACAGCCGTGCTCTTCACCCGGGGCTGCAATATACGCTGTCCCTTCTGCCAGAATCCTGATCTCCTGCTGCGTTCACCCCGGTTTGTTGAGCCCATCAGCCTGGAAGAAGCCCTGGATTTCTTAAAAGAACGGAAAGGCTTTCTGGATGCGGTAACGGTTACCGGGGGGGAACCAACTCTGCATGAGGATCTGCCCCATGCCCTGTCCGCCTTCAAGGCCCTGGGCTACCTGGTTAAACTGGATACCAACGGCACGAATCCGGCCATGCTGCAGCAGCTGATTGCCGGCGGCATCCTGGATTATGTGGCAATGGATATAAAAGCACCCCTGGATTACCGCAAGTATGCCCGCGCCTGCGGCAAACTTACCACCGAGGAGTTCTTCAATGTACGCAGTTCCATTCGTATGCTCATGGAAGCTGGCATAGAGGTGGAATTCCGTACCACCGTAGTTCCGCTCCTGCATCCCCCTGAAGATATCGAGGAAATAGCCCGCTATATCCAGGGCGCTCCCCTGTATTCCCTGCAGCAGTTCAATCCCTCCGTCACCCTGGACACCGATTACGGTGCCGTAGTTCCCTATACCCGCCAGGAAATGCAGGCCTTAGCCGACCGCTGTGCCCCCTTTGTGCAAAACGTCCGGGTAGTAAATATATAATGCCGATATAGATGTTTTAGAAATACCCTGGGTAACCCAGGGCGTTTTTTTGTGCGAATGGACCGGTTTCATGTAGGTGCAATGTATATTTTCGGCTAAATGTGAAAAATAATACAAAATTGTAGACTTTTATCCATATTAATGCTATAATGATGTCACTTCACCCTATTAAGTTACCATTAATGTCAAGACATCAAACATATAAAGATCTACGCCACTCTTGTAACCATCTCGACGTTTCCAGCATTACTTATAGTTCTAAATAGCGAAAGCGTACGTAAGCTGTAACAGTGTAGTTTCTGGGAAAGGGGGACTGAAGCTATTAACAGTTTATAGACTATCAATTATATTGATTGTCTGTAATCAGGAAAGGAGAGGAAAAACATGCTGAGTCAAGAAAACCTGAACAGAAGTTTTGCCATGGCCGATAGCGCTTTCGAAAAAATGTGGGATATGTGGCTGGTAGGCTTGGGGAGTATGTCCTGGTCACAAGAGCAACTGGAGAATATGGTTAAAAAGTACTTAGAACAAAGGAAAACTGCCCGGGAAGAAAGCACCAAAATTATTGAGGAATTGATGCAACAGGTCAAGAAAAACCAGCAGCAAATGAACAGTATGATTCAGGAAGCTGTGAAGGTTGCCATGGAGAATATAAATATTCCCACTTTCAATACTTTGGACGAATTAAAGAAAAAGGTAGATGATCTATCCAAAAAAGTTAACGAACTATAATATAAACAGAACTGATCCAAACCAGCGCGGTCCGTTCCGGGTATCATTGATACCCGGAAAAACCGCGTTTTTACATATCTCTAAGGGGGGAAGATCATGACGCAAAATAAGGGAAAAACAGCCTCAAATAATGAATCAGGCCCGCAGGAGAAGTTCTTTGTCCCAGACTACAGCGAATTGTGGAAAGAATGGTATTTTCGTATGGAAGATATCTGGTCTGAGACTTTTCAGGAATTATTAAGTACCAAGACTTTTGTCAATCTAATGAACAGTACTCTGGAACAGTATCTTTTTAACGAAAAACTAAATCGTCAGAATATGGAGCGCTTTTTAGAAACCAGCCCCTTTCCCACCAAGAATGATGTAGCTCGTGTTGCAGAACTAGCCGTTTCTCTGGAGGAGAAGATCGATAATTTGGAGTTTAATGCTATTTCTGCTCTGGAGAGTATGGCCGATAGCCTGCTAAAACTCGTGGACTCTCATGAAAACATCAAGAAAGAACTGGATGCGCTAAAAAAGGAAAACCAGGCTTTAAATAAAAAGATAACTAGCTTAAATAAACAGTTGTCGGCCGCCAAGGGAAAATCCTCCCCCAAGGCCAAACAAGAAAATAATTCTGAAGAAGAATAGGAAGGAGAAAAATAAATGATTGAACACACTTACCAGGAGCTAAAAGTAGGCCAGATAGGCTTCGTGGAAAAAACCATTACAGAAACGGATTTATATGTTTACGCCGGCGTTACCGGAGATTTTAGCTGGTTGCATGTCAATGAGGTCAGAGCAAGGCAAGGCCATTTTAAAACCCGGATTGTGCACGGGATGCTGCTGGCCGGGTTAATATCCACGGTTATAGGCAACCAGATGCCTGGGGCGGGTACTATTTACGAAAAACAGAGTCTACATTTTGTAAGACCTTGTTTTATAAACGATACCATTCGCGCTCAAACCGAAGTCATAGAATTATTACCAGCGGGCCGGGTGCGCTTGAAAACCACTTGTCATAACCAGAAAGGGGAGCTGCTGGTGGAAGGAGAGGCCATCGTTATACCTCCCCGCCATCATATGGTTGGAAATCTGCTGGGAAAGGAGGTCATTGCTACATGAAAAGTATAGAATTGCTGCATGGTTCTCCTGAAGAGGTAGGCGCCCAATTACAAAAGAATATGGACCGGCTGCTGGATAGCACCCGCCGGTGGGCAGAAATACTAGCCTATGATCCGCAGCCCCAAACCGGTATGACTCCTAAGGATATTGTGTGGCGCAAAAACAAAGCTCGTTTATACCGGTACCTTCCGCCGGTGGGAATTCAATACCAGACCCCAATTCTGTTTATTTATGCCTTAATAAACAAGCCTTACATCCTTGATCTTATTCCCGGTATGAGTCTGATCGAACATTTGGTGAATCAGGGTTTCGATGTTTACTTACTGGATTGGGGGGAGTTCCAGTGGGAGGATCGCCATCTAAGTTTCACGGATCTCATATATGATTATATCGCCCGTGCCGTAGCAAAAGTGGTCCAAATATCCGGATGTAACCAGGTCAGTTTAGCCGGTTACTGTATGGGCGGTACCATAACTACTATGTATGCTGCTCTTTTTGACACACCCCAAATTCGTAATATCCTCTACCTGGCAGCGCCTATTGATTTTGAAAATGCTGGATTGTCCAGTATCTGGCTGAAAGCCCCCGAGTTTGATGCAGATAAGGTAGCGGAAACATTTCAATTAGTTCCTAAACATTTTATTGATACAGGAGTAAAGATGCTCCGACCGGTGCGAAATTTTTGGGGAACTTACACACGCCTATGGAAATCCGTAGATGAAGGAACTCCCATTGAAGCCTGGAAGGCCTTAAACAAATGGGTTAACGATAACGTAAACTTCCCGGGAAATGCTTACCGGCAGTGGATTAAAGACTTTTATCAGGAGAACAAGTTAGTCAAAGGTCAATTGCATATCAAGGGACAAGTAGTGGATATGAAAAACATAAATGCCTCACTGCTGGTGTTGGCCGGGGAAAAAGACCATTTGGTTCTGCCTCATCAGACCGAAGGTATTATTAAACATAGCAGTTCCCAGGACAAAACCTATCAAGTCTTTCCCGTGGGACATGGCGGCCTGGTGTTCGGCAGCTATGCCAAATACAATGTATATCCTGTAATCTCCCAATGGCTGGCCCAGCGTTCTTAGTAACCATCGCTTAGTTGCTGGTGAACCCATCGAGCTGCTTGGGGATGGTATAATAGTTCAATATGATTCAGGGGCAGGGCTTGTTTCTCTTTCAAACGGGCACCCCGTTTTACCATGGCTTCAGTATTGAAAACGCTGTCCAAGAACACAACCCCATCGCTTTCAGCTCCACCCGGCAGCGGAATCATACCAAATAAACAGCTGGTACCACCCAGGACGGAAAGCTCAATATCCGGTTCCAGACCCCGTCTCTCCAGGTGCTCGATGAGGTAGCCCCCGTCTGCCAAAGCAGCATCGATACCGCGGGAGTGACTCATAAAACCTTTCCCTCCGTAATATGTGGTCCACCAATCCTGCTGGGTAATATCCAAAGGAATCTGCTCATCCCAGCGGTAGAGAATTTGGCTTTGACCCGGGAAGGCACCTCCGGTGTAAATGGAGCGGAGGGTAACATCAATGGGGCTGCCCCAGCAGTATAAGCGATCCCAGGCAATCACCCCATTGCCGCCGGCCAGGTAGATCATATAGGAGATACTGGGAAAGCGAAAAGCAAAGTCATTTCCCAGGTTGGGAACTCCTAACATAATTAAGCGCCGCACGTCACCACGGAAAGCAGGGGATATTAAGCTGGACAAGTATATGCGAGCAGCAATGCCTCCTTTGCTATGAACAACCAGGTCCACCTTTTGGACACCGCAGCGGGAACAGACTTGCTGCACCGCATCAGCCAGCTGCTGGGCTTGTATATAATTGTCACCATGAGGGTGGGAAAAAGTAATGGCAAAGACCCGGTAGCCTAGCTCCACTAACTGTTGCTGCAGTCCCACATGGCCCATGTTCCATAGGTTAGTAAAAGATGTGGCATCTAATCCAGCGCCATGAACCAGAAGAACTGGAACCGGGCGGAAGTTACTATCCCACCCGGGTGCTGAATGCAGCAGGTAATGGCTGGCTGGTGGAGTGTTGCTGCCGAAATACTCAATTAAATATGGATCAATGTGAGTATTTACTTCACAGAAAGGTTCTTTCACTTGGCTAAGGGAAGAAAGCATTCGCAATTCTGTCTTCTGCCAATGACTACTGCTGTTGGCAGCATAGACACGTAAGCTATATAGCAAATCCGGTTTGCCATATCCGGGCATGGCACCACTTCCTTTGGCTTCTTTTAGAATAGTTTAGCAGATAAACCAGTGTTGCTCACCTGCGATGGTAAATTAAGGGAGAAGGGAATGAAATTATGCAAACCTTTAATGATCTAAAGCTAGTTCAACGTTATTACTCCATACTGGAGCAATTACGCCATCCATATGCTTACTGGTCAACACCCAACCATATAATTTTGGAGCATCAAACGCTGCGACTAAGACATTTTAATAATCCCAATATATCTGATAGTGAGCGGCCGGTCTTAATCTTGCCACCCCAGGCCGGCCATCACGCCAACATTGTCGATTATTCTTCCGAGCAAAGCCTGGTAAGAGTGTTTCATCGCTATGGTTTTGATGTTTATGTTACCGAGTGGTTATCGGCTACACCGAAATATAAAGATTTAGGAATAGATGATTATATACGACTAACCGATGAAGCTGTAGAGGAAATACGCCGTCGTACCGGTTTATACCGTATTCATTTAGTGGGAGAATGCCAGGGAGGATGGCAGGCAGCCGTATATACTTCCTTGTTTCCCGAGAAAATAGCTAGCTTAGTGGTGGCAGCGGCCCCCATCGATGTATTTGCTGCTCCTTCTCAACTAGTAGATTATGCCAAGCTGCCCATGGCCTTTTTCCGATACCTGGTGGCTACCGGGCAGGGAGTTATGAGAGGGAAATATATATTATATGGATTTAAGAACATGCAGCCCGAGGAGCACTATGTTTTAAAATACAAACGGCTATGGGATATGCTGAAAGAAGGGGATGAAGCTGGCATAGAGCGGTTTATCCGTTTTGAAAACTGGTACGAATATACTCAGGATTTACCAGGACGTTTTTATTTGGAAATCGTAGAAAAAATTTTTAAAAACAACGGTCTTACCAAGCCAGGTTATATTCGCCTGAATGGCAGATCGGTGGATCTGGGTATGATCAGGTGTCCGGTTATTCTCATGGCCGGTGAGAAAGATCATATTACCCCTGCACCGCAGCTTTTTGCTATGCGCGAATTAATCAGTACCCCCTCGGAAGACATTATTGAAATAATTACCAGTGGCGGCCATATAGGTACCTTGATGGGAAACGAAGCTCTGCGGGAAAACTGGACCACAGTTAATGAAATGCTCAAACAGGTTATCTAGGAACCTATCACTACAGAGCAGCTTAAACATGTTACCGGCTGTCCTATACAATCCCCCTGCAATAAGGCTATAATAATGATTAAATCTACAGCAAAGGAATCTGAAGCACTATGAAAATGTGGAGCGGTCGTTTTACCAAAAAGAGTGATCGCCTGACCGAGGAATTCAACGCCTCCATAGGGGTGGACAGCCGCATGTACCGGCAGGATATTGCCGGCAGTATCGCCCATGCCGCCATGCTGGCCCACCAGGGCATAATTACCCCCCAGGAAGGGGAGCAGATAATCAAAGGCCTGCAGGAGGTCCTGGAGGACATAGAAGCCGGCAGGCTGGAATTTACCATTGAAGCCGAAGACATTCACATGAACGTGGAGACCTTTCTGACCCAGAAGATCGGGGATGTGGGCAAAAAACTGCACACCGCCCGCAGCCGCAATGACCAGGTGGCCCTGGATGTACGCCTTTACCTGCGGGATGAAATAGCCCAGATCAGGAAGCTTCTCCTGGAACTGATTGCTGTCCTGATCGATCTAGCCTCCCGGCATGTCCATACTATCATGCCCGGTTATACCCATCTGCAAAGGGCCCAGCCCATTACCCTGGCCCATCACCTGTTAGCCTACGTAGAAATGCTGCGCCGGGATGTGGAGAGACTTGACGACTGCAGCAAACGGGTAGATGTAATGCCCCTGGGTTCCGGAGCCCTGGCGGGGACCGGCTTTCCCCTGGACCGGGAAATGGTTGCCCGGCAGCTTGGCTTCAGCCAGATTACCCGCAACAGCCTGGACGGGGTAAGCGACCGGGACTATGCCATTGAATTTGCCAGCTTTGCCAGCATACTGATGATGCACCTGTCCCGCTTGTCGGAAGAACTGATCCTCTGGTCCAGCAGCGAGTTTGGCTTTGTGGAACTGGATGATGCTTTCGCCACCGGTTCCAGCATTATGCCCCAGAAAAAGAACCCTGACCTGGCTGAACTGGTGCGGGGCAAGACCGGCCGTGTCTACGGGGATTTGATAACCCTGCTGACCATAATGAAGTCCCTGCCCCTGGCCTACAACAAGGACATGCAGGAAGACAAGGAACCCTTGTTTGACGCCATCGATACGGTAAAAGCCTCCCTGATGGTTTTTGCCCCCATGCTTAAAACAGCCCGGTTCAATACCCAGCGCATGGCTCATGCTGCCCAGGGCGGGTTTACCAATGCCACCGATCTGGCTGATTACCTGGCCGCCAAGGGCCTTCCCTTTAGGGATGCCCATGAAGTAGTGGGCAAAGCCGTGCTCTACTGCCTGGAAAAAGGCATCAGCCTGCAGGACGTGGATTTGGCCACTTACCAGGCCTTTTCACCCTTGATAGAGGAAGATATATATGAATTCATTGATGTTACCCGCTGTGTGGCGCGGCGCCGGGTTCCGGGCGGACCCGCACCGGAAATGGTAAGCCTGACCATAAGCGAGGCCCAAGAGTGGTTGAGGAGGATAGGATACGATGCAGATAAGCAGGTTTGAACATGTGAATGGCATTCCTGTTGAAGAAAAGGTGGAAGAGTGGGTGGAAACCTATTTCCACAATATGATGACCGTATTAAACTCCTTCCTGTCCTATGTGGATATTGCCGTAGCGGTCGACCGTCTTAAAAGTATACCTTTTGACAAGCTGGTACGTGAGGAACTGGAGGGAGAGAGTGAAGCGGTCTTAACTATTGCGGTCAATAAAATACAGGAACTGGCTGAAGCAGAGATTTCCTTCCAGGAGTCCTATTTAAATCCATGACATTTGGGTAAAATCCTAATAAAATTAGGACTAAAGTCGGATGAAAAAATCCGGCTATTTGCATGCCGTAATTGGGACTGGGAAGCGGAAAAACCAGGGTGTAAAATAACCTTTAGTCACAAACATTGAATGAGAGGGAAGACCATACTATGGAAAAGTGCAGTATATGCAGCAAACCTTACCCAGAGGGAACACTAAAGAAAATGGTACAAATTTTAGACCGCAAGGCCTACTTGTACCATGTTTGTCCTGCCTGCCAGACCATCATAAATAACAATCCCAGCTATTACTATCTCACCGAAACGAAATAGTGAGCAATCCTTAATGCCTGAAATCTGCAGCTTTGTTACCTATTTCACGTATGTTAAGTTATAGTCTATACTCAATATACTCGTGCTGGCAGGGGTTACCATATGAAATATACATCCGTTGTTCTTCCGGAATCATTATAAATGATACCAGGGTTTCAGCATTAAACAGTCTGGGGGTTTTGGAGTCATAATGCCGGCAGATTGACAGGGGATAGTCATTGTGATCAGCCAAAATAGTCATCATTTTTTCCACGGTAATGTCACCGTATTCCATATCCATGAGGCGTTTCATTCTGTCTAAACGAAGATAACTGTCTGCTATCCCCATGTAAGCCAGATCTCCTTTCTTAAAACGATCGGTTACATAATGATTGGAATGTACCAATATGTCCTGTTCAGGGTAAATAATGTTGAAATCGTCGAACACACTCTCAATGCCAACTATATCACCTTCCGCACTGGCCAGGTGGTAATAGCCAACACCCCGGGCAGCCTGACACAATACACCTAAAGCATCTCCTATGGTTTTCTGACGCATGGCTTTAGGCAAGTAACAGGCCAAAGGGATATTTAAGTGAAAGTTTTCAGGAGGAGTTAAGGTCGAATTTGCACATATTCCGAATCCTGCCGAGCTTAATGTGTACTCGGCAAAACCTCCTAAAGATATGGTCAGTTGAGTCAATCCATCCTCATGGGTTACTTTCAGCAGATCAACCGGAAATCCCGGGTACCAGTCGATATTCTGGCCGAGAATAGTTTTGCCGTCTCTGGTAGCTTTTCCGCGAGCGGCAAAGGATGTGCACAATCCGGAAAGCTTAGGATAATATGGACCCAGTTCCAAGGTACAGCGTAAGGCGAAAGCTTGCTCAAAGCTGATTCCAGCTCCTTCAGCCTGGCCCTTGATCATTTCAATCAGCTCAGGATCAAAGCTTTCTACCAAAGGCAGGTATTTTTTGGCGGTGTCAACAAGCTGCTCCTGGCTTATCTTGTAACCGGAAGTTAATATGCCAAAATTGATTTCCAGAGATTTAAGTATACTATCCCGGCAGCCCTCACCATATTGCAACCCGATTTCATATGGAGTCCCGCTGCATTCGATAACTCTGAGCTCTCTTTTACTATTCATTCACAATCCCCCTATGATTTCCAATTCCGTACCAGATGTTTTCCCAAACCACTTCAATTTTGCGTGGCTCTAGATCAGGATTCAACAATACCGCCAACAATAAGCCTTCTCTAAAACAGTAGAAAGAAAATAGCGTATCCAATACCACACTACGGCGCAGATCTCCCCGGTCCATGCCCTTTTCAATTAATGCGGCTAATTTTTCATACAAGCTAGTTTCCAGATTGCTAATTTGAGCAAATAGCTTTTCTTTAAGAGAGGCTGGAGGGAAAAGGAGAATGCGATTCCAAAACGCTGATAGCTCCGGGTTTTGGGCAAAATAGGTGATATAGGCGCGAAATACATGATATAGCTGAGCTTTAGTGCTTTCCAGTTCTTCAGCTTCTTTCAAAATCTGTTCGATGTATTGCTGATAGTCATTTGCCACTTCTGTGAAGATAGATAAAAATAGTTCCTCCTTGGATGCAAAGTGTGAATATAGGGTGGGTTTCTTAATACCTATGGCATCCGCGATTTGGCTCATGGTAGTTGACTCATATCCATGGGCAGCAAATAGAGAAAAAGCTATTTCTTTCAAGCGGTTTTTAGCAGAACTCTCCACTGGTCTTCCCTCCTACCAACCGGTCGGTAGGTAAATACTATCATCTTGCATGCCGGCTGTCAAGTGGATAAATAGCCGCAAGTAGTCTTGTATTTAAGAACATTCAAAAATGGCAATAATAGAATCTTCTTGCTTCCACCCCAGCTAAGCCTTTATAATTTATTGGTGTCAGGTTATTATATTGGACATGAAACTTAATACGCCGATGTGGCTCAGTGGTAGAGCAGCTGATTCGTAATCAGCAGGTCGCCGGTTCGAATCCGGCCATCGGCTCCAGCTGAAAATTAAGGCCCCTCGAGGTTGAAGGGGCTGAGAGTGTTAAAAAATTAGCTAAAAGAGATCGCCACGTCGCTACGCTCCTCGCGATGACATACCAAAAGGCCAGCTTATGTGTCATTGCTGTGAAAATGACTGCGCTTTGTCATCGCGAGGCACGAAGTGCCGTGGCGATCTCAATTCCGGATAGCAGGCAGAGAAGGAGATTGCCGCGCCCCTTCCAGGGGCTCGCAATGACACCAAAGGTAACTTTTCATTTATCGTGGCCAGTTCTTCTGGTGATAATTGCGAGCCCCGGAGGGGCGTGGCAATCTCGAACGTCGAACCGCCAATAGACTTCATTGACAGTCTGAAACCGCGCAGATTTGCGCGGTTTGCTGTTTAGGAGCCGTTACTGTGTTTTGTTGGAATAGTGCTGATTTCATCATAAAATCGATTACATTCAACAAAATGAATTGAATTTCAATAGGGATCTTATTATCAACCAACTTGAAGTTGGTTGTAAGCCCTGTTCCAATATAGTCTGAGGTCTCTCCTGTTCCCCAGATGCTGTTAAGTGCCAATTTTAACGTAATGCTCTCTACTTCGTTGGTTCAATAACCTTGATCCAAAAGCCGCCGATTGGCTGTGCACCTTCCATCTTTTCATCATCAATGAGAATCTGTGTTGCTTTTTCTTTTTCCTGCTCGTTCAGGATCTGTTGTTCTATAGCCGCGCTCTCCTTAACCCAGCAGTCATAGGCGACCCCCAGGAACTCGTTGTTATACCTTGAAAAGGTTAATTGAGCCTGCTGCCCGTTTTCGGATTTCACCTGTATTTCTACAGTGGCATTTTTAGCACCGGATGGATTGGTGCAGAAGCCTTGCCCGGCATATTCCACCGATGTTACTTTCCCGGTGACGAACTGATATTTTTGGTTAATTGTTTGGGCGAGGGCATCAAATTCTGTGTGATCTTTCAGAAGGGACGTGTCCATACCGGTGTCAACTCCCTCATCCCAGTATTTTTCCTGCTGGGTAACACGATTCTCACCGGTCACTGCATCGATACTAAAGTAATAAAGGTGGTTTTCACTGATGGTAACGATGCCGGTCCAATCCGCACGGGGATGAGTTGAAGTTGCTTCGTTGTAGGTCATTTCGATGGTTTTTCCGCTCAGATCCAGGCCAAATACCCTCCAGAGATCCTGGGCACCGCGCTCAGCGGCCTCTTCTACGGAAATATCTTTGGCTGTAGGTTGTTTTGAATATTGTCCCAGCTCTATTGTATAATCTGCTTTGACATAGCCTGCAGGAACACTTGATTTGCCTGCTGTTTCCATGCTGACTGCCGCTGGAACGGTAGCGGTTTGATTGGTTACTGCCGAGAAAGCTGCTTGGGTAATGCCGGCGAAAACCAGTGCACATACACCGATGATTGCAGCTGTCTCCAATACGATCCGGCGTAATTCTTTTTGGTTAACCTCAATTTTTTTCATTTTATCCTGCTTCCTTTCATTTTTGATTTGTGATCACAGGTTTAGTATGAAGCAGTATAATCAGTAAGCTGTTACCGACTTATCATAGACTTGTAAAAATAACTTTTGTGGTTGTTCCCAATCCGGGTTGCGAATCAAACTTCAACTCAGCTCCGTGACGGGCGGCTATCTGCTCACAAATGGACAACCCCAGCCCCACCCCGCCCTCTGCTCTGCTGCGGGCTTTATCTACCCGGTAAAATGGTTCCGTAATGTGGGCTAGCTGCTCACGTGTCATCCCTCTGCCATTGTCTCGAACCTCAATAATCTTTCGGCCGTTTTCTGCATAGGCCGTTATGTTTATGCTGCCCCCTGGTTCGCAGGCCTTTATCGCGTTGTCGGTGAGGTTCACCATCAGACTTTGAAGCAAGTCCCGGTCTCCGTTCAAAACATCAAAACCACATGCAAAAGATATAGTAACCTGCTTTTCCTCTGCCTTTCGGACCAGCGTATCGATTATATTCTGGAAAAGTTCGGCGATATCTACCGGTGCAAACACAATCTCGCTGCTGCGCAGAGAGACCAGGTCCAGCAAAACGTAAGCGATGTTCTGCAAGCGCCTGCTCTCAGACATGATAAAGCCGGTTGCTTCCAGCTTGTCTTCCTCTGAAATGGAGGCCTTCTGCAGGTACTCTGCGTATCCGTAAATACTGGTCAAAGGGGTCCGCAATTCGTGGGCAAAATTATCGATAAACCGCTGTTTCTGCTCCGCCGCATCGGCAAGCCGGGCAATCTGGTTCTCAATCGCTTCCGCCATATTGTTAAAGCTGGTGGCCATTTCGGAAAGCTCGTCCTGACCCCGAACCGGGATCCGATTGGCATAATTGCCCTGAGCAATGCTCTTCGAAGCCTCGGAGATTTGCTGCAGAGGCTTAAAAAGGTGATTGAGCAGCAGAATGAGACAAACGGCAAGCAGGGAGGAGATAACCAGTCCAGCCAGGAACAGAAGACTTGTCATTCTTTTCCATGCGGCTGTGAGTTCAGACAAATCATAATAATAAGACAGTACGATACTATCATGTGGGGCTGGAAGTACCCCAACAACGCCGATATACTTTCTGTCCTGGGATGGCAGTGTGGAGATGATCCGTTTACCCGCTGCCGGCAGCTCCGGTTTTCCTTTTAACTCCTGTCCCTCCGGCAGGCTGGAATAGAGTGTTTGGCCATTCTGCACAAGTTCCATATATACATTCTGCTTCCCGTAATAATGGACATAGGAGTCAAAGAGCACCTGTAATGCGCTGCCCGCTTCAATACCTCTGCTTTCCAGTGCGGTCAGATCTTTGGTCAGTGCTATCGTAATAAAACTATGGTCCCGCAGACAGTTTTCCCGGGTGCTGTCCAGGTTGGTTTTCAGATTAACAATGGAAATCAATAAAATACTGCCGTTAAAAAACAGGAGAAACAGTATCAAGGTGAGCAAATAGGTCTTGTTTTTCATATCAAATACTCATTTCTTTTGAAAGTTCGCAGGTTCCAACGAGCTCAATATATTTCATACCTCAAGCCGGTAACCCAGTTTGTAAACAGTTTTAATACGTTCTTCCAGGCCTAGTTTTTTGCGCAGTTTCTGAATATGTACATCGACTGTGCGGGTATCTCCTTCGTAATCGTAACCCCAGGCGAGATTCAGCAGTTTCTCTCTTGATAGAGCGATATTCCGGTTCAGCACCAGAGCCTCAAGCAAATCATATTCCTTGGGTGTACAGTCCACCACCTCTCCGTCTAAAAGAATCTGACGGCTGTCAAAGCGAATAATTACATTATCAAATGCAAAGCTCTTTTCTTCTTTTTTCGTCCTGCGTAAGACCGCATCAACACGGGCCAGCAGTTCCAACATTTCAAAGGGTTTTGTAAGGTAATCATCCGCCCCCATGGTAAGTCCTTTCAGCCGGTCAGAAAGACTGCTTCTGGCTGTCAGGAAGATCGCCGGAACTCGGCCTATTCTTTCGAAAACTTTAAACCCGTCAAGGCCTGGCAGCATTACGTCCAGGAGTATTAAATCAAAGGAATGGTCCTTAAGTACATCGATTGCGGCTTGTCCATCATAAACAGAAACACATTCATGTCCCACCAATTCCAGATTCTTCTTAATCAACGTATTGATTGGGACTTCATCTTCTACAATTAAAATTTTTGCCAAACCCAATCACCTCAACCTAACTGTAGCACAGAGATGTTAAAAAGTTGTTAATTCCTTATGCGCCCACACTTTCACTTGGGAAGAAACTAAAATTAGTTAATTGATGAAGGTGCTGCTGATATTTTGTATAAGCTTTGTTAGGAGTATATTGAAAGGGAGGGGGATGATTTGATGCAGGTGAAGCAAGAATATTGGACCCTTGGTAGAGGAGGCAAAGCCAAAAAGTTTTGGGTGAGCAGCAATGATAAGGGGGTAACTTTTTGCAGCGGGGCAGAGGGCACATCTATAACCAAGCTTACCCATCAACAAGTAGAGGACTGCTTGCGGTACTTTGCTTACCGTGGCTGGTTTATATTATTACTGAATGGGCACTCATTCTGATATTTTTTCTAACTTCGATACTTTATAATAATCTACCGGCTCCAAATCCACATTGGGAACCGGGAGGCATTCACCGGATATAACATTATTAACCCGGAGATGGAATTTTGCCTGGACTGTTTTGCCGATGCCGATAGAGAATGTAGTTGGCTGGTTTTCAATGGTTCCATTAATTTTGATAGCATATCCCAAGTAGTTATGATAGGCTTGGTCAAAAGAACGAGTCAATCTGATCCGGGGCTGGATTGATATAATGACACCTCTAAAAGACAATTTACTCATAAGTTTGCTTCCTTTCATACGGTCATCTTGGATCAAGATGAATTACCAGTCTATCTCATCCGGGTATTCTCCGGCGAACCTGATATTTTCTACCGTACAATTATAATGCTGCGCTGCGGCAATTACTTCGCTCCTCACTTTCATGTATTCCTTACCCTGTTCGGCCAGCCGCTTGGCTATGGTAGGGATGGATTTCAGACGTTTTTCCGGGCTATACTCCAAAAACCGGACGTTCAAAAAATCCAAATACTGGGTGATATAGTTTCCCATCCATACATAATCCCGGTTCATCAGATTCATCATGCGGGTAAAAGAAGCCGGGGATACTGTTTTCTGGATACACTTGGCCACCATCGCTTGAAACATACGCACCTGGGCAATGGAAACATTCCATATATTGCGCCTGTCCAAAAACGGCCCATAACTGTCCCGGGCCTTCTTTTTCGCATAAAGGAGTATAAAATCATTTAAGGCCATCATTACAAATAGCAACTCCGGCCACAGCACATTTATCTTCAGGTATATGTTTTTGTCCGGGGTTAATACCGACAGCTTCCTTTTCGTATTATCATCCATGCCATTGTCAACGAATTCATATTCCCGGTCCCCCATCATGGCATGACGCAGATCATAGCATACGCCCAGCACCCGCAGCCGTGACATTTCATGATCTGAGAACTCTTCCTCATTCCCCACAATGTCATGGAGTGCTTCATAGAGCCCCGAAAAATCCCGGTAATCCCCATAAACAGCGACACCGGTATTATTGGGGGTATTTTTTACGAAGATCATACCATCCGCCCTTTCACATTTTTTAGGCATGAAACACTTTTAAACAGTTTATCACTGGCTGCCGCTGGTCATCAAAAAAACTCTTTCTATTGCCGGACATATGGGCAGCGGAACACGATATCCAACAATCCGCCAAGTAAAAGCTGGCCATTTTAGCGTAATCCGTTACCACCGGTTTAGCATCCTGCCAGTTCTCCAACAAGGCTGCTAGGGACGGTTGTGGACATGCCCCTGGTTGAGCCTGGTTATAGAGAGTTCAACTTTTCCCATGCCCAGGCCGCCATTTCCCGGACTCTTTCATCCCGGTTTTCTGCCAGGCAGCGCTCAAGTTCTTCCTTGTATTCAGGGTTCAGGCTGTTCCCCATGGCCCGTGCGGCATTCATCTGAAAACGCCAGATCTCCTTAGGAGGTATATAGAACATATGGGGCAGGACCTTTTCTATATAATATTGCTCATCCATGTGCAATAAGGCCCGCAGATCAAAGTCTTTTGCCCAGGCAGAAATCTTCTGGCTGACGGGCAGATCCTGATTCATACAGGGTTCGTTGCGGGGGCAGACCTCCTGGCAGCGGTCGCAGCCGTAAACCCTCATCCCCATGGCCTCCCGGTATTCCAGGGGAGTTACTCCTTCGCCAAAATAGCTTAAATAGGAAATACATTTGCGGGGATCGATTTTATTGGGACCCCGCAGCGCTCCGGTGGGGCAGGCGGCGATGCAGGCGTTTCGACACCAGGTTGGGCAGTCCACAGTAACTGTTGGTTCATCCGGGTCAAATTCCTGATCTACCAGCAAGACCACGGGAAAGACCCAGGAACTCCGCCGGGCGGCTTTTTTGGCATAAAACATGCAGTTCTTGCCGAAGGTGCCCAGGCCGGCTCGGGCGGCTGCCAGCCGCTGGGGGAGATTGGCGCCGGATTTGGATTGGATACCATTGGCGGACAGGAAGGCGCGGAACTGTTTGGTCCTCTGTGCCAGATCATCTTTGGTCATCCGGTCGTCCACCATGTAGCAGCGTCCAAATTTACCCAGCATGTCCGGAGGGAACCCTTCCTTATGATAGTTTTCAAGCAAAACAATGATGCTCCGGGCCTCCGGATAAATTGCTTTAGGATCAGTTCCCTTCAGCAGATCCATCCCCTTTTCATACGCCCAGTCATAAAAGGAGGACCGCTCTTCGAGGATCGCTCTGTGGGAATCAAAAGGTTCAGCGGTGGTAAAGCCGATATCTGCAAAACCAATCTGGTAGGCCGCATCGATGATTTCCTGTTTGGTAATCAAGGTGATTGCCCCCTGTTTTTTTTAAATATAATACCATACTTATGTCATGAGAACGTGTCGTTGTAACACCTTGTTAGCTTATTACTATCTGCTGGCTGAATACTCAAGAACCAGGGGGTGTAAACAGGGCGGCCTCGTGGTGGCTATGTTTACCCTTGGCCTTTTGTGTTATAGTAAAAAGGCAGCACAGATCTTGAACCACAGGAGGCCAATATGAGTCAGGAGTCTGAAAAAACGAGCAAAGGCCAGCCAGAGGGGAAACCGAAAGAATCGGCTGATTATTATTGCTACCAGTTTGGCTCGGAGTTTTGCAAAAAGCAATGTCCCAATGATTGTTACCAGCGCTTTCAGGAAAAGATCAACAAGATGTTTGGTAATCTCATGGAGTCCGGTAAACAATAGTGGGTCATGATGCAGAGTCGAGTCTAACCAATGCATCTTTAAAAAGTCAAAACAAACCAAGTATGAGCGTTAAGCCTCTCTGAGTTCGGAGGGGCTTTTGGTTTTTCCGGATGTATGAAATAATCGGAGGTAAAAGGGCTAAAAGTCTGGGGGGATTTTATGCCGCTGGTAACGCGAAGAGCCAAGGAAAACGCCCAGGTAATCATCGACCATGAGCTTTGCAGCCTGTGCGGCTTATGTGTGAACGTGTGCACCGGACCGCTGCATATTGAAAATGATCAGGTGCAGGTAGATCAATCCATACTGTTTGGCTGTTACGGCTGTGGTCAATGTGCTGCCAGGTATAAATACACCCGCGCCATTAAGCGAAGTTTGGGCGGTGTGACTTATTACCAGGGAAGCAGGCAATAAGGTTAGCTAGTGATGCAGCATGATGGGCATCAGAGCGATGACAACTGGATTACAATCCACTGCAGGCAGGGCAGTTGGGGTCGCGGGGGAGGATGATCTCTTCAAAATGCATATCCAGCCCCCGGAAGGACAAAAAACGGCCTGACAAAGGGGAGCCGATATTCAGCAAAACCTTTATGGCTTCCAGGGCTTCCAGTGACCCGATGACTCCAGGAACCATGCCCATAATGCCGTTGCCCACCTGGGATGCATATTCATCCGGCAGGGGAGAGGGGAACAGGCAGCGGTAACAGGGGGTTTTCCCGGGGATAATGGTCATCAGCAGCCCGTCGAAGCCGGATACAGCCGCTTCCACCAGGGGTTTTCCCAGGGCACAGCAGGCATCATTGACAATATAGCGGGTGGGCAGGTTATCCACCGCATCTACTACCAGGTCATAACCGGAGATGATGGATTGAGCATTTCCGGCATTTATTTGCACCTGATGTTTATCTGTCCGGACTGCCGGATTAAGAGCTTGCAGCCTCAGGGCAGCGATGTCCACCTTGTTATTCCCCAGATCAGCGCTGGTGTAGAGAATCTGGCGCTGCAGGTTGGACAGGCTGACCTGGTCATAGTCCACTATGCCCAGCCTTCCCACCCCGGCTGCAGCCAAATAATACAAAGCCGCGGAGCCCAGCCCTCCGGCCCCCACCACCAGCACGCTGGATGATGCCAGGCGGGCCTGCCCCTCAATCCCTACTTCTTTGAGGATGGTTTGCCGGGCATAGCGCGATAATGAATCCTGTATGGGTCCTTTCTCACTCATGGTACTTTCTCCTTCACCGGGGCTTATCAGAACTTATGATAAAGGAACATCCTTTTTCTCATCCTTTTTCCGGGCGGTTATGCATTCCAACGGACATTCTTTAGCACAAATGCCGCACCCGGTGCAGCCGTGATCAGCTTCCAGTTCCGGATACAGGCGTTTATAAGGGTCGTTCCCGTAACGGGACAGCTCCAGGTAACTAAAGGGGCAGGCCTGGACACAGATCCCGCAGCCCATACAAATTTGGTAATCTATGATGACTTCTCCCCTGGCCATGTTATCATCCTTTCTGCAGCAACTGATCCAATCCCAGCTCTTGAACGGTTTCCGGCAGGGGTACGCCGGTATTCTCATCCCAGCCGAAGTGCTTCCAGTGCAGCTTCATCATAGCGTCAATAGGTACCTGCCTGCCTTTCAGGGGGCCTTCCTTCAGGGGCGGGTCCCCGGCCATGCGGCGATGCATTTTGAAGGTCCTGGGGTCGATACCGTGTTTGATATTGAACAGCTGCCGGAGAGTCTGCATGCGCTTGCCTATCAGCATGTATTCATCCGGGGTTTTGTTCCAGCCGGTGGCCGCATTCAGCCATTCAAAAGCCTGCCAGTGCTGGACACCCGTTATCTGGGCAAACAGGCACCCGCCTATGCCGTCAACGATTTGCTTGTAACAGGCTCCCGCCACGGACTTTAACGCTTCCCGGTCGGTGGCCATATATTCCTCATCCTTGGGATATATTTTCACGGCCGGTGCCCAGGAGACTTTTTCCCACAGCCTGGTCATGTTGTAATACTGGGAGGCCCCTATGGTGTGCCGGCCGGGAGTGGGGTCAACACTGTAATGTACGCCCATCATGGGGTCAAAACGGGAATCATGGGCGCCTGGTTCCTGGCCCCCGGCGTGGATGGCATATTTGTCTGTACCCCTGCCCAATTTCCTGGCGGCTGCCTTTACCCCGTCAGCCAGCACATCTCCAAAACCTTCCCGGGCAATCATCATCTCGACCAGCTTGATAATGGCCCCGGCATTGCCCCAGGTAAGCTCCAGCCCCCCGGTATCTTCGCGGGTTATGAGGCCCTTTTCATAGCACTCCATGGCAAAGGCCACAGCGTGACCGGCGGATATGCTGTCCATTCCCGCCCGGTTCAGAAGCTCGTTGATATAGAATATGGACTCCAGGTTCCGGTTCATCAGCAAGGGGCCGAATACGGCACAGGTCTCGTATTCCGGCTTGTGGGTATGGGTGAACTTGCCCTGGCCGATATCGGAAATATTGCATACCCCTCCGCAGCCCACCACACAGGAGTAACAGTGGTACTTGCGGTACTCCCGCTTGATTACGTGGTCGGCGTTAATTTTGCTGTAGTAGGAACGGTTATAGTCTTTCACCGAACCGGCCCAGTTCTTTATGGGGGTATCGCCGCTGGTGGCGGACATGCCGTTGGACATGGGGGTGCCCCACTTTTTCATCAAGGAGGCAAACAGCATCCCGTCCAGAGGAGCCACTCTCTTCATGGAACCCATCACTTTTCCCATTACAGGCAGAAAGCCGCCTTTGACGATTCCGGGCAGGTTTTGCTTGCGCACCTTGCCGGCAAAAGCCTGGCTGATTTCCTTTACTGCCTGGGGGTCATGGCATTTTATAGGTTTGGAACCGGCCAGGACTACGGCTTTCAGTCGTTTGGAACCCATAACCGCTCCCACCCCGGAACGGGCGGCAATGCGGCCCCGGTCGTGGCATACCCCGGCGATGAGGGATACTTTCTCGCCGGCAGTACCGATTACGGCTACCGCCGGTTTTTTCTTAACCGTATTCTCGGCGATAAGGATTTCTTCGCTTTCGGTGGCGTCCTTGCCCCATACGTGGTAGGCATCCTTCAGCTGGGGTCCCTTATTGTTGACCAGCAGGTATACCGGCTTTTCCGCAATGCCTGTGAAGAAAATGCCGTCGTAACCGCACTGCTTGATGGCCGGGGCAAAATAGCCCCCGCAGTTGGCATCTCCCCACCCTCCGGTGAGAGGAGATTTGCACACCACCATCCAGCGCCCGGTCATGAGGCTGCCGGTGCCCGTCAGCAGCCCGCTGGTAAATCCCAGTACATTGTCAGGACCCAGGGGATCAGCCCCGGCCGGGATTTCGTTGTACAATACGTAAGCCCCCAGCCCTACTCCCGAAAGGAGCATTTCATACACCTGGTCAGGGATGGTACGTTCTTCGATATGTCCGGTAGTGAGATTTACAAAAAGAATTTTGCCCGTGTAGCCTTTCAATGTCTTTCCCCTCTTTTCAATGCATCTGGCGGTTAAAAACCGTTATTATCCCCCGCTGATGGGGAAGAAAAAGCTTATCACATCCCCATCCTGCAGTACTTGATCCATGCGGGCCTTTTCATAATTGACACTGCAGAGCAAAATCGGCCGCAAAAGCAGCGGCACCTGCAGCTTTTTATAAACATAGCGCAGGGTGGCCCCCTCGGGGACCTCCATGAACCCCATTTCGTCTATGGCATCCCCGTTAAGAAAGGGCAGTGCGTAAACCTTAACTTTCATGGTTTTCACCTCGTCCTGTGCTGCCAGCAGTTGTGGGGATATCCAGGTACAGCCACCAGGTAAATCCCCACAACAGGGTCATGAAAACAGAATAGATTCCGGAGTAACCTGCTTTAATACCCCGCCTGTAACCGGTCCAAACCAGTTCCCCGGCGTGCAGCAGCAATATAGCCAGGAGCAGGTACCAGAAATGGTGAACTGCAATTAAATACAGCGCTGCTGCCCAGCAGAGCAGGGTAGCCAAACGGGAAAGCAGAATGACAGGTGTTTTGTGCATCTTTGCACCCCTATTTGATGAAAACCGAACGCGTTCGGTTTTGTTTTTTATTGTATAATGAAGTGGAACAGAGTGTCAATGCATGGACCCAACCGGGATGTACCCCGGTCATGAGCCAAGGCAGATACATTACCATATTGGCTTTACATTCCAGGAAGGATTGAAACGCTGCGATGAGTACCGACAAAACGGGTATTACCAGTAAAGGCCGGCAAACCCGGGAGAAGATTTTCCAGGCCGCCCTGGGCTTAATAAAGGAAAAAGGCTACGAGCAAACCACCCTGGTGGACATCTGCAAGGCGGCCGGGATTGCCAGCGGGACTTTTTACCACCATTTCGCCTCCAAGCAGGATATCCTCATAGAGTATGTCCGGGAAGAAAGCCAGGACCTGATGAACTACTATGAATCCCTGCCGAAAGAGTCGTACCGGCAGGCTTTCCTGCAGGTGATGGATTACCAGGCTCTCTACTTCGAGCGCAAGGGCACCGAGTTTGTCGCCAACTTCTATTCCATCATGCTGCTGTCGAAAAACAGCCTTTACGACTACGGGGAGTTTTCCCTGTTGTCCATCGTATATGACTGTTTTGCCAAAGGGCAGGAGCAGGGTGAGTTTACCCGGGAGTTTTCCGCGGGATACATGTGCGAACTGGCTCTGGGGCTGCTGTACACCATCACCACCTACTGGTGCATGTACCCGGGCCGGGTGGATCTGACCCGGGAGATACGCTCCCGGATGGAAAACCTGCTGGAGATGCTGCGCCCCGCCAGGTAATCAAGCGGGGAGAGTGCAGGATGTAAATACGGAAAATAGCGTTGTTGAGGGAGGCCTCCATGAAAACAAAAAGCTATGTGGTTATCCAGGATGCCCCGGAAATGGACTATATGAAGGATTTTGTGGCTTTGCCCAAAAACTACGGAACCCCGGCCTATTTTAACCGGGAGGATGTCAAAGCCATCCGCGATACGGTATATAAGGCTTTGGACGAGCTGGATAAACGCTGCCGCTTTACCGAGCAATTGCGGAACAATCGCCATGTTCTCATCAAGCCCAATCTGGTCTGCGTTTACCACGACAGCGGGTTTGATGAGCGGGATTACCCGGAGACCACCGATCCCCGGGTTTTTGAAGCGGTGGTCAGCTATATCCGGCAATACACCGACAGGATATCTATTGTGGAGTCATCCGGGAAGCCCATACCCACTCCGGTTAGTTTTCGCATCACCGGTTATGACCGGATAGCCAGGTTTTACGGGGCCAAGCTGGTGCCCCTGGAACAGCAGCCCGTGGTACGCTATATGCTCCCCAAGGCCGAGGTGATGAAGGAGGTCTACCTGCCCGAGATACTGGACCAGGTGGTGCGGGGCGAAGCCTTCTACATTTCGGTGCCCAAGATGAAAACCAACCTTTACACCGGCGTCACCCTGGGCTTCAAGAATGCCATGGGGACCATACCCTATTTCCTCCGGGAGAGGAACCACAACTACCTCATCAATAAGAAGCTGGCCGACCTGCTCTACCTGTTCAAGCCCGACCTGACCGTCATCGACGGCATCATCGGCGGTGAGGGCAATACCCCGGCTCCCGTGGATCCGGTACGGGTAGGGATGATCGTCTGCGGCAACAACAGTGTGGAAGTTGACCGCATCACCACCTACATGATGGGCTTTGATCCCGAGCAGAACCAGCTTATCCAGGAAGCGGTACGCCGCGGCTTTAACGACCCGGACGTAGAGATCATCGGCCAGGTGCGGGTAACCAAGTTCCGCCCGGCCATAGCTTCCCTGATGGATGAGAAAACCAGGCGGGATTTTCCCAACCTGCTGGCCCTGGCAGGGCGAACCGGCCAGGGCGTGCCCCAGATCACGGATGTAAACGCCGTCACTCCGGAAATGGCCCTGCAGATAGAACAGGCCTGTACCGGCGGCTGCCTGGCAGCCACCAAAAGCGGCCTGGAGTACTACAACTTCACATCTAAAGCCAGGCGGGACTTTTCCTTGTGCATCATAGAGGGGCCGGGCATAGTCATTGACGGCAAGCGCTGGTGGTTTGACCGGGACGGCAGGCCCTATTCCGAAGAAGACATTGCCGCCCTTCCCATGAAGAAGATGGCCATGGGCAACTGTGCCGAACCCGCCAGGCACCTGTCGGACTATTATGCCCCCGGCTGCTGCGACCCGGCCAAGTGCATGGCGGTGGTGTGCAAAGCTGCCGGTGTAACCATGCCCATTATGTCATTCAGGAACAAAAACCTGCTGAAACTGGTAACCGGCATGATAAAGACCGTAGCCGTGCGCAGGAAACATATTAAAAACGGCCGCTGGGTGGACTGTCCCCACTCCCATGAGGACAAAATATTTGATCTCCCCCAGCTGTCTGCGGAGGATAAGGAGAAAGACTATATCGAATGGCCCCTGCCCCCAATGAGCAGGGAGGAAAAGAGGCGGCAACTGAGGGACCAGTTGAAAATCATTACCTCGGCCATTTAAGACAGACCATATATTTAAAGGAAAACTAGATGACAATCTTGGCCCGTTCCCGCATAAAAGCGATCTCCCGGTCTATGTCCCCCTGAATTTCCGCGATGCGCTCATCAGCATCAGGTCCCTGGAGCAGGCGCTTGAAGCGGCCTTGTTTGAACAGGTAATCATTCACCGGTTCCGGAGCCTTTTTACCACTTATAATTGCTGAAGTCGGATTGTTGAAGGTGATTTTCCCGTTTTCCGCCTCCCACAGCAGCCAGGCCCCGCAGCGTACCGCCATGCGGCTCATCTGCACCGTTTCCGGCATGTCGAACTGCCAGCCCAGGTAACAGGGCGCCAGGATTTCTATGTATTTCAGGCCTTCAATGCTTTTGGCCTTGACCACTTTGTCGTACAGGTCACCCGGATAGGCCACGGTAGCAGTAGCCACATAAGGGATATGATGCTCCAGCATCAAAAGGGCCATATTTTTCTTGGGCTGCCTTTTGCCCCTGGGGGTGGTGGTAGTAAAGCTGCCCCGCGGGGTGGCACCGCTGCGCTGCACGCCCGTGTTGCTGTAGGCTTCGTTGTTGTAGCAGAAGAAAATCATGTTGTCGTTGCGCTCGGCGGCAGCCGAAAGAGCCTGAAAACCTATATCATAAGTGCCGCCGTCACCCACCCAGCAGAATACGGTGGGAAGTTCCCCTTTCAGGCGGCCCTTTTCCTGCATTATTTCCAAAGCATGGGTAATACCCGAGGCCGACGAACCGGCCGTGGCAAAGCAAACATTGATGCAGGGCCAGTTATAGCCCAGTTTGGGGGTCATGCCCATGCTGGCAACGGAGCAGGATGGGGTCAGCAGCATGATAGCATTGGGGCCCAATGCCTTGCCCACCATACGCAGGGCCATGGTGGCCGGGCAGCCGCCGCAGGCGCCGTTGCCGCTTAAAACCTGCTCATTATCCGGTAGATTTTTAATACTGGTGGCCATGTCTCATCTATTCCTTTCTGACTTATGCGTTGTCCTCCATCATAGCTAAAATCTCAGCGGCCATAAAGCGGTGGGAAAGATCCAGACCGCCGATACCCATTACCCGGTTTTTAACCGTAATATCATTGCGTCGGCCAAACAGGGCGCTCTTCAGCTCGGCAGCCAGAATCCCGCCGGGATGGCCAAAGTTGTAGTTGCGGTCCAGGACCATCACCTGGGCATTGGGCGGCAGGGCGGCAATGATGTCCTCCGCCGGGAAAGGAACCACCAGGCGCGGCCGCAACAGACCGGCCTTGATGCCCTGGTCCCGCAGTGTATCTATGGTCAGCCTTAGTTCCGCTGCCATGCTGTTGATGGCAAAGGCTACTACTTCCGCATCTTCCAGCCGGTAGGTGTCGATGGTATCCCCATCCCACATACCCGTAATCTCCCGGTATTCCCGGGCTGCCTGTTTCACCAGGGGGATGGCCGCCAAAATGTCCTCGGACAGCATCTGGCGGAAAGGAGCATATTCCGGCGCGTTGGTCACATTGCTGAACGAAGAGGGATGGGCCGGGTCCAGCCGCCATTCCGGCTCATAGGGAGGCAGGAAACGGTCGATATCCTCCTGGGGCGGCAGGGTCAGAGGCATCAGGCAATGGGATACGGCAAAACCATCATAGTTCACCATTATTGGGATGTTGATCTGTTCGGCCACCCGGTAGGCCTGCAGGATGGTGTTAAAAACCTCCTGATTGGATGAACAGTGATATTGAATCCAGCCGGTATCGCGCTGGGCAAAGGAATCCTGGTGGTCCGCCCACAGGGTCCAGGGGGCGAAAATCCCCCGGTTCACGTTGACCATTACTACCGGCAGGCGCCCTCCGGCGGCCATATGTAAAACTTCATGCATGTATAATAGACCGTTAGCGGAAGTTGCCGTAAAAACCCGGGCTCCGGCAGCAGAAGCAGCTACAGCCGCAGCCATGGCGCTGTGTTCCCCTTCCACCGGGATAAAACGGGCATGCAGTTCGCCCCTTTCCACCATGGCGGCTATGGCCTCCATAATGCTGGTCTGGGGGGTGATTGGGTAGCCGGGCACCACGTCTACGCGGGCGTATTTTACCGCCAGAGCAGCGGCCTGGTTACCGGTCTCCATAATGACTTGGGCTGCTTTCATGGGGCTACTCCTCCTTTTGCATGCTGATGGCACCGGTGGGGCATTCCAGGGCGCAGACACCGCAGCCTTTGCAGTAGCGGTAATCAATAGTCATTTCATAGCGGTCAATGACAGCTTCCGGACAGTACACCCAGCACAACTGGCATTTGCTGCAGGTCTCCATGTTAATCACCGGGCGGTGAGTCCGCCAGGAACCAGTGTCGCCGCCTGCACCTTTCATCGGCCAGGAAATGGGCCGGTAGGCTTTGGTAACTGATTTCATCTATTTTCATCCCTTTCGCTGGTTCAACGATTAATCCGTCATTTACTGGTCTGCTTTACCAGGTGGTAGGCCTTTTCTGCCGCCTGCAGGTTTGTTTCACCTTTGCTGCCGGGCCATTTCTTAAGAATGGTCTGCTTCATGATATTTTCCGGAATGTCCAGCACCCGGCATACTGCCCCGAAGAGGGGAACATTGATAAAAAGGCCATCGGCAGAAACCAGTCCCGCTTCCCGGGCAATGGTATCAGCATCCACCTGCCAGGTGGTGTGGTTTCCTACGGTAACCGCATAGGGAGCGTTTACAATCACCGTACCCGGCACTTTTATGCCTTCATTGACGGCTGCTTCGGTAAGTTTCTCGCTCATCACCACCACATAGTCGGGCAGTTCGCATTGACTGTGGGCATAGATGGTAGTAGGAGAAATGCGAACGGCTGCACGCACCGGCGCTCCCCGCCGCTCCACACCAAAAAAAGGCAAAGCCTGACCCTGCTCACCATTTTCCAGGGCAGCCTGGGCCAGCATATGAGCCAGGGTAACCGAACCCTGCCCACCAAATCCGTTAATACGAAGCTCTATCATACATAATCCCCCATTTCCGCATCTCCACGTTGTGCTGCGAAGCTATATCAGTGATAAGTGATATATAAATGGATTTATTCTTTCCCACGTTAATTTGCTGAAGCCAGTCACCGAATTGTCATTGCAATCCCCAAAATCACTCAGTGTATCATAGCGAAGATATTTGCTCCGCGACTATCTTGAAAGCTATCTAATGTGTCATCACGAGGAGCGCAACGCGGGCGATCCAAGGAAGCCATCTTACTTGTTATCGCGAGGTGCGCAGCGACGTGGCGACCCAAGGACGCTATCTCCCTTGTCATCGCGAGGAGCGTAGCGACGTGGCGATCCAAGGACGCTATCTCCCTTGTCATCGCGAGGAGCGTAGCGACGTGGCGACCCAA
>Ga0208938_1000150_pt1 | contig 64823 bp, 52 predicted proteins | sample AD_UKC125_MetaG_FD_184434 | JGI IMG/M metagenome (GOLD analysis project Ga0208938, IMG submission 184434) | Active sludge microbial communities of municipal wastewater-treating anaerobic digesters from USA - AD_UKC125_MetaG (SPAdes) (version 2) | ecosystem: Engineered > Bioreactor > Anaerobic >... | reverse complement strand
CGTCTGGCTACGGACCAGAAGGTTGTGGATTCGAGTTCTGCTGGGCGCACCAAATCAGGGCTTGCCGACATGAGAGCGGCAGCCCTGATTTTTATTTATGTGACATTGCCTGGTCTTTGTGTCAGTTGCTATTTTATCGGCATTAAAGTATTATATAGATAAAGCCGCATTCTTTCGGAATTAAATGTAAATACATAAAGACATTTCAGGATCAGTTTCAGGAACAGGAGGGCTCATATGAAATACAGACCATTCGGAAAACTTGACTTTAAAGTGTCGGCACTTGGTTTCGGAGCAATGAGGCTCCCGACCAGGCAGATACAGGGTCCGGGCAACAGGCTCGACAGCAGCATCGATGAACAGGAAGCGATCAGGATGATCCGCCATGCCATAGATATGGGAGTCAACTATATCGATACGGCTTACGGCTATCACGGCGGACAAAGCGAGATCCTTGTAGGGAAGGCGCTCATGGACGGATACAGGAGCAGGACGGCCCTTGCAACGAAGTCTCCGGTCTGGCTTATCAAGGAACCTGCCGATTTCGACAGGCTGCTGGATGAACAGCTTGGCAAGCTGCAGACCGACTATATCGACTTTTACCTGCTGCATGCCATTAACGGGCACTCCTGGGAAAACACCATACTGAAGCATGATGTGCTCAGCCGGATGGAGGCGGCCCGGAAAGCAGGCAAGATAAGACATATGGGATTCTCATTCCACGGGGATTACGATTCGTTCGTGAAGATCGTCGACGGCTTCGACAAATGGGATTTCTGCCAGATCCAGTACAATTACATGGACATTGAAAACCAGGCGGGGATGAAAGGGCTGAAATATGCTGTCTCGAAAGGGCTTGCGGTAGTGATAATGGAGCCTCTCCTCGGCGGCAGGCTGGCGAATCCGCCCAGTGACGTCAGGACAATAATGGAGGAAGCGGACCCGGCAAGATCCCCGGTCGGATGGGCACTGAACTGGCTGTGGAGCCAGCCCGAGGTGTCGGTGGTACTCAGCGGGATGAGCACCATGAGACAGTTGGAAGAAAACATTGCCCTGGCAGACAAGGCCGAGCCAGGCAAATTCGGCAAAACCGAACTGGACGTTATCGAAAAGGTGCGACGGAAGTACATGGAAAGGACGGCAATACCCTGCACGGGCTGCGAATACTGTGTGCCATGCCCCAATGATGTGGCCATACCGAGGAATTTCTCGATATATAATGACGGTGTGATGCACGACGACATGGAAGGAGCGCGGGTAACCTACAACAATTTCTTCAGTAAGGAGAACCGTGCAGGCAACTGCGTCAGGTGCGGAGAGTGCGAGGAGAAATGCCCGCAGGGGATAGCGATAATGGACTGGCTCGAGAAGGTAGATAAGGCGCTCAGCAGGTAACAGGCTGCCGGGCGGCAAGGGGATAATCATCTGCGGAAGCCGGAAGGCAGACCGCCCGATGGGTAGTTTGCCGGACGGCTTTTGCTTGATTTATGAAAATTTTCCGTTCTTGTATTTTTAATATAAATTTGGCAGTATATATGGTAGAATAATAGCAGAATATGCGGAAAAAACGGTAAAATCGTCGAAACTGTCCCGGTACGGAACAGCAGTCCCGGACAAAAGAAAAAGGCTGCCAGCGCTGCAGGCGCAGCAGTGTCGGTGGGGTGAAGGATCAGTTGTACAGGGTGTTGCTTGTTGACGATATGGAAATCAGCCGCAGACAGGTAAGGCGGCTCAATCTCTGGAACGGTGAAACGAATTTCTGCATAGCGGCCGAGGCACAGAACGGGCAGGAGGCCCTGGACCTGCTGAGGCAGGAGAAGTTCGACCTTCTTATCACAGACATCAAGATGCCCAAGATAGACGGGATAGAGTTGATGAAAGAAACGGCTGAGAACGGCCTTTGTCCCTGTGTCGTGCTTCTGAGCGATTACGAGGACTTCGAGTATGCCAGGATGGGCATACAGTACGGTGCTTTCGACTACCTGAGCAAACCTCCTGAATACAACAGCATGCTCGGACTCCTGAAAAGGGTAGAACAGTACCTGGACAGGAAGGAGCAGGAGGAAAGGCTTGTCAGGAGCCTCTCCGAAAAACTGGAGGAAAAGATCGGGGATACCTTCCCGTCGGCGGAACTCGAGCAGTTGATCGAAGCGATGAAAACGAAACAGCAGGACATAACGGCCGATATCGACAGGCTTTGCAAAACCGTCACGGCCCTGTACGGGGAAGACCCGGTAAAGACGGGCGCAGCGTTCAGGAGGGCGATGACGGAACTGCTTTCGCAGCTTAAGGCGCATTATTCCTGGTTGGTGAACTTCATCGACGGCAACAGGTACAGGAACATCGATTTCCTGGCGCCGGACGGAGACCGGGAAGCAGGGGAAATATTCGCGGATGCCGTGGCCGAACTGTACGGATCCATCAGGAGCTTCGAGTACGGGGATTCCGAGGACCAGCTGGAAAACAGGATCTGCCGTCATGTGCTCGAGAACGTGGACAGCGAGATCTCCATAGAAGGGATATCCAAGGTCCTTTACATGAACCGGAAATACATCAGCGAGGTATTCAGGCAAAAGACAGGCGAACTCCTGATAGATTACATAACGAGGGTGAAAATGGCCAGGGCCGCACGGCTGCTGTGCCAGAGCAGCAGGAAAACATACGAGATCGCGCTCCAGCTCGGATACAGGGATACCGAGTATTTCAGCAGGCTGTTCAAAAAGCACATGGGAGTGACTCCCAGCGAATACAGGAACTCTTCGGCAGAGTCATAATCTGACAAATTTCTAGGTAAATACAAGAAATAATCCATTAATCAACTTTGCATAACGGGGTATCATATGACAGGGAGCGATATGATATCCTGTTTTTATTTGGCGTCAGTCAGCTTGATCATTTATGATTGGGGATGCTTATGGAAGATGCAACAGTGCTGTCAGTGATCGTAGTCGAAGATTCCCAGTATTTTGCGGATCTGACTGTGAGGTTACTGAAAAGGAGCGGGCTGAAACTCAAGAGCAAGGTAGTGTCGACAAAATCTGCACTGCTTGAGGCATTGAAAGAGGATCGGTATGACATAATCCTCAGCGATAATGTCATGCCTGATTTCAGTGCATTGAGCGCGCTGGAGATAAAGAATGACGTGTGCAGCGATATACCGTTCATCATCGTTTCTGAAGATGTAAGCCAGCAGGATCTCGAGGAAGCTTTCCGGAAAGGCTGCGATTCCTATCTGCCGAAGGACAGGATAGCAGAACTGCCGGAAATCGTACGGAAGGTCCTCAGCACTTCAGGACACCGTGCATGAACGCTGTGGAACGCTGTCGATCTGTTGCACTGAAAGGGGGTGACATTATGAAGTCTACGGGTATAGTAAGGAAAGTTGACGAGCTGGGCAGAGTGGTATTGCCCATTGAGCTGAGGAGGACTTTAGATATAGCTGAGAAAGATGCGCTTGAGATTTTCATAGATGGGCAGAACATAATACTCAAAAAATACGAGCCTGCCTGCATTTTCTGCGGTGATGCCAAAGACGTGATCAATTACAAGGGCAAGAACATATGCTCTGCATGTATGAAAGAGCTCAGGGGCTGAGCCGGTTGTGGACAGCAACAAGGCTTCTTTGCATAGAAGCGATTTGTTCACATGCCAGGGCAAATTGCTTCTATGTTGTTTTTGACCTGGTTGGACGGGAATCCCTAATGTTCAGATATAATGATCGTTTTTCAGGGGTGATATTCTGAAATCCGGCAAGAGATACCAACTGTTAGCGAAAACAATGCAGCTTGCGGCAATAGCATTGATCGCAGGTTTTATACTGTATTACGCTGTTACAAGGATATTGATCAGGGAAGCGGAAAATTCACTGATTAGGTTTTCCGAGCAGGGAGCGGCGACGATCAGCGAGTTTGTCAACGGCCGGCTTTCCGAAGTGAGATCCATGGCTGAAAACAGCATCATCAGAAACAGCAGTCTGCCGATCGGGCAGCGTCTCGATGAACTGCGGGCACAGCTCAGGCTTGACAGCTACAGAAGGCTCAGCTTAGCCGATCTGGAGGGCAATGCCGTTTCAACAGACGGTATCGCGCTCAATGTCTATGACAGGGAATATTTTCAGGATGCACTGAATGGGAAACCAAGCGTGTCCGACCCGATCGTAAGCCGGGCGGACGGGACCATCGTCATCGTGTTTGCTGCACCTATCTACGAATCCGGCGAAGTTACCGGCGTGCTGTATGCGACCTACGACGCGGACGTGATCAGCAGGATCGCTGATAATATAAAGCTCAGTGACAGGGGTTACACTTTCATACTTAACAAAAAGGGAGACATAATAGCCCATAAGGACCGGGAACTCGTATACCGGCGTGCCAACAATATCGCTGAGAACAGACCTGAGCTCAGCAGGCTCGTAGAGCTTGAGAAAAAAATGATCGCCGGGGAAAAGGGCGCGGGAGAATACGCCTACGATGGTGAAAAGTGGTATATGGGCTTCAGTACGATCGAAGGCACTGGTTGGTCCATTGCCGTGGCAGCGCCCAGGGAAGATGTTTTCAGGCAGCTCAATACCGTGTCCGCGATCCTGCTGGTGCTTATCCTTGCAGCCTCGTTCATAATCGCGTTCATTATGTCGCGTTCAACGATGCTCAAGAAAGACCTGCAGAGACAACAGGTAAATACCCACCGGATCCAGGATTTTACGAACCTTATTGCCATGACTGTCAGGACCGACGGCACGATCCTGACGACGAACAGGTATGCCGAAGACCTTTTGCTGTACTTTGACAAGTACGGCGAGGAGAAGGTGAGCAACATTTTCGACCTCATTTCCGACTCCGACAGGCATATGCTCGAAAACGCGATAGGTGCGACAAGGGAGCGTGACAGCAGCACCAGCTTCGATCTTGCCCTCAGCAGGGGGGACAGCAAGATCGTCCATATCTACTGCTGTGCCATAACTGAGAAAGAAAACGCCGATATCGTCGAGATAATCGGCATTGACATAACCGACAGGGTCATGCAGGAGAACATACTCCAGGACAGCTTCGAGGAACTGACGGTCGTATATGATGAGCTTGCGGCCAACGAGGAGAAGATACGGCAGCTGGCGTTCAAGGATCAGCTCACGGGGCTTTCCAACCGGACGGAGCTCATCAACGAAATGGAGAAGGTGCTTTCGGAATCCGGAGTAGGTGACAGGTGTGCGCTGCTGTACCTGGATATCGACAATTTCAAAATGATAAATGATTCCTTCAGTCATACCATAGGGGACATGCTGCTTGTCGAGATCGGCAAGCGCCTCCGGGATGCCTTCACCGATAATGAACTGGTTGCGAGGTTCGAGGGAGACGAATTCGTTATTTTCATAAGAAAATTCGGATCCACGGATGAACTGAACGCAAAGATCTCGACAGCGATGGGTATCTTCGATGAGCCTTTCAATGTCATGAGGAACACCTTCCATATATCGGCCAGCTGCGGGATATGCGTATATCCCGACCAGGTAGGTTCCGTCGAGGAGATGCTCAAAAGTTCCGACGTGGCCATGCATCATGCGAAAAAGGAAGGGAAGAACACCCACGTGATGTTCAGGAAGGAAATGAACGATGAGCTTGTCGAAAGGATGGAAATGGAGACCGGGCTCAGGAATGCGCTGGCCAATAACGAGTTCATCCTTTTCTACCAGCCGCAGGTCGACATTGCGACAGGTGAGATCGTCAGCTTTGAAGCCCTGCTCAGATGGGTCCACCCTGAAAAAGGCATGATCCAGCCGCTGAAATTTATAAGCGTGGCTGAAGAGAGCGGACTGATCGTCCAGATAGGCAAATGGGTACTGAAGACCGCATGCGAGTTCATTATCAGGCTGAACGACAGGACATCAAAAAAATACGGGATATCGGTGAATATATCCGTGGTGCAGCTCATGCAGGCGGACTTCGTGGACATGGTCAGGGAGATCCTGGAATCGACCGGGCTCGAGCCCTCTCTCCTGGAACTGGAGATAACGGAATCGAAACTCGTGGAGACAGTCGATATGAACCTCAGGAAAATACATGAACTGAGAGACCTTGGGGTCAGGTTCTCCATCGATGATTTCGGGAAAGGTTTTTCTTCGCTGAGCTATCTGAAGCAGCTTCCGGTGAATACGCTGAAGATCGACAAGTGCTTTGTCGATGACATACCGGACAATGACAACAGCATGATCGAATCCATAATACATATAGGGCATAAGAGGAACCTCGTGGTGGTTGCCGAAGGCGTCGAAAAGAAGGAACAGGCGGAATACCTGGCGAAGCACAGGTGTGACATGATGCAGGGTTACTATTACTCAAAGCCGGTTCCTGAAGAAGAGGTGCAAAAGCTCATTTGACGCCTGTGGAAATCCGTCTGTGGATCGTCCCGGCGAGGGGGAGTTGTCCACAGCCGCACAATTCGTGCCAGTCGGTTATTCACAGGCTTATCCACATCATCCACAGGCTGTTTTCCACAAAACGGACGTTCTGTGCATGATTTGGGCAAAAAAAGGTGGTTAGTCAGGCGACTAACCGTGTAAAGGGGGTCAAAATGTATTTTGTGAGGTCACTAATATTTTTGCCCCCTTTTGTGTCCTTTTATACATGATTTTTTCTTTTTTTCAGCGAAGTTCCGTGAATTTTTCGCTTATCTCGGAAACGATGGTCTCTATATGCTTTCTTGAACAGTCAATCTCAACGTCGGCGTATTTCCTGTACAACGGCAGCCTTTCCCTGTACAGGGAAGCGAGGGTCTGGCCGGGCGTCATGGCGATGCCCCTGCTCTTCATGTTTTTGAGCCTGCGTTCCAGCTGGTACAGCCTGGCGTTGAGGAAAAAGACGATCCCGTGCGCTTTCAGGTGGGCCATGGCGGCTTCGCTGTACACCACGCTCCCACCGGTCGCGATCACGTGGTTGTTTAGATCGAGGCTTTTGACCGTTTCCTCCTCGATCCTGATAAAACCTTCGATGCCGTGCTCCTCGATCAGTTCTTGCAGGTAGCAGTCCTGCCGGCGCTGTATCAGGATATCGGTGTCCGTGAACGGCATCTTCAGTGCTTTAGCCAAAAGGACACCGACGGTGCTTTTGCCTGCGCCGGGCATTCCTATCAGCACCAGGTTCCTGCCGGATGCCATAATTCCAACTCCAAAAATAAAATCATCATCTCGTGATAATACTATATCACAGATACAGACCGTATAAACACCGATCCATAAAACAGCGGAGGGTACAACATATGGATTACCGGAAACACGGGAACGGCTGCCAGAAAGGAACGACAGGGCCCATGCACGGCGATGCCGCGGACGGACGGATAATGAACGCGGAAAGCGTCAATGGTATAGATGCGACTCTCAATGAAATATCCCGGGAACTCAAACCTGGAGAAACGCTCATACTCGATATAGGGAACAATTATTTCGAGCAGGTGGACGAGATCTACGACACCCTTGTGCTGCGAGGATATAATGTGAGAAAGGCCTCCAGGAACGGAAGGAACCAGATCATCGTGAGCAGAGGCGACCAGCGCGGCGGCTGGCGGCACTAAGTCTTTCCTGCGTCAAAAAGCATTACGGTATCGGGATATTTTACATTATTATTACAATATCATATTCGGATCGCCAAAAGTCCACGGCACTATAAAACAAGGCCGGTCCGCTGCCGATATATAATATGGACTGTACCCTGGTCCCACCCGGGGTCATCCGGAATCGAAGCAGCATGACGGAACAGAAGTCTGGATGTATATATTGGCGGAGGTCGGCATTTCATGAAACATATCAGCAAACCGGTTGCGGTACTCCTGGTAACGGCTGTGCTCTGCAGCATCTTTTCAATATGCGGCACAGTTTCTTTCGCTGCGTTCATGCCGATTGACATCTCGGTGGAGAGTTACAGCGACGGGAGGCTTACGATACGCTGGACCCAGCTTACGGGGACCCGGCTGGCCGAGATAATCTACCACAGGCCCGGTCCCGGCGGGACGGCCACGTATAACAGGGAACTGGTCACGGAAGGCAACTCTTTCGTGATCGACGGCCTTCAGCCGGATTATATATATGACATCAGCGTCACGCTTTACAATGACACAGATACGTCCGTCGGGGAGATCATAGGCAGGGGCCTGCTCTATTTCCTGCCTGCCATCACCTTCACCGCGACGGCGCCGTCGCAGCCATACGAGGAAATTGCCGGCGGTGGCAGGGAAATCGGCGGGAAACCCAGGCTGAGACTGAACTGGAAACAGCCGAGGATCTATTTCGATCCTGATTTCGATCCGGATATCGATCCCGATGCCAGGCCTTATCCCCAGGATGATCCCGACACCGGCAACGGTATGTTCATCGAGGCCAACAGCGATAAGGCTCTCAGGTACATGCAGAATGCCTACAACTGCATATATACCGATTCACAAAGGCAAATATCGTCGCTCAACTACACTATAAATATCTCCACGGATGCGAATAAGCTCGACTCGGGCTCATCGCAGTCCTCCGTCCATGTAAGGCAGTCCGCCGGGGGTTCGTATACGGCATACGTGTCCGGATCACCGGACGTGACCGCGCTGATACCCGGTCCGAATGCCAACGGGTTCTACAGCTTCGAACTGCTCGGCAGAAAAGACGCCTTATCGGAAATAACGGACGTCAGCGGAACGGACGACATACTTCCTCATTACGATATCCTGCCCGGCACTGTCTACTACATGAAAATACGGCCCATATACAGCGACGCGGCAGGCAATAACGTGCCTGCCGTAAGGGTCGGCAGCCCGGATGCATACAACGGCAGTCCCCTGTCCGGGGACAGGCCCTACATCAACACGCCTATCCGGTTCCAGCTGACAAAAGACAGCGCCAACAACATCTATGTAAAGATCTACAGGATCAACCAGGGCAGCCTTGACCTGCCGAGGCTCTTTTACCAGGTCCAGGCATCGGACGACGAGACCATCCCGGGAGACTGGCGAATAATCGACACCCTCGACGACTCATATTTCAGCGGTGAATATGCCGTTACAGTGATAACGGGCGTGCACCCCAACAATAAAGTTTACTACAAGATAGTAGTCAAGTCTGAAGGTGCTGAAGACAGGCTTGAATCGTTGCCCCTGGAATACATGCTCGTCCTTGATACGGACAGGCCTCCGCTGCCGACGGGGATCGCGGTCATTGACAGGGTCCTCCACGAGGAAGACGTCACCGATCCTTCCGGTACCGCCAGGAAGATCAGGTCGACGGACGTCACGCTGTCATGGGAAAAGCCGCTGAACTGGGACAGCGTCAGGGATGATCTTGTTTATCATTTCCTGCTGAGCACGAGCCAGACGGACCCGAACACCGGGGCGAGGGTGCCCGTATACGTGGACGGGGAGCTGTGGGGCAGGCCGGAAGGATATGAAAGCAAATACAGGCTTGTAAAATACATAGCTGCAAATTCGGACAGGATCAGGGACGTGGGGAACAGGCTCGAATTCACGCTGGACGGGTTCGAACTGTTCGATCTCGACGGGGATCCGTCGACGCCGCCCGAGCTCGGTCCCGATGACGAAGGGTATCCGACCTTCCTCATCCCCAACACCATTTACTACCTGCAGATGTACACCACTAAAGCCGAGCACGCAGGGACGGCGGATCCTGAAAAAATGTCCGACATGTCGGTGGTGATAAGCTTCACCACGCTGGCCGGCATCGAGGCCGATGTGCCGCTGCCGGCGGATTTCAGGCTGAGCGGCAACGGCAGGATGACATCCGCAGGCCAGGTCCTGAACTATATCGAACTGAGCTTCGGCAAATTGCTGGATCTCGACTGGCGGAACTATACGAGCAAATATGATGAGTCGAAGTACCGGTATGAAATCTTTTATGACATTTTCATGAATACCGGCACGAACCAGGCGAGCTTCATCCCGGTGGGCACAACCCAGGAACTGCAGGGAGACGTTCTGTTCACCGGTGCCGACGACCCGCGGAGTTCCGTCGTCACCGCCAGGATATGGAGGTTCACCGAAGAAGGTTACGACAAGCTGAGGGATGTCCTGCCTGACGAGGCTACGTACGGACCCGTCGATAAATTCGGGCCGAAACTGCTTCCGAACACGACGTATTATTTCCTCATAAGGACCAGGCTCGTGATCACGAACAGGGAGGATCCGGCCGAAGTGACCGAAAAGACTTCTATGTTTTCGGCGGTGCTTCCCGTAACGACCATGATCCTGGATGTCACGCCTCCCGACGACTCCCAGCGAAGGCCGCTGGCTCCGACGGATTTCTCCGTGGCTGTGGGCCCCGACGGCGAACTTATGCTGTCCGACAGCAGCGTGACGTTTTCGTGGACGCACAGGGAGAAAGACGTGATATACCAACTGGTCAGGACGACCGGGAGGGTCCATCCCATGGCCGAAGAGTCGGAATTCGAAAATGATCCGGTATACCTGGGCTTCCTTGACGAATATGACCCGCTGCAGAGCGGTGAGGATCCGTCTGACAGGGGCGTTTTCCTTGACCCGGAAGGAGACCCGCAGGATTTTCCCGGGGAATTCACATATGACAGCGCCACGGGGAGATGTACGTTCACCGTGGACCGCGGTATGTTCCCGAACAGGCTCTATTACTTCAGTATCAGGGCTATAAAGGTCGACGCCGCAAGGGAACCTGTCACGCCGCCGTCCCACAGCGTCTGGGTCTCCATCCCGGTGACGACGTCGCTGCTTGAGGCTCCGGCCCTGCTGGAAGCCATGCCTGTCGCTGAGATCGGTTTCTTCTGGACCGACCAGGATCCCGCGGCCTCCGTCGAGGATTACACAATACATATAAAAGGGCCGGGAGACGCATCGTACAGGGCACTGTCAAGGGCACAGTCGACGATAGTGAAGGACCCGGACGGAAAAACGTATTACGGAAGGGTGACCGGCCTGAAACACGGGACGTCGTATGACATAAAGGTCACAAAGGGCTCGGGCATCACTGTCTACGAAAAAATGGACTTCACGACCAGGGATGGCTACCACGAGCTGGAAATAAAATGGATGGGCAAGCAGCTTGACGACTATGCAAGCTATGAGATCGCCATAATGGAGGAAGGCGGGTCCGAGTATACAGTACTCACTGCCGCCGACCTGGAATGGTATATCGACAAAAACGGCAGGGTGCAGCCTTACTATACCGATGAGACGGCAAGGACGGTCAACAATGACAGGCTCTACTATTATGCCAGGATCAAAAGCATGGATGTGACGCTGCCCGGAGGCATCGTGACGAAACAGCCGCTCAAGTCGAACACGCGGTATTATGTAAAAGTCCGTGCGAAGAAACGGGACCCTGTCTACACGGACATAATAATGTATTCGAAATATGTCGGGCCTGTCAGCATAAGGACAGAGTTCAGCCAGGAGGATTATGACGAAAAGGACAGGCAGGAACAGCAGCGTGCCGAGTTCCTCGATAAAATGGAACAGTTCGAAAAGGGATATTTCTGGAGGATCGCCATCGGCACGAGCAACATCACCAGGATAATGCTCAAGGGCGACAGGATAGCCAATGTCATGAGGCATTCACCGGGCGACTCCTTCCTGGTGGATATCTCGGAAATTTCCGTCAATATCGAAAGGGATGAGATATACATCCCCGTTGCGCTGCTGGAAGTGATGAAGTCTCTCAGAAAGAGCCTCATCATCAGGTCCGACGGTACCGAGATCGTCATTAGGCCGTACACACTGGATGCGGTATTCAATGAAACCGTTAAGGGCATAAGGGAAAGGCAGGAAGTGAAGGAACTGTACATCAGGCTGGATCTCCGGCGCGAGAACCGCACGGACAGCACCCTTCCTTCCGGTATGATACCGGTTTCCGCCGTAAACGGGCTCGAGATCCGGGCAGTGGGATTCTCCATAACATACGAGGATATGGCGGCCATGTTCCACGACAGGCTTTATGATAAGGACACCGGGCTGGTGAACGAGAAACTCAGCCTGCTCCTCAATACGTATGTCGGAAGCGGTACGGGTTCTGCCGCACTGACAGACCAGTATACGAGGAACCTTGTGGACCTGATAGAAAAGGAACTGTCCATATACATCGACAACACGATAAAAACGATTATGCTCACGAACACCTTAAGAGAAGTACACACCTTCGACACGCCGGTTTCGGTGAGACTGAAGACAGGCAGTGCCGACGGACTGAAGTCGGCTTACGTGAAGTACAGGGGGATGGACTGGCGGAAAGTGACGATAACGGAATCAGGAACGATCGTCACGCTCGAGCTGCTGAAGCCCGGCATGTACGTGATCCTCGTTCAGGACAGGGGCATCGGCGGTATCCCGGAAAACCACTGGGCCAGGGACCACATTCTGAAGATGGCTTCCAGGTATGACTTTGGGAGCGTGTTCCAGGGCGCAGGGACCAATTTCATGCCGGAGGTCAGGGTGACCTGCAGTGAGATAGTGCTCCTGTATGAACTGACGACAGGGATGGCCCCGGCAAATACGGGGCTCAATATGAGGGCCAGGCTTACGGAACTCGGCCTCGATGACCTGCTGCATCCCAATTCGCTTGCAAAGGATGCCAGCAGGCAACAGGCCGCAGCAGTTCTTGCAAGGCTGCTTGCAGTCAAAAAGGGGACGGACCCCCGCAGCATGAGGCCGCGGACAACGGCATCGATATCGGACGAGAGGGACATAGAAGACCTGTACTACATGTCCGTGCTCATAGTGGTCGACATCGGTGTGATGCAGTTGGACGCCTCGGGAAGGTTCAGGCCGAAAGGCACCATGACCCGTGCCGAGGCCGTGGCCGCTTTCGCAAGACTGCTGGAACTGACCGGCGACCTGTAAATGTCGCAGCCGGCAGTGGATGTATCGGTTACGAGGTGATAATGGAATGAAGCCGCATAATGCAGCAAGCAACAGGATAAACGGGAGGATACACGGGGGGGCAGGCAGGAGGCTGCCCGACAGGCAGCACAACGGTTTGCACAGGGCAATGACGGGCGCACTGGCCTTTTTGCTGCTGGCTGTACAGTTGATCATCGCGGTGCCGGCGGCAGCGGCAGACGGCGTGCCGCAGCCTGCGCCCGAAAGACTCAGGGTGGAAGCGTTCTACGACCAGCCGCCAAATGTCCAGCCGCCCATTGGCTACAACGAGTTCGACAGGTACTATGCGGACCTGAAGACAGACAGGATAGCCCGGCCCCAGGGCATCCCTTCCCCGAGCATATACCTGAACTACTACCTGCAGGAAGTCACAAAGCCGTACAGGCCGGCAAAGCCGACGATCCTGAAAGAGGCGAACGTGCCGGCGGATACTGCCGCAGACAACAAAATCCGCCTCAAGGAACTGAACTCAGGTACCGTTTACTACGCATACGCCAGGGCTTACTACACATACGCAACTGAGACAGGCACATATACCAGCCCGGAATCGACGCCGTCAAACACCGTCAAGTTCCTCACTGATATTGAACTGGAAGCCTATTCCTACGGACCGAACCAGATAATGATAACATGGGACGACGTGTGGTATTCGGGCAAAAGGATGGATTACAGGCTCTATGTTTCAGAGAACAGCGGGTTTGCCAATACGCCTCCCATATACATAGGGCAGGAACAGATAGGACCCAACGGCCCTGTGACGGTCAATGAGTCGACCGGCAAGCTCGAGTACATACATACCGTAAGAGACCCGGGAAGGGTATATTACATAAAGATCGAGCCGGACACTCCCGACACGGAACTGAAACGTTCGCCTTCGAGCCGTGTCGTTGCCGTAAGCAGCTATATACTTGCCAGGACGACCAAGATGTCCGTGGATCCGGTCACGGGAAACACCATATGGAAGCTGGAATGGAGCCCCGTGGTCACCGGGCTGAGCGGCAGCGACATAAAGATCACGTACCAGATATACAGGGGGAGCGGGACTGACGGCAGCATAGAGCAGTACATGGCATCGAAGGATGACACCACGTTCTTCCTGACGGTAGCCCCGGGCGAAGAGCACTACTATTATGTCATCAAGGCGATCGTGACCAGGAACGGACAGAACCTTTATCCCGGCATTTCGATCACATCCCCGAAGATATACATCAAGGATTCGGAAGTCGCTGCAAAACCTGCCGTTCCGGAACTGGTCACCGAGCTGTCGGATGCGGCGACGGTGGTCAGGGAGGAGATAAACGCCACCGACGCGACAATTCTCTGGAGAGCGCCGCGAAAGGGCAACGGCGAGGTCGACAGCGACGTCATGTATGATATCTGGCTCGTGACCGACCCGAATCTCATAAACGATCCGCCGGCCTCAAGCAAGATAGCGTCGGACCTTAAAATGGGCCCGGGCAACTTCGTCATGAGCGGCAACATACTGCTCGGCTATAAATATATGGTAAGGGACCTGCTGCCGAACACCACCTATTACCTGAAAATAGTCGCAAAGAAGAACTTCATCGAATACGTGGACGACATGCTCCAGAGCGTCACGCTCGAATCAGACCCGGCGATGAAGGTGTTCATCACACCTGCCCTCGGGCCCACGGACCAGCCGGTGGTGCCCGGGACGCCTCCGCTGAAGCTGAAAAAGGACAAGCAGGGCAGGGACATGGTAACCAGCACGACGGTCGTCATAACACTGAAAAATAAATGGTATGAACAGTATACCGACAGGAAAACACCGGACTCCGAGCCCGGTGAATGGTCGTGGTATTTCAGGACGCCTTCCCAGTTGGATGAGATAGGACAGACTCTCGTCCCGCCGGTTGCCGACCTGGCGGATAAGCTGGAAGCGGGCGATCCGTCCGTGGATCCGCTGAAGTTCAGGAAGGTCGAATACGACAGCGGCGTGACCCTCGACGTCGGCGTCGTGGAATACGTACCGGGGATGGACTGGAACAGCCTCGAAAATATCCCCGCCGACAAGGTCGTCGGCCATACCGTCACGCCGAACGATCCCGACGAGGACATAAATGCCGAGGACAATCCCAGGGACGGCCTGAGGCACAACGTCGACATAACCCTGTACGACCTTGAACCGAACAAGACCTATGTCATATGGGTACGGGCGGTCCGCCGCAGCGTCGGCCTGATGTCAGGGCCGTCGGATCCCATCCTCGTGACGACGCTGCCCGAACTGCCGATAGAGGCCGAAAAGCCGACGGTTCCCGTGTTCAACTATCATTATGCCGGGGACACGTTCATAGACCTCGGCTGGAATTTCAACAAGGAATACGTATACTACCTGCTGTACGGCACCGTCGACGACAGGGCCAGGGCTTCAGGCAGGCTGACGATAACACCGCAGGACCTGGAATATGCGACCTATTACAGGGTGACAGGCCTTACGCCCGATACGGTCTACTATTTCTGGATACAGGCGGAAGCGACCAGCCCGGCCGGAGAGAAGAAGCAGTCCGACTTCAGCGACTCCTATCTCGTCAAAACGCAGAAGGAGATCCCTCCTGACACACCGTTGGGGTTCGGCGTGAAAAACGTGACAAAGGACAGCATAACCTACGAATGGCTGGCCGTGGAGGGCATGGAGTACATACTCGAAATAGACGACGGTATCGACTACGCAGGCAGCACAAGGCATCACGTCGGCCATGCGTCCGAGTTCACCGTCACAGGACTGAGATCCAACTTCAGGTACTATGCAAGGCTGTATGCATATGACCCGGCGAAAAAGCTGGAATCGGCGCCTACGCAAAGCGTCGTCGTCAGGACCCTACGGTCGACCGATGATTACGATTCCAGCGAAGATCCTGATCACGTGATAATCGGCGATTTCATAATAAAAGACAGCCATGCCGTCAACGGCGTATGGAAGGTGAGGATAACGGGCGTCAATGCGGACCGCTTCATACAGCATGTGATGACCGATAACGTGCTCGATTATGTCATCGACCTGAAAACCATGCCCCAGGGGACAAAAACGATATCGCTGATCATTTCGCAGAAGGTGTTCAGGGCACTGGGCACCCTTGGCGAAAACCTGGTGCTGAAGACCGTGAACAATACTATCGTGATCCGTCCAGGGGTGATGGCCGACAAAAACGGCGTGTACGGCTCGGTGACTTCCGAATCCGATTTCATGATCGATATAGTGCTTCAGGCCGATCCTTCAGGCGATACCCATAACATGGAGTTCAGGACGCCCGTGTCGGGCATCTCCGTGAGCCTGTCGGAAGGCCTTTCGAAGAAGATAGACAGTTTCGGCAAACCACTGAAGGTGGAATATGAATACACTTCGGCCGGATGGTACGAACACGGGACAACGTTCGGCTATTACCTGCCTGCCGGCGAAAGCAGCTGGAAGAAGGTACCGCTGCAAAGGACCTACGATCATGACGCAGGCGTCGGCACCCTGGCATTTGAAGTGCCGGTTCCCGGCAAGATGGCGATAGCAGACCAGGGATCCGATTTCTATACCGATATTTCGGGAAGTTATGCAAGACGTGCCATTGTCAACGTGGCATCGGTACATGAACTTAAATCGGTGACAGGCAGGAAATTCGAACCCACGAAGGACCTGACGGTCGGGGCTGCTGTCAAGTTCATGCTGGACGTCCTGGACGTGGAGTACGGCGTCGATTACATGACGATCGCCGCAAAAGCCGGCATCATAAGCGCGGCCGACACCGGAAGGGCCGGAGAGAAATGCACCAGGGAAATGCTCATATCTATGGCGGCGAGGGTGTGCGAGATAAAGACTGGAGAAAGGATCGGGAACGCCCAGGCCGACCTGTCCGTCTACAAGGACATAGGACAGGCCAGTCCGGCGCTGCTGTCGCGCATCCGGTACGCCTGCCGCACCGGTGTGATAACCAGCAGGTTCTCAGACATGCTTGGCCCGAAGGATATCGTGATGCGGGCGGAAGCGATGGTACTGCTGGAGAAGCTGCTGCGCTATGCAGGCGAACTATGATGCGGCGGACGTATCCTGCCGGCTGAAAGAGGCAGGCGGCAGCGGGCACAGCCAGCAGTTGTACCGTTGATCAAAAGGAATCATAAAAACCGGGATCTCCCGGAAAAAGCGGAGCGGCACACGGTCACGTGGTGCCGCTCCGTGTTCCGTGTCCCGCGGTTTTCGGCGAAATCCCGCGATATTTTCGCTCTTTTTGAAGAAATATGGTCACCATCCAGTTATATCGCCATACACAGAATTTTTTCATGTATACGCCCCAAACGATGAGGCAATAATTCTACTGGAACCTGTACAGGGATTATGTCAAGCCGGACCGGGCGATATCGGCACACTGCCCGGCATGGGCACGGCGGATCCCGGCAAAGGGGGCGTATCATGAAAAGATTGCTTGCCTGTATTTTCGTTTTTGTTTTAGTTATCTCCATATTTTACGTTTTGATGCATAAAAACGGCCGCGATCCACGAACGGCTGCGGAAACGGTCATGAGAGCCTTCGAGATGACAGGCGCGGTGACGGTATCGTCAGAAGTCTACATCAGGGGAAGAGCAGCTGATTTCCGACCCGATGAAGAAACATCCCTCGGTCTTCTCCGGGAACTGGCCGCCGGCATCGGCGAAGGACGCAGCGGCGATCCTGCCTGCAGCCCGATAGATACTGACTTTGCCGCCGGGCACGAAATAAATTACATAATAGATGAAAATAAGAAAATACATATGACCGTGTTGGAGCAAAAGGAACCAGGGACCGGCAGCATGCTGCTCATAAGCCTCCTCGACATTTCCGGGGAACCGGCGCCGGCCCGGTATGCCGAAGCCATGTCGAGTGTGCTGGAAAAGCACGGGATCGGCCACGAGATAAACATAACCGTCGCGGGATTCGTGGAAGGGAAGCTGGACGACGATGAAACGGCAGACGTGTTCGACAGGGCCATGAAAAGCGCAGGCGCGCTGAGGATCGAAGGCATGGACGATAACGGGCTTGTCAGCATTTCTGCGTTTTCACCGAACATAAGCGGATACCTGCGGACAGGCGGGAAAAAGGTGAACTTCAGCATGGCATCCCGCTATAACTCGTTTGAGGACAGGACCTACATATGGATAGCATCACCGGTGATAACGGCGGAATACTAGCAGGCGGCACCGGCACGAAGGGACCGGGAAACAAAGGATGGCAAAGGGGAGAGCGATGTGTCCAGACTGATAATAGAGGGAGCCAGGCCACTGAAAGGCAGAGTGCGCATCAGCGGAGCAAAGAACTCGGTGCTCCCGATAATAGCCGCATCCCTGCTGGCAGACGGCAGGTGTGTCATAGAAGAAGTCCCGTACCTGAACGACGTGAAGATAATGTGCGAGCTCGTCGATTCGCTTGGCGCTTCGACGGAATTCTCGGATGACAGGACCCGGCTCGTGATAAGCTGCAACTCGCTTCTTAACACGACCGCACCGTATGAACTGGTCAACAGGATGCGGGCGTCTTTTCTCGTGGCCGGCCCGCTGCTGGCAAGGTGCGGCCATGTGAAGATATCGCTCCCCGGCGGCTGCGCCATCGGTTCAAGGCCCGTGGACCTGCACCTGAAGGGTTTCGCGGCTCTTGGCGGCTCTATCACGCAGGGGCACGGATATATAGAAATAAGAAGCAACGGACGCCTGAAGGGCGGCAAGGTCTACCTCGACTTCCCCAGCGTCGGGGCGACTGAAAACACGATGATGGCGGCAGTACTGGCAGAGGGACACACAATCATCGAGAATGCCGCGACGGAACCGGAAATAACTGACCTTGCAACGTTCCTGACTTCCATGGGGGCCGACATAAAGGGCGCAGGGACCGATACCATAAGGATAAACGGCGTGAAGGAACTGCGGCCCGCGAACCACACCATAATCCCCGACCGCATAGAAGCCGGCACTTTCATGGTCGCTGCCGCGATCACGGGCGGCGACATAACCATTGACAATGTCGTGCCCGACCATCTCAAGCCCGTGACTGCAAAGCTGAGGGAAGCGGGTGTGGAAATATCGGAGGAACTGACATCCGTCAGGGTCAGGGGAAACAGGGTCTCCCCGGTCGACATAAAGACCCACCCGTATCCCGGGTTCCCCACGGACATGCAGTCACAGATAACGTCGCTCCTGAGCGTGGCAAACGGCACCAGCGTTGTGATCGAGACCATATTCGAGAACAGGTTCATGCACGTATGTGAACTCAAAAGGATGGGCGCGAACATCAGGGTGGAAGGCAGGACAGCGGTCATAGAAGGCTGCGAAAGGCTCACCGGGACCAAGGTGAAGGCAACGGACCTGAGAGCGGGAGCGGCGCTGATCCTTGCAGGTCTTTGTGCCGAAGGGATCACAGAGGTACTGGACGTGGAGCACGTCGACAGGGGTTACTGCAGGATAGACGAGAAGCTGAAAAACCTGGGAGCCGTCATAGACAGGGTGGACGAATGAATATATATAACAGGACAAAACATCCGTGCCGCGGGGGTCCTGATGAAAAAGCTCATTTATTATATATCCGTCATGGTCCTGGTCGTAGTACTGCTCCCTGCGATCATCGTCAGAAGCTGCGCCCCGGCGCCGGCTCCGCCGCAGGAGACGCCGGCCGAAGAGGTCCCGGAGGCAATAAAAACATATGAAATAACAGTCTGGAACAAGGACACGGGCCTGGCGGAAGTAATGGACCTGGAGGAATATATCATGGGCGTGGTGGCGGCGGAAATGCCTGCCGATTTCAGCCTGGAGGCCCTGAAGGCGCAGGCGGTGGCAGCCAGGACTTACGCGTACGGGCGCATGACGGGCGACTACCGGTCAAAGCCGGGCGTCCATGACGGCATAGAGATATGCACCGATCCTACCCACTGCCAGGCATGGGTGAGCAGGGAAAATGCCAAAAAGAAATGGGGCATACTGTTCGCCTCGAGGAACTGGGGCAGGATAGAAAGGGCGGTCAATGAAACAAAAGGCCTGATAATGGCATATGAGGGCGAGATCATAAATGCGCTTTTCCATGCCAGCAGCCCGGGCAGGACCGAAAACGCCGAGGACGTGTGGGAGGGGAAAAGCGTTCCGTATCTTCGCAGCGTGGAAAGCAACGACGAGGCGTCAAAGGGCTATATCACCACCGTAGCGATAAGCGGGGAAGAGCTGGCGGAAAAGCTGCTGGAGGCCTGGCCGGACGCTGAATTGCCGGAAGATTTCGTCGATGGGATAAAAATAGTTGACCTCACGGAAGGCGGAAGAGTAAAAACGCTCAAAATCGGCAATATTACCATGAAGGGGACCGAATTCAGGTCGCTGCTGGGATTGAGGTCGGCATGCTTCAGCATCGCCGCCGGTGATGACGGGAAGATCAGCATAACGACCACGGGCCACGGCCACGGTGTCGGCATGAGCCAGTGGGGAGCCAATGCTCTTGCAAAGACCGGCGGGACTTTCAGAGAGATTCTCACCCATTACTATACAGGTATCGACATAGTATCGATATCAGATTTCGAAGCTTCTTCCCAGAAACCCGGAAGCTGAAAAAATGAATATCCCACGAAAAAACACGAAAAAATAGTCCATGGTAATTTCACGCCGTATGTATATAGCTGCCATATTCGGCAACAATATTATACGGAGGTGGAATTTGTGAATATGAAGAAGTCGTTTCCAGATGAGAAAGGCAATAAATTCAGGGAGTTCCTGGACAAGAAGGGTTTCTATATCGTTCTGCTGCTGTGTATAGCCGTCGTGGCAGGGACCGCGGTATACGTCGGTTCACGCAGGGCCATCGACAGGACGGCGCCGGAATATGAAACCGGGGATCTTGCCGAAGGAGACGCGGACAGCCTGCTGGCCGAAGAGGCGATCGCGGATACGGGTGAGAAGTTGACGGACCTGGATCCTGACGAAGAACTGGTCTCCAGGCCGGGTGAAAATGAAACCGATATCGGCAGTCCGGCGTCCGTGACCAGGGAAGACGGGGATGCCGATGGATCCGCGGAAAGCAGCAAAAAGGATACGGAGCCGAAAGACAAGGAGCCTGGGAAGGACGATACGAAAAAACAGCAGTCAGTACCCTCAAAGCAAAGCTTCATCATGCCTGTCAACGGCAATATCTCGTTCGAATATGCAATGGACAGGCTTGTATATTCCAAAACGCTTGAACAGTGGCGCGTCCATCCGGGTATCGATATCGCAGCCGACAGGGGTACTCCTGTAAAAGCGGTGGCCGACGGGGTGATATCTGATGTCCGGAACGACAAGTTCTACGGCATATCTGTCGTCATCGACCACGGAGACGGTCTGAAAACGCTTTACAGGAACCTTGCGTCCGATGAGGCAGTGGCTGTGAACCAGAAAGTTAAGCAGGGCGAAATAATAGGCAGCATAGGGAACACTGCCATGGATGAGTCTTCTGAACAGCCGCACCTGCACTTTGAGGTGCTTGTGGATGATGAAAACGTGGATCCGACCGATTACCTTCCCATAAAGTGAAGCAGCGCATGCTGCATGCGATGACCCGGTCATACGGATGACCGGACGGCAATGAAATGCCGGTCAGGGATGCGGACAGACCTGGTGACGGTCCGCCGCATCCCTGTTTTCATGTTTTTTCCCCTTTTAACTCATACAGGCGGTATACGGGGCATATATATACATTAGACGCGCAGGGCCGTACGCAAGCTTGGCAGGAGTCCGTCATGCGTACGCCGTCGGGCTGATCCGGTCAGGTCGTCTGCAGATGGAATGACAGTGGTCTCCCGATCACCGCATTTTTCTCCATAGTATGACTTGAAGAGGGGGGTATACACAATTGAAGGGATATATCGAAGAAAGAGCGATCGAGCTTGCAAATTACATTATCGATAAAAAAACCACTGTAAGAGCTGCAGCGAAAAAATTCGGTATCAGCAAAAGCACAGTCCAGCCGGTACTTTCACACCGGTCCGTTTTTCGCGGACCACACCTCACGTAAAAGGCCTGTCTTACAGGCTTTCAAGGGAAAAGTCGGATATTTTATCATAAATGTTCAAAATTTTACGATGATCCTGCCGCTGTTTATTTTTTACATGACTTTGTTAGAATTCTTATGCGATCCGTACGAAAATATTGTTCTCCACAGCCAAAAATTATACGATTTGTACAAAAGAAAAAATAAAAAAGAAAGGGGAATAAAAAATGAAAAAAATCCTGGCCTTGATACTGGTCGCAGTCCTGGCACTGTCACTGGCGGCGTGCGGCCAGAAACAGCAGACTTCATCGCCCCCGAAAGACACCGGCACTTCACAGGATGGAGCAAAAGGATCTACTGAGACAGCAGGCGATAAACTCATTAAGGTAGGCATCATAAACAACCCGCCTTCCGAGTCCGGTTACCGTGCTGCGAACGTTGCCGACTTCGAAAGGGTGTTCAATGAGGCCAACGGCTACAAGGTATCGACTTTCTACAGCCTCAAGAACGATGAACAGCTCAACGCAGCCCAGCAGTTCATAACCGATGGCGTGGATTACCTGCTCATCTCGGCCGCTGCAACCGACGGCTGGACCAACGTTCTTGAGAATGCGAAAAAAGCAGGCATCAGGGTATTCCTCTTCGACCGCATGATGAACGTTGACGAGAGCCTGTTCGAGGCAGCTGTCATTTCCGACATGGAAGCAGAGGGAAGGATGGCCGTGCAGTGGCTGCTGGACCAGAAGCTTCCCGAGTACAACGTCGTACATATCCAGGGCGCGATGGGCAGCGATGCCCAGATAGGCCGTACGAAGCCGCTGGATGAACAGTTTGAGAACGGTACGATGAAAAAGGTCATCCAGCAGACCGCAACCTGGGACGAAGCAACGGCCAAGCAGATCGTTGAATCCGTCATCAACTCGGGCGAGAAGTTCAATGTCATCTACGCCGAGAACGACGGTATGGCCAAGGGCGCAGTCGCAGCTCTGGATGAAGCAGGCATCACGCATGGCAAGGACGGGGACGTCGTCATAATGGGCTTCGACTGCAACAAGTGGGCCCTCAGGGAAGTCCTCGCAGGCAACTGGAACTACGACGGCCAGTGCAGCCCGTTCCAGGCTGAAAAGATCCATGAGATGATCCAGACTCTCGAAAAGGGCGGATCACTTCCTGAAAAGATCGTCATCAATGAAGAAAGGTATTTCGACTGCTACACCATTACGGAAGAAGATATAGATAAATACGGTATCGGCGAATAATGCCGGATAGCTTGTCCATTCATTGTAAAATCACATGTTCAGGCAATGCAAGTATGCGGATCTTTTCCGCATACTTACATTGCTGTTTATGAAAGCTTTATGACTCCATACTTTAAGGATGGTAGCCATGCAAAACGACATCGTTTTGTCAATGAGAAATATCAATAAATCTTTTCCGGGCGTCCGCGCTTTGCAAAACGTGGATTTTACGCTCAGGAAAGGCGAAATACATGCCCTGATGGGTGAAAACGGGGCAGGGAAGTCGACATTGATAAAAGTCCTGACCGGAGTATATCCGAAGGATTCAGGCCAAATATTCCTTGATTTGAAAGGCGGACTGAAGGAAATCAACGTAAAGTCGCCCCATGAAGCCCAGACGTTGGGCATCAGCACGGTTTATCAGGAGATAACCCTTTGTCCCAATCTCACTGTAGCAGAGAATATGTTCATCGGGCGCGGCGAATATCGCCTGGTGAACTGGCGGACAATGAAAAAGCGGGCGACAGGACTGCTCGAGAAGTTCAACATCCCTGCGCGGGCCACCCAGCAGCTCGACACCTGTTCCATAGCCGTACAGCAGCTTGTCGCCATTGCCCGGGCCGTGGACATGGATTGCAAGGTGCTTATACTGGACGAGCCGACTTCTTCGCTGGATGAACAGGAGGTCGAAAAACTCTTTGCCCTGATGCGTGATCTCAAGTCGCGGGGCGTCGGTATAATCTTCGTTACACACTTCCTGGACCAGATGTACGAGATAAGCGATATGGTGACCGTTTTGCGCAACGGCGAACTGGTCGGCGAATATGAGGTAAGGAACCTGCCGCGTGTAGAACTCATTTCGAAGATGATGGGCAAGGACCTGGACGATGTTTCGACGATCCAAAAGCGCGATCTGCCGGATGGGAAGCAGGATGCTCCCCCGGTCTGCGAGGCGGTCGGGCTGTCCAGCACTAAATGCCCGAACGCATTCGATTTCAGGATATCGAAAGGAGAAGTCAACGGGTTTACCGGGCTGCTTGGTTCGGGCCGCAGTGAAAGCGTGCGTGCCATCTTCGCCGCGGATAAGATCACCGGCGGGAAGATGAAGATAAACGGGAAGGAAGTAAAGATCAGGAAGCCCAGGGACGCCATGATGCATGGCATAGGGTACCTGCCTGAAGACAGGAAACGCGACGGCATCGTCGAAGACTTGTCCGTGCGTGAAAATATCATACTGGCCCTGCAGGTAATGAAAGGATTTTTCAAGCCTTTTTCGAGGGCCGAGGCCGAGGCCTTTGCCGATAAATACATAAAATTGCTGGGTATCAAGACCGCTTCGATGGATACCCCGATAAAATCGTTGTCAGGAGGGAACCAGCAAAAGGTCATCCTCGCCCGATGGCTTCTCACGAACCCGCAGTACCTTATCCTGGATGAACCGACACGCGGTATCGACGTGGGAACGAAGATCGAAATACAGAAACTTATACAGAAACTGGCTGAAGAAGGAGTCAGCATAACGTTCATCTCATCGGAAATAGAGGAAATGCTTCGTACCTGTTCCCGGCTCATCGTCATGCGCGACCGCAAAATGGCCGGTGAACTGAAGGGCGAGGAAATGACGCAGGACAATATCATCCGGATGATAGCAGGGGAGGCGGAACAGGATGCGTGAGAGTATAAAGAAGATCATGAGTTCCCAGTTGGTCATACCGTTGTTTTCGCTTTTCTTACTTGTTGTTTTCAACCTGGTAAGGGATCCCGGGTTCTTTTCCATAAGCATCGCCACTAACAACCAGGGGTACCGGGTCCTTTCGGGGAACCTCATCAGTATCTTCAACGGAGCGTCGGCGATCGCCATCATATCGATAGGCATGACACCTATAACGTCATGCTGCAGGGGACAGGATATAAGCGTCGCGGCCGTGGCGGCAATAGCGGGCAGCGTGTTTGTCAGCGTACTTCGTTCGAACGAGATAACGGTACCGGTCATCATTTTCGCATTTGTGTGCAGCTGCCTGGTTTCCGTCCTTTTCAGCCTGTTCAACGGGGTTTTGGTCGCGGTATTCAGGATCCAGCCCATGATCGCAACGCTGATATTGTTTTCTGCCGGGCGTTCCATCGCCTACTGGATAAACGGAGGCGCGACCCCCACTGTTTCGAGCCCGCTTCTTGCAAGCATCGGTGGTTTCATACCGGGTATCCCGATACCGACGCCGATCATCATAATGGTCTTGTTCCTGGTGCTGATTTCGATCGTCCTGAGGCTCACCACTCTCGGACTGTATACACAGGTAGTCGGGATCAATGAAGGGACTGCGCACCTGAACGGGATCGATCCCGTCCGGGTGAAACTGGTATCTTTCGTCATATCAGGCATTTGTGTCGCCACTGCAGGATGCATCACGGTATGCAGGATAGGACTTATCAACCATGAAACTCTGCTGCTGGACGCGGAAATGGACGTCATCCTGGCCGTCGCCATTGGCGGGACATCCCTGGGCGGCGGGAAATTCAGCCTGTTTGGCTCGGTGATAGGAGCGTACATAATCCAGGCCCTCACGGTCACCCTTTATGCGATGAAGGTGCCTTCAGCAGCGGTAAAAGCCTATAAGGCGGCAGTTATAATACTTATTGTCATGCTCAGTTCACCGGTCGTGAAAGAATTTTTCATAAACCTGTACAGGAAATCGTTCAAAAAACAGGCCGAAAAGAAAAAAATCACGATCAGTGCTTCCTGACGGCATGCGAAGATGCCGCGGCGCCGTTGAACCGGCAATAAACCGACAGAGTAATGGGGAAAGGATGCTATGAAAAAGGACAGGGATTTGCTGACAGGAAAAACTGAAAAGAAACGCAGAGAGCCTATTTCCAATACGACTTTGCTAATGACGATAACTGTCTGTACCTTCTTTGGTATGTACCTGCTCTCGATGATGATATGGAAGGGCGGTTTTCTCAACCCCCAGCAGTTTCTCGACCTTTTCAACAACAATGCGTACCTGCTCATAATAGCGTGCGGGCTGACCATGGTAATGATATCGGGAGGTATCGACATTTCCGGCGGAGGCATAACCGCCCTGGTAACCATGGTCTGCGTCGTTTACCTTGAGGATCATGGCGGCACAGTGTTGGGTTCGATACTCATCTCGCTGGGCATCGGCCTTGCCTTTGGGCTCATGCACGGGATACTGGTCTCCTGTTTCGAAATACAGCCTTTTATCGTCACGCTGGCAGGAATGTTCCTGGCAAGGGGTATGATAACGATAGTAAGTATCGCTCCGCGCACGGCAACACAGGAAAGTTTCCTCAGACTCAAACAGGCCCGGATCACACTGCCGGGCATAGGATACTACGGAAAGACCGGCAATTTCATTCCGGCACAGATAGAGCCGGGGGTGATCATTGCTATATCGATAGTGGTGATAGTGGCCGTGATCCTCAAATGGACAAGGTTCGGGCGCAATCTCTATGCCATAGGCGGGAACAGCCACAGCGCACTGACCCTCGGCATAAACGTAAAGCGGACGAAATTCTTTGCATACCTGGCCGCCGGGCTGTTATCCGGGATCAGCGGCTACGTATACCTGCTGCATACGGGAGCAGGGGACGCTGCCAATGCGGCACAGGCAGAAATGCAGGCGATCGCATCGAACATCATAGGCGGGACATTGCTGACCGGCGGTGTCGGGAATGTCATCGGCACCCTGTTCGGTATGCTTTCATTGAAAACCATCACAAACATAGTTATCGCCTCCGGGCTGACGAAGCCGTATTATCAAAGTATCACGACCGGCCTCATGCTGTGCTTCTTCATCCTGCTCCAGAGCCTGATCCTTGCCGTGCGTGAGAAGGGCCGCGTAAGGTTGCTGCCGGAATGGATGAGGCCGGGGAAAACCGGCAAAACCGGTAAAACAGAGAGCCATTGACACCTGCCCGTCATAATCCCGTCACCTCTTACATATCTTCATGATGGGAGTGATCGTCCGAGAGGTGATAGTGGATGAGGCTGATTGTATATGCTCCGGCCGGCGGCAGCCCGAAGAGCATAGAACACGAGACAGCCACGATGATTGCCAACCACATAATGCACAGCCCCGAACTGTTCGATTACATACTGGGCGGGAAAGACACGGACGACGAAGTAAATATAAGCATAGACGACAAAAAGACCGGATGATTTTGCAGCCGGTCTTTCTTCTATTATGGCACCCATCGCACATATGTATTTACAGGGGAAGGACAAAGGGAAGGGGAACGGTAACGGGATGAGGGTCGCGTGTTACTGCCGGGTATCGACCAACAAAGACGAACAGCTCGACAGCCTGGAAAACCAGGTGGAGTTTTTCAGTGACCTTTGCCGGGAAAAAGGATACGAATTGTACAGGATCTACGCGGATGAAGGCATCAGCGGGCGGTCGACGCTGAAACGGAAAGAGTTCCTCCGGATGATGGAAGACGCAAGGGCAGGCAAATTCAGTGCCATACTGGTAAAGGACGTGAGCCGCCTTGCCAGGAACACGGTTGATTTCCTTGTCACCATCCGCGAACTGAAAAGCCTGGGGGTGAACGTATTTTTCGTAACATACGGGATGGACATCAAGGACTGTGACGAGACATACCTGACGATGCTGGCTGCGCTTGCCCAGGACGAGAGCGCAAGGCTGTCCGCAAGGGTGAAGATGGGGAAAAACGTATCCGCCAGGAAAGGACGGGTGCCGAATTTCGTTTTCGGTTACGACAGGGCAGACAAATACACCCTGGTGCCCAATCCGGCTGAAGCTAAGATAGTGCGGGAGATCTTCGACATGTATGTAAACAGGGGCATGGGCGTGCTGCGCATCGCACAGGAACTGAACCGGCGGGGCATAAAGACCAAGAAGGACAGGCATCAATGGAGCGGAGTGGTCGTGAAGCAGATCCTCCAAAACCAGTTGTACATAGGCAGGGTAATAAATAAAAAACAGGAAGTGGCTGACTTCCTGACAGGGAAAAGAAGGGACATGCCAGAAGACGAGCAGGTGATAGTGGAGCGCCCGGAATTTGCCATAATCGGTGAGGACACGTTCCGGCAGGCACAGGAGATCCTGAAGCAAAGGTGCGACGAATTCAAAATGAATAATAAGAGACCGTCATACAGGCATCCGCTCTCCCAATTGCTGAAATGCTCCGAGTGCGGCTATTCGTTCCGCCGCTGTGTAAGGCAATACACCCAGGGCGGGAAACGGATCAGATACTGGATATGCAGTTACCGCAATGCTTACGGCGCCGGTATGTGTTCCAACCAGGCCCGTATCGACGAGGAGGACATGCATGCCCTTATCGTCCGGTACCTGAAACATGCCATGCAGCGCAGGCAGCAGGTGATCGACGATATAGCGCGCCAGGTGCAGGCGGCGGTACAGATGCAAAATGACGGCATGCCGGCAGGCGAGATAAAAGCCGAGATCCAAAAGCTCATAAAGAAAAAGGAAAAATACATGGAAATGTATGCGATGGAAGTCATCGACGCGGCAGAACTCAAAAAATACACCGACCGGATCGATGCAGACAGGAAAAAACTCCGGATGGCACTGCAGGCCGCACAGGACCGGGAAGCGAGCCTGCAGGACATCAGGCGCCGTATCGATGCTTTGTTCGGCAGGATAGATGATGTTTTGCGCAACAGCCTGGACAATGCCATCCTGAAACAGATATTCGACAAGCTCGTAGTGTACCCGGACAAAACGATCAGGGCATATCTTGCAGCAGATCCAGCCATGACGGCAATGACAGGCCTCGTGACAGAGTTCGATTCGGAAGATGAGCCGGACAGTGATGCCGTACCGAAGTGCAAGTACCATCCATAAGGATGTGACAGAAAGACTAATGAAAATCAGTCCCGAGCTTGCTGAAAAAGTGAGGGTCATACTCGAGGAGAACAAAGCGGAAAGGCATATAAGGGGCGGAGAGGCGACCAGGGCCAAGTACCAGGAAGCAAAGACGAAAACGGGGTAAATAAAAAACGGGAAAGGGGACACGAAGTGTCCCCTTTCTTTTTCCCTGTTGCATAATTGTGATTATATGATAAGATAATTTTATCAGCCGGTGTAAAATTTTCTAACCATTATATAGTGACAATTTCAGCCGTCAATGACAGCGGACTGGACGAAGGGGTGTTTTTGTTGGATATAGGCATAGATCTCGGTACCGCATCCGTGCTCGTATACGTCAAGGGAAAAGGCATAATGCTGAATGAACCTGCCGTGGTCGCGTTGGACAAGACCACCAACAAGCTTCTGGCAGTTGGAGAAGAAGCGCGCAGGATGCTCGGCAGGACCCCGGGCAACATAGTGGCGATCAGGCCACTGCGCGATGGCGTTATATCGGATTATGAAATCACCGAGAGGATGTTGAAATATTTCATCAACAAGATATGCGGCAGCAGGCTGCTGAGACTGTTCAGGCCCAGGATAATGGTCTGCGTCCCGAGCGGCGTCACCGAGGTGGAAAGGCGCGCCGTCATCGACGCGACCATGCAGGCCGGCGCAAGGAAAACCTACCTGATCGAGGAACCCATAGCTGCTGCCATAGGCGCCGGCATCGACATATCCAAGGCCTGCGGCAGCATGATAGTCGACATAGGCGGAGGGACCACCGATATTGCCGTCATATCGCTGGGCGGCATCGTAGTGTCGACATCCATCAAGGTAGCCGGGGACAAGTTCGATGAAGCGATAGTCAGGTACATGAGGAAGAAGCACAACATCATGGTGGGAGAACGTACGGCCGAGGAAATGAAGATAAACATCGGCACCGTGTATCCCAGGGTCCAGGAAGTGGCGATGGATGTCAGGGGCCGAAACCTGATCTCCGGGCTTCCCAAGACCATAACGGTGACGTCGACGGAAATGATGGAAGCCCTCGAGGAGCCCATGCAGGCGATCATCGAGGCCGTCCATTCGGTCCTCGAGAGGACGCCGCCGGAGCTTGCCGCCGACATAAGCGACAGGGGCATCGTGCTGACAGGCGGCGGGAGCCTTGTTTATGGCCTGGACAAGCTGTTGCAGGAAAAGACCGGGATCAACGTAGTCATCGCAGATGATGCGATCTCCGCCGTGGCGCTCGGTACGGGCGAAGCGCTGAACAACATCGAATCGATAGAAAAGAGCGCTGCCATGGAAGGAAGGCAAAGAAGATAAAAAATAAGGTGCAAAGCATGCACGATAACGACAAAAGAAACGAAGCCGGCGGATGCCGGCTTTTTCATTTTCTTAAGCCCGTTGCCTGTGGATCTTCACGCCGGGCGGTCCGCCGTCATTTTTCAGTTAAGCCCGGCGGCACTTATTCCGATATTAGTAGTGGACCAACCAATATCCTAATCATGTTCAGGCCCGCAGGCATTTACGGGCGGGCGGTCGGGAGAAGATATGGTACGCGGACTGTATACATCAGGCTGGAGCATGCTGGCGCTCCAGAAGAAGATGGACGTTATAACGAACAATATGGCGAATGCCAGCACCTATGGATACAAAAAAGACATAACGGTCATGGAGAGTTTCCCTGACCTTATGACCAAAATAGTCAGGGATCCGGACTCGTTATCCAAAAGGCCCCGCAATATCGGTACCATGGAACTTGGAAGCGACGTGAGCGAAGTATACACCAACTTTTCGCAGGGCCAGTTATCCAAAACGGACAACGAGACCGATATGGCCATAAAGGACAGCGACAGCGCCTTTTTCACCATCGCTGCGCCTGACGCCGACGGCAACATCGCAGTTTTTTTCACGAGGGACGGTTCCTTTACCAGGAACAGTGAAAACGTCCTCGTCACTAGCGACGGGCATTACGTGCTGGGCGAAAACGGACCGGTAATACTGCGGGAAGGTCCGTTCTCGGTAGACGAGTACGGGTATATCTTGCAGGACGGTGAAATAATCGACCGGCTGCTGATAACCGAATTTACGGACACGACTGTGCTGAGGAAATTCGGCAACAACCTGCTGCAGGCAGGCGAAGACGCCCAGATACGCGCATTTACGGGGACCATACAGCAGGGACATATAGAATTGTCGAATGTGAACATAGTCCGCGAAATGGTGGACATGATTTCCGTGATGAGGGCATATGAAGCGAATTCAAGGGTGCTCCAGGCCATAGACAGCACACTCGACAAGGCAGTCAACCAGGTCGGGGCCGTGAGGTAATAAGGGATCGGGAGGTTAACCAGGTATGATGAGGGCATTGTGGACAGCAGCATCCGGAATGCACGCACAGCAGATGACAGTCGACGTGATCGCCAACAATCTTGCGAACGTCAATACGACCGCATATAAAAAGCAGCGGATCGAATTCAAGGATCTGCTCTATGAGACCATGGACAGGGCGAGAGTGCTGCCGGAAGGCGAAAGGCCGGTGAACCTGCAGGTCGGCCACGGTGTGATGGCGGCGGCGACCGTCAGGGATTTTGAGAAGGGCAGCCCCGAGGAAACAGGGAATCCGCTGGACTTCTATATCGACGGTGACGCCTTTTTCATGATCGAAGGCCCGAACGGGGAGATTTTTTATACGAGGGACGGCAGTTTCAAGGTAAGCATGACCGACATGGGCAAAATGCTCGTCACATCTGACGGATACCCGGTACTCGACGAGGCCGGCATGCCGATCATACTCGACTTCGACCTGTCTGTCCTGAACGTTTCCCAGGACGGCGAGATCAGCTATAGGGATGAAGACGGGGTGACCATCTCAACGGGACAGTTTCTCGGCCTGGTCTATTTTGAGAACAGGAATGGCCTCGAAGCCACAGGCAGGAACCTTTACAGGGCAACGCCGGCAGCCGGCGAACCTGTTCCGGCCTTCGAGTCCACCCAGACAAGCATCATCATGCAGAATTTCCTTGAGGCTTCAAACGTAAAGACTGTCGAGGAAATGGTAAAGCTCATCGTGGCACAGAGGGCATATGAACTCAACTCCAAGGCGATACAGTCCTCGGACGAGATGATGCAGATCGCAAACAACCTCAGGAGATAACGGGCTCTACTGACCGGTTGACATGGCAGCCGCAGTAAATATACTATTTATGCAGAGGGATCCAGATGGATATAAACATGATCGACGGCATGACCATGGGGAATTTCGTCAGGAACGCGGCGAACCAGGCGGCCCGCGCATCCGATGACGATTTCGCGAGAAGGCTTGAAGAGGCTGCCAGGAACAAGGACGACAGGGAGCTTAAGAAAGCCTGCCAGGAATTCGAGGCTATAATGCTCGACATGCTTTTCAGGCAGATGAAAGCGACTATCATCAAGTCCGGCCTCGTGGAAGAGGATCCGGGCAGGGAGATATTCGAAACGATGCTCGACGAGGAACTGATGGAACAGGCTTCGAAAAGGGGCAGCCTCGGGCTGGCGGACATGCTGTACAAACAGCTGTCCAGGCAATACGGGATAAGCCCTTCTCCCAAAACATCCGAAAACTCGCAAAGCAGCGGGGCGTCCGGTGAAGAATAAGAGCGGCGCGAACAAAACCATACTGGTGATAATCGTAACATTATCCCTCATATTGGCCATTGAGGGTTTTTTTATTTTACTCAGGACCGGCAGCGGAAGAGGGCCGGATGCGGAGGGGCCCCCGGGAGAACAGCCGGAGGAGGCGGCCGAAGAGCCCCCGGCAGTCGATCCGAAGGAATACGTGAAATATGAGCACAGGACTGAAACCATAAACGGCCTCAGGCAGGAGATCAACATCCTCGAGGTGGATATACGGGTACCCGGGGTCAGGATAAAACCGGCACTGTCCTACGACCTTATCTACGGTTACGAACTATTCAGCAGGATCGCGTCCAGGCACGATGCCTACGCTGCTGTCAACGGCGGCTTTTTCAGGGACTTCGGGCTGCCGTCCGGTATGGTGGTCATCGACGGACAGCTCATATCGGCGGGAACGGGGGATTACCCGGTGCTGGTACTGAGCGGCGGGAAAGCTGAACTAAGGGAGATCGACAGCAGGCTGTACCTGAAGGTCCACAGAGCGGAAGCTGCCGATGGCGGAAACAGAGACGCCGCCGGGACGACCCTTCCCGGTGCGGAAACGGCAATGATCGAAATCGACAACATCAATTTTCCCGGCGGCGGGAAGCAGACCATCGTCTATACCCCTGTCTACGGCAGGACAAACCGGGCCGACAAAAGGAACATAACCGCGACTGTCCAAAACGGCGTCGTGACCAGTATAGCGGAGTACGGCAAGGAAGTGCGGATACCCGACGACGGCATGCTGATAACCTTTTTTAGCGTTGACGCATACAGGGAAAAGGAATTGCCGGTGAGGACCGGTGACAGGATCGAACTCATACATGAGCCCGATATGACCGGAGATGTGCAGGCGTATGAATGCGGATGCTGGCTGGTCCGGGACGGGGTGCCTGTAGTCGGGGACTACGACCCGTGGATCGGGGTGCTGACGAACCGTGACCCGCGGACGGCTGTCGGCATCAGGGAAGATGGAACGGTCATACTGCTCACCGTCGACGGCAGGCAGCCGGGGTACAGCGCCGGGTTCACCGGCAGGGAGCTTGCCGATTACCTGGTACGATGCGGCGCAGTGGATGCCGCGATGCTCGACGGCGGCGCATCGACTGCCATGATGTTTGATGGGAAGCTGGTCAACAGGCCGTCCTACAAGGGGCAGGAAAGGGAGATAGCCGGCGCTCTCCTTGTGTTGGCTGAGAACCAGTCTGTACTTCCGGGGATACGATCATCAGAAAACCAGCGGAAAAATCATCAGAAATAGAAGAAAAGCTGCTCCGACGTGTTTCCGAGATCGAAATCAAAATCAGCTGCCAGCAGCTTATCGTACGAGTCGGCCCTGAGGAACGGGTTGTGCGGGATGTCCTCCCCGCTGATCCAGCCAAGTTTGTAATACGCATGCCAGGTCCCCTGCCTGACTATCATTTCCTGGATGTATGCCAGCCGTTTTCCCATGTTGCACAGGTAGAGGCCGCAACTGTACGGGCGCCTCGTATACCTTGAGCAGAGGCCGTCCCTGAGGAAACAGCATGCACCTGACGCCTGCCTGGCGAGGGTCAGCGGCTCTGCGTTGTTGTACTCGAACAGCAGGGTCGCTTCCAGTTCGGAGATGGAAGTCCAGCCGCACATTTCCCTGATGGCCTTCCTGCGGAATCCCATGTCCGGTTTGTCCGGCAGCACCACGATGTTCCCGGAAGCATGTCCGGGACCGGGTCCCAATGCTGCAGGACCGGAAACCAGTGCGCCGGGATCGATACCCAGCACGGCAAAATCAAGTCCCAGCACCGGTATATTGTCGCTGCAGCATTCGCCGCAGCCTTTGCATTTCCCGGTCTTCAGGTGCGGCGCAGTTTCCCTGAACGCCTCCAGTTCCGCCGCCAGGTCGGCCAGCGTGGTACCGGCGTCATAGCTGTCTATTTCTATTTCATCGTTTTCCGTGATGAAAAACCTGACCATTACAGTTCCTCCTTCAACTAAGTATAACAGAAGCGGTACTGCCTCTCAACGGTGGCGCAGGATTTGCCGAAGATACCGGGCTGCCGCGGGAAATATATGCGGCAGCGGAACATTCATCCTGCCATGCCAGTCTAATACATAGTTCTGCCGGTCATGGCAGCAAATACCTTTAGTGAGAAGGTGGATAAAGTGAAAAGGAAAGCAGTACTGTTATTGGCATTCGCACTGGTGCTTTCGATGATACTGCCCGTGCAGGGTTTTGCCGCCGAGATGGACAGGGAGCTCGAAAATGCCATCAGGACGGCAAAATCCAGGTTTTCCATACCGGAGGACTATAAGTTCTCATCGAACATATACGCCTCACAGGCGCAGAATGTTTATGAACTGACCTGGCGCAGCCAGGATACCGTCGATCCGACGATCATAAACGTGTCCGTTGATGGGAAGGGCAACATTTTATATTACAGCAAGTATTCGCAAAGCAACTACAGGATCGGCAGGAAGCTGCCCGAATTCAGCAGGGAGGAAGCCAGGAAGAAGGCCGGAGATTACATAGAGCATATCGCGCCCGGTCTCCCGGGCGAACTGGCATACCGGGACATGCATTCGGACAGCATAATGGATTTCAGTTATTACTTTACCTATTACAGGGTCGTGGACGGAGTGCCGTATTACAATGATACGGTGAGCGTGAGCATACACAGGGATACGGGAGAACTGCTGAGCTATTCGAGGAACTGGACCGGGGACGTGGAATTCCCTTCGCGCGAAGGCGCGATATCGCCTGAAGAGGCACGGAAAGCCTACAGGGAGAACCTGGGGCTCCGGCTTATCTACAGCTACAGGGCCGAGGACGGTGTTATCAGGGCGATCCCGCTGTACACCACCGTTTATGACAACGATACTTTCGTCATCGATGCCTATACGGGCAAAAAGCATCGTCTCTCATTCGATCCATACGGTGGAGCACGATACCCTGCAGATGCGACAACAGCGCAGAAAACGGCGCTGCAGGTAGTGTTCGACGAAGTCAGGCTGACTCCCGAGGAACTGAAAGCCATCGGGGAAGCATCGGAACTCATAAGCCTCGGGGAAGCCGAAAAACTGGCCCGCGATGCTGAATTCACGGGCATAACCGACGAATATGAACTTGCGTATTACTACCTGAACACAAGCTGGCCTGACAACAGGGAATACTCATGGATGCTGCAGTTCAGCACCCCTGCCGGGGAAGACGGCATCGTGAACGACTATGTCAGCGTCGTCATAAATGCCAGGACAAAGGAGATCACGAGCTTCTACTCCTACATCGATACGCCTGATGCTGACAGCAAACAGCCGCTGAAAGACCTTGCAGGGGCCAGGGCGGATGCCGACGCTTTCCTGGAGAAATACTATCCCGGGTATTTCAGGCAGATGGAGTACAATAAAATCGATGAAGAATACATGTATGACGTCAACGGGAAGCATAAGAGCTACACCATTTCATATACACGCCTTGTGGACGGCGTTCCCTTCCCGGACAACGGCGTGTCCATCAGCTACGACAACCTGAACGGGAAGATAACCGGCTTCAGCCTGAACTGGTTCAATGCTGAGTTCCCGTCGGTCGAAAACGTTATCAGCCTTGACGAAGCATATGATATCCTCTTCGATAAAGTGGGCCTGGGACTGGAATACAGGTACCGTCCGAACGTGGTGATACCGTATGGTACGGAAGAAAAACAGGAAAACACCAGGGCAGTCCTGGTATATGCGCTTTCGCCTGAAAAGCCGCTGTATATAGATGCAGAAAGCGGCATGATCGTATACAGGGACGGCGGTGAATACAAGGAGCCGAAAAAGGTCAGCTATACGGATATCGAAGGCCATTTCGCGGAAAAACAGATAAGGGTGCTCGCTGATTTCGGCATCTATCTTGAAGGGAGCGAGTTCAGGCCGGACGATGCCATCGTGCAGAAGGAGTTCCTGGCATTACTGGCAAAGACACTGAACTACTATGCACCTGTCATAACGGAAAAGAGCAGCCGGGATGAAATAGACGAACTCTATGCGTATCTCATAAGGGAAGGCGTGGTCAGGGAGTATGAAAAAGCTCCCGACAGCGTCGTGACCAGGGAAGAAGCGGTCAAGTATATGATCAGGGCACTGAAATACGACAGGGTGGCCGAGATCAGGGGCATATTCAGCGTAAGTTTCGGGGACAGCGACAGCATCAGCGGGGACCTGTACGGATATGTGGCAATAGCTTCGGGTCTCGGGATCGTGAAGGGCGACGGAGTCTATTTCAGGCCGAAGAAAAACACCACCAGGGCGGAAGCGGCCGTGATGATCTACAATTACCTCCGCCTGTGACGGCATGACTGGCAAAGACTGAAAAGGCGCAGGAAACCGGCCGAGGGACCGTACTTGCCATATATCGTTAATTGCCAGGCGGATCGTATAAAGGGGCGCCGGACCGGGTTTTCGGACGGCGCCCTTCAGCTTTTCTGATCAGGGTTTTTAGTGCTTCTGATCTTGGTGCTTACGATCGACGTTTATCGTGATCAGTGCCGATCCGTGATCAGCGTCCGCCCAGGAAGCTCTTCACGGCGTCATCTCCGGCTGTATACGATATAGTGCCCCCTGGTCTTTACGCCCCCGATCCCCTTGATGCCCGACTGCGTCAGCCTTGCGATCTTCTCCGGCGTGACGAAGACTCGTGAATCGGTGAGCGCCACCCTGTCGCCGACCTTGGCGGGATCCAGCGCATGTATCAGTATCCTGCCCGGGGAACTGGCAAAGTTCGCCCCGGCTTCCATGATGCCCTCGAAGTATGACTGGCACGCTCCCGCGAAAATACAGAGCTTGTCGAGGCTGGGTTCATATTTCCTCGCTTCCTGCACTGACCGGATGAAGTAGCGCGAATGCCTGTAGCTGTCCGGCGAATCGATGTTGTACTTGCCCTTTTTCAGACCGTCATGGCCTGTCACGACAAGTATGTCTGCCCTGGTGCTCCTGAGCAGGGACCTTATGCTGCCCGGCTGTTCGCTTTCCGGGATCACATGGCCGTAAGCCTTTATCCTGGCATCCCGGTAGTAATTCATGCACATCTCGAGGAAGTCCGGGCTCGAGTCTATGTGGAGGATCGTGCCGGGTCTTCCTTTCGGGCGGAAAGCAGTTTTGGCGCTGCTGCCGCGGGTGCCGGAACTGTGGTGGATACCGTCCTGCGAAAGCCTGCCCTGCAGTTCTTTATGCACGTCCACCGGGTCCCTGCGCTGAAGGTCGATCTCGTCGGAGTCAGCCATGATCCTGTAGAGCAGTCCTTTGAGTATATATACTCTCCTGCCGTTCCTGCCGACAATTATGTTCGATATCCTGAAATCTATATCGCCGCCGTACGATTTCCTTGTAACGTATTCCCCGATCCTGAACGAATCCATATGACCACCCTTCAATTTACATAAGTCAATACTACATAATATGAAGGGAAGGATATATTGGTAACTACTGTGGGGATATCAAAACAGGGAACATGCAAGGGATACTGCACGGAAAAAGGCAGAAAAACAGCCATAATAAAAGGCATAAAAAAAAGGGGAGGTTCCAGGAACCCCCGCCGCATTTATGCATCGGTCGCCAGGCAATGATGCCTGTTCCGGTACACTGCTCATTTCTGCCGGACTGCCGCCATTATTTTCTCTGCAACCTGTTCCGGGGTGAGCGACGTCGTATCTATGACAAGATCGTAATTGTCCGGGTCAGAGCAATCAACGCCGTATTTCGTTATATATCGCTGGTTCTCGCTCTTTTTCCTTGCCATGAGGCATTCCCTGGCTTCCTCCAGGCTTGCGTATTTCTCGACCTTGCCCCTCTGGTCGTTCATTATCCTGTGTGCGGCCTCATCCAGGTCCACTGTCAGGTAGACCTTGAAGGAGTCAGGCACGAAATGCCAGGCCATCCTGGAGTCCAGCACCATGTCCCGGTCGAGGCTGCCTATTTTCACAAGTTCTGAGTCGATTTCCTCGTCTATCTCAGGATGGGTCTCCATGTACCTGTTGAATGCCAGCACGTCCATGTTGTACTTATGTGCCAGCGAGCGCTGTATCTGCCCGGTGGAATAGACCTCCAGGCCGTACTTTTCCTTCATGTAACGGCAGACCGTGGACTTGCCGCTCCCAAGATCCCCCGAGATGGCGATCTTTATCTTTTTACTGTTTCCATCCATGTCCGGCATCTTCCTTCATGAAGTATTCTGCTATCCGTCAAAGAGATTATACCAGCAAAATCCCCTTTTTTCCACATGGTATGCTAAAATTCCCGTGATATATACCTTTCGCGCGCCCGCCGCGCTGTGATATTTTGCCTTTTATTTTTCTGCCGGCGTTCGGTTGCTGTCAGCATTCGCGTGGTAAATATAATAATGATTTCTGACGAAGGGGTGGGAAAAAATGAGATACCTGGATATCAGGATCCCCGGGACCGGCAAAACGGCCGGTGACACGCTGAGAGTCTCGAAAATCGTGCTCGGGACCGACCATTTCGGGACGACCGTCAGCGAGGAGGATGCATTGCGCCTCATGGACATATTCGCCGACGCAGGCGGCAACTGCATCGACACAGCGAGGGTATACGCCTCGTGGATACCCGGAGGGGAGGGAGCCAGCGAGCGGACAGTCGGCAAGTGGCTTAAATCGAGGAAAAACAGGGACCGGATAGTGCTGTCCACGAAGGGAGGACACCCGGAACTTGACAGCATGACCAGGGGGAGGCTTTCCCGGAAAGAACTCGAAAGCGACCTCGACGAAAGCCTCAGGGCGCTTGGAGTCGATCATATCGATATCTACTGGCTGCACCGGGACGACATTTCCCGCCCGGCAGAGGACATAATGGAAACCCTGCATACATTCGTAAAAAAGGGAAAGGTGCGGGCCATAGGCTGCTCGAACTGGAAGACGGGAAGGATAGAAGAGGCGAACCGCGCGGCGGCTGCCGGCGGGAAGGAAGCCTTCTGCGCGAGCCAGATACAGTGGAGCCTTGCAACCACGACGCCCGGACTTCTTGGCGATACCACCCTCGTCTGCATGGACAGCAACGAATATGGATGGTACCTGGAAAACAGATTCCCCGTTTTCGCCTATTCGGCGCAGGCAAAGGGATTCTTCGCGAAGGCTGCTGCTGTGGGAGTCGGGAACCTCAGGGGGAAGGCATCGGTAAGGTTTGTATCGCCTGACAACATCGCAAGGCTGGAGCGCGTGAAGGAATACGCACAGCGGAGCGGGCTTTCGCCAACGGCCGTCGCCCTGGCTTACATCACCTGCAACAGGGTGCCTGCGGCTGCGATCGTGGGATGCAAGACGGAGGAGCAGCTGCTTGACTCGCTGACCGCCGCGGATGTGGAGATCCCTGCCGCGGACGCCGACTGGCTGTTCGCAGGGTGAACAGCGCGGCAGGCCTGCATCTGAGCAACAAACGGGACGCAGCAAGGACGAGCGTACAGACTGATGAGTGCAGTGTTTGAGCCTGATGATTGCAACACTTGAAGCCTGATGGTTTCGACGCTTACAGGCCGATGATCTCGTCGATGGATTTCCGTACTTCGTCGAGTTTTACGGTCTTCCTTATCCTCTTGTCCCTGGTCGCGATCTCGGCCTCGCCGTTCGCGATATTACGGGCGCTTACGATCACCCTGACCGGCACGCCCAGGAGGTCTGCGTCGGCAAACATTACGCCTGCCGCGACGTTACGGTCGTCCATCAGCACTTCGTAATCACGCCCCAGTTCTTCGTTAAGGGCATAGCCGGCTCTGCGGACTTCTTCGTTGGAACTGTTCAGGATACATATGTGGATATGCCAGGGAGCCACCGATACCGGCCATATGGGACCGTATTCGTCATGGCTGGCTTCTATGATGCTGGCAATGAGCCTGCCCACGCCTATGCCGTAACAGCCCATGACGGGATGTTTCTGCCTGCCGTCGGAGTCGTTGAAAGTCATGTCCATGGATTCGGTGTATCTGGTGCCCAGCTGGAATATGTTGCCCACTTCGATACCTCGCTTAAGCGACAGCTTTCTGCCGCATTTCACGCAGGTGTCGCCGTCCCTGACCTTTGCGACGTCGACGAAACTGCCGGGCTTTATATCCCTCGGTATGCTTATCCCTTTTATGTGGTGGTCAGGCTTGTTTGCACCACCGATAAGGCATGTCTCGTTTTCAAGGGAAATGTCGTACAGGATGTCGGCCTTTGAACCGTCAAGTCCCAGGGCGCCGATATAGCCGAAACACAGGTCCGCATCTCTATGGTCTGTCAGCGGGAACACTTCAGCACCGACCGTGTTTCTCAGCCTGGCCTCGTTGACCTGCAGGTCGCCGCGTATGAACACGACCAGCGGTTTCCTGCTGCCCTTTACGGCAAAGACCGCGGCCTTCATGAGCCTGTCCGGGGTCGTGCCGAAGAATACGGCCAGTGAATCGATGTCTTCGACGCCCGGCGTATATACTTCCTCGAGAGGCTGTTCTGCTGCCGGCGCATGGCTGATGCGGGACACGGCGATTTCCGCGTTGGCCATGTAATCACAGTTTTCGCAGGTAACGATGGTGTCTTCCCCGGCATCGGTCAGGAGCATGAACTCGTGGGAGACTTTACCGCCCATCATGCCGCTGTCCGAACTCACCGCAACCACCTGCGGCAGCCCGACGCGCCTGAAGATCCTGTGGTAGGATTCCAGGACGACCTGGTAATAGCGTTCAAGGTCTTCCTGCGAGGTGTGGAACGAATACGCGTCTTTCATCGTGAACTCGCGCACCCTTATCAGGCCGCCCCTGGACCTGGGCTCATCCCTGAACTTGGTCTGGATCTGGTATATCATGAACGGGTACTTAGTCCAGGACCTGGCCTCGGTCCTTGCCAGGTGCACCGCTGCTTCTTCATGGGTCATGCCCAGCAGCATTTCGTGGCCTGTCCTGTCCCTGAACCTGGCAAGCTCGCTCCCGACGCTGTCGTAGCGTCCTGACTCCTTCCAGAGCTCGTACGGGAGCACGACAGGGAACAGTACCTCCTGCCCGCCGATATTGTCCATTTCCTCGCGGATGAACGCTTCTATCTTCGCGGCGATCCTTTTGGCAGGAAGAAGCATCGAATATATGCCATTGGCCACCTGCCTGACGTACCCTCCCCGAAGCAGGAAAATGTGGCTCGCCAGCGTGGCATCGGCCGGTTTCTCCCTGAATCTTTCGCCAAGAAGCCTGCTCAGCAGCATTGCCCGTCAGATCCCTTCTTTTGGATTTTATCCAGTTTAGCAAACCGTGGGCGTGATTGTCAAGGAATCTTTTCTATTGCATGTTGCAGGTGATGATATATAATTATGTTAAGATGGATTGGAGGTGGGCGGATTGAAATGTATCAACCATCCTGAGAGGGATATTGCGGGCGCGTGTGTTTACTGCGGTAAACTGTTCTGCAGCGATTGTCTCGTGGAAGCGGAAGGTAAAATGTACTGCAAGGCCGATGTCGGCAAAGTTATAAAGGAAGCGAAAGAAGAAGCCGCTGCAACAAAAAGTACGAATCCGAACATAATAATAAACAATGCCAATAACAATATCAATACCAATACCAATACCGTCGGGGGAGTTGCCGGCTATCCTTACAAGAGCAAAGTCGTTGCAGCATTACTGTGCTTTTTCTTAGGAGGTTTCGGAGTGCACAGGTTCTATGTCGGCAAGGTCGGGACCGGGATCTTGTGGCTGTTTACAGCGGGCCTGCTTGGTATAGGAGCGATCATTGATTTCATATTGATCCTGCTTGGCGGATTCAGGGACAAGGCCGGGATGCCGCTTAAGTAAAAAGGTTTTACTGATTCGGGGAGAGAAGGGCTGTGTGGGCGTCGTAGATCCTGCACGGTCCTTTTTGACTGGTATGCTATAATAAATGATAGCGGGGTGGTCATATGGCAGAACCTCAGAAGAGATTCGTCGAAAGGCGCAAAGGGCCGGATGCAGTGGTAAAAGCCGTATGGTGGACGGCCGGCATAAGCTGACTGCTCTTCATAGCCGCACTGGTTTTTGTCGAAACGGCCAGGCCCGAAGTCGAGACTTTCTTTGACCGCCAGTTCAACATATCGATCAGGGATTACTGGGACGAAAATGCGCTTCTGTACGTGTTCATTATCCTGGTACTGAATTTTGCCGTCTGCACCATGGGATTCATATTCAACATGGCAAGGCACAGGAGGAAGACAGACCGGTTCAACAAGTCCATAATTATCATGGGGCTCCTCTCACTGGCCGGCATACTGTGGTACCTGTTCCGCTGAAGGCGAGAGGCGGACGGCCTCCTGGCAGATGGTCCGATCCGTGCGCGGATCGCATATCGAAGACGAAAATCCGGCTCAAATCAAAAACCATAACTGTATTGACATATCGTGGAACTTTTTTCCGACAGTGTATGTCTATTAAGTGAAACATGTAGTCTTATCGGGGTGCAGCAGGTCGTATGCGCATGACAACAGTAAAAACACGATCGATCCCGGCACTGTTGCTGTCGGTTTTATGCCTGTGCGCCGGCGTGCTCCTGGCTCTTCGGACGGATGCACGGGTCGTCGTCGTGCCGACAGGCGGGAAGCTTTATCTGACAAGAGGCGCCGTATTCAGCTATTATGAGTTCACGAGCAACAAAAGGATCACGGATGAAGAATGGCAGGCGATGCTGAAGGAGGGCAGACAGCCAGCACTGCCCGACTGGACGGGATCGTTCACCGACATCGGAGGGCCCCTGCCGGAGCCCGATTTGAATTACATATGGGGAGAATGACAGAGCGAAAAACTGAGGCCGCCTAACTGAACTGTGAGTTGTACATTTCGGCATATACTCCATTGAGTCCCATCAGCTCATCGTGCGTGCCCTGTTCCACGATCCTGCCGTCCCTGATCACCAGTATGATATCGGCGTTGCGGATCGTGGACAGGCGATGGGCTATGACGAAGCAGGTCCTGCCGCGCATGAGCTCGCGCATCGCTTTCTGGATCTGTTGCTCCGTCCTGGTATCCACGTTGGAAGTGGCTTCGTCGAGGATCAGCATCTTCGAATCCAGCAGCATTGCCCGGGCAATGGTGAGAAGCTGTTTCTGCCCCTGCGATATGTTAATGCCGTCGTCGCTGAGTACGGTATCGTAGCCGTCCGGCAACTGCATTATATAATTGTGTATCCTCGCGGCTTTTGCCGCTGCTATGACGTCATCCTTCGAAACGCCTTTTTTCCCGTAGGCGATGTTTTCATATATAGTACCGTGGAACAGCCAGGTGTCCTGCAGGACCATCGAATACGACAGCCGCAGGCTTTCCCTCGTCACGTCCATGATGTTCTTCCCGTCGATGGAGATAGTACCGCTGTCCGGGTCATAAAACCTCATCAGCAGGTTTATGATCGTCGTTTTGCCGGCTCCTGTCTGGCCGACGATGGCAACGAGCTTTCCTTCTTCAGCTTTTATGCTGAGGTCCCGGATTACCGTTTTTTCAGGTGTGTAACCGAAGCTCACGTTTTCCATCACGACCTCGCCGCGCACGTTATCCAGGACCACTGCGCCTTCCCTGTCTTTTGGCTCCGGCTCTTCGTCGATCAGCCTGAAAACACGTTCGGCTGCCGCGAATGAAGACTGGAGTTCGCTGAGTATGTTTGCCGTTTCATTTATGGGTCCCGAGAATTTCCTCGAGTACAGTACGAAGGAAGACAGGCTGCCCAGCGACAGGCGGCCGAACAGGTACAGCAACGCGCCGAACATGCTGACCAGGGCCAGCGACAGGTTGTTTACAAGGTTGATGGAAGGTCCGACCATGCTGCCGTAGTATTCAGACCTGTAGTACGCATCCACTGCTTCCCTGTTTTCCTCGTCGAACCTGCGGATGACCGTCTTCTCCTGGTTGTATACCTTGATCGTCTTCAGCCCTGTTATGATCTCCTCGACAAAACCGCTCAGTTCGCCCAGCTTGGCCGAGCGCAGCCTGAACAGCGGGCGCACCTTGCTGGTCATATATTTCGTGAGCAGTATCGAGGTCGGTACGGTGACTGCAAATACCAGCACGAGGATAGGCGAAATATATATCATCATTATGAGTGAGCCCACCACGGTGAACAGGCTCGTGAAGATCTGGAGCAGGTCGTTCGACAGTGAGGCGTTGACCGTATCTATGTCATACGAGATGCGGCTGATGATCTCACCGGGCTGGTGGCTGTCGAAAAACCGCACCGGAAGATCCAGCAGCTTGTTGAACACGTCGCTCCTCATCTGGAATATCACCTTTTGGGTGAGGCGGATCATGAGGACGGACAGTATGTATGACAGTATCGATGACAGTATGTAGAAGACGACCATCAGCGCACAGTAATAGAACACCCTTTCAAAATCCACCGCGCCGGGCTGTGTCCCTATGGCGTCGATCGCGTTTCCAGAAAGCAGCGGGCCGACGAGGGCCAGCAGGTTGCTTGATATGGAAAGCAGCAGCGCGAGCAGTCCGTACCACTTATAACGGTAAAGGTATTTCCAGAGCCTCGACAGGATCCTGAGCGTGTCTTTCATGGTCAGCTTCCGCTTTTCACCTGACTGGGCCTGCATGTGCATCGGACTTGTCCCGGCTCCATGGCGGAAGCCGAAACCGCCGGGACCCCTGAAACTACCGGGACCGCGCAACGGCCTCACCTCCCATCTGGAGCTCGTATATCTCCCTGTAAACCCCGCAGTTTTCGAGGAGTTCCTCGTGGGTACCGTATCCCAGCATCCGTCCATCTTCAAGTACCAGGATGCGGTCGGCGTGCATGATCGAGCTTATGCGCTGGGCGATTATGATAGTGGTGGTTTTGCCGAAGTTTTCGGCCAGCGCTTTCCTCAGCAGCGAATCGGTCTTATAGTCCAGTGCGCTCGATGAGTCGTCAAGTATCAGTATCTCGGGATCGGCGGCCAGCGCCCTGGCGATGAGCAGCCTTTGCTTCTGCCCTCCGCTCAGGTTGGAACTCTTCATCGCGAGCATATGTTCGTATTTCAGCGGCAGCGCCTCTATGAATTCACTGGCCTGCGCGCAGGCAGCGGCCTTTTCTATCTGTTCCATGCCGATATCGCGGCCGAACGCTATGTTTGAGGCTATGGTATCGGCAAAAAGGATGTCGTTCTGGAACACGACTCCGAATTTCGTATGCAGTTCGTCCGGAGGGATGCTGCGGATATCGGTCCCCGAGATCCGGATCACGCCCTCGTCGGGATCGTACAGCCGCAGGAGCAGGCGGATGATGGTGCTCTTGCCGCTGCCGGTGGCGCCGATGATCCCCAGTGTCTCACCCTTGCGCAGTGCAAAGCTGATGTCCTCGATGGTGTTTTGCCTTTCATCCGCGCCACCGTCGTCACGGGTGCCGCTGTTCCGGGCGGCGGCACTTTTCCGGGTTTTGTCCCTGTGGTATGAGAATGTCACGTTCTCGAAAGTAATATGATACTCGTTGGCCGCGTGGTCTGTCGGTCCGACGACAAGGTCGTCCGGGGTCTCAAGCACTTCCCGTATCCTTTCGGCTGATGCGGTCCCCTTTGAATACATCTCGAACATCCTGGTTATTGAAAGCATAGCATTCAGGATTATCGTGAAATACGTCAGGAATGCGATGATCTCACCGGACTTCGTCAGGCCGGCATTTATCCTGAAAGCGCCCACTATGATCACCAGGGTCAGGCCAAGGTTGAGCAGCAGGTTCATCGAGGGGTTGGTCAGCGCCATCGTGACCCCGGCCTTTGTTTCGTTATTCACGACTTCCTGGTTTACATCGCGGAACCGTTCTTTTTCATAAGCAGTTTTGGACAGCGCCTTTATGACGCGTATGCCTGCAATGTTTTCGCGGACGGTGCGCACGAGCCTGTCTATGGACCGCTGGGTCTCGGAAAACAGCGGTATGCCCTTCTTCGATATGAGCCAGATCAGCAGAGTGATGAAAGGCAGCATCAGGACAAGCGTGAGCGACAACACCGGTTCGAGTGCGAGAGTGACGATGATGCCGCCCAGCAGCAGGATCGGCGCACGGACGCCGAGACGCTGCATTATGCCGATCATCCGCTGGATATGGTATGTATCGTTTGTAAGCCTCGACTGCAGGGACGGGATCGTGTACTCGTCCACCTGCCCGCAGGACATGTATGATATTTTTACGAACAGGTCGTGCCGGATCGCTTCGGTAGCGTCCCGGGCGACCCTGGAAGCCATCCTGTTCGCTATGACATTCGTTATGAATGCGAAAACAGCACAGAGAAACATGATGCCTCCCCATAAGAAAATGAGCCTGACATCGCGAAGCGGCACGATGTCATCTATCGTATATGAAAGGATCCAGGGTATGAGAAGATCCATTATCGTGCCTGTGAATTTGATCGTAAGACCGAGGAGCATTCTCGGGGCATAAGGCTTCAGGTATGAAAGGATCATTTTCATAGGTCATCTTCACATCCTGCGCTTACCGAAACTCTTTTCATCATAACGTTTTACCTGTGGTCTTGTCAATGAACCGCGGGCAGGCAGGGCCGCGGGAACAGCCTGAAAACCGGGGTGGTCAACCGGGCTGCTTTTTGAGATAATTGAGATAGCACTACATTATCGACACTGTACTGCGGACTGGAAAGGTGATTTTATGAGAGCGGTCATACAAAGGGTGAAGAGGGCCGGCGTCGTGATCGACGGCCGCCTGCATTCGGAAATATCGAAAGGGCTGCTGATACTGGTTGCTGTCGGGAATAACGACACGCAGGCCGATGCCGATTACCTGGCCGAGAAAACGGCCCAACTCAGGATATTCGAGGATGACGGCGGGAAAATGAACCTTTCCGTTAAGGACGTGAAGGGAGAGTTGCTGGTGGTTTCGCAGTTCACGCTTTACGGCGACTGCAGGAGAGGCAGGAGGCCTTCCTTTACCGATTCTGCGCGCCCGGAGAAAGCCATCCCGCTGTATGAATATTACGTTGAAAAACTGGGACAGCTGGCGGGAACGGATGTGAAAACAGGTGTATTTGCCGCGCATATGGACGTGGAACTGGTCAACGACGGGCCGGTCACGATACTGCTGGACAGCGGGAAGCTGTTTTAGGATGACAGGCGCAGACAGGCCGGCATATGCGGCGACACGTGGAACATCCCGGATGACCCGTGCAAACATGACCCGCGGTACATTTGAACATAACATGAAATGCTCCTGAACATGACAGCCAATACGCATAAAGGAGAGTGCAGACATGGCAGGTATTATCGGTACGAACGTCGTTACCCAGATAGGATTCATCGTCAGGGACATCGAGAAGGCCAAGAGGAAGTTCGCGGAGTTCCTGGGCGTCGAGCCGCCGCCGCATTTCGAGGCGGGGAAATATGAAGTGACCCGGACTACGGTAGAAGGCAGGCCCGCGCCTGATGCCAACTGTCTCCTGGCCTTTTTCGACGTGGGACCCAATGTCCAGATAGAACTGATCCAGCCCAACGGCGCCAAAAGCACATGGCAGGACTTCCTGGACATGCACGGCGAGGGGATACACCATATAGCGTTCAACGTGAAGGACATGGACAGCAGGGTGAAAGCCTGCGAAGAGTTCGGGATGAAGTGCCTGCAGAGGGGCAAATATGGCGACGGGAACGGCGAATACGCGTATATGGACGCTACCGCCGACCTGAAGTGCATCATAGAACTGCTCGAGAACTACTGACGCAAGTTCCGGAGGCTGTCTTCGTGCCCGAACGGGCTGCAGCAGGGCCAGCCTGCTGCAAAGACAGGCTGAAGAGTCGATGTCATGCTCTGGGCGGCAGTTTGCATGGTCATCGTTGCGGCGGCATGATGCCGGAAATCAGGATTGTTGAAAGACATCTGTTTTATGGTGTATAATATATACTACAGTGAGATACTGTATTGAAACACTTGAACCATATGTTTTACAGCCGTGAAGGAAGAAATGGTCCATGACCCTTCTGACAGAGAGCCGGTGGCTGGTGCGAACCGGCAGAAGGCTGGATCTTTCCGCTTCCGGAGCTGCCGGTGATGAGCCGGGGGTTGGTACCCTTTAAAGTACTGATGAGTGGTCGGTCCTTTGGACCGGCAATTTGGGTGGCAACGCGGATACCTTCCGTCCCATGCGATATGTGGGGCAGGAAGGTTTTTTGATACAGAAGAAGGAAGACAGCAGAAGGAGGAAGGAAAATGATCGATATCAGGCTTATCAGGACGGAACCCGAACGTGTGAAGGAAAACATGCGGAAGAAATTCCAGCATGATAAAACGGGACTTGTCGACGAGGTCCTGGAACTGGACAGGCAGTTCAGGGAAACGAAAACCCGCTGCGACGATCTCAGGAGCCAGCGCAATTCCATCAGCAAGGGAATAGGCGCGCTCATGGCCAAGGGGCTTAAAGAAGAAGCCGAGAAGAACAAGGCGAAGGTCGTCGGGATAAACAGGGAGCTTGAAGAACTGGCAAAGCTTGAGGAAAAGCTGGAGAATGAAATCAGGGAAAGGATGCTGCTGATCCCCAACATAATCGACGATTCCGTGCCGATCGGAAGGGACGACAGCGAGAATGTCGAAATAGAGCGCCATGGCGAGCCCAGGGTGCCGGATTTCGAGATCCCGTACCATATAGACATCATGGAAAGCCTGAAAGGCATCGACCTTGACAGCGCCAGGAAAACCAGCGGCAACGGTTTTTATTACCTCTGCGGCGACATAGCAAGGCTGCATTCGGCGATCCTTACCTATGCGCGGGATTTCATGATAGACAGGGGATTCACCTACTACATCCCGCCGTTCATGATCCGCAGCGAAGTCGTCACCGGTGTCATGAGCTTTGCCGAAATGGAAAACATGATGTACAAGATCGAGGGCGAGGACCTGTACCTCATCGGCACCAGCGAGCATTCAATGATCGGGAAATTCATCGATACGATAATCGACGAGGAACAGCTCCCGCAGGCACTGACCAGCTATTCGCCCTGCTTCCGCAAGGAAGTCGGCGCCCACGGGATCGAGGAGCGCGGTGTGTACCGTGTCCACCAGTTCGAAAAGCAGGAAATGATCGTAGTCTGCAAACCTGAGGACAGCATGGACTGGTTCAGGAAGCTTTACGGGATCGCGGTGGACTTCTTCCGCTCGCTGGACATTCCCGTGCGCGTCATCGAGTGCTGCTCGGGAGACCTGGCCGACCTGAAGGTCAAGAGCGTCGACGTCGAGGCATGGTCGCCGCGACAGCAGAAATATTTCGAGGTGGGAAGCTGCTCCAACCTCGGCGACGCACAGGCCCGCCGCCTGAGGATCCGGGTGCGCAGCAGGGAAAAAGGCAACTACCATCCGCACACGCTGAACAATACTGTTGTTGCGACGCCGCGTATGCTCATCGCATTCCTCGAGAACAACCTGGACCCGAACGGCTCCGTCCGCATCCCCGAACCGCTCCGGATGTACATGGGCGGAAAGGAACTGATCAGGGCAGAAGGATGAAAACCCCAATGGACCGGACAGGGTGGTGATATTCAATGTTTGATATGTTTTTCGACGTTTTCCCGATACTTTTTGGTTTTGGATTCGTCATGGTCCTGATCCTTATCGTCGTATTTGTATTCAGGGGTATTTCTGAATGGAACAGGAACAACCGCTCCCCGGTCCTGGCGGTTGATGCCAGGGTCGTGGCAAAAAGGACCAGTGTGTCGCATCACCACCATGGAGGAAATCACCATCACCATACCTCCACGACATACTACGTGACATTCGAGTTCGAAAGTGGGGACAGGCTGGAACTCCGCGTGCCGGACAGCGAATTCGGGTATCTTGTAGAGGGCGACATGGGCAGGCTGACATTCCAGGGGACCCGCTACAAGGGCTTCGAGAGGTTCGATGAGCCGCTGTGACCCCGTGAGTGCTCTGTACATTTGCGGACCTGTATGGTGACCGCGGTTTGCAGCACAGAATGAAGGATGGCGAATATGCCTGCTATGCCGGAATGTGGTTCGACGAAATCAACAAATATGCTTACCTGGAGCCGCTTGCGACAGTCCCTGAACATCGCAGGAAGGGGCTCACCACTGTTGCGCTGACTGAAGGGATAAAAAAACGAAGGCGCTCAGATTTTCATCGTTTTATCTTAATAACTTCGAAAAACCAGGTGTGTTATTAATGCAGATTTTAATAACCGGTATAGCCATATTGTGCTATTAAAAAAAATAGGTTAAAATTTTAATAAGCGATGTTTAGCGCATAAAACATCGATACATAATAACAGGAGGAGAAACCAGTGCTTTCAGGCAGAGCAGGTGTTTTCGTGAAGCAACCGTCAGGATATACAGCATTTATACCAAATCCATTGCCGCCTGATCCGCCAATCAGAATAGATGCGGAGATGCTGAAGCTATTATCTGACGCCGACAGAAAACTCGGACGTCTCGATGGCATCACACAAATACTTCCCAATCCTGAATTATTTGTCGCTATGTACGTTAAAAAGGAAGCTGTTCTTAGTTCACAGATCGAAGGAACACAGGCCTCACTTATTGATGTTTTAGGCGAAGATGAACAAGGGACAAAAAGTTTGGACGTCAGAGAAATTGTTAATTATGTAAATGCCATGAATTATGGTCTTGAAAGAATGTCTGAATTGCCTTTGAGTTTGCGACTAATTCAGGAGATCCATTCCATACTGCTGAAAGACGGCAGAGGAAACAACAGAAACCCCGGTGAATTCAGGAGCACTCAAAACTGGATCGGTCCTGCGGGATGCAACCTGATGGATGCAACTTTTGTTCCACCACCAGTTCCCGAAATGATTAAGGCCATGGGCCAGTTAGAGGTTTTCATGCATGAAGAAGATGATATCCCTACATTGATTAAGATAGGTATGATCCATGCTCAATTTGAAACGATTCATCCATTCCTGGACGGTAATGGCAGGATGGGAAGACTTCTTATAACCTTTTGGTTATGTCAGCAAAAAATACTGTCTCAACCGTTGCTGTATTTAAGTTATTACTTTAAACAGCACCGTCTTGAATACTATGACAGGTTAATGGCAATCCGGGAAAAAGGAGATTGGGAAAACTGGCTCAAGTTTTTCCTGAGAGGTGTGGCACAGGTTTCCGATCAAGCTATATCTTCAGCAAAGGAAATAATAAGCATGAGAGATGATTATTCGAAGATGCTGTATCGCCGGAACAGCAGTAATGCCAACTATCAAAAGCTCCTTGACGCATTGTTTGAAAACCCAATAGTTACTGTAAACAAAGTAAAAGACCTGCTGAATGTATCGTATCCTACGGCAAGCACCCTGGTCAGTGATTTTTGTGATTTGGAGATTTTGAAACCAAAAGGGAGCAAAAAAAGAAACAAGTCATTCATATTTGCACGTTACATGGATATTCTGAACTATGGAACAGAATTATAGTGTTTATAGGGCTTTCAAACAGTTTACAATAACACGATATTGCGCATTTTGTCCTCGGCCCTGTTGTCCCGAAACGGAAAGAGAACGTATACCAGGCAGTTTCAAACTCGCCGTTGGTGCGCAAATAAAAAGGACTTATCACACAGCAGTGTGATAAGTCCCATATTTCCTGGCGGAGAGGGCGGGATTCGAACCCGCGTGTCGTTTCCGACAAACTGATTTCGAGTCAGCCCCGTTATGACCACTTCGATACCTCTCCGTATATTACATTTCCATAGGAACTGCTTCTCTGCCATGCCGGCAGTCTGCCCGATAAGTGCCTATGGGTCGTGCCTTGCACCGTTCTCCCTGAGCTCTCTGAAAAACTCCTTCAGGATCGTGGAGCATTCCTGTTCCAGTACGCCCCAGACCACGTCGACCCTGTGGTTGAAAGCGTCCACCCTGAACACGTCAATCACCGAGCCTGCGGCTCCGGCCTTCAGGTCGGACGTCCCGATATACAGCGTCCTTATCCGTGCCTGGATGATCGCCCCGGCACACATCGTGCAGGGTTCCAGCGTAACATAAAGGTCACAGTCTGTCAATCTCCATGTGCCCAGCTTTTTGCAGGCACGCCTGATCGCCGTCATTTCTGCGTGGAGCGTGGGGTCGTCCTTCGACTCCTTTTCGTTGTGGCCCCTGGCTATTATCACGCCGTCCCTGACCACGACCGCTCCCACCGGTGCTTCGGCTTTTTTACGGGCTTTCTCTGCCTCCCTCAGCGCCTCAGCCATGAACCTCTCATGCGTGAGGAGCCGACGGGCAGGCACGTCATGCGCCATGTCAAAACCTCCGTATGGACGGAATAGCTGCGCACACATGATTATACTACAAAGATGAGAAACAATCAATTATCTTGATGTAACATTATCTGGTCGGCGTGCAGGATCGTATTACCTGGATGACGCCGATTTGCCGCTCAGGCTGTATATGATCCTGAACGGCAGGAATATCAGGAAAAGTATGCTGATGATCAGGAACTCCATGACCGTGTCTATGAACTTGTTGAACCTTTCCATAATATCACCGATAATATTATTGGCTGATCTGTAAGGTTTTATGTAATTGCCCCCGGCCATTGCCGATAAAGGCAGCTATTGCCCGTGATCCCGCAATGCCGGACTGGATGGGATGCATACTGCTTCCTCGAAACGTATAATTTAACGGGGTGGTATTCTTTGAGCGGACTCATTTTTATCGTTTTTCTTTTCATTGTGATCATCAATGTGTTCAAAAAAATAAATGAGGGCAGTGACAGGAGCAGCGGGACATACTACAGGAGCTACGAACGATATATCGAAGATGACCGCGGGAACAGGACGGAAGATAAACGCGGGAACGTAACGGAGTTTAACCGCGGGAGCCTGGCGGATGTGAAAAAAGCGCCGCAGGATGAGCGAACCAGGTGGTATGGGAGCACCAATACGTCCAGCCGGCACGGGATACAGCTCCTGCCGGATCGGGGTGACGGCGGCGCCGGCCTGCAGGACGGGAATGGCGTGCTGGTCAGTTTCGAGCCTAATTTCAGTGCACCGGAAGATTACTTTGGTGATATCGCCGATCCTGCGGGCATGGATTTCGGGGGAAACATCGGCGAAGACAGCGTGAAGGAATATTTCATGACTGATGTCAAGGCTTTTGAACTTACGGATGTTACTGTGGATTCCGGGATAAAACTGGATGCCGTGATGCCATCGGTTGATACGGCCGGGATGATCGGTGTGGCTGACGGATCGGCTGATTAAGGATCTTACGGATGAACAGTTGCCGTCGATAGCAAAACTACCGGCAATAACAGCATTTATCGGCGATAACGGCGGTTGCCGGCAATAGAGAAGGAGCCTGTCAGTACTGGACTATACAGGCTCCTTTTATACTAAACCCTGCAGGGCGTGTGCCCTGGTCACCCATCATCCCAGGATCGCCTTCAGGTCTTCCTCGGGAGTGGATATCGGCTTGATCCCGAACTTGTCGACCAGCACTTTCAGCACGTTGGATGAGAAGAATGCCGGAAGTGACGGGCCGATGTATATGTTTTTAAGCCCGAGCGCCAGCAGCGTCAGCAGGATGCAGACTGCCTTCTGCTCATACCATGACAGCACGAGCGTCAGCGGCAGTTCGTTCACGGTGCAGTTGAACGCCCCGGCAAGCGCTATCGCCACCTGGATCGCGGAATAGGCGTCATTGCACTGGCCCATGTCCATGATCCTCGGCAATCCGCCGATCTCGCCCAGGTCAAGGTCGTTGAACCGGAACTTGCCGCATGCGAGCGTCAGGATAACCGTATCCTTCGGCGTATTCTTCACGAACTCCGTGTAATAATTCCTGCCCGGTTTTGCCCCATCGCAGCCGCCTACCAGGAAGAAGTGCCTGATGGCTCCGCTTTTTACGGCCTCAATGACAGTTTCTGCGGCACCCAGTACGGTGTTGCGCGCGAAGCCGGTCATTACCCACGAACCGCCGTTTATGCCGGTGAAATGCCTGTCTTCAGGCCATCCGCCCAGTTCGAGCGCCTTGTCGATCACGGGACCGAAATCCTTTTTGCCATTGACTTCAGGTATGTGGACAAGTCCCGGGTATGCGACCACTGCCGTCGTGAAAACACGGTCGGCATAGGACGGCTTCGGAGGCATGAGGCAGTTGGTGGTGAACAGGAATGCTCCCGGTACATCGGCGAATTCCTTCTGCTGGTTCTGCCATGCCGTGCCGAAGTTGCCCTTCAGGTGGGAGTATTTCTTAAGTTCCGGATACCCGTGGGCCGGCAGCATTTCACCGTGGGTGTATATGTTGATCCCCCTGCCCTCGGTCTGTTCGAGCAGTTGCTTCAGATCATGCAGGTCGTGACCGCTGACTACTATAAACGGTCCCTTCTCGACCGTCAGCGAGACTTTTGTCGGCACAGGATGCCCGAATTCACCGGTGTTCGCGCCGTCCAGCAGAGCCATGCACCTGAGGTTGACATGCCCGAATTCCATGAGCAGGTCCAGCCATTCCTCGACCGAATGCTCTTCTCCCAGGGCTCTCATTCCCTTGTAGAACCAGGCCATTACTTCCCTGTCCTCCCTGCCGAGAACAAAAGCATGGTATGCATATGCTGCCATGCCCCTCAGACCCAGCAGCAGGGTCGAGCGCAGCGATACTATATCCTCATCGCCGGTCCAGAGCCTGTCGGCAGGGAAATCCTCGGCGCCGCCGAGCCTCGCTTTTTCTTCCCTGACCCGCCTGGTCACATCATCGACACGTTCCTTGTCAAAATTCACATTGGTGATAGTGGTAAACAACCCCTCCAGCATCAGTTCATCCGTATTCCTTGCCGGTGAGGTTTTCTCTGCCGCCCTTGCGAGGCCGATCAACGCTCCGGTAAGTTCGTCCTGGCTATTGGACACTTCCGCGGTTTTGCCGCAGACACCTGCCCTTGTGCATCCCTTTCCGCCTGCGGTCTGTTCACACTGAAAACAAAACATACTGCTCATTCGATACTCCCCTTTCGTAATGTTGCCATGTATTTTTCCGGCCCGGCGGCCAAAACGCTGTGCCGCCGGTTTGTCAGCCCGATCCCGGCCGGCCCGCGCCATCATATGTATCCGCTCGCGGCTGCCGGCCCTGTTGTCTTGACAAGTCTATTGTAGTATAATCCAGGTATCAAATCTGTAACTAAGGTTACAAAAAGTAAATAAAAGGTGAGATGAGTGGAGCTAAAGCATATAGAAATGATAAAAAACACGGCCAGGGACTGCATGCTTTTCAGGGAAATGAACGGCGAGGAACTGTCGGCGCTCCTGACATGCCTTGATTTCCGGGTCCGCAGCTTCGGCAGGAACGATGTCATCAACATGGCGGGGGACCCATTCGAGGGCATCGGCGTGGTGGTCGACGGGCAGGTGGCCGTGGTCAAGGAGAATGTAGCCGGTGAGAGGCTGGTTTTCGACATCCTCGGAAGGGGAGAACTGTTCGGTGAAATGGCCGCGTTCACTGGTGCGCGCAAATGGCCTGCGACCATAATAGCACACACAGACTGCACGGTTATGTATGTGCCGGCTGACAAACTTGTGGGGCAATGTTCGCGATCCTGCATCGCCCATACGAAACTGATCATGAACATGCTCGGGATACTGTCCCGCAAAGCGCTGACGCTCAACCGCCAGCTGGAATACCTGTCTATAAAGAGCATACGGGGCAGGATTGCGAGCTTTTTACTGGAGCAATATAAGAAAAACGGGAAAACGACATTCATGCTGTCGATGAACAGGAATGAACTGGCGGACTTCCTCAATGTGGCCAGGCCTTCCCTGTCACGGGAGATGTGCAGGATGCGGGACGAGGGGATGATAGATTTCCACAGGTCGTCGGTGAGGATCAGGGATATGGAGGCACTGAAGGCTGCCGCACAGGGGCTGGACTGAACCGGCGGGGGGCAGTCCGGGGGCAGGCGGACGGCAGTCGTCTGCAAACGTAACTTTACGGGTTTAAAATCCGGAAACATTGGTATGAATAAAAAACGGCATGTTATCCGGCACTGGATGGCCCTGCCGATGACAGTGCCCGGCGGACGGACCGGGACCGGAGCGCCCCGATTCGGTTATGGCGGGCATCCGGGCACATATGGATATATGGTCAGCAAAGACGAGTTTTTCAGCTATAAAGGAAAGGATTGAGGGAGTGGATATGAGAGCAAAAACACCGCGCGAATCCATGGTAGAGATGACAGAACTGGTGCTGCCCAATGATACCAACCTGCTCGGCAATCTGCTGGGCGGCAGGCTCATGCACTTCATCGACGTGGCAGGCGCGATGGCCGCCCAGAGGCATAGTAACCGTGCTGTCGTGACGGCCTGCATCGACAGCGTCGATTTCAGGCATCCTGTAAAGCAGGGCAGGGCCGTGATCCTTAGGGCAAAAGTGACCTGGGTCGGGCGGACCTCGATGGAAGTGCGCGTAGATGTCTATTCAGAGGATTTCCTGACGGGAAACAGGGAATTCAACAGCAAGGCATACCTGACATTCGTCGCGGTCGATTCCGAAGGAAAGCCCGTGGAAGTGTGCGGCCTGTCCCCCGAAACGGAAGAAGAAAAGAGGGAATTCGAGGCTGCCGCCCGGAGGCGCGAGGAAAGACTGAAAAGGCGGAAAGCGATGTCTGAAAACACGGCGTGTTCCGGGTAATGAGCAGCGGTCGCCTAAGGGGCGGCTGTTCAGCCAGTGGCTAATGAGACTGTGACTGATGAAAAGAGGTCAACGGTCTGCGAAAAAGACAGGAATCCGCCGAACTGCGGTCGATTGCGGCCGGACTGAAGACGGCCGCTATTGTTCATTCTCTTCATCGTCATAGAAAGAGAGTTCCATCAGCTCATTATAAAGCCTTTCGATCTCGTCGTATTCCTCGTACTGCTGGTTCTCCACGTTATCTAGGAATTCCTCGACCTGCTCGATATCGGTAAACTCGAGATCCTCATCGATATTTTGGGCCAGTTCATTGATCCTCTCGAAAATCTCATCCCTGTCAGACATATGCGACCTCCGTTCCAAGGTGGTTCTTTGTAATTTCGGTTAAATATTATGAGTAATGATGTGTTATTTATTCGCAAACATGTAAATACCGGAGACAAAAGCGTTTTTCTGTGGTAAAATATTATTGGGACAGTATCGCCGCGAATTTGTAAATAATGGTTGCAACTTTGCTATTGACTTTATGTTGCTTTATCTGCTACAATAGTAAAGCGTGACCGGCCGACACGGGTCCGCTGACGCCAAAAGCAAGGCGGACAGGCGGTTGCAGGTCGCAGGCAGGTCTGCATACGTTGCAGGCCGGCAGAGAGATGGCGGCGTAGCTCAGTTGGCTAGAGCATGCGGTTCATACCCGCAGTGTCGTTGGTTCAATTCCGACCGCCGCTACCAGGAATCATGTACGTGCCATGACATGTGCATGACCAGCGCGGCCCATTGGTCAAGCGGTTAAGACACCGCCCTTTCACGGCGGTAACAGGGGTTCGAGTCCCCTATGGGTCACCACTGAAGCAGGAGGACGTAAGATCATTCTTCGGCCTCCTGCTTCAACATAATTTCAATATCGCCTCCACGGTAAAACAAGCCTCGCTCTGCGGGGATTTTTTTATATGGGTGCCTGGCACCCTTTTTTTTGATATACTAAATATTGCAATCCGTTGAAAGGTGGTAGTTCCGTGAGCAGGAGGTTCGAACCCGGCAAAACTGCGCTTCTGCTGATAGTGATCAACTTTATACAGGCTGCGCTGATCGGTGCGGTTTTGCTGTACATCATCGAATCTGACAAAGGTACGGAACTGATCACGAACCCGTGGAGCATAATCGTCATTGCCGTTATTGCCGCTACCGTGGCGATCGACAGCATAATCATTTTCAGGAGCAGGGCCGGACTGATCCGCTCCTGGCATGAGTTCAGGCTGCTGGAAGATACGCTGGCAAAAGTGGAGAAGCTCAATTCAACGCTGCGTGCCCAGAGACATGATTTCATGAACCACCTGCAGGTGGTCCACTCGCTCATAGAGATGGACGAATACAAGGCTGCGGCCAAATACATAGAGAAAGTCTATGAGGACATCGAGCGCGTAAGCAGGATCATGAAGACTTCTGTCGCCGCCGTCAATGCGCTTCTGCAGGCAAAACTGATGGCATGTGAAAAGCAGGGCATCACCATGGATCTCGATGTCAGGACCCAGCTCAAGGACCTGGCGATCCCTTCATGGGGGTTCTGCAGGGTCCTTGGGAACCTCATCGACAATGCCATATATGCGGTCCTGCAACCAGTCGGCGAAAAATACATCAGGGTCGAACTGTATGAGGACCTGAAGTATCACTATTTCAGGGTGCTGAACAGCGGAGAGCCCATACCGCCCGAGCTGACCGGCAGGATATTCGAGGCCGGTTTCACGACGAAAGGGGATAAGGGCGAAGGGATGGGCCTTGCCATAGCCAAAAGGATCGTCGAAGAACACGGAGGAAGCATCGGCGTTTCCAGGGAGGGAGACCTGACCGTTTTTTCCGGGCAGATCCCCAGGCAGCATGTCAGCATCGGGCATTGATCAGAACCAGTGAATACATCGGCCGGCAACACGGATACCGGACAGGGCATGTGGATATCGATACAGTGATGCGGGCTCCGGGCAAGTGACATTTCAGCAGCCCATATGTATTTTTCAGAAGTTTTGTATCTGATTCGCGGCGGATATGTATTAAAGTATAATTGTGAATCTGGCAAATAAACAGGACGGGAGGTGCTGACATGGATTTTGCAGCGATCTTTACCGATTACAGTTGGATACCGCTGTTATGCATTGTTGCCGGGTTGATCCTTATCATTATAGAGATGTTCCATCCCGGATTTGGTCTGCCGGGCGTCATGGGGATAATCCTCCTGACGGCAGGGATCATACTGTATGCCAAAACCGTACTCCAGGCACTCATACTGGTTGCGGTCGTGCTGGCAGTACTGGGAGCCGCCCTTGCGATCGTGCTCCAGTCGGCGACCAGGGGACGGCTGGCGAAACATATCGTGCTGGACAGCACCGTTGATGATGACATCAAGTTCTCTGCATTCGATGATCTCAGTTACCTGCTGGGAAGTGAAGGAAAAACACTGTCGGTACTGAGGCCGTCCGGGATAGCTGATTTCAATGGTGTCAGGCTGGACGTGGTTTCGGAAGGGGAATACATCCCGAAGGACACACTGGTGTATATCGATAAGATCGAAGGGAACAGAATAGTTGTGAAGCGAAAAACAGCATCTGACGACATGGAGAACGATCCGGCGCCGCAATGATCGCTGGACAGCGCCATTGTGACGATATCAGGATATCGGTGCAACGATGGCAAACGGGTATGATTGGGACAAACCCCCGGACACATACGTATAATGGGCGAGGTGTTTATTAATTTAACTGAAAGGAGCGATCGTCGTGGAGTTATTGGTACCTATAGGAATCATATTCATAGTCATCATTTTCCTGATGATCTTTTTCAACTTTATCCCGATCGGGCTCTGGATATCGGCATTTGCAGCCGGTGTGCGCGTAGGCATATTCACCCTTGTCGGGATGAGGCTCAGGAGAGTAGTCCCCAGCAAGATCATACTGCCGCTGATAAAGGCGAGGAAAGCCGGGCTTGATGTCAGCGTCAACCAGCTGGAAGCGCACTACCTGGCAGGCGGGAACGTGGACAAGGTGGTAAATGCCCTGATCGCCGCCAACAGGGCCAACATGGATCTTCCGTTCGCCAGGGCCGCCGCCATCGATCTTGCAGGCAGGGATGTACTGGAAGCCGTGAAAATGAGTGTCAACCCCAAGGTGATCGAAACGCCGAACATATCGGCAATGGCGAAGGACGGTATAGAACTGCTCGTCAAGGCGCGTGTCACTGTCAGGGCGAACCTCGAAAGGCTCATAGGAGGTGCAGGCGAAGCAACTATCATAGCCAGGGTGGGCGAGGGCATCGTAACCACCGTCGGCAGTTCCGAGTCGCATAAAGACGTGCTCGAGAATCCTGACCTGATATCCCGGACAGTACTCGAAAAAGGCCTTGATTCCGGCACTGCATTTGAGATACTGTCCATCGATATAGCCGATGTCGACGTGGGCAGGAATATCGGCGCCCAGCTGCAGATGTCCCAAGCCGAAGCCGACAGGAACATCGCCCAGGCCAAGGCGGAAGAAAGGCGTGCGATGGCTGTTGCAAAAGAGCAGGAAATGAAGGCGCTGGTGCAGGAAATGAGGGCAAGGGTCGTGGAAGCCGAGGCAGAAGTACCCAAAGCCATGGCCAATGCGCTCAACAGCGGGAAACTTGGTGCCATGGATTATTACAACCTGCAGAATCTCATTTCTGACACACGCATGAGGGAATCGATCTCGAAGATCGGCAAAACCGATGCGGACAATAAAGATGGGAATTAAGCCGGACAGAAGGCATCGACAGGAAGGGTATCGCTATGAAAAAAGGATGGAATAACCCGTTTATGATCGACCCTGCCGCAAAATTCGGCCTTTCGCCTGATCCGAGTGTTTTGAATGCCCTGGCCGGCAACCAGCGGGAAAGAGCCGGCGCCCGGAGGATGCCACACGGCGTACGCGGCGTAACATTCGCATCTGCGCGGGCAGGCCGGGCTGCTGATCCCGTCCGGACAACTGGGGCTGACGGATCACGGGCACCGTATGCAGCCGGGACCCGGGCACCACAGGCGAATGGAAGCCGGGTACCCCAGGCAAACGGAGCCAGGATGCCCCGGGCGGTCCAAACCCGGATGTCGGAAGAAGCCGGGACGGTAAGCATGACGCCGGGCATGGCGGATACGGCGCCGGGTCCGCAGAGCGCCGGTAACGTTTCTCCGGCAATGAACAAAGATGTACAGGCTGGCATGAAAACCGGGAGGGAAGCTTCCCTGAAGCGTAACAGGGCTAAAAACAGTCAGGCTGGATTCGGGCTGCTCTCTTCGCAAGACGACCTGCTCAGGGGATTCATCATGGCTGAGGTGCTTGGCAGGCCTAAATGCCTGAGAAGAGGTGGTGGCAGGATTTGAGCATAAAAGTCCTGATAGCCGATGATGACGAGGGCATGAGACTTGTTCTGAAAAAAGCCGTGGAGAGGTCCGGTGGTTTCGTTATCGCAGGCGAAGCGGAGGACGGCGGCGCCGCTCTCCGCCTTTTTGAATCGGAGCGGCCGGCCGTTGTGTTTCTTGACGTTGAGATGCCGGTCATGTCAGGCATCGACTGCGCCAGGAGGATCGCGGACATAGACCCCAGGACCGTCATCATTTTTGCAACGGCACACGAATCATATATGCCGGAGGCCTTCGAGGTATATGCCTTCGATTACCTCGTCAAACCGTTCAGGATCCAGCGCCTTGAGCAGACGCTGGGGAGGATAAAAAGCATCGGCAGGTTCAGGCATGAAGCATATGAGAGCAGGGAACAGGACAGTCGGGACATAGGACAGGGCGGCCGGGACAGCGGGCACAGAGACCGCGAGAGTGAGAAGGCCAGCCGCGGCATTGAGCAGGACGGATGTGGCGGGGAGCAAAGCAGTCCGGGCAAATCGTCCGGGCCGGACAACGCCGCTCAAAAAACCGATGCTGCCCGGAAATCCAATGCCCCCAGGAAACTGATCATCCGGAACAGGGAGGGCATAAGCCTTGTCGATGTGGAGGAGATCATCCTGGTACAGCGGGAAGACAAGGCTACGGCGGTTTACACGTCCGGAAGCAGGTATGTCACGTCCGAGAGCCTTGGCGATATCGGCCGGAAGCTTGACGACAGTGCGTTTATGCGGTGCCACAAGTCATATATCATCAACATCAACTATATCGACAGGATCTACCCGTACGGGCGCTGGACATATATCGTGAAGCTGAAAGGGACCGACAAGGATGCGCTGATGACCCGTGAAAGCTTCGAGAAGCTGGAAGAGATACTGGGATAACGAGGACGGGAACAGATGCCACGGACGGATCGGCCGCTATCCCAGGGATGGGCCAGATGGCGGTTCGGATCGTTTCATTCCCTGTATTGTTAAGACCATGCTATGCGCATTTCCGGTCTCATTTACATCTCCGGCTTGAGTATCACCACTGCCAGCGGGGGCACGCATATATCGATGGAACAGGGCCGGCCGTCATGCCCTTCTTCTTTTGCCTGAACGCCTCCGAGGTTCCCGGCGTTGCTCCCGCCATATATTTCAGAGTCGCTGTTGAGTATTTCCCTGTAGAAGGTATTATAAGGAACGCCTATCCTGTAACTGCTGCGGACAACAGGCGTGAAGTTGCACACGAATACAAGCGTATCCTCCGGCTTTGAGCCTTTTCGCATGAAGGACACGATACTGTTGTCCCGGTCATTGCAGTTGATCCACTCGAACCCGTCATAGCTGAAATCGATCTCGTGCATCGCCTTTTCCGTCCTGTACAGCCTGTTAAGGTCGCGCACGAAATCCCTGAGCCTGCGGTGCATATCGTAATCAAGCAGGTGCCAGTCGAGGCTCTGGTTGAAATTCCACTCGATAAACTGGCCGAACTCGTCTCCCATGAACATGAGCTTCTTCCCCGGGTGGCCGAACATATAGCCGTAAGCCACCCTCAGCCCTGCGAACTTCTGCCAATAGTCACCGGGCATCTTGCCGACCATCGAGCGCTTGCCGTGCACTACCTCGTCGTGGGACAGCACCAGTATGAAGTTTTCGCTCATCGCGTACATTATCGAGAACGTGAGCAGTTCATGGTGGTACTTCCTGTAGACCGGGTCCATGCTTACGTACCTGAGGTAGTCGTTCATCCAGCCCATGTTCCATTTGTATGAGAACCCGAGACCGCCGGTATGTGCCGGTTTCGTCACCATCGGCCACGAGGTGGATTCCTCTGCGATCATCATTATTCCCGGGAAATGGCTGAATACCGCCGAATTGAGCTGCTTCAGGAAACTGACGGCTGCGAGGTTCTCCTTCCCGCCGTATTCATTGGGTATCCATTCGCCGTCTTTCCTCCCGTAGTCCAGGTAAAGCATGGAAGCCACGGCATCCACCCTGATGCCGTCGATATGGTACCTGTCGAACCAGAATACCGCGTTGGAGATGAGGAAGCTCCTGACCTCGTTGCGGGCGTAGTTGAATATGTAAGTGCCCCAGTCGGGGTGCTCGCCCAGGCGCGGATCCAGGTGCTCATACAGCGCCGTGCCGTCGAACCTGGCAAGCCCGTGGGCGTCCTTAGGGAAATGGGCAGGCACCCAGTCGATTATCACGCCGATCCCTTCCTGGTGGCACCGGTCCACGAAATACATGAAATCCTCGGGCCGTCCGTAACGGCTGGTGACAGAATAATAACCGGTGACCTGGTATCCCCACGAATCATCGAGGGGATGCTCGGATACCGGCAGCAGTTCTATGTGTGTATAACCCATATCCTTAACATATGACACCAGCCTGTCGGCGAACTCCCTGTACGTCAGGAAGCGGTTGCCGTCCGCGCGCGCCCATGAACCGAGATGCACTTCATATATTGAAACCGGTTTGTCGAACGTGTCGCCGACATCCCTGGCTTTGATCCACTCGGCGTCGTGCCATTCATAAGAGTCGAGTTCACAGACGATCGAAGCCGTGCCCGGCCGGAGTTTACTGTAAAAAGCGTAAGGATCGGCTTTCAGGAAGATTTCGTCCGATTGCGTCCGGATTTCGTACTTGTATACTTCACCCGGACGGATACCGGAAATGAAACCGGCCCACACTCCCGAGTTTCCCATGGGTTTCAGCGGGTTGGCCCGCCCGTCCCAGTGGTTGTAATTGCAGACCACGCTGACGCTTTTCGCGTTGGGAGCCCAGACTGCGAAATGCGTGCCTTCCCGGCCGTTCACCGTCATCGGGTGAGCGCCGAGCTTTTCATATATTTTCTGGTGGCTGCCTTCATTGAACAGGTAAAGGTCGTAATCCGTGATGAAAGCCGCCGAAACATCCATGCCTTCATGAATGTTTATCTGTACACCCATGCCGCATATTCTCCCTGTGGCTCGTTTTTATCATGTCCGCATGACCATCCCGCCGTTTGCCTTACATGCTGTCACCAACATTATACTACTATTCATGGTACTTTTCCTCCAGGGAACTGCTCATTTCAGTACCAAGGATCGATCTTACGGGGCAGGGAGCTGACGCATTATGTATATGATAAAAAATTAACATATACATCCGGGCAATATTGTAGTAAAATAAGACATGGCATGCTTGCCAATCTTTTCACACACTGCTGAAGAACCTGGCAGCTACGGAAGGACCGGTGTCAGATACCCGGCAGTTCCGGCATCACGATATCA
>Ga0208938_1000149_pt1 | contig 65072 bp, 56 predicted proteins | sample AD_UKC125_MetaG_FD_184434 | JGI IMG/M metagenome (GOLD analysis project Ga0208938, IMG submission 184434) | Active sludge microbial communities of municipal wastewater-treating anaerobic digesters from USA - AD_UKC125_MetaG (SPAdes) (version 2) | ecosystem: Engineered > Bioreactor > Anaerobic >... | reverse complement strand
CCGCAGGTCGCTGAAAGGCGACCAACAACCCCGAAAGGGGCCATAGCACCGGCTGAAATCCGGTTTCCAGGCACCAACAGGGTTGAACGGCAGATATTTAATCATCGTCAGCGCCAAATGGCCGAAGACGTCAGGGTCTTTTTGAGCATCCTGTTAGACCCACACGGGGTGCCGCCTCCATTTCAGGCGTTTCCTGTTTATCGCATGGCGACGCTCCACCGGAAAAACTGCTGCTAGTGACACTCTTCCGGTCATGTCATGGGCCGGGCGACGGCTTACTCGGCGACGACCTCACCGGTTTTTGTGCTCCAGGGTCTGAGCAACACCCTGTCCACGCCCGACATCGCGAGAGGGCTTGGCCCTCCCCGGGGCGAATCCGACCGCGACGCTGCTGCGCGCATTGGCGCTTGACGGCGCCACGCCGGCACACCAGGCAACCCGCGAAGCGCTCCACACTCTGGAAAGTGTCGACCGCGCTGCCTAGGGACGGCGCCGGCAAGATCGTGCCCGACACACCCGGCGGCACGGCCACCTACGACGGCACCAGCGATCTGTCGCGCTCACTGAACTCGGTCGCCCGATTGGCGAGGATGAACGTCGGCCTCTCTGTCGCCTGCGCCGACTTCGACGGCTGGGACACGCACGAAAACCAGCAAGGACGTATCGCCAGCCTGATCAAGCAACTCGCCAACGGGCCGGCGGCATTCAGCGAAGACATGGCCTCGGCCAGACAACCGACCATCGTGGTGGTGATGACCGAATTTGGCCGGCGCGTCCGCGCCAATAAAAGCGGTGGCACCGACCACGGTCATGGCGGCGGCTGGCTTGTCCTTGGCGACAAGGTCAACGGCGGAAAAATGTTTGGCCGGTGGCCAGGTCTGGCGACGCAAAAACTCGATCAGGGCGTCGATCTGGCGGTGACCACCGATTATCGACTGTTTCTGGTGGAAGCGCTCGCCGCTTGCGGAAGGATCGTCAACGACGGTTTCCCTACCTGAAAGCCGGAAGAAACGCTCGGCCTATACCGGGAACTCGCCTGAAACGCCGGCTAACGAGGTGGCAATGTAGCGGCCGGAAATGGCGTCCAACCGATCAGCAGGCTAAAGTCAGCGGGCCCGAAAAAACAAAAGCCCGACCTCGTGAGTCGGGCTGAATGTCTGGTATTTTGGTGCCGATGACCGGGATCGAACTGGTGACCTACGCGTTACGAGTGCGTTGCTCTACCAACTGAGCTACATCGGCTGTGCCTCGAACCTCGTTCGGTGCAGCCGCGAATTATAGACTGAACACGAAAAGGAATGGAAGCCCCTCGGGTGCGGGGCTGCGTTTTGAGAGCCGTCGCGTTTTCGGCTACAATCTGGATTTCACGCTGCAGTAATCTCCATGATCAAATACGTTTTCGTCACCGGCGGCGTGGTTTCGTCCCTGGGCAAAGGCATTGCCGCGGCATCGCTGGGCGCCATCCTCGAGTCGCGCGGCATTCGGGTCACGAATCTCAAACTCGACCCCTACATCAATGTCGATCCCGGAACGATGAGTCCTTTCCAGCACGGTGAAGTCTTCGTTACCGAGGACGGCGCCGAGACCGACCTGGACCTCGGACACTACGAGCGTTTCACCAATACACGGATGGAACGGCGCAATAACTTCACCACCGGTCAGATCTACGACACGGTGATCAAGAAAGAGCGGCGCGGCGAGTATCTCGGCAAGACCGTTCAGGTGATTCCACATATCACCGACGAAATCACGGCCCACATCCGGCGCGGCGCGGCGGGTGCCGAAGTGGCGATCGTCGAAGTCGGCGGCACGGTCGGCGACATCGAGTCCCTACCGTTCCTGGAAGCGATTCGCCAGATGGGTTTGCAGGAAGGACGCAACAACGCCTGCTACATGCACCTCACGCTGATGCCTTACATTCCGACCGCCGGCGAGCTGAAAACCAAACCCACGCAGCACTCGGTCAAGGAATTGCGGGAAATCGGCATCCAGCCGGATATCCTGTTGTGCCGTACCGACCGGCCGATTCCAGAGGAAGACAAACGCAAGATCGCCCTGTTCTGCAACGTGCAGCGTGAAGCCGTGATCGAGGCGCTCGACGCCGATTCGATCTACAAGATTCCCGCCATGCTGCACGACCAGATGCTCGATGAAATCGTCTGTCACAAATTGGGGATATTGGCCAAGGCCGCCGATTTGAGCGTGTGGAAGAACATCGTCTACGCTCTCGAACACCCGGAACGGGTAATCAACATTGCTTTCGTCGGCAAGTATGTCGACCTCACCGAATCGTACAAATCCCTGACCGAAGCGCTAATGCATGCTGGCATCGCCACGCGCAGTAAGGTCAAGATCAGCTATCTGGATTCGGAGGACATCGAGAAGAACGGTTGCGATACCCTGCAAGGCGTGGATGCGGTACTGGTGCCTGGCGGTTTCGGTCGGCGCGGCACCGAAGGCAAGATCGCGGCGATTCGGCATGCGCGCGAAAACGGCATTCCCTATCTCGGCATTTGCCTGGGCATGCAACTGGCGGTGATCGAATTCGCGCGCCATGTCGCCGGAATGAGCGACGCGCACAGCACCGAGTTCGACGCCAACTCATCGCACCCGGTCATTGCCTTGATCACCGAATGGCAGGATGCCTCGGGTCGCCTGGAGAAGCGCGACGAGAGCTGCGACCTGGGCGGCACGATGCGTCTTGGTGGACAAATCTGCAAACTCGGCGACGATACGCTGGCGCGCGCGATCTATGGCAAGGACGAAATCAGCGAGCGCCACCGCCACCGTTACGAGGTAAACAATAGGTTGCTGACCAGACTCCAGGAAAGCGGGCTGGTGGTTTCCGGGAGGGCGTCAGGCACCGATCTCTGCGAAATCATCGAGTTGCCGAAAGAAGGGGCGCATGCGCACCCGTGGTTTCTCGGTTGCCAGTTCCACCCGGAATTCACCTCATCGCCACGCAAGGGGCACCCGCTGTTTACCTCCTTCGTACGGGCGGCGATCGCCTATCAGGCGAAAGCATGAAACTCTGCGGCTTCGACGTCGGTATTGATCGTCCGCTGTTCCTGATCGCCGGTCCTTGCACGGCGGAATCGCTGGAACTGTGCATCGAGGTCGCCGGCCAGATGCGGGAGATCTGCACCCGCCTTGATTTGCCTTACATTTTCAAGGCGTCCTACGACAAGGCCAATCGCAGTTCCGGCCGCTCGCCGCGCGGACCGGGCGTGGATGGCGGACTGCGGATTCTTGACGAGGTACGCCGCCAGATCGGTGTGCCGGTGCTGACCGACGTGCATCGCGAAGAAGACATCGGCGCCGTGGCGGCGGTGGTCGACGTGTTGCAGACGCCGGCCTTCCTCTGCCGCCAGACCGATTTCATCGCCGCCGCCGCCGCCACGGGCAAACCGGTGAATATCAAGAAAGGGCAGTTCCTCGCGCCGGGCGACATGCGCCATGTCGTCGCCAAGGCGCGGGAAGCGGCCGCCGGCGCCGATACGATCATGGTTTGCGAACGCGGCGCCTCGTTTGGCTACAACAATCTGGTCTCGGACATGCGCAGTCTGGCGATCATGCGCGAAACCGCCTGCCCGGTGGTCTTCGACGCCACGCACTCGGTGCAGTTGCCGGGCGGACAAGGTAACGTTTCGGGCGGACAACGCGAATTCGTGCCGGTCCTGGCCCGCGCGGCGGTCGCCGCCGGTATTGCCGGCCTGTTCATCGAAACGCATCCACGTCCGGACCAAGCGTGGTCCGATGGCCCGAACAGTTGGCCACTTGATCGCGCCGCGGATTTACTGTCGACGCTGGTCACCCTTGATCGCGCGGTCAAGAACGGCCGCTTCGACGAACGGCTTTGACAGCGTCCCAAACGTCGGCCGAGACCGCCGAAGACACTCGCACGAACAGGCCAAGAGGTTCTATCATTCACGCAATGCGCGGTACGGAAACGATCGCCAGCCGGGCGCAAGCGGAACAGCCTTCCTGGCGGTCGACGGATTGCCACCAACATTTTTCAAGTTAAGGGAAAGACCATGAGCTCTGTCGTTGATGTAATCGCCCGTGAGGTTCTCGACTCTCGCGGCAATCCCACCGTTGAATGCGATGTGCTACTCGAATCGGGGGTGATGGGCCGCGCGGCGGTGCCATCGGGGGCTTCGACCGGCTCGCGGGAAGCCATCGAGCTGCGCGACGGCGACGCCGGACGCTATCTCGGCAAAGGCGTTCTGCAAGCGGTCGAAAACGTCAACACCGAAATTTCCGAAGCGATCATCGGCCTCGACGCCCAGGAACAGGCGTTCATCGATCAAACACTGATTCATCTCGACGGCAGCGACAACAAGGCGCGCCTGGGCGCCAACGCGATGCTGGCGGTGTCGATGGCGGTGGCCAAGGCGGCCGCAGAGGAATCCGGCCTGCCGCTCTACCGCTATTTCGGTGGCTCGGGGCCGATGCAGATGCCGGTGCCGATGATGAACATCATCAACGGCGGCGAGCACGCCAACAACAGCCTCGACTTCCAGGAGTTCATGATCCTGCCGGTCAGCCAGAGTTCCTTTCGCGAGGCCTTGCGCTGTGGCGCCGAGGTTTTTCACGCGTTGAAAAAATTGCTGCACAAAAAAGGATTTTCAACGGCTGTCGGTGACGAAGGCGGCTTCGCGCCGAACCTCGGCAGCCATGCCGAAGCCCTGCAGCTGATCATCCAGGCCATCGAAAACGCTGGCTACGGTCCCGGCGACGATGTCCTGATCGGTCTCGACTGCGCGGCCTCGGAACTCTACCGCGACGGGCGCTATCATCTGGCGGGCGAGAACCTGCAATTGAATTCGCAGGAACTGGTCGACTATCTGGCCAGCCTGGCCGATCGTTTCCCGATCGTCTCGATCGAGGACGGCATGGCGGAAAACGACTGGGACGGCTGGAAGGCGCTGACCGGCCGCCTCGGCAAGAACGTGCAGATCGTTGGCGACGATGTGTTCGTGACCAACACGCGGATTTTCAAGGAAGGCATCAAACAAGGTGTCGCCAACTCGATACTCATTAAAATCAATCAGATCGGAACGCTTTCGGAAACCTTCGCCGCTATCGAAATGGCCAAGCGCGCGGCTTATACAGCGGTGATTTCGCATCGCTCCGGCGAAACCGAGGACAGCACCATCGCCGATATCGCGGTCGGAATGAACGCCTTGCAGATCAAGACCGGCTCCTTGTCGCGCTCGGACCGCATCGCCAAGTACAACCAGTTGTTGCGTATCGAAGAAGATCTGGGCGATACCGCCGGCTATCCGGGACGCGACGCGTTCTACAACCTTTCCTGACCCACGGCAGTCGTTGGTCGCCGCCGTGCGCTGGCTGGCTGTGGCGTTGTTGGTGGTCATTGCCCTGCTGCAGCACCCGCTGTGGCTCGGCAAGGGCGGCTGGTTACGCGTGTGGGACGTCGACCGCCAGTTGCAGCAACAACGGGAAACCAACAAACAACTGGAAATGCGCAATGCCGGCCTCAACGCCGAAGCGCGCGATCTCAAGCAAGGCTACGATGCGATCGAAGAGCGTGCGCGCTTCGAATTGGGAATGGTCAAGCAGGACGAAGTTTTCGTCCAGGTTCCCGACCAGCCGGCGGTCAAGAAAAGCAACGCCACTCCTCCTCCCACCGACCGTCCGAAGCCTTCGGCACACGTCAATAAGCCGCGGACCGCCCGCTGAGCCTTGTACCGGCGGACGAGCGGCCATTGCCGCGAGGCGTTTTTACTCGAGCAATTCGATCTGCCCTGAAACGTTGGCGTTGATCACGGTTTCGCCCGCGTCGATCGGCATCGGCGCCGCGTCGGCGATCATCGCGGCGCTGGCGCGCATCATTGGCATCGCCGGTGGCCTTCCGCCACCGCTGGTAATCGACAACTGCTTGATTCGATAAGATTTCCCAAGCGCGTTGGCAATCACCGCGGCGCGGGCCTTGAACGCGGCGATCGCGTCGAGAATGGCCTCGTTCTCGGCTTTCTTTTGTGTCTCCGGCGCCGGCGACATGCTCAGATCGGCGACACCGAGAGAGTTCTGCAACTTGCCGAGAAGTTCCGACAAGGCCGAGGTATCGGCGGATTCCAGGGTCAGATCGGAGCGCATGCGCCAGCCCTCGATCTTGCCGCTCTTGCCCTGGGTCGGATAGGTACGGGTCGAGGCGCTCTGGGATTTTATGTTACCGTAGGCTTTGGCTGTGCTCAGCCCGTCGGCGATCAGACGATTCACCCGTTTCGCCAGTTCGCCGGGAGAGGCGCCGCTGGCCTCCGCGAAGACGGTCGCGCGCGCCAGATCGTTGGCGGCCGGCCGGCTGGCCTCGGCAAGCAGATCAATGGTGGTCGCGGCGCTGTTGCCAGCGGCTGCCATTACCGAAGTCGCGAGCAAGGACAGCAAGAGTGGAGCGGTTTTTAGTAAGGGGCGAAGGGATGGCATGCTTTAGGCTCCGGATTTGCCAAACGGTGGATCGGTGGCGACTCGGCAACAAGGGCCTTGCCGAAGGGCTGCCGCGTAAAGGGGTGCCGCGTATTGTAGCCCGATCTCGTTTTCCGATAGTCAGGTGCCCGAAGCTTGGTTAGAATCTGCCCCACCTGTTCGTTCCCGAAAGAACAGATGGTCTTTGAGGGGTCACCATGCTGAAAGCAGGACAGGCAGCGCCGATGTTCGTCCTTCCCGACGCGGACATGGAACTCGTGGACATCGCGCGGTTTCGGGGCAGGAACAACGTCATTCTCTTTTTTTATCCCAGGGATGACGCACCGTGCTGCACGTTGCAAGCCACCGATTTCTCCGATCATGAGGACGAATTCGCGCGCCACGACGGCAAGGTCATCGGCATCAGCCGCGACGACTGCATCAAACACGCCGAATTCAGGGACAAACACGGCATTTCGGTCAACCTGCTGTCGGACGAGGACGGCACGGTTTGTAAACGATATGGGGTCTGGCAGGCAAAAGAAGTGGACGGTGTCCATAAACACGGCATCGTGCGCTCGACTTTTGTTATCGACAAACAGGGGGTTCTCCGTTACGCATCGTACGCGGTTAACGCCAAAGGTCACGCGCTGGAAATGCTGCGCGTGGTGAAGGAAATCAATTCATGAACATGCAAGTTGCCAAAAATACCGTCGTCACTCTCGATTACAGCGTTACCGATGTTGACGGCGAACTGGTCGACGCCGGCCAGGAGCCTCTCGTTTATCTGCACGGCGGCTACGACGACATCTTCCCGATGATCGAGGAAGCGGTACATGGCAAAGGCATCGGCGAGTCGGTGACCGTCAAGATGCGGCCCGATGACGCTTTCGGCGAGTACGATGCCTCGCTGGTGCAGGTTGAAAAGCGCGACCAGTTCCCCGACGAGCTGCAAGTGGGCATGCAATTCGAAGGCATGGCCGAGGATGCCGACGACGACGAGGAAGATGTGCTGATCTATCGCGTGACCGACATCGCCGACGACAAGGTGGTGCTCGACGCCAATCATCCCCTGGCCGGCATGCCGCTGGTGTTTACGTGCACGGTGACCAGCATCCGGCCGGCCACCGGCGATGAAATCCGGCACGGACACATGCACGACGACATCTGCGAGGACGACGACTGAGATTCGTCGGCGCGAGGGTGAGCCTCGCCGCATGGTCAACGCCGGCCAGCCCGGAACCGGCGGATGACGGTCGGAAATGACGATGCGCATTTCAAGTATTGCGGTTCCGGAGCGGCTGCTGCGTGGTGACCGGCGACCGCGCGTCGCGCTGATCGGCCGTTTGCGTACCGGCAAGAGCACGTTGTTTGAAGCGGCGTCGAGCACTTCGCCGCATCGGCAGCGCTTGGTCCGCGACGGCGGGGATTATCGCGAGTGCCTGGTGGACGTCGGCCTCGAACAGATCTCGCTGGTCGATCTGCCGCCGATCGGATCGCTGCACGCCCTGGACGAACACGACCGGGTCGTCGTCAAATATTTGCTTTGGGGCGACCGCTGGCCTCCGGTGGCGGCGCACGAGACCGAACAACCGACGGCTGTTTTCAACGCTCCCGACGTGTTGATTCAGGTGGTGGACGCCACGGCGCTGCAACGCGATCTCGAACTGACGATGGAACTGAGCCTGCTCGGCAAGCCGCTACTGCTCGCCCTCAATCGCGTCGACGAAGCACGCCGTAAGGGCTTGTATATCAACACCCGCGCGCTTTCCGATCGGCTCGGTGTACCGGTGGTGGCCACCGTGGCGCACATGGGCCTGGGGGTCGCCGAATTGTTCGCCGCGGCCCTGTCGGAGGTGCGCGACGGGCGTTTGCCGCGCCCGCAAACACCCAGCCCGCACATCGAACGTCGCTTGGCGCCATTGCGCGCCTTGCTGGCCAGTCCGGAGGTTGTCGAGGCATTCCGCGTGCCGTCGCCCTTCCTGCTGATGCAACTGGCGGAGAACAACGACTATTTCCTTCAGGAACTGGGCTGTCATTTGCCGCCGCTACTTCCCGATCTGCTGGCCGCGCGCGCCGCTGCCGAAAAAAAACTGCCGCGCGCCTTGTCGGAGGAACTGCACGCCGACCGTCACCACCGGGCGGCGATCCTGTTCGAAAACGTCACTCGGTTCGGTGGCGCCACCGAACCCGGCGGTTGGCAACGCCTTCTTGACCGCTTGTTCCTGCATCCGCAATGGGGGCTTTCCGGCAGCATGGCGGTTTTCGCGCTGGTGTTGTCGATGGTATTCAAGGTCAGCACGCTGCTTGACGCGCATACCGCCGCGCCGCTGGCGGAACTGGCGCAGCAGTGGCAACCGGCCAGCACCGCCGGCGTTGTCGGCCGGGCGGTGCTCGACGGACTGATCGGCCTGGTCGGCATCGTCGTGCCCTACATGCTGCCCTTGGTCCTGCTGCTGGTGCTGCTGGAAGAATGCGGCATCATGCACCGCGTGGCTTTCGTGGTTGATCGCGGCCTGCACCGCATCGGCCTGCACGGCGGCGCGGCGGCGCCGTTTCTCGTCGGGCTGGGGTGCAATGTCCCGGCGATCTCGATGGTGGCCGGCGCGATCAGCGGCAAGGATCGGCTGGTGGCGACGCTGCTGCTGGCTTTCGTGCCCTGCTCGGCACGCTCGGCGATCATTCTGGCCATGGGCGGAAAATACCTCGGCGGTTTCGGGGTGTTGGCGATTTTCTTGCTGACGATCCTCGTTGTCGCCTTGCTGGGTCGCGTGTTGTCCCAACGTTATACCGCCGCCACCGTCGGCCTGATTCAGGAAATTCCGCCCTACGCGCTTCCGCGCTGGCGGGCGGTGCTGGTCAAGACCTGGAGCGGACGGAGGATATCGTTACCATCGTCACTCCGTTATTGGTGGCCGGCAGCGTGGTCCTGGCGCTGCTGAGCCATTTCGCCGCCGATCAGGCGATCAATTTCATGCTTGCGCCGATTACCCATTGGTGGCTGGGGTTGCCGGCGCTCCTCGGGGTGCCGGTGCTGTTCGGCGTGCTGCGCAAGGAATTGTCGCTGCTGATGGTCTATCAGGCGTTGGGCACGCTGGAACTCGTGCCGACGCTCGATCTGGTGCAGATCGCCACTTTTTTGGTTTTCCTCACGTTTTACATTCCCTGCGTGTCGACCTTCGCGGTGATGATCAAGACCATCGGCTGGCGCGAGGCGTGGTCTTCGGTGGCGCTGTCGGTCGGTGTCGCTTTGCTGCTCGGCGGCGCGGTGCGGGTGTTGTTGGAAGCGGCGCGGATGCTGCTGCCGTGAGGGACGGGATTGTCGTTTGTCAGCGGTGTGGCGCGTAAGGCCTGGCTTCGAAGCGGAATAGCGTCGGCTGCTCGCTATCGACGATCACCTTCACCCAGCCAAGAAACGGATAGCCGAAACTTTCCAGGCGCGTGAAATTGGCGATGGGCCGATGCGTGTCGGGATCGTGTAAAGGGTGATCGATCCGTTGCCAATGGGTATCGCCGTGCACCAGCAGCACCTGGCCGCTGAACGCCGACGTTTCGCTAGCCAACGTCGTCAACAATTCGCGGAAACCTGGATGCGCCAGGCCGATCAAGTATGGCTTGAAGCCGGGATTGGCCTGCATGACGATCACCATTCCGGCGAGTTCCTCGCGCCTGGCGATGGCGAAACCCTCACGCAACCAGTCGAGCAGTCGCGGATTGCGCGCCAGGAATTCGGCGCGTGGCGTGTGACCCATGCCCCAGTGGTTGTCCGGCCCCGGCACGTTCAGGGTCACGAAAAGCACCGGCCCCAGACGCCAGCGCTGATGCTCCGGATACGCCGCCTGCCGTTCGACCGCCACCGCCCTCCTCCCCAGCGAACGCGGCGCGGCGAAGAAAATCTCGCGCAATTTTTGCAGCCGCTCCTGCGGCTCGAAGTGGCCGGCGAGCAGCTGCCGGCAATCGGTCCACTCGTTGTCGCCGGGAACGTAGACCAGCGGCACCGCCGACGCGTCGAACAGTGCGTGACGGTCGCGATACAATGCGTCGTCGCAGCGCGCCCGGGCATTCTTGATGTCACCGGCGTGCACGATCAAGTCGACGTTCTCGGCGGCGATGTCGTCGAGCAACCACGGCAACTCGCGACGCTCGTAATCGCTGTACGGCGTGTCGCCGATCACCGCGAAGCGCCAACTCTCGGCGCCTACCGGCGCGGCGAGCAGCAGGCCGACACAGAGGCACAGCGCCTTCGACAAACGGCGGCGGATCCTCATCCCCATCCTCATAGCAGGGCTTTCAACGCATAAAGCACATCGAGCGCCTCGCGCGGCGTCAGTTGGTCCGGGTCGATGCCTTGCAGGCGTTCGAGTGCCGGCGCGGCGGGCGGCTCGCGGCGATCGGCGGCATCGGCCAGGGCGGTGGCGAAAAGATCGGGCTGCATGGGATTGATCGAGGCGCGCTGCTCGAACTCGCGCAACTGCCGTCGCGCCGCCCGGATCACCGATGCCGGGATGCCGGCCAGCGCGGCCACTTGAATACCATAACTCTGATTGGCCGGCCCCTCCTCGACCGCGTGCAGAAAAACGATGCGCTCGCCATGTTCGACGGCATCGAGATGGACATTGGCCAGATCTCCGTACTCGTTGGCCAGCAGGGTCAGTTCGAAATAATGGGTGGCGAACAGCGTCAGGCAGCGGTTCTTTTCCAGCAAATGGCGGCAGATGGCGAACGCCAGCGCCATGCCGTCGAAAGTCGAGGTACCCCGGCCGACTTCGTCCATCAACACCAGGCTGCGGTCGGTGGCGTGATGCAGGATGGCCGCCGATTCGGTCATTTCGACCATGAAGGTCGAGCGACCGCCGGCCAGATCGTCGGCGGCGCCGATGCGCGTGAAGATCTGGTCCAATGGACCGAGCACCGCCCGCGTCGCCGGCACGTAGCTACCGATGTGCGCCAGCAAGGCGATCAGCGCCGTCTGCCGCATATACGTCGATTTGCCGCCCATGTTCGGGCCGGTGATCAGCAGCAGGCGGCGGTCATCGGCAAGACGCGTGTCGTTGGCGATGAACGATTCGCCGCCGGCGAGTTGCTCCTCGACCACCGGATGCCGCCCGCCCTCGATCAGCAGTCCCGGTTCCGATGAAAAAAGCGGCCGGCAATAGTTGCGCAGCCGCGCGGTTTCGGCCAGCGCCGCCAGCAGATCGACATGCGCCAGCGCCTGCGCGACGCGCTGCAATGACGGCAGATCGGCCTGCAAAGCCGTCAGCACACCGTCGTAGAGCAGTTTTTCGCGCGCCAGCGCCCGATCCTGCGCCGACAAGGCTTTGTCTTCGAAGGCTTTCAGTTCCGGAGTCAGATAGCGCTCGGCATTCTTCAGCGTCTGCCGCCGGCGGTACTCGTCGGGAACGCGCGCGGCGTTGGCGTGAGTGACCTCGATGTAAAAACCGTGCACGCGGTTGTATTCGACCTTCAGATTGGCGATACCGGTACGCTCGCGTTCGCGCGCTTCGAGCCCGATCAAAAAAGCGCCACAGTTGTCGTTGAGCGCGCGCAACTCGTCGAGATCGGCGTCGAAACCCTCGGCGATGACGCCGCCGTCACGGATCAGGGCCGCCGGCTCCGGGCGAATGGCGCGGATCAGTAATTGAAGCGCCGTCGCCGGCGTCGTCAACTGCGCGTGCAGTTCGGCCAGCAGCGGCGCGGCCGACGCCGCCAGCGGCGCACGCAGATCGTCGAGACGACACAGGCTGTCGCGCAGGCTGGCGAGATCGCGTGGACGGGCGGTGTACAGCCCGATGCGGCCCACGATGCGCTCGATGTCGGCAAAGCCGCGCAGCGTCTGGCGCAACGCGCGCACACCGGGACCACCGTCGTCGAGCAGCATGGCGATCGCCGCGTGACGGGCGGTCGGCAGCGCCGGATCGCGCAGCGGATGGTGCAGCGCATGCCGCAACAGGCGCGAGCCCATCGCCGTGACGCAATTGTCGAGCGCGCTGCACAAGGTCGGCGCCGTCTGCCCGCGCAGCGTTTCGGTGAGTTCCAGGTTGCGCCGCGTTGCCGTGTCCAAGCCCAGGAAAGTGGCGTCGCGTTCAACGGTCAAGGCGCGCAGATGCGGCAACGCGCGCGTCTGCGTCGCCTTGGCGTAGCGCAGCAGCGCGCCGGCGGCGGCGATTGCCGGCCGCAGGCCGTCGGCGGCGAAACCGGCCAGCGAAGCGGTGGCGAACTGCGCGCAAAGTTCGCGGCCGGCCGCTTCGTGGTCGAAATGCCAGTCCGGCCGCCGCGTATGCGCCACCTCCGCCGGCAGCGTCACCGTCGCGTTCTCCGGCACGACGATTTCGGCCGGACGGATACGCTCCAGTGTCGCGGCGAGCTTGCCCGGCGCGACTTCGCAAACGCGAAACTCGCCGCTGGCCAGATTGATCCACGCCAGACCGACCAGTTGCCGGGTCGGATACACGGCAAGCAACAAGGTGTCGCGTTTTTCGTCGAGCAAGGCCGCGTCGGTCAAGGTGCCGGGCGTGACGATGCGCGCCACCGCGCGCTCGACGGGTCCCTTGCTGGTAGCCGGGTCGCCGATCTGCTCGCAGATCACCACCGATTCGCCAAGTCTGACCAGCTTCGCCAGATACTGCTCGACGGCGTGGTACGGCACTCCGGCCATCTTGATCGGCTGCCCGGCCGACTGACCGCGCGTGGTCAAGGTGATGTCAAGCAGGCGCGCGGCTTTTTCCGCGTCGTCGAAGAACAATTCGTAAAAATCGCCCATCCGATAAAACAACAGCAGACCTGGGTGTTCGGCCTTGATACGCAGATACTGCTGCATCATCGGCGTGTGCTGCTGTTCTTTTGACATCGTCATCTAAATAGTAACTATTAGAAATTAACTGGTGTTTTATTTGAACAATGGATCTCGTGTTCCGCCTGACGCTGGTCGCCTTTCGAAGTCAGTGCGTTGGTTTCAGCCGCTTTACATCGCGTTTTCGATGCGTTTAGTTCTGCGATGGGCGAGTCAATGGTGAAACCTTGGGGTTCGATTGTCCAGATTTTGCGGTTGTATTCCTAGACGTCAGGCTCTTGAGGGCTGACCTTCCCCCGAAAATTCGTCCGCCAAGGATGACCTAAACTTGGCGTCACCTTTGGAAGGCGGGAAATGAAGAGACCGACGCAGGCATACACGCCCGAGTTCAAGGAAGTGGCGGTCAAGCGGATCAAGGGCGGGCAAAGCGTCAGCGCGGTGTGCAAGGAACGGGGTCTCGGCGACCAGACTCTGCGTCACTGGATCAAGGCGGCGGAAGGCAAGCTCAACGGAGCTGGAGGGCGAATCGTCACCCCGGAAGAAATGGAACTCTCCCGGCCACGCGCCGAGAACCTGAAGCTCAAGCGGGAGAACGGAATCCTAAAAAAAGCGACGGCGTACTTCGCAAGGGATGTTCCGTGAAGCACGCCTGGATTGACGGGCAAGGGAAATCGTATTCTCTGTCCGAAATGTGCGGCGTGCTCGACGTCGGTATCGGCGGCTACCGGGCGTGGACGCGTGGCGGCCAACCGGATCGCCAGCGACTGACCGACCGTCGGCTGCCGGCATTGATCTGGGCCATTCATGCCGAACTCAAGAATGCCCACGGCAGCCCCCGAATGCTCCGGGATCTGCGTACCGGAGGCTTCTCTGCCAGCAAGGAACGGGTGGAGCGATTGATGCGCGAGAACCAGATCCACGCCCGTCACAAGCGGCGCGACAAGGTCACGACGGACTCGAGGCATGGCCTGCCGGTGGCGGAGAACCTGCTCGCCAGAAACTTTACCCCGACGGCACCGAATCAAGTGTGGACGTCGGACATCACCTCCCTGTGGACGGAGGAAGGCTGATTGTCCCTGGCGATCATTCTCGACCTGTTCAACCGGGAAGTCGTCGGCTGGTTGCTCAAGCCGCGCATGACGGCGGACATCGTGACGGATGCGCTGACGAGGGCTTGGTTCAGGAAGCGTCCGCCGTCTGGGCCGCCGCACCCCTCCGACCGGGGCAGCCCGTACGCCAGCCATGCGTTTCAGAACAAGCTCCAGGAATACGGCATGACCTGCTCGATGAGTCGAAAGGGGAATGGTTGGGATAACGCGCCGACAGAGAGCTGGTTCAACAGCTTCAACAACGAGCGGGTACACGGGATTCGCCATGCGACGCACGCTGAGATCAAGGCTGTCGCCTTTGAATACATCGAGGTCTTCCATAACCGGAAGCGGTCGCATTCGACTCTTGGCTACCGATCGCCGATTCAGTTCCTGGAAAACTGGATCAGAGAGCCGCATCAGCAAAAACGGGTGGCATGAAATCCGCCCTTTGGCAGACGAAATACCGAGGGAACCTCACTAGCAGTCTGTTTCGTTTTCGTCCACCCCGGTGTCTGGCGGCATGCGTTCCGCCGCTCGGAGACAAACATACGAAACGCCGAAGGCAAGAATGGCCAGCAACACGGCCAATCGTTTGCCATGCCACAGGCCGGCTAGCCAGCGATTGAAATCGTCGGCGAACACCGCGGCCTTGCCACCGAAACGCTCGAGATCGTGCCGGTACGCCTTGGAATCGCTTGTACCGATCGGGACCCGCTCTCCATTGACGATTTCGTAGCCGATCACCTCGCTGGCGTCGTCGGCCGCCGTGGCGAAGATCCACGCCGCCGCGCTCAGACCGGCGACTAGGATCAGGAGGCCCAGCAGGGAAAGTTGACGGCGACGCCTTGAGTTTTGTGTGCGCATGTCAAAAAAGAGGTTCGAGAAACACTTCCCCCTGCCAAGGGCACCGCGACAGGGAGTTGAGAAGAACAAAGGCATTCGGCTTGCCCTGCGCGGGATGGCGACTTCGCCGATTGTAACCGCCCGTTCGCTGATCCGCCTCGCTCACGGCTTATCCGTTACCCGAACGGCGCTTTTCACCGTACTATTCTCCCCGCGCCGCAACCTTTCCTCCATGTTCCGCCTATCCTTTCGCCATGCAAAGACTTCTCGCCATTCTCGGGCCGATTCCCTTTCTCGCCTTGGCCATCTTCGCCGCCGGTTTGTCGCTTGCCACACCGGTCTGGCTGTTCAACGAGGTCTTCAGCCCGGCGCTGGCCGGAACCGCTTCTTTCTGGCGTTATCCATTGACCGGCCTGGCGCTGGCGGCCAGCTATTTCGCCTACGGCCTGACACTGCTGCTGGTCGCGCCAACGCTGAACCTGCTGTTTGGCGGACGGCTGCAACCGTACCGCGGTTCGGCGGTATCGCTGATGGCGCTGCGCTGGTATGTGCACTGCACGCTGACGCTGGTGGTGCGCTATTCCTTCCTGGAATTCGTTACGCCCTCGCACTTTTCGCAACTCTATTACCGCCTGATGGGAATGAAGATCGGCCGTAACGCGTCGATCAATTCCACGGCCATCGCCGATCCATCGTTGATCGACATCGGCGATAACGTCACCATCGGCGGCAGCGCCAGCGTGATGGCGCATTACTCGCAGGGCGGCTATCTGGTCATCGCGCCGGTCAAGCTGGGCGCGGGCGCCACGATCGGCTTGCGCGCCATCGTCATGGGCGGCGTCGACGTCGGCGAAAAGGCCAAGGTGCTGGCCGGTTCCTTCGTTCTGCCGAACACCCGTATCCCGGCCGGCGAAGTCTGGGCGGGCATTCCGGCGCAGCGCATCAAGCTCGACAAGGGCGAAGGCGCGAGCGACGGGGCCACCGGCAAACGCGACACGCGGGACGAGGACTAGGCGATGCCCGACCTGCCCTCGTTATCGACCATCGCCCTACGCGTCCTGATCATCGGCGGCGGCCTGGTCGCCTGGTTCGTCACCCAGCGCCTGATCGGTGAAAGGCATCTCGAAGGCGAGCGGATTTACGATCATCTTCACCACCTCACCGCCAACGGCAACGCCTGGCTGCACGAACATCCGAGCGCGGCCAGGGCGCTGCTGATCGCCAGTTCGCTGGCCATCGACCTCAGCACGCTCTTCGTGCTTGGACTGGCCGTCTTCGGGCCGACGTTTACGCCGTTCTGGGGGCTGCTCGGCCTGTTTTTGCTGCGCCAGATCAGCCAGGCCGCCGTCGCACTGCCGCCGCCACCGGGCATTATCTGGCGCGATCCCGGTTTTCCCTCGCTGTTCGTTACTTACGCCGTCGGCAACGACTTCTTTTTCTCCGGGCACACCGCCCTGGCGGTCTACGGCGCGCTGCAAATGGCGTCGCTGGGCATGCCGGCGTTGACCGTGCTGGGCACCGTGGCGGCGATTCTGCAAATGGTGCTGGTCATCGTGCTGCGCGCGCACTGGACGCTCGATGTTGTCGCCGGCCTGTTCGCGGCATTGATGATCGGCCTGCTGGCCGGGTAGCGGAACAGGCGCCGAATGGTGCACCGCAGCTTGCGACATTGGTACGTCGGCGCTATGTTCGGCCCGCAGGCCACCTATCGTATACGATTCGGAGCAGCGCCGACCGCCCATGCCGTCACTCGTCGACCTCGTCGCCACGCAGAAAATGCCGCGCCTCAGCGCGTCGGACCATGTCGCGCAAACGCTCAACAAGGCGATCGTCGACGGTTTGCTGCCAGCCGGCGAGCTGCTGCGGCAGGACGAGATCGCCGCTCATTTCCAGGTCAGCAAGATACCCGTCCGCGAGGCCCTCAAGCATCTCGAAGCCAAGGGTCTGGTCGCCTTCAAGCGTAACCGCGGCGCCGTCGTCGCTTCGCTGTCGGCCAGCGAGATCGAAGAGTACATGGACATCCGCGCGGTGCTCGAAGCGCGCGCCGCCCGGCTGGCGGCGCCGTCGATCGACGACGCGGCGCTGGCGCAGGCGCGCGCGCATCTCGACCAGTTCGCCAGCGCGACCGATTCCGGCCGCTGGAGCGAGTTGAACTGGCTGTTCCACTCGACGCTATACGCCGCCGCGGGCCGGCCGATCCTGCTCGCTGAAATTCTTTCCATTTACCACAGGGTCGAGCGCTACGTGCGCGCGGTACTGCCGATCCGAACCGAAATGCCCAAGACCGTGCACGAACACGCCGAGATTCTCGCCGCGTTCGCTCGCCGGGACCCCGACGCGGCGGCAGAACTCACTCGGGCGCATGTGCTCGACGCGAGTGCGTCACTTGTCGATCATCTTAACGAGCACCGTCTCAAAGGAGGAAACAAATGAACAAACCGATCCTGGCCGGCATCGGCCTGCTGGCCCTGGCTTGCGCCAACGCCCATGCCGATCACCTGGTGGCGATCGCCGGTCCGATGACCGGCCAGTACGCCTCGGCCGGCGACCAGATTCGCAAGGGCGCCGAACAAGCCATCGCCGACATCAACGCCAAGGGCGGTGTGCTCGGACAGAAACTGAAACTGGAAGTCGGCGACGACGCCTGCGATCCGAAGCAGGCGGTTTCGGTCGCCAACACCATGGTCAACAAGAAAATCGTCTTCATGCACGGCCACTGGTGCTCAAGCTCGACGATTCCGGCCTCGGACGTCTACAACGAAGCGCAGATCCCGATGGCCACCGTGTCGACCAACCCGCAGGTCACCGAGCGCGGGCTGAAGAATGTCTTCCGGATCATGGGCCGCGACGACCAGCAAGGCCTGGTCGCCGGTGGCTACCTGGCCGACCACTTCAAGAACAAGAAGATCGCCGTCGTCGACGACAAGAGCGCCTACGGCAAGGGTCTGGCCGACGAAATCGCCAAGGCGATGACCGCCAAGGGCGCCAAACCGGCATTGCGCGAGTCGATCACCGCCGGTGAGAAGGATTACTCCGGCCTGGTCAGCAAGCTGAAATCGGCCGGTGTCGAGGTGATGGCCTTCGGCGGCTACCACACCGAAGTGGCGCTGATTCTGCGGCAGGCACAGCAAGCGGGCCTGAAGATGACGGTGATGGGCGGCGACACGATGACCAATTCCGAACTGGTCACCGCCGCCGGCCCGGCCGCCGACAACGTCCTGTTCACCTTCGCGCCCGATCCGCGCAAGAATGCGGCCGCCGCCGGCGTGGTGAAGAAATTCCGCGACGCCAAGATCGAACCCGAAGGTTACGTGATGTATGCCTACGCGGCGATGCAGCTCTTCGCCCAGGCCGCCGACAAGGCCAAGAGCACCAGCTACAAGGACCTCGAGAAGACGATGCGCGAGGGCAGCTTCGACACCGTGATCGGCAAGCTGAGTTTCGACGCCAAGGGCGACAACAAGCTGCCCGGTTTCATGGTTTACCAGTGGAAAGGTGGCCAGTACGACTACGTGAAGAAGTGATCGCCGGGCGCGCTGGACCGAGTGGTCCGATTCGCCAGCCGGCGCGCCGCTGCATCGCGCAGAGCGTGGCCTGATGGGCGACGACGGAAAATACCCGCGCCGCCTTGCACCGTCAGGCCAGCCTTTCGACAGCAACGCGCGTCCGCCCTGCTCCACCCGCGCCACGGCACCGACAGGAAAACCGCATGCAAGCCACCACCGAGATTTTGCGTCAACGTCTGCGCGCCTATCACCGCATCGACGAAGCGACTGTTGTCGAGGAATTGATCGCCCTGGCGCGTTTTTCGCCGTCCGAGGAGCAAGGCGTCCACCAACGCGCCGCGCCACTGGTGCAAAACGTGCGCGACAGCCGCCTGCACACTGGCGGTATCGACGCCTTTCTGGCCACTTACGACCTGTCGTCGCGCGAAGGCGTGGTGCTGATGTGTCTTGCCGAAGCCCTGCTGCGCATTCCCGACGCCGACACGGTCGACCGGCTGATTCGCGACAAGATCGGCAACACCGAATGGGAAAAACGCCTCGGCGCATCGCACAGCACCTTCGTGAACGCCGGCACCTGGGCATTGATGCTGACCGGCCGCTTCGTCAAGCTCGACAACGACGACCGTAATCTCGGCGGCACGCTCAAGCGGCTGGTGGCGCGCGCCGGCGAGCCGGTGATCCGTCAGGCGGTGCTGGCCGCGATGCGCATTCTCGGCCGCCAGTTCGTGATGGGCCACACGATTCAGGACGCGCTGGAACGGGCACGCGACGCCGAGAAAAATGGCTATCGTCACTCTTACGACATGCTTGGCGAAGCGGCGCGCAGCAGCGCCGATGCGCTACGTTACTTCGAATCCTACAGTGCCGCCATCGCCGCGATTGGCCGGGAAGCGGCCGGCCGGCCGATTTTCGAGGCGCCTTCGATCTCGATCAAGCTCTCGGCACTACACCCGCGCTACGAAACCGCCCAGGACGCTCGCGTTCGCCACGAACTGTTGCCGGCGGTCAAGGCGCTGGCCTTGCGCGCCAAGGCGCGCAACATCGGCTTCACCATCGACGCCGAGGAAGCGGATCGCCTGGAAATCTCGCTGGATTTGATCGAGGCGCTGGCCACCGCGCCCGAACTCGCCGGCTGGAACGGTTTCGGGCTGGCGGTGCAGGCGTACCAAAAACGGGCGCTGCCCACCCTCGACTGGCTGGCAGACCTCGCCCACCGCGCCGGCCGGCGGCTGACGGTGCGGCTGTGCAAGGGCGCCTATTGGGACACTGAAATCAAGAGCGCCCAGGAGCGCGGGCTGCGCGACTATCCGGTATTCACCCGCAAGGTCAACAGCGACCTGTCCTATCTGGCCTGCGCCCGGCGCCTGTTCGCCGACCCCGCCGCCTTCTACCCGGCCTTTGCCACCCACAACGCGCACACCCTGGCCGCCGTCGCCGAGATCGCGGTCAGCGCTGGCGGCAGCGAGGAATGGGAGTACCAGCGCCTGCATGGCATGGGTGAAGAACTCTACGCACAGGTCGTCGACCGGAACAAATGGGGACGCGCCTGCCGCGTTTACGCGCCGGTCGGCAAACACGAGGATTTACTGGCCTACCTGGTGCGGCGGCTGCTGGAAAATGGTGCCAACTCCTCGTTCGTAAACCGCATCGCCGACGCCGACCTGCCCATCGCGGCGCTGATCGCCGACCCGGTCGCCAAGGCCGCCGCCCTGACCAGCAAACGGCAGCCGCGCCTGCCGCGGCCGCGCGATCTTTTCGGCAGCGAACGCGTCAACAGTGAAGGACTGGACATGAACGACAAACCGACCCTCGACGATCTGCGCAGCGCCATCGCCAACAGCGCCAAGGTGCGCTATCTCGCCGCGCCGCTGATCGGCGGCAAACGCCGCGGCGGCGACGGCCGGCCGGTGCGCTCGCCGGCCGACCGTCGCGACATCGTCGGGCAGGTCATTGACAGCGGCGTCGCCGAGGTCGACGCGGCGATGGCCACCGCGCAAGCCGCCTTCCCGGCCTGGGAAGACACGCCGGCGTGGACGCGGGCCGCCGCGCTCGACCACGCCGCCGACCTCCTGCAAGGCCGCTTGCCCGAACTGCTGGCGCTGATCGTCCGCGAAGGTGGCCGCACACCGGTCGACGCGGTATCAGAGGTGCGCGAGGCCATCGATTTCTGCCGCTACTACGCCACGCAAGCCCGCGAGAAATTCGCCGAACCGATTCCCCTGCCCGGCCCGACCGGCGAGCGCAACAGTTTGTCGCTGCACGGTCGCGGCGTCTTCGTCTGCATCAGCCCGTGGAATTTCCCGCTGGCCATTTTCGTCGGCCAGATCGCCGCCGCGCTGGCCGCCGGCAACTGCGTGGTCGCCAAACCCGCCGAACAGACGCCGCTGGTGGCCGCGCTGGCCGTCGAGCTGCTGCACGCCGGCGGGGTGCCGGCCGACACGCTGGCCTTGCTACCCGGCGACGGCCGCATCGGCGCGGCGCTGGTCGCCGACCGCCGATGCGCCGGCGTCGCCTTCACCGGCTCCACCGAGGTCGCCCGCCTGATCGCTCGCGCCCTGGCCGAAAAGGATGGACCGCTGGTGCCGCTGATCGCCGAAACCGGCGGTCAGAACGCGATGATCGCCGACTCCTCGGCGCTGCCGGAACAACTGGTCCGCGACGCCGTCGCCTCGGCTTTCAACTCCGCCGGACAGCGCTGCTCGGCGCTGCGGGTACTGTTCGTGCAGACCGACATCGCCGACCGGGTCATCGAACTGCTGGCCGGCGCGATGCAGGAGTTGCGCGTCGGCAACCCGGCCGATCCGTGCAGCGATGTCGGACCGGTGATCGACGACGACGCCCGCGAGGCGCTCGAGGCGCATGCCCGCTGGCTGGACAGTTTCGCCACGCCGATCCACACCTGTCAGACCGACGCCGAGGAAACCCGGCACGGCACATTCTTCGCGCCGCGCGCCTACGAAATCGACGGCATCGCCCGTCTGCGGCGAGAAATTTTCGGTCCCATCCTGCATGTCGTCCGCTGGCGGGCCGAATCGCTCGACGACGTCTGCGCGGCCATCGCCGCAACCGGTTACGGCCTGACGCTGGGCATCCACAGCCGCATCGACGAAACGATCCAGCGCATCGTCGCCCGTCTGCCGGTCGGCAACACCTACGTCAACCGCAACATCGTCGGCGCCGTGGTCGGCGTGCAGCCCTTCGGTGGCGAAGGGCTGTCCGGCACCGGCCCGAAAGCCGGTGGCCCGCATTATCTTTACCGTTTCGCCAGTGAAAGGACGCTGTCGGTAGACACCACCGCCTCCGGCGGCAACACCGGCTTGATGGCGCTGGACGAGGACTCGTAAATCCGTGCAAGCCCCGAGCACGCAAAACCCCGATTTCCCTGATCAACCGCCAGCCGCGCGACGACGAGCCACAGACCGTGCGAAAGGCACGGCAAGGCGCGGTCGACAACATCACTGGCGGTTCATGAAGGGAATCACTGATCGGCGCCTGGCGCGCTGACCTCACGAAGGAGGAAATTCATGGCGCTGGCATTGCAACAACTGATCAACGGCCTGACCCTGGGTGCCGTCTATGGCTTGATCGCCATCGGCTACACCATGGTCTACGGCATCATCGGGATGATCAATTTCGCGCACGGCGATATTTACATGGTCAGCGCCTTCATCGCCGTGACGGCGTTCACCGCCCTGTCGATGGCCGACATCAGTTCGGTGCCGCTGTCGCTGCTGCTGGTGCTGCTGGTGGCGGTGCTGTTCACTTCGGTGTATGGCTGGGCGGTCGAACGCACCGCCTACCGGCCGCTGCGCGGTTCGACCCGGCTGGCGCCGCTGATCTCGGCGATCGGGATGTCGATCTTTCTGCAAAACATGGTGCAACTGACGCAGGGCGCGCGCGTCAAGCCGATCGCGCCGGTGCTGGTCGGCGGCATCGACCTGTTGTCCGTCGATGGTTTCACCGTCCGCCTGGCCTATTCGCAAATCCTGATCGTGCTGGTGACTGTCGCGCTGATGGCCGGCTTCACCTACCTGATCACCAAAACTTCGTTCGGTCGTCAGCAGCGGTCGTGCGAACAGGACCGGACGATGACCGCCTTGCTCGGGATCAACGTCGACCGCACCATTTCGCTGACCTTCATGCTCGGCGCGGCGTTGGCCGCCGTCGCCGGGGTGATGGTCACCGTCTACTACGGCGTGGTCGATTTCTATATCGGTTTCGTCGCCGGCATCAAGGCCTTTACCGCCGCCGTCCTCGGCGGCATCGGTTCCCTGCCCGGCGCCATGCTCGGCGGCTTGATCATCGGCTTGATCGAAGCCTTCTGGGCGGCCTATCTGTCGGCGGAATACAAGGACGTGGCCACTTTCGCCATCCTGATCCTGGTGCTGATGTTCCGCCCCTCCGGCCTGCTCGGCCGCCCTGAAGTGGAGAAAGTCTGATGGCCACGCTCGTTCTCGCCACGCGCCAGGAGTCGGCGGCGGCTCGCCTCAAGGACGCGGCGACGGTCGCGGTCGTCGCCCTGCTATTGGGAATCCCGATGATCGGGCTGACCACCGTCGACCAGGGCGGCGCGCTGCGAGTCGCCACCCGCTGGCCGGCGCTGGCCGCCTTCGTCGCCGCCTGTTTCTGCGGCCGACTGCTGCTGCGCTACGTCATCGACCGCCTGCGCCAACGCCGGCGGACGCGCGAGCACGCCGACACCGCGACCCCAAACGAAAACACCGCCGCCAACCCCTGGCTGAACCGCCTGGGCTGGGGCGCGCTGGCCTTCGCGCTGCTGTTGCCGGTCGCTTTTTCCGATAACCGCTATGTCGTCGACACGGCGACCACGGTGTTGATATACGTGATGCTGGGCTGGGGTCTGAACGTCGTCGTCGGTCTGGCCGGCCTGCTCGATCTCGGCTACGTCGCGTTCTATGCCGTCGGCGCCTACACCTACGCACTACTATCGACGCAGTTCGGCTGGGGCTTCTGGCAGGCGCTGCCGGTGGCCGGCGGCGTCACCGCCAGCTTCGGAATCCTGCTTGGTTGGCCGACGTTGCGCCTGCGCGGCGATTATCTGGCCATCGTCACCCTCGGTTTCGGCGAGATCATCCGCATCGTTCTGGTGAACTGGACCGAGATGTCCGGTGGCCCGAACGGTATCACGTCGATTCCGCGCCCATCTTTTTTCGGCCTGCCATTCAAGCCACCCGGCGACGCGCCGACCTTCGCCGCCGCCTTCGGGCTTGAATTCTCGCCGAGTCATCGGGTCATTTTCCTTTACTACCTGATTCTGCTCCTGGCGTTATTGACCAACCTCTTCGTCTCGCGGATGCGCCAGCTGCCGATCGGCCGCGCCTGGGAGGCGATGCGCGAGGATGAAATCGCCTGCAAGGCGATGGGCATCAATGCCCGCAACGTCAAGCTCTCGGCGTTCGCCATCGGCGCCATGCTCGGCGGTTTCGCCGGTGTCTTCTTCGCCGCCCGGCAGGGCTTCATCTCGCCGGAATCCTTCACCTTCAACGAATCGGCGATCATTCTGGCGATCGTCGTCCTTGGCGGCATGGGCAGCCAGCTGGGCGTGGTTCTGGCCTCGTTGGTGCTGGTGCTGCTGCCGGAACTGGGACGCGATTTCGCCGAGTACCGGATGCTGCTTTTCGGCGCGGCGATGATCCTGATCATGATCTGGAAACCCGGCGGCATCCTGGCGCACCGCGAGCCGACGTTGCGTTATCTGTCCGGGAGCGCCGCCCGATGAGCGCCGCCACGCCTTTGCTCCGTGTTGACCGGCTGACCATGCGCTTCGGCGGTCTGCTGGCCATCGACGACCTGTCGCTCGATGTCGCCGCCCGGCAGATCACCGGCGTCATCGGCCCGAACGGCGCCGGCAAGACCACCTTCTTCAATTGCCTGACCGGCTTTTACAAGCCGACGATCGGCAGCGTGCGCATGCACCACCCGCGACACGGCGTATTGCGCCTGGAAGAACTGGCTAGCCATCAGGTCGCCCGCCGCGCGCAAGTGGTGCGCACCTTCCAGAACATCCGCCTGTTTCCGCAAATGACGGTCCTGGAAAACCTGATCGTCGCGCAGCACAACGCCCTGCAACACGCCTCGCGCTTTTCGCTGGCCGGCCTGTTCGGCCTGCCGGGCTACCGGCGCGCCGAAGCGGCGGCAATGGGCAAGGCCATCGGCTGGCTGACGCGTCTGGGCCTGATCGACAAGGCCGACACCCCGGCCGGCGCACTGCCTTACGGCATGCAGCGGCGGATCGAAATCGCCCGCGCGCTGTGCGTCGATCCCTTGCTGCTCTGCCTTGACGAACCGGCTGCCGGCCTCAACCCGCGCGAGTCGGCGGAACTCAACGAGCTGCTCAAACGCCTGTCGCGCGACGACGGAATCGCCATCTTGTTGATCGAGCACGACATGAGCGTGGTGATGAACGTCTCCGACCACATCTGCGTCCTCAATTATGGACGGAAGATCGCCGAAGGACCGCCGCTGGCGATTCAGCGCGACCCGAATGTGATCAAGGCTTACCTCGGCGAGGAAGACGCCGACGAGCAATTGCCGCCGGAGACTACCCCATGATGCTGCAATTGTCGGGCGTTCACGCCCACTACGGTCCCATCCACGCCCTGCGCGGCGTCGATATCGACGTGCAGGTCGGCGAGGTGGTCACTCTGATCGGCGCCAACGGCGCCGGAAAATCGACGCTGATGATGACCCTCTTCGGCCAACCGCGCGCGTCCAGCGGACGCGTGGTGTTCAACGGCGAAGACATCACCGCCCTGGCGACCCACGCGATCGCCCGCCGCGGCATCTCGCTGGTGCCCGAGGGGCGGCGCATTTTTCCGCGCATGTCGGTACTGGAAAACCTGCAGATGGGCGCGGTGCTTGGCGAACCGGCGAACTTCGCCATCGATCTCAAACGAATGCACGCCTTGTTCCCGATTCTCGAGGAACGCGGTCTGCAGCGCGCGGGCACCTTGTCCGGCGGTGAGCAGCAGATGCTGGCCATCGCCCGCGCGCTGATGAGCCGGCCGCAACTACTGCTGCTCGATGAACCCTCGCTGGGACTGGCGCCGCTGTATATCAAGAAAATCTTCCAGATCATCCGCGAACTGAACCGCGACCACGGCATGACCATCCTGCTGGTCGAACAGAACGCCCATCATGCGCTGCGTGTCGCGCATCGTGGCTACATGCTGCAACACGGCCGGATCATCCTCGCCGGCGGTGGCCGCGAACTGCTGGCCAATCCGGAGGTGCGCGCCGCCTACCTGGAAGGCGGACACGCCGCGACGGCGGCTTAGGAATGGAAAGCCGCCGGCCACCGCGCTGGCTGCCGTTCCTGGTGCTCGGCATCGGCCTGCTGGCGATCTCCTTCGGCGCCATCCTAGCGCGCTTCGCGCAGGGCCACGGCCTGCCGTCGTTGGCCATCGCCGCCTTGCGTCTCGGACTCGCCGCCGTGCTGATCACCCCGATCGCCCTGTGGCAATCCGGCCACGCGCTACGCGCACTGGGTGGTCGCCAGGTCATGCTCGCCGCTGGCGCCGGCCTGTTCCTGGCCCTGCATTTCGCCACCTGGATCCGCTCGCTGGAATACACCTCGGTCGCCAGCAGCACGGCCTTGGTGACCACCAATCTATTGTGGATCGGCATCGCCTCCTTCATCGTCTTCGGTGACCGGCCCGGCCGTTTGATGACCGTCGGCATGATCGTCTCCCTGGCGGGCAGTTTTTTGATTTTCTGGAGCGATCGTCAAACCGCGTTACCGGGCAGCAATCCACTGCTCGGCAATTTCCTGGCCATTGCCGGCAGTTGGTGTTTCTCGACCTACCTGTTGATCGGTCGCCGCCTGCGTGCCGATCTCTCCTTGCCGGCTTATGTCTGGCTGGCCTACGGCAGCGCGGCGAGTCTTCTCGTCCTGGCCTGCCTGATCAACGGCACGCCACTCACCGGCTACGGCAGCGCCGCTTATCTGATCGCCCTTGGTCTGGCCGTCGGCCCGCAACTGCTCGGCCATACCGCCTACAACTGGTCGCTCAAACACGTCTCGCCAACATTCATCGCCGTGGTGACGCTCGGCGAACCGGTCGGCAGCGCCCTCCTTGCCTGGCTGTTCTTCGGCGAATCCTTCGCCTGGTTGCAGGGCATCGGCTTCGTGCTGCTGCTGATCGGCATTTATCTGGCGGCACGAGGCGAAGGCCGGTAGCTCCCTGGCGTTTACGGAACCGCGCTCAAAGACTCCCGGATATTTCTCCGGAATTTTCGTCAGCCGCGATAACTCAGCAACACCAGATCCGCCGCCTCGCCGCGTAGCGGTAACAGCGCCTGGTAGGCGGCGGAGTCGTGCCAGCCATCAACCGCGGCCTGGTCGGGGAAACGGATCACCACTATGTCGCTGTAAGGGCATGATTTGTGGAGTTCCCGGCTCAATTGGCCTCGAAAAACCAGTTCCGCACCCCACGGCGCCAGAGTTTCCGGCACACGCGCCCGATATTCCGCCCATTTCTTGTCGTCCTGGACGGTAATTTGACCAACCACGTAGGCGTAGCTCATGACTATCTCCTTTTCAGTCGTGCCACCGGTCCACGCGGAGCGATGGCGGCGGGAATCCGGTCTGCCTTGACATCATTTTAACGGCCGGGCTTGACACTCTGCAATTCAGAGTTATAGACTCTGCAAAACAGAGGATAGCTCATGTCTCATGCCGACGATCAATTGAACGCCATCCGCGCGATGCTGACTTCCGGTCATCGTTCCGTGCACCTGGAGCGCCATAGCCTGCTGTTGCTCGGCGGAGTGGGCGGCTTCCTGGCGGGTTTCACCGAAATGGTAATCACCGCCGACTTTTTCCCGGATGTGGCGGAGCGCGCCGTGGCTTTTCTGTCATGGATGGCTTTTTGGCTCGGCGGCGCCTCGTTGTTGGAGGTATTCCTGACACGCCAGGCCCGCGCCCGACGGGCCGAAACCCTGCCTTTCGCCCAGGCCCAGATCACTCGCGCCTGGTGGATGTTGCTATGCGTGGGCTGTCTGTCGTCCTTCGCGATGTTTTTTTACGGCGGCGGCATCATGATCTATAGCTTGTGGATCGTGCTCCTGGGGCTGGGCATCTATCTTTTCGGCCTCTTTTCCCGGCCTCTGATCGAGTGGATCGGCTTGACGGCCATTTTGCTCGGAGTGCTCAGCCTGGTCGCCGGTCTGCCATTGGGAGCGAACCGCTGGCTTACCGCGTCCTGTTTCGCCGTCGGCATGCCCTTGACGGGCTGGCTGGCGGCGCGGGTGGATGATCGGCCGCTGTTCAATCGGTCCGGGGCATTGTTGCTCTGGGTCGGCTTGGTAACCGTGCCACCCTTGAGTATCGCGCATCTGGCGACGGTGGATCCGCCCGGCGTCGCGGCTCAGATTTTGACGGAACCGGGACTGACGGTCGACCGGAAGGTATTGCGGCTGGAGGCCGGCACGGCCCTTCCCCTGCGCCTGAATCTGGAAAGCCCAATTGTCGGCGTGGCACCCGAGGCGACCTTGCCCATGAAACTCCTCATGCCGGTGGAAGTGAGTTTGCTGGACGGAGAGCCGGACGGCCGCTATCGCATCGGCGACGGACCCTGGCAGCGAATACGGGACGGCGTGCTGCGCCTCTACATTTACCGCGTGATCCCGCGTCTGCATGACGGCGCGCCGGAAGTCCGGCTTCAGGGTTCCTTCAAGGGACCGGAATTGACGGAGAAGTAAGGATGAGCGAATTGTTACCCACGTCACCCCAGTTACCCAGCCTCGACCCGTTGCTACACCAACCGGCCCGCACGCAGATCGTCGCTTTTCTTTCGGGCCGAGGAGAGGCGAGTTTCTCCGAACTCAAACGGGTGCTGGGCATCACCGACGGCAATCTGGGCGCTCATATGGCCAGGCTGCTGGAAGCCGGTCTGGTGGAGTCGCGGGGAACGGAAGACGGTCCCCGAGTCCAAACGGTGTTCACGTTGACGGCAAGCGGTCGGCAAGCCCTGGCGGAATACGTGCGACACCTGTCTGTGCTGGTGAAAATGAGCACCGGCGACAATCAAATCGGCCCCGCACCGGCCGTCCTTCGTCCAGGCTAGGCGGCGTTTTTCCCTCTTTCGCATGGGCCGACGGTACGAGGTCAGGGTTCTTTCGTGCCGATTTTCCCGATTTTTCCCACCCCGTTGGCCGTACAGGCCCAGGAGATCAGCATGAAACAGCAACGTGTCGTCGCCAAGCTAGCCTCGGCATCCCTTGTCCTCCTTTCCGGCTGTGCCAGTCTGTCGCCGCCAACCGAGAAGCTGGCGACCTTGCCCGTGGTGAATCTTGGCGAGCAGCCGCCCGCCGGAGAGTTCATTCTCCGTCTGCCCGCCGGCAAACCCATTCCAAACCGTGTGGTGGTGAAAGGCAGCGCCCTGACGGCTCCCGCGGAGCACACACTCAACATCAGCCTGCCTCGGGATGTTTACATCCACCAGAACTGGGTCAGCGAGGACGGAAAAAACTGGCGGACTCACGACAAGGTTTTCGACATTCACCTCAAACTCCTGCTGCCCTCGGACGTTTACCCCCGACCACCCGAATTGGAGTTGCGGCTGGATCGGAAGGCCGGCTGAACCGCCTGCCCCGAGTCGTCAATCTCCGTTTTCTTGCGCGGGAACCTCGTCGCGTTCAGTTGTTGTTCACCTTGGTCATGGCAGAGTAGCCGGCGGTGGTGGCGAGTGACTTTGATCCGCTTGCCCACCGACCGGCGAATTTCGCCGGAACTTACCGTGAATCCGCCATCGCGACGGTGCGAGGAGACCAAATGGCAAATAGCGCGGAAAACACCTTGCAGCCGTCGCTGACGCGTTATGCCTGGCTATCCATCGCGGTGGCCCTTGCAACAATCGTCCTCAAGACCGCGGCCTGGCGAATGACCGGGTCGGTCGGCTTACTGTCCGACGCCATCGAATCGCTGGTCAACCTCGCCGGAGCAATGATGGCTTTGTGGATGCTGACATTGGCCAGCCGGCCAGCCGACGACGATCATGCCCATGGTCATGGCAAAGCTGAATATTTTTCCAGCGCCTTCGAAGGATTCCTGATTCTGGTGGCCGCGCTCGGCATCGCCCATACCGCCATCGACCGCCTGCTGCATCCCCAGCCACTGGAGACCGTTGGCGTCGGACTTCTCGTTTCCGTTGTTGCGTCAATACTCAATCTCATGACGGCGGTCGCCTTGTTGAAGGCGGGAAAGAAACACCAATCGATTACCCTGGAAGCCGACGCCCATCACCTCCTGACCGATGTGTGGACCTCGGTAGGAGTCATTGCCGGCGTCGGACTGGTCTCGCTCACCGACTGGTTTTGGCTTGACCCGGCCGTGGCGCTGCTCGTTGCCGCCAACATCGTGTGGACCGGCTACCAACTGATGCGGCGCTCGGCCGACGGATTGATGGACATTTCCCTGCCCGCTGAAAGCATCGGGAAAATCGAATCGTTGCTGACCCGCTATCGCGAAAAGGAACTCGATTTCCACGCCCTGCGCACCCGTCAGGCCGGTGGCCGCTCTTTTGTGTCCCTTCACGTTCTGGTGCCGGGACACTGGACAGTGCAACAAGGCCACGACTGGGCGGAACGAATCGAGGCGGACATCCGCGACCTAGTGCCACGCACACACGTCACAACCCACCTTGAACCGCTGGAAGATCCGGCATCGATGAACGACCAGGCACTGGACAGAACACGATATTAGCGGTTCGTGCCTCGCTGCCGCTGAAACACTGAGTCCCAGCCTGTGTGGGGTGCAACAACGGCACTGAGTCCATTATCGCGTCCGCGCGGCCTCCATTTGTTGGCGCCAAGCCCCTGGGCTACCCGGCACACATGGAAAAACGGCGTGAGCGGGGTTGCCACGACTCACGCCGCCTTGCCATCTCAACCGCGATCCATCAAACGGAATTCACCGCTGAAACCGACTGAAACCCGGCCATCCCGGTGCTGCGGAATTTCCGCCGTGAATTTCACCCACGGGCGTGGTGCAGAGCGGAAGGAACGGGCTTGCCTCCCTCTTCGACCTCGACCAGTACCGCTTCCGGTTCTTCCGCCACCACATCCGTTTCGCCGTCAAGACGCTTGTTCAACAGAGTTTCGTCGAGTTGGCGGCACCACTTGCCCACGACAACCGTCGCCACGCCATTGCCGATCAGATTGGTGAGTGCGCGTGCTTCCGACATGAAACGGTCAATACCGAGAATCAAGGCCAAACCAGCGACCGGTACGTTGCCAACCGCCGAGAGCGTTGCCGCGAGAACGATGAAACCACTGCCCGTCACGCCGGCGGCTCCCTTGGAAGTCAACAGCAGAACGCCAATAAGGGTCAACTGCTGCCCAAGGTCCAGCGGCGTATTGGTTGCCTGGGCGATGAACACCGCCGCCATGGTGAGATAAATGGAGGTGCCATCCAGATTGAACGAATAACCGGTCGGAATCACTAGGCCGGCAACCGATTTATGTACGCCGAGATTCTCCATTTTGGCCATCATTCGCGGCAGTACCGACTCGGAGGACGAGGTGCCGAGCACGATCAACAGTTCTTCCTTGATGTATTTCACGAACTTCCAGATGTTGAAACCATGGAAACGGGCGATCAGGCCCAGCACCACGAAGATGAACAGCAGACAGGTAACGTAGAAACACGCCATCAACTTGCCCAGGGAGAGCAGCGTCCCCAGACCATACTTGCCAATGGTGAAAGCCATCGCACCGAATGCGCCGATCGGCGCCACCTTCATGATGTATCCGACGATCTGGAACAAGACGTGCGATGTCTTATCGATCAGATCGAAAACCATTTTTCCTTTTTGACCAAAGGAATGCAGGGCGAAACCGAATAACACGGCGAACAGCAGCACCTGGAGGATATCGCCCTTGGCAAAGGCATCCACCACGCTGTGCGGGATGACGTTAAGCAGGAATTCGGTGGTGCCTTGCATTTTTCCCGGGCCGGTGAAAGCGGCGACCGCCTTGGTATCCAGCGTTGCCGGATCGACGTTCATGCCATTTCCAGGCGCAACCAGATTGACGATCACCAGACCGATCACCAGCGCGATGCTGCTGACCAGTTCGAAATACAACAACGCCAGCCCTCCGGTCTTGCCCACCGCCTTCATATTCTCCATCCCGGCGATGCCGACCACCACCGTGCAGAAAATGATGGGAGCGATGATCATCTTGATCAGCTTGATGAAACCGTCGCCCAGCGGCTTCATCTGCGCCCCCAGTTCAGGATAGAAATGCCCAAGGAAAATACCGATGACAATCGCTGTCACCACCTGAAAATAAAGCGTTTGATAGAACTTCTTGTGACCAGCGGCTGGCTGGCTGTTTTCGATCGCCACGGTGTGCTCCTCCCTGTGAATGCCTCTTTTTTAGTCTTGAAACGAGGCTTGCTTTTCATGACCGGCGCCGTCCGGTCCTACCCTTATAACGCCATCTCTTCACGAAATACGGCAATTACTCGCTGCCTGGAAACAGAATCAGTCGCCACGCGCCTCCTGCACACCGAAAACCTGTTGCAAGTGCGGACTCATCGGTAAATTGAGGCGCACGCCCGACGGCAGCGGCCCGACGAACCATTTGTCGTATATCGCTCGCAACAGGCGGCTGCCGTACAAACGAGTGGCAAAAGCCCTTTCGACCACCTCGGCAAAGTCAGGATCGTCCCGGCGGTACATCAAGGCGTAATCGGCATAAGTCAGGAAATCACCGGCCACCCGGAACTGGCCGGTACTGCGCGTTTCGGCGAGCATGCCGTAAAGCTGAACATCGTCGTTGGCGAAAGCCTGTGCCTTGCCGGAACCCAGAAGGGCGAAGGATTCGTTGTGATCGCCACCGGTGATGAACGTGATCGCCAGCTTCTGCCTTTCGGCAATCCTCGGCATGATCTCCGCATGGACCGTTCCGCGGGTCACCACCACGGTCTTGCCCTGCAGATCGCGTAGCGATTTAACGCCGCTGTTCTTGGGCACCATCAGTTTGATGCCGGTGACAAAAATGGTCGGCGAAAAAGCGACGCGCTTGCGGCGTTCGAAATTATTGACCGTGGAACCGCATTCGAGATCGATCTCGCCCGAGGTAACGAGATCCAATCGATTTTCCGGCGTGACCGGCCGGTAGACCACCCGAATTTCTTTTTCGAGTTCCGCCGAGATTTCTTCGACGATCGTGTCGCAGAGATCCAGGGAATAACCGATCGGCCGGTTATTGACCACGAAGGCAAAAGGTGGGGAGTTTTGTCGGTAACCGAGGCGGATGACGCCGCTATCCTTGATTTTCTTCAAGGTCCCCGAATACTGAATCGGGATCACGCGCCTGCCCTCCTGGGCAATGGCACCAACCGCCGTTACCAACAGCATGATCAGCGCGGTGGCGCGAAGAAATAGACCCACCATGCGAACACCTCCCGATGAGCGGTGAAAGCAGAAAATGACCACGGCGTGTCGACCGGGCCACCCGCGCGGAAAGCGTTTTCCCCGCCAGCGCGAAACCTACTATGGATCGGGAAAGGCGGTCAATCGCGGAATACCGATAGTGTGCCGGGATTTCCGGCGCCCCGAGCCATTCCCTTGCGCAATCCGTGGACGCCACCATGATTCGCCCACAGCAACAACCTAATTTAAACAATCAAGCAAGATTATCGATTTCCCGACCCGAATCCGCTGTCATTCCAGATCCCGCAAACGCTGCACAGCATCCTCGACACGGCGCACGGCGATGACGTCGATGCCGGCAATCGCCTGCCGCGCCTGATTGGCTTCAGGGATCAAGGCATGTGTGAAACCGAGCTTGGCGGCTTCGCGCAGGCGCTCCTGTCCGCGCGGTGCCGGGCGGATTTCGCCCGCCAGACCCACTTCACCAAAAACAATCAATTTCGCCGGCAATGATTTGTTTTTTAAAGAAGAGACAATGGCCAGCAACACGGCCAGATCCGCTGCCGGCTCGCCGATCTTGACACCGCCGACGGCGTTGACGAAAACGTCCTGATCGAAACAGGCGATGCCAGCGTGTCGATGCAGCACGGCCAGCAGCATCGCCAGACGCTGCGCGTCGAGACCGACGGTCAGGCGCCGCGGGTTGCCGTGTGCCTGATCGACCAGCGCCTGAATCTCGACCAATAGCGGCCGCGTCCCTTCCTGAGTGACCAGGACGCACGAACCGGGGACATCGTAGCCGTGCTGCGAGAGGAAAATCGCCGACGGGTTGCTAACGCCCCGCAAGCCGCGTTCCGTCATCGCGAACACCCCAATCTCATTGACCGCGCCATGGCGGTTCTTGACCGCGCGAATCAAACGGAAACTGGAATGCGTGTCGCCCTCGAAATAAAGCACGGTATCGACGATGTGCTCGAGCACACGCGGCCCGGCCAGGGCGCCTTCCTTGGTCACGTGTCCGACGAGGATGACGGTGATGCCGCTTTGCTTGGCCAGTCGGGTGAGTTGCGCGGCGCACTCGCGCACCTGCGCCACCGAACCCGGCGCCGAGGAAAGTTGATCCGACCACAAGGTCTGGATTGAATCGATCACCGCCACTTGCGGCCGCGCCGACTGCAAGGTGGCGAGGATTTTTTCGAGATTGATCTCCGTCAGCAAACGTAACTCGCGTGTCCGCAGCGACAAGCGCCGGGCACGCATCGCCAGCTGCTGGGCGGACTCCTCGCCGCTGACGTAGAGCACTTCCCTCGCCGCCGACATCTCGGCCAGCGCCTGTAGCAACAGGGTACTTTTACCAATGCCGGGGTCGCCGCCGATCAGCACCACGCCGCCGCCGACCAGACCACCGCCAAGCGCCCGATCGAACTCGTCGATGCCGGTGGGTAGGCGGTCTTCCTCGCGGGCCTCGATCGCGGACAGCGTTTGCAGCGCCGCGGTACCACCCAGCGCGGCGAACCGTCCTTGCGACCGGTTGGCTGGCGCTTCCGCCACGGTCTCGACCATGGTGTTCCAGACCCCGCAGCCGGGACATTGCCCTTGCCACTTGGCGGCGCTGGCACCGCATTCGCCACACGTGTAAATGGTTTTCGGCACGCTGGCGTTACGGGCCATGTTCAGACTTCCCGCACCGGCACGCGGCGCGCCAAGGCGCAGAACAACTCATAACTGATCGTTCCCGCCGCGGTGGCCACGTCGTCGGCCGGCAATCCCTCGCCCCAGAGCAGCACCGGGCTGTCGACGCCGGTCATCGGCAAATCGCTGAGGTCAGCGGCCAACATGTCCATTGACACCCGTCCCAGCGTTCGCGTGCGTTGCCCGGCGACGACGATGGGCGTGCCGCCAGGCGCGTGCCGCGGATAGCCGTCGGCGTAACCGCAGGCGACCACACCGACACGCGTCGGCCGGCGCGCGACGAAAGCGCCACCGTAGCCGACACGCTCGCCGACTCCGATCTCCTGCACCGACAGAACGCGGCTATGCAAACTCATCACCGGTCTGAGTCCAAGACTGGCGGCATCCTGATCGGCGAAGGGGCTGCCACCGTAGAGCATGATGCCGGGCCGGACCCAGGCGTGCGCGACCTGTGGGAAGCGCAGCACGGCCGCCGAGTTGGCCAGTGAAACCGGCCAGTTCGCCGCCTCCGGCCAGTCGGCGATCGATTGTCGGAAACGTTCGATTTGCCACGCGACGCACGCCGGGTCACCTCCCACGGCGTCGGCCTCGGCAAAGTGAGTCATCAACGTTACCGGGCCGAGCCTGCCGGCGGCGGCCAGCGCCGCCAGTTCCCGCCGGACCGCCGGCAATTGGGCCGGCGTCAGACCAAGGCGGTTCATACCGCTGTTGAATTTCAGGTAGAGCGGCCAGCGTGCCGGCAGCGCCACCTGCCGCAACATCTGCAACTGTTCCGGCCGATGGATGGCCAGCGTCAGCGCATGCGTTGCGCAAATCGCCAAATCCGCCATCTCAAAGAAACCCTCAAGAAGCAGAATCGGCTGCTTGATACCGGCTTCTCGCAAGATCACTGCTTCGTTCAGGTCGAGCAAGGCAAAGCCGTCGGCAAAATCCCGTAGCGCCCGGGCCGCGCGCAGCAACCCGTGCCCGTAAGCATTGGCCTTGACCACCGCCCAAGCTTTCGCCTCGGGGAATTTTTCCGTGGCGCGCCGTTGGGCCAGCCGATAGTTGTGACGTAGCGCCGCCAGGTCGATGCAGGCGTGAATCGGGCGCGGCATCAGGCGGACAAGTCGCGCAGCTTGCCGCGTGAAAACTCGACGAAGCTCTGAACGACTTTGGAACAAAAGCGCTCTTTTGGATAAACCAGCGCCAGCATGCGTGTCAGCCGCGGCCGTAGCGGCACAGCCACCAGTGAGCCGAGTTGCAACTCCTTCTCGACGCTGGTGCGCGAAACGATCGAGAAGCCAAGACCGGTGGCGACCACGCCCTTCAAGGCTTCCGGGCTGCTGAGTTCCATCAGCAGCTTGAGCTGATCGGGCTCGACGCCACAAGCGCGCAAATAGTCGTCGGTGACCTCGCGGGTACCCGTTCCCAATTCGCGAGCGATAAACGCATGCCCGAGCAGGCCGCGCGCCTCGACTTCGCCGCGTAGCGCCAAGGGATGCGCCGGCGTGCAGATCACCTGCAATTCATCGTTGCCGCAGACTTCGCATTGCAGGCTCGGTTGATTGACTTGCGATTCGACCAGCCCGATATCCAAGGTATGCGCCGCCACCGCATTGCAGATCGCATCGGAATTGGCCACCGTCAGGCGGGCACGCACCTGCGGGAAACGGGTGTTGAATTCGCCGAGTATCGGCGGCAGGATGAATTCGGCAATGGTGGTGCTCGCGCCGACCAGCAGGGTGCCGCTCATTTGCCCCGTCATCTCGGCGACGCGGATCTCGAGTTCCGCCGACAGGCCGAGAATCCGTTCGGCGTATTCCAGCGCCAACTCGCCTGCCTGGGTCAACGAGATGCGTCCGCCACCGCGATCGAACAACCGGGTGTTGAAACGCTCCTCAAGCTGCTTGATTTGAAAGGTTACCGCCGGTTGGGTCATGTGCAGCGCTTCGCCCGCCTTGGTGAAGGAGAGATGCCTGGCGACTGCGTGAAAGACCTGCAAACGACGATCCGCCATAAGTTACCCCCTTGTTTCTACTTATTCCCGTATTCAATCACAAAACGCTGTTGCCGGACAGGCCGGGTATTGTCAGGATACTCTCCAGCGAAACGTCGGCATTGCGTTATCGCAAAAGACATTTGTTTCGCCAGGGCGTCGGCGACACCCGAAACCGAGGGGACCATCTCGGTAAGCTTCCACCCTGCCCGTCGTCGACAATGCCGTACCAAATCACTGGATTAATTAAGATTGGCCGTCATCGGGCCAAAAGCGGCAAGGAGTCGGCCGATGATCGGCACGTCCCGACAATGGCCCATAAGCACAGCTTTTTCCTTTTCATGGTATAAGAACGGGATTCCAAGAGCAGCCGCATAAAAAAACACCTCATGCCATTTGGTTTCTACGTCATCATGGCAGCGCAATTTTTCTCCGCGCTGGCCGACAATGCCCTGCTGATCGTCGCTATTTCACTGTTGCGCGAAATTCAGGCGCCGCGTGAATACGAGCCGTTGCTGAAGACGTTCTTCACCGTCTCTTATGTTGTCCTTGCTGCTTTCGTGGGCGCTTTCGCCGATTCGATGCCCAAGTGGCGGGTCATGTTCATCAGCAACGGGATCAAGATCATCGGGTGCGCGATGATGTATTGGTGCGTTCACCCCCTCCTGGCTTACGCCGTGGTCGGTCTGGGGGCAGCTGCCTACTCGCCGGCCAAATACGGCATCCTCACCGAATATCTGCCGCATCGGCTGCTGGTGATCGCCAATGGCTGGATCGAAGGCTTGACCGTCAGCGCCATCATCATCGGTGTCGTCATCGGCGGCACGCTGATACAGCCCGATATCGCCAATACGCTGCTGGCTTTCGATTTCCCGATCATCGATACCGGCGTCGACACCGTCGGTGAAATGTCGCTCTGTTTCGTTGCCGGCGTTTACTTGCTGGCCGCTGTGTTCAATCTTTACATCCCGGACACCGGAGTCGATCATCGCGTGCTCCATAAAAACCCCTGGTACCTGCTCCGCGAATTCAACCATTGTCTGGTGCTGCTCTGGCGTGATCGCTTGGGTCAGATCTCGTTGGCGGTAACCACCTTGTTCTGGGGGGCGGGCTCGACGCTCCAGTTCATCGTGATCAAATGGGCGGAGACGGCGTTGCAACTCAACCTGTCGAAATCGAGCATGTTACAGGGCGTGGTCGCCGTCGGCGTCGCGCTGGGCGCGGCCGGTGCGGCCCGAATGATCACGCTGCGTAAGTCGGTGCGTGTGATCCCCTTGGGCATCGCCATGGGCGTCATCGTTCTGGTGATGAATTTCGTGCAGCACTTGTGGATCGCCGTGCCACTGTTGATTCTGATCGGAGCGCTCTCGGGCTTTTTCGTGGTGCCAATGAACGCTCTGTTGCAACATCGTGGCCATATCCTGATGGGCGCCGGCCATTCCATCGCCGTGCAGAATTTCAACGAGAACCTGTCGATTCTGGCAATGACCGGAATGTATTTCCTGATGATGCGCTACGAAATGTCGATCTACGCGGTGATCACCCTGTTCGGCCTGTTTGTCAGCGGTACGATGCTTCTTCTAAAGCGTCGCCATGAGGCCAACCAAAGGTTGCACGACGACGTCATCCACCTCGACGACCACGCCGCGCATTGACGGTGGCGGATTGTTGCTTTGGCATCGACCTGATTCGTTTCACCATTCCTTATACGCCGACAGGAGCCGGCGCGATCCGCCTCGGCTGAATCCGCGATCCTGCCGATCCGGAAAAAGCGACGCCAAGCCAGGCCGGTAAAACCAAAAATACGTGCCGCCGCAAGGGCGCAGCGCGGGCGATAACGGTTCGGCGCGCATCGAACACCTATGCGCCAAACGAAAGCGCCTCGTTGATCACCGGATCGACAACCATGGAAATGTGTTTATCTTGCGCATGTAAACGACTACAATACGCACATTTCGTGCACAAATGGCAAAAAAAATGTCAAAAATAACCATCGACCGCTACGACCTCACATTACTCGACGCGTTGCAGCGCAAAGGAAATGCCACCAACGCCACTCTCGGCGAGCAAATCCGTCTTTCCGCCTCCCAGATCAGCCGCCGTATTCAACGCCTCGAAGAAGACGGCATCATCGCCGGATATGTCGCCCTATTGGCCCCCTCGGCACTGGGCCTCGGTGTCACCGCTTTTGCCCAGGTGATCCTCGAACGGCGCGGCGACACCGCCAGCGAATCGTTCGAAGCAGCGGTTTCCGCCATGCCGGAGGTCGTCGAGTGTTATTCGGTCAGTGGCGACGCCGATTACATGTTGCGAATCGTGGTGCCGGATCTGGCGGCATTTTCCGAACTGATGATGAAGCGTTTGTTGAGTCTGCCCCGCGTCGCCCGCATCAAGACCAGCATTGCGCTACAAAATATCAAGCAGACGCACATCCTGCCACTCGACCACCTGACGCAACCGAGCAAGCCTCGACAGCGGGTACGTTATGCGGAAAGCTAATAAAGCAGCGGCGTGTCCGGCAACTCGTTGGTCTTTTCGCCAACGACCGGGAAATGGTGCCGTAAGGTTTCGGTGATCGTATTCAACGCGAAAAGCGTCCCACCTTCAAAATCCTCGGCCTTGAACGCCTCCTCCAGCCGTTGGCGGACCGCGTCCCAGAACTCCTGACCGACCTTGGCGTCGATTCCCCGGTCGGCAACGATTTCAACGCGCCGGTCGATCAACTGCAGATAAACCAGAACGCCGCTGTTTTCGGCGGTATCCCATACGCGCAACTGCGAAAAAAGTTCGATCGCCCGCGCCCTCGTCGGCTGATTGTGCAGCAGGCGCGGTAGCGGCAGGTTGGCTTCCAGGACCAGACGCAATTCACCGCGATGCGTCGACTCGGAGGCGGCAACCGCCAGCTCGACTCGCCGCAACAGTTCCGCCGAAAACGGTCGCCGCACCCACCAGTGCGGCAGTACCAGATGGCGCAGCACTCTGAGAAAATTCATCACCAGTCTCCCGACGCGCCGCCGCCGCCAAACCCGCCGCCGCCGCCGGAAAATCCCCCGCCACCGCCGCCGGAACCCCACGAACTGACGCCAGAGGACCAGCCGGCGCTGCTGAGTGTGCCAAACAACAGCGAGACAAAAAAGGCAACAACGCCGGCAATGACCGCCAGCAACAAGGAGGACAACAACATCGCCGCGATCACGCCGGCTCCCAGGCCAACAACGGCCGCGGCGAGAAAACGCCCCAGCACCGCCCGCAACACCCGTCCGAAAACGAAAACCAGCATGAAACCGACCGCCATCAGCAACGCCATGTTGTCATCGGCAGATGTGCCGCCACTAGACGCCGCCGGCGCCGGCAACGCCTCGCCGCCGATGACTTTGATCATGGCGTCTAGACCGGCATCGATGCCGGCGAAAAATTCGCCTCTGACGAACCGCGGCCCGATCGTCTCGCTGATGATCCGCTTGGCGATCGCGTCGTTAAGCGCGCCTTCGAGTCCGTAACCGACTTCGATCCGCAGCTTCCGATCCTGTTTGGCCACCAGCAACAGCGCCCCGTCATCGACACCGCGACGACCGAGCTTCCACGCCTCGACCACGCGCATGGCGTATTGCTCGATGCTTTCCGGCGCCACCGTGGAAACGATCAATACCGCAATCTGCGCGCCTTTTTGCCGCTCGAAACCGGCCAACTTGGCTTCCAGCACGTCTTTCTGGTCGGCGGTGAGCGTCCCTGTCAGATCGCTGACGCGCGCACCAAGTTTCGGCACCGCCTGCTCCGCGCCGACGGACCAAACCGTTCCAATCAGCAGCAGCAGACCGAAAAGCCAGGCCACCAGTCGCGCGCCCAGAGACCACATCGCTTATTTGCCCTCGGAGGTGGTCGTGGCGGGCTTCGAAAAATCGACCCTTGGCGCCGTCGAAATGGCTTTTTCGTTTTCGACGCTGAAATTCGGCTTGACCGAATAGCCGAAAACCATCGCCGTCAGATTGTTCGGGAAGGTGCGTACCGCTACGTTATAGGCCTCGACGGACTTGATGTAGCGGTTGCGGGCGACGGTGACACGGTTTTCGGTGCCTTCGAGTTGCGCCTGTAAGTCGCGGAAGGCGGCATCGGCTTTCAGTTGCGGATAATTCTCGGCGACCACCAGCAGACGCGACAGGGCGCTCGACAGGCCAGCCTGCGCTTGCTGAAACTTGGCGAAAGCCTCGGGATTGTTGATCAGTTCCGGCGTCGCCTGGATCGAGCCGACCTGCGCGCGCGCCTGCGTGACTTGCGTCAGCACCTCTTTCTCGTGGCTGGCATAGCCCTGAACGGTACTCACCAGATTGGGAATCAGATCGGCACGCCGCTGGTACTGGTTGAGCACCTCCGACCAGGCGGATTTGATGGCTTCGTCACCGGTCTGGAAACTGTTGTAACCGCAACCCGAGAGCAGGCTGACCAGCAGGGCAAATAGGGCAAAAATTCGCGTGGGCATGACTCTTTCCTTCAGGTTATGAACAAGACAACGGACAAATGGCGACTGTTCTTCACTTCACAAGGCCGCGCAAGCGACACTGGCGCCGCCGGTGGTTCACACCGATGGCCTGGCATTGCTTTTGGCCTGACGCATCAGCGCGCGCGCGCGGCACAGATCTTCCCAGGCTTTGGCCTTGTCCGGCAGCGTTCGCAGTAAATAGGCGGGATGGTAAGTCACCAGCATCGGGATGCCACCGGATTCGCCTGCCGGCTCCGGGTAACTGAAGGTCTGACCACGCAGACTGGCCAGCGATCCTTGGTTGCCAAGCAAGGCGTGTGCCGCCGCGCGCCCCAGCAGAACGATCAACCGTGGTTGCAGCAGCGCGATCTGGCGTTTCAGATACGGCGCGCAAGCCACCATTTCGGCGCTCTCCGGGGTGCGATTGCCAGGTGGCCGGCATTTGACGGCGTTGGCGATATAGACATCGTCGCCACGGCGCAGATCGATTGCCGCCAGCATCGCGTCGAGTAGTTTGCCGGCGGGACCGACGAACGGTTCGCCGCGCGCATCCTCCTCGGCGCCCGGACCCTCGCCGATGAACAACCAGTCGGCGCCGGTATCGCCGACACCGAGGACGGCTTGCCGGCGCTGCTGGCACAAACCGCAAGCGCGGCAGGCGGCGACATCTCGCTGCAACGCCGCCCAATCCATTCGCGCAATCGCCTGCTCTCGAACGGTACCCGTCGCTAGCGATGGCGCCTCCGCCACCATGGGAACGGGAGTCGTGGCGACGCGTGGCGGCTCGGTGTCGCCCGCGCCCCGATCCGGCAACCGGGCCATGGACGTTCGCTCGCGCAGTTGCCACTGCGGCGATAACCCCATTTCGCGCAACCTTTCAGCACGTGCCAGGCGCTTGTCGACCGTGCTCAACTGAATGCCCCACCGGTCCACGCACAACGCATCACCAGCGCATCTTCACGGCCTTCGTCGGATGGGTAGTAGCCGCGACGCAAACCGATCTGTCGAAATCCGAAGTGCCGATAGAGAGCGAGCGCCCTGGCGTTCGATGGACGTACCTCCAGCAGCATGCTGTTGGCGCCTGCTTCCTTCGCCACCCGCATCGCCTGACGCAGCAAGCCAGTGCCGAAACCCATGCCTTGCCGTTTTTCGGCAACGCCGATATTAAGCAGTTGCGCTTCATCAACCACCATCATCAGGACAAAATAACCCACCAGTTCGCCAATGAAGCGACAACCCCAGAAGCTGTAGCCGGACGCAAACGAATCGACGAAATTGGCGTGCGTCCATGGGAAAGGATAGATCGCATTTTCAATCGGCAGGATTTCATCGAGGTCGCTGCCCTGTAGCGGCCTGAACTCGACCGTCGCCGCCAGATCCGCGCTCACGCCTTTCCCCCGCTAGCCAGTCGCTCGACCACCGTTTGCGCAACCTTGTTGCGAACATACAGTGGCGCCACCCCCGCGGCGTCCACACCCTCCCCTCTCGCCAGCCGCGTGGCAGCCAGACACGCCACCGCGCCGGCATCCGGCATCAGGTTGGGTCGCCATTCGCGCACCCATGGCGCCAAACGCTCCCGCAGCAGCGGATACGCCAGCAAGCCGTTGCCACACGCCAGCCAGCCAGCCGATTCCGGCAACGGCACCTCGGATGGCGACGCGACGGCGACGCTCTCCAGCGCCTGACCGTCGACGAAACAGGCGTGATAGACCTCCGCCATGCGTGCGTCGAGGGTCACGATCACCTTGTCGCCGCCGCTGGCCAATGCCAGTGCGTCAAGCGTGCCGACCGGCACCACCGGCAAGGCATGGGCAACGGCCAGACCCTGGGCGACACCGCAAGCCACCCGCAAACCGGTGAAAGCGCCTGGACCAGCGCCAAAAGCCAGTCCATCGAGATCCGCGAAACGCATGCCGCCTTCGCACAAGATCTCCCGGATCAGCGGCAAGAGTGTTTCCGAATGCGGAACGCCGACCGGACACGAAAGCCGCAGCAACTGGCCGTTCCGCCAGAGTGCGACGCTGCCCGATTCGGTGGAGGTTTCGATGGCAAGCAGATTCATGCCGCCTATTTTACCCGCCCGCCACGCCTCCTGCCTGAAAGCGTCGCCCCAAGCCCATGGGAGTGGTGTGACCGCGCGACTGGAAATGCCCGTCGAAGGGTCGGGAAACACGGTTGTCATGGGCCGGAAGACTGAAAACCCTCTCTTTCATCATGCCATGTTGGTCGGTCCTCGCCTTTCCCGATACAATACAGGAGCCTTCAATCGACGCGGTGACACCGCGTTTCTCCACATAACCAATGCATAGAAAGCACCTCGATGAAAGCCCTCCTCTTCACCCGGGAATACCCGCCCTACGTCTATGGCGGCGCCGGTGTTCACGTCGAATATCTGGCTGGCGAACTTGCCAAACTGATGCACGTCGAAGTCCGCTGCTTTGGCGACCAGGACACTGTCAATGACGGCGTGCGGGTCAAGGGTTATCCATTCGGCAAGAGTAGTTTCGCGCACGTCGATAGAAAACTCAGCGGCGCGCTGGATACTTTCGAAACCAATCTGGAAACCTTGAGCGATCAAGTCGATGCCGATCTGGTACACGTCCATACATGGTATGCGCACCTGAGCGGCATCCTGGCCAAGACGCTCTACGGCATCCCGCTGGTACATACCGTGCACTCCCTGGAACCCCTGCGGCCCTGGAAACGCGAACAACTCGGTTGTGGCTACGACATGTCGTCATGGATCGAAAAAACGTCGCTGAACATGTCCGACGCGGTCATTGCCGTCTCGCAGGGCACCAAGACCGATATTCTCGAACACTTCGACATCGATCCCGACAAGATCAGCGTCATCTACAACGGCATCAATGTCGAGCAGTACCGCCCGACGATAGAAACCAAGGCACTCGAAAAATACGGCGTCGATCCGGCCAAGCCGATCGTCCTTTTCGTCGGCCGCATCACCCGCCAAAAAGGCATTGTCCATCTGGTGAACGCCATTCGCTACATCAACACGGACGCACAGGTTGTGCTCTGCGCTGGCGCCCCCGATACCAAGGAAGTGCTTGCCGAGATGGAGGACGCCATCACCGCCATTCGCCGCGCGGGATTCGGCAACGTGATCTGGATTCAGGAGATGGTGACCAAGAAAGAAGCCATCCAGCTTTACTCGCACGCCACGGTCTTCTGCTGCCCATCGATCTACGAGCCCTTTGGAATCATCAACCTGGAAGCGATGGCCTGTCGCACCGCCGTCGTCGCCAGCGCGGTCGGCGGCATCAAGGAAGTCGTCGTCGATGGCGTTACCGGTTATCTGGTGCCGCTGGAGCAATATCACGTCGCCCCCTTCGAACCGGTCAATCCGGACAGTTTTTCACGCGACCTGGCCAGTGCGATCAACAAAATCCTTGACGATCCCAAGCTGGCGGAGTCGATGGCCGCGGCCGGCCAGCAGCGCGCGCGCGATATTTTCAGTTGGTCGAGCATCGCCGAACAAACCCGGCAGCTTTATTACTCGCTACGCAAGTGATGCAAATGACGGCGTTTCGGTCGATCGGCCGGAAAGCCGCCGACGGCTGATCGGCCGGTGAAACGACGTCGGTCATCGCGTCAACAACGTTTTTCGCCATTTCCCAACACTCCTTCCTCCGCTTGCCCGATCCCGGCTCGCGGAGGTTCGTGGGTCGCCATGGCGACTTTCACGGCAATCGGGCTTTGATTGTTATTTTCCGGCCTCGCCGGTTCAACACTCAGGAGCAATGCAATGGTTCCCCAAGACTACCCCCGCGTGATCATCGAAGCGGTCCAGCCTCAAATCGACGGCGGTCGCTATCCCATCAAGCGCGTCATCGGCGAAAAAGTCGCCGTCGGCGCCGACATTTACAAGGAAGGCCACGACAAGCTCGCCGCCGTGCTCAAGGTTCGCAAGCTCGGTGACAAGGACTGGCGCGAAAGCCTGCTGACCCAGGGCGATAACGATCGGTGGCACGGTGAATTCACCGTCACGACCATCGGGCGCTGGGAATACACCATCGAAGCCTACGCCGAACACTATCTGTCGTGGGTCGACGAGATCGCCAAGAAAAACCTCCCCGGCGCCAACATCGAGAGCGAGTTGCTGGAGGGTTTGGCGATCCTTAAAAAAGGTGCCGCGAAGGCACAAAAAACGGATCGCAACCGCATCGAAAGTGTCATCGCGGCCATGGAAAGCGCGTTGGCCGCTGGCGAGCAAGCCGGCGCCGTCGAACTGGGAACCGGCAACGTCATGCGTGAGATGATGGCCAAATACCCTGATCGGAGCGAGGGCCACGAAATGGCGCCGGCGCTACAGGTGATGGTCACGCGAACGATCACCCGTTGCGCCGCATGGTACGAATTCTTCCCGCGCTCGCAGGGCAACGTCCCTTACCGCCACGGCACGCTGCAAGACAGCATCCAGCGCCTGCCGGAAATCAAGGCCATGGGTTTCGATGTCGTTTACCTGCCGCCGATTCACCCGATCGGCCATGCTTTCCGCAAAGGCAAGAACAACAGTCTGACGGCGGTTCCCGGAGATGTCGGCAGCCCCTGGGCCATCGGCAACGAGCACGGCGGCCACATGAGCCTGGAACCGAAGCTGGGCACTTGGGACGACTGGGATCGGTTCGTCGCCACCTGCCGCGAGCTGGACATTGAAATCGCGCTCGATTATGTAATGAATTGCTCGCCAGACCATCCCTACGTGAGCGAACATCCCGACTGGTTCTTTCACCGACCGGACGGTTCGATCAAATATGCCGAAAATCCGCCGAAGAAGTATCAGGACGTCTACCCGCTCAACTTCGGCACCAGCGACCGCGCCGGACTATGGCAGGAAATGCTGACCATTTTCCTGTTCTGGATCGACAAGGGCGTGACCACCTTCCGCGTCGACAACCCGCACACCAAGCCGGTGCCGTTCTGGGAATGGGTGATCGGCGAGGTCCATCGCCGCCACCCGCACGTCATTTTCCTGGCCGAGGCATTCACCAAGCCGAAAATGATGCGCCTGCTGGCAAAAGCCGGCTTCGCGCAGTCCTACACGTATTTCACTTGGCGCAACAACAAACAGGAACTGACCGAATACGTCGGCGAACTGACCTGGAGCGAAATGCGGGAGTATTTCACCGGCAACTTCTTTGCCAACACCCCCGACATCCTGCCACCGATCCTGCAAGTCGGTGGCCGACCGGCGTTCATCATGCGCGCCGTGCTGGCGGCGACGCTATCGAGCGTTTACGGCATCTACAGCGGTTACGAACTTTGTGAAAACGCCGCGATTCCCGGCAAGGAAGAGTATCTCGATTCGGAAAAATACGAAATCAAGGTTCGCGACTGGCAGGCGCCGGGAAATATCGTCGACATCATCACCCGGATCAACCACATCCGCCGTCAATCGCCAGCCCTGCGAACCTACAATTTCGTGCATTTCCTGAGCACCGACAATCCGCAGATCATCGCTTACGCCAAGGTGAACGACGACCGTTCCGACATCGTCGTCTGCGTGGTCAATCTCGATCCCTTCCACAAACAATCGGCCACGCTGCAAGTACCCTTGGACGTTTTCGGCATCGCCGCCAACGAACAGTACCAGGCGCACGACCTGCTCTCCGACGAGCGCTATCGCTGGCAAGGTCCGACGTCTTATGTCGAACTCAGCCCGAGCGGCAAGATGGCGCACATCATCAAGATTCGCCGCTGGTAATCGACGGTCGGCTGAAGTGCCTGCCAAGCGGGCTGGAGCGCAGGCTCCAGTCCGCTTTTTTACGTCAGTCGGCGCTGGATGCCGCGCGCTTGAATTCCAGATCCTCGCTGGACAGATCGCGCAGTTCGATGCGTACCGGCTGCACCTTCCAGATATCCTCGCAATACTCGCGAATCGCCCGGTCGGACGAGAAGAAGCCGGAGCGCGCGACGTTCAGGATCGACATTCGCGACCAGCGATCCTGATCGAGGTAGGTCGCGGAAACCCGCTCCTGACAGTCGATGTACGACTGGAAGTCGGCGAGCAGCATGTACTCGTCGTGGTTGAGCAGATTATCGACCAGCGGCCGGAAAATTTCCCGGTCGCCGCGCGTGAAGAAGCCCGAGGCGATCAAATCGATCACCTCGCGCAAATGGGCATTGTTTTCATAGAAATTGCGCGGCCGATAACCCCGGCTCTTGAGCTCCTTGACCTCCGGCGTGTTCATCCCGAACAGGAAGAAGTTCTCCTCGCCAACCTGTTCGCGAATCTCGACGTTGGCGCCATCGAGCGTGCCGATGGTCAACGCGCCATTCATCTGGAATTTCATGTTGCCGGTTCCCGACGCCTCCTTGCCAGCCAGGGAGATCTGTTCCGAAAGGTCGGCGGCGGGAAAGATCGCATGCCCGTTCTTGACGTTGTAGTTCGGGTAGAAAACCACTTGCAACTTGCCGCGCATCGCTGGATCGCGCCCGATCAGATCGCCAACGGCGTTGATCAGCCGGATCATCAGCTTGGCGAGCATGTAGCCCGGCGCCGCCTTGCCGCCGAAAATCACCGTCCGTGGCGCGATATCGAGGTTGGGATTGTCCTTCAGACGCTTGTACAGCGACACCACGTGCAGGAGATTGAGGTGCTGCCGCTTGTATTCATGGATGCGCTTGACCTGTACGTCGAACATCGACGCCGGATCGACGTCGATCCCGGCGTGGCGCTTGATCTCGCGCACCAAATGGTGCTTGTTGCCGCTTTTGATCTTGCGCCACACCTCGCGGAACGCCGGATCGTCGGCATGCGGTTCGAGTTCGCGCAAGCGCGTCATGTCGGTCACCCAGCCGCCGCCAATCGTATCGTCGATCAATTTCGACATCGCCGGGTTCGACAACAGCACAAATCGGCGCGGCGTCACGCCGTTGGTCTTGTTACTGAACTTCTCCGGCCACATCTCGTGGAAATCCTTCAATACATCGGATTTCAGCAGCTCGCTGTGCAGCTTGGCAACGCCATTGACCGCGAAGCTGCCGACCACCGCCACGTGCGCCATCCGCACGTAGCGCGCGCCGTCTTCATCGATCAAGGACATGCGCCGCAACCGCAGATCGTCGCCGGGGAAGCGAATGCGCACGTCGTCAAGGAAACGCTCGTTGATTTCGCAAATGATTTCGAAATGTCGCGGCAGAACCCGCTTGAACAAGTCAAGCCGCCATTTTTCCAGCGCCTCGGGCAACAGTGTGTGATTGGTATACGCGAAGGTCTTGCGGGTGATCGACCACGCCTTCTCCCAATTCATTCCATATTCGTCGACCAGCAGGCGCATCAGTTCGACCACGGCGATCGACGGATGCGTGTCGTTGAGCTGGACGACGAATTTTTCGTTGAAGCGGTCGAGATTGCTCTCGCGCTGTAGTTGCAGGCGGATCATGTCCTGCAACGAACAGGAAACGAAGAAATATTGCTGCTCCAGACGCAAGGTCTGCCCGGCTTCCATTTCATCGTTGGGGTACAGCACCTTGGTCAGCGTCTCGGACAGCACCTGCGCGTTGACCGCCTGCGAGTAATTGCCGGCGTTGAAGGCCGCGAAATCGAAGGACTCCGGTGCTTCGGCGCTCCACAGGCGCAAGCGGTTCGGCGTATTCACGCCATAACCGAGCACCGGCATGTCCCAGGCGGTGCCGCGGACGATTTTGCCCGGCACCCATTGCACTCGCAAACGACGGCTGCCGCTGGCTTCGTACTGATGTTCGGTGTGCCCGCCAAGCTTGACGTCGAAAGCAATGCTCGGCCGGTGAATCAACCACGGACTGCCGGCGCGCAGCCATTTGTCGGTCAATTCCACCTGCCGGCCGTCGCGAATCGCCTGCGTGAAGATGCCGAATTCGTAACGAATGCCGTAACCGATGGCGGGAATTTCGAGTGTCGCCAGCGAATCGAGGTAACACGCGGCTAGCCGGCCGAGACCGCCATTACCCAGACCCGGCTCTTCTTCCTGGTAGAGAAGGACATCGAGATCCAGACCGAGTTCGTCGATGGCCTGCCGGGCGTTATCGTAAATCCCCAAATTGATCAGATTGTTGGCGAGCTGCGGGCCGATCAGGAATTCGGCCGACATATAGCAGACGGTACGGCTTCCCTGATCGCGGTAGGTGCGCGCGGTTTGCACCCAGCGTTGCAACAAGCGGTCGCGGACGGCTTGTGCCAGCGCCAGAAAACAGTCGTGGCGCGTGGCCACTTCGGGAAAACGCGCTTGCACATAAACCAGTTTATCGAGCAAGGCGCGCTTTAGCGCATCAACGCCGAGTCCGGTCCGTCGGTCTTCCTGCCCCACCAGCATCGCCGCCGCCGCTGCGTCGGGGACGCTTTTTTCTATTGTTTTTTTATCGTTCATGTCACCACCTCTAAGTTTATTTATAGATATTCGCTTATTTTGAAGTGCGCGGACGCGAATCGGCGGCTTGTATTCTTGCCTTGTTTTCCTGCCTCGTTTCGCGTCGACGTCGAGTCTAATGGAATGCTCGCGCGTGCGCACACCGTCCATGCGTTGCCGCGTCGCTCATAGAAATCTTCTATCGGAAGGATAGGCGTTTTCGACCTTGTCGGTTGATCGTGCCGTTGGTTTACGATCACTCGTCGGAACGCCCCTGCTGGCGCTCGCTTACAAGCGCAGTTCGGCGATCAATGGGGCATGATCGGAACAGCGCGCCCATGCCAGACCGCGCGGTACGTGCATGTCGAGAATTTGTAGCCCCCGAACGTAGATGCGGTCGAGGGTCAGCCATGGCGCAAAGCTCGGAAAGGTACTCGTCACGTTTGCTGCCGCATTGCCTCCCGGACGCCACGCCAGCAAACGATCCAGCATATTCCCGTCGCCAGGGGCTTTCCGCGCCGCCACCGTGACTTCTTCGACCGCTAGTCGGCCACGCAACAGTTCGTCCACCCGTTTTTGCCAATCGTTGAAATCGCCAGCGATGATTAGCGGCGCCGCCACCGGCACCTCCCGCTGCACAAAGTCCGCCAGATACATCGCCTGGCGAAGGCGACTGCGTTTGATCAAGCCAAAATGGACACAGATCAGGTGTAGCTCTCCCCATCGTTCCATGGCAATTCGCGCGTGCAGCAGACCGCGCTTCTCCAGCGCGTGATCCGAGATGTCGTGGTTGGCCGACGCGACGATCGGATGGCGGGAAAGGATGGCATTCCCATGATGCCCATGTGGATAAACAGCGTTCATCCCGTAGGCGTGATGGGCATAAGCGCCGCTGGCCAGAAAATTCAGTTGCGTTCCGAGAGGGTAGTCCGGATGGCTCGCCAGGCGCTCGTTACGATCCTGTACTTCCTGAAGAAACACGATATCGGCGTCAATCGCCTGCAAGGCCAGACGAACGTCGTGAATTCGCGGCCGGCCGCGAATGCCGGTGACCCCCTTATGGATGTTGTAAGTGGCGACCTTGATTTTCATCAGCCGATCCGGACCGCGCCAAGCGCTTTGTCGACCGCGGTGGCCTGGTCAAAAAACCGTCGTTTGGCCGGGTTACATCGCTTCAAATCGTCCACTCGTCCGAGGTAACGTCACGTTGATTGAGCCGGCGGTCGGCATGATGACGAAACGCCTCGCGCACCGCCTCGACGAGATCGACATCCTCCCACGGCTTGGTGATGAAGCGATACAGCTCACCGCTATTGACGGCACGGGTGACGGCACGCATGTCGGTATAACCGGAAAGCATCATCCGGACCGTATCCGGATAAAGCTTGCGCACCTTGGCCAGCAATTCGCTACCGTCCATTTCCGGCATCCGGGCGTCGGAAACGATCACCTGCACGGGCTGCGTGGCCAGAATGTCGAGCGCCTCGTAGCCGCTACGCGCGACAAGCACGGTGTAACCCTCGCGCCGAAACAAGCGCTTGAGCGACGACAGAATATGGACTTCGTCGTCGACCAGCAACAGGGTGCGGACCGGTGCCGAACTACCTGGAAACTCCGCCGTGCGACCGCTGCCGAGCAACTGCGCGAACTGCTCCGGCAACAGTGGCCGGCTGAACAGATATCCTTGCATGTCGTCGCAATCGCGGCTGCGCAAGAATCCGAACTGGGCCGGTGTTTCCACCCCTTCTGCGATCACCGACATGTGCAGGTTGTGGGCCAGCGCGATCACCCCCTGGACAATCGCCGCGCCATCGGGATCGCGGTTGATGTTGCAGACAAAGGACTGGTCGATCTTCAATCGTTCAATCGAAAAACGGCGCAGATAACTGAGCGATGAAAATCCGGTGCCGAAATCGTCGATTGCCAGCGATACCGCCCGACCACTGAGTTGCTGCGAGGTGCGGACGAACGCTTCAGGATCGGCCATCACCGCGCGCTCGGTCAGTTCGATTTCCAGCGAACGCGGATCGAGGCCGGTTTCACGCAGCACCGTATCGACAAAAGTGACCAGATCCGGGCCAACGAATTGCCGGGCGGAAAAATTGACCGACACCCGGATGGGCCGCAGACCGGCATTCTGCCACGCCTTGTTGTGCAAGCAGGCTTGCCGCAGAACCCATTCCGAAAGCGGAAAGATCAAGCCGCTTTCCTCAGCCAGCGTGATGAAGGTGCCGGGCAGCAAGAGTCCGCGCGTCGGGTGCTGCCAACGGACCAAAGCTTCGACGCCGACGATCCGGCCGCTGCGCAGACTGACCTGCGGCTGGTAATACAGCCGTAGCTCGCCGTTGGCGATGGCGCGGCGCAACTCGCCTTCCAACTCCAGGCGCTCAAGCGCCTGGGCGTCGATTTCCGAAGCGTAATAGCGACTACGGCCGCCGCCCTCGGCTCGCGCCTTGTGCAAGGCCGAAAAGGCATGGCGGATCAATTCCTCGCCGGTTTCGCCGTCCTTGGGGAAAAGTGCGATGCCGACACTGGCGCCGAGCGTCAAATCGTGCTCGCCGACCAGCACCGGCTGCGCCATCGCGGCGAGAATCGCCTGTGCTTGCGCCCGGGCCAGACCGGCGCGCGTCAGATCGGTCACCAACACAAACTCATCGGCTTCGAGCCGGGCCAGCGTGTCGGCCGGCTGCGCCAGTGCCGTCAGGCGATTTGCCAGTTCAACGATCACTTGATCGCTGGATGCGCGCCCGAGAGTGTCGCGCACGCCTTCCAGACGGTCGGTCTTGATCGCCAGAACCGCTGGAAACGCGTGCCTATCCGCTCGTGGCTGGCTGATGGCGTGCGTCAGGCGGTCCGCCAGCAGGTTGCGGTTGGGCAAGCCCGTGAGATCGTCGTAGTTGGATTTGCGTTCCAGTTGCGCGAGATAACGTTTGCGTTCGCTGATGTCGCGCAGACTGATCACCGCGCCGACGATCCGATCGGCCTCGACGATCGGCACGCTGGAATACTCGATCGACAACGGCGTGCCGTCCTTGCGCCAATAAACGTCCTGCTGATCGCGTAGCGACAGCCCCGCGGTCAGCGAATTGACCAGCGGACAATCCTCCAGTGGATAAGGAGTACCGTTGGGATTGGAATGGTGAAGAATCGCATGCGCCGACAAGCCGATCAGTTCGTCACGCGAATAGCCAAACATCTCGAGTACCGCCGGGTTGACGAAATTGATCAGACCGTTGGCATCGGTGCCGTAAATGCCCTCGCCCGCCGTGCCGAGAATCGTTTCCAGTTGATGATTGAGGCGCGCCTGCGCCTGCCGATTGGCGTCCTCGATCCGCCGATTCTCGTCGACCCGACGGGCGACTTCCGCTTCCAGCCAGGCATTGTGGTCGCGCAGAATATCGCGGGCATGTTTGAGTTCGAGCTGGTTGCGAATACGGGCCAGGACGACAACGGGTTGAATCGGCTTCAGAATGTAATCGACGGCGCCGAGCGAAAGGCCAAGCGACTGATCACCCGGATCGCTGAGCGCGGTCAGAAACAGGACCGGGATGGCCTTGGTCGCGGGCTGCGCCTGTAGCGCGGCCAAAACAGCGTAGCCGTCCATATCCGGCATCATGATGTCGAGCAGGATCAAGTCGGGCAACGGCTCGCGGGCGACGATCTCGAGCGCTTGACGTCCCGACGAGGCCGACAATACCCGATAGTCCGCCAGCAACAATTCCTCAAGCACCGCCAGATTCACCGCTTGATCGTCGACGATCAACAGGGTCGCGTCAAACGCCTCCGATTGCATGATTCGTCTCCAGTTATCGTCGATGCCCGGCGCGGAAACGCCGATCTCGTCCGCGAGCTACGCCTTGCCGAAACGTTCGTTCCAATAGCGAAAGGCGTTGCGTATCTCGCTTTTGAAATGCTCGTCGTCCCAAGGCTTGTTGAGATATTTGTAGATCGCGCCTTTATTGATGGCGTCGGTCAAGGTGGCGATTTCGGAATGACCGGAAAGCACCAGACGCACCGTTTCCGGGTACAGGCCGCGAATTCGCGAGAAGAACTCGGTGCCGGTCATCGACGGCATGCGCTGATCGGAAACGATCACCCGAACGGTTTCACGGGCCAGCAAGGCCAGCGCCTCTTCCCCACTCTCCGCGGCGAGCACCCGGTAGCCTTCGCGCCGCAACAGTCTCTTCAAGGCCGCCAGGATATTCGGCTCGTCGTCCACCAACAGCACCGTCGGCATCGTCTCGTCGCCGGTCGTCTTGAACTGCACCCGGCTATCGCGCCGACGCAAGGCCGCGATGCCGTCGGCGGACAACGGCCGTGAAAAGAAGTAACCCTGCATTTCGTCGCAATCGTGCCGACGCAGGTAATACATCTGTTCCTCGGTTTCGATGCCCTCCGCCAGGGCCACCTTACCGAGCTTGTGCGACATGGCGATGATCGCCTGTGCGATGGCGGCATTGGTCGGATTGCTGGTGATGTCGCGAACGAAAGACTGATCGATCTTGACCATATCGATCGGAAAGCGCGAAAGGTACGCCAGGGACGAGTAGCCGGTGCCGAAATCGTCGAGGGACAGGGTCACACCGATGGCCTTCAGGCGTTCGCTGGTGCGAATCGCCGAGGCCAGGTCGTGCATCATCGCCCCTTCGGTAATCTCCAGTTCCAGCATCGGCGGCTTGATCCGGTTGGCCGTCAGCGCCTCGGCCACCGACAGGCACAGGCTGGAAAAGCGGAACTGCCGCGCGGAAAGATTGACCGCCACCTTGATCGGCGGGAAACCGGCATCCAGCCAGCGACGCATCTGCCGGCAGGCCTCGGCGAGAACCCAATCGCCAATACCGATGATGTAGCCGGTCTCCTCGGCGGCCGGAATGCAATGCCCCGGCAGAATCATTCCGCGCACGGGGTGTTGCCAGCGAACCAGCGCCTCAAGGCCGACGATGGCGCCGGTCTGCAAACTGATCTGCGGCTGATAGAGCAGAAAAAGCTCATTGCGTTCGACCACATCGCGCAGATCGACCAACAGTTCCCGGGCACCGAAATCGGCGGTGGCCAGCGCCGAGTCGAAACGGGCGACGGCGTCGCCACCCGCCCGTTTGACTTTCTGCATGGCACTCGCGGCGCAGGCCAGCAACTCGCTGGCGTCGTGTCCGTCCGAGGGAAAACAGGCGATGCCGATCGAGGCGCAGACCTCGGTCGGACGGTCGTCGAGGGGAAACGGCTGGCGTATCGCTCCCAGCAATCGGCTGGCCACCTCGGCGCAATCGCTTTCCGACGGGGCATCCGAAAACGGCAGCAGCACGCCGAACTCGTCGCTTCCCAGACGCGCGACGACATCCACGTCGCGAACGACATCCTTGATCCGTCCCCCCAGGGCGACCAGTAGACGATCCGCTCTTTCGGACCCAAGAATCCGGTTGAGGGTGTCGAAACCGTCGATGTCGATGGCGACGACCATCAGCCCATGCTCCCCGCCCCCGGTGGTCGCATGGGTAATGGCGCGCAGAAAACCGGCGCGATTGAGCAATCCGGTCAGCAAATCGCTACTGCTCAACGCCTCGATCCGCCGCTCGAACTCGCTAAGTTTGAGCTGGTCCTCGCTGATCGAAAAATAGAAGCCGATCACGCCGTCGCGGTTACTCAACGGCGCGATGTGTTTTTTCTCGACGTAGATCGTGCCATCCTTGCGCCGATTGACGAATTCGCCGGTCCAGCTGCTGCCGGCGTTAAGCGTCGCCCACATCGAGCGATACGTTTCTTTCGGCGTTTTACCCGAACTGAACAGATGAGGCGTATTCCCGATCACCTCCTCCGCCGCGTAACCGCTTGCCGCCAAGGCCGCCGGATTGGCAAAACGGATCCGCTGGTCGGTATCGGTGATCAGGACGCCCAGCGGACTGCTTTCCGCGATGTCGCGGAAGAGCCACGAGGACTCGACGCACTCACGCAAATTGGTGATGTCGGCGCCGACCAGAAAAACCGGCGCCAGCAAGGCATCGCTATCGAGACGATGCTCGATGGTCCAGGAGACCCACAAACGACGCCCGTCTCCGGTGAGCAATGGCGATTCAAGTTGGCGAATGATGCGGTGCGCGCCGATGCCGTCGATCTGCGCCAGGAATTCGGCGGTGTGCGTTGAACCGGCTTCCAGCAAACTCGCCAATGGCCGCTTGAAGATCTGGCCCAGGCGACTGTAACCCAGCAGGCGCAAGCCAAAGGAATTGACATACCAGATGTTCATCTCGGTATCGAGACGAATCACGATGCAACCGGGCACATCGTAGATCGCCGCCTGTATCGTGTTGACCATGCCCGAGTTCACCGCGACGCGTCTTCGACGGGTTTATCGGGGCCGGCGATCGGCAAGCGAATGAGAAAGCGCGCACCGTTTCCCGGCGCGCTGTCGACACTGATCGTGCCGCCATGACGCTGCACGATATCGCGCGAAATCGACAGGCCGAGTCCCGTTCCCTTGCCCATCGGTTTGGTGGTGAAAAAAGGTTGAAAGAGTCGTTTCCGCACATCGAGCGACATTCCCTTCCCGGTGTCCTCGACTTCGACCCACACAAACGACGCCTCGTGGCCGCTGCGCAAGGTGATCGTGCCGGCTTCGTCGATGGCCTGGCCGGCATTGACCAGCAAATTCATGAAAACCTGGTTGATCTGCGTCGCACAACAGCGCACGGGCGGCAAATCGCCGAAGTCGCGAACGATGATTGCCTTGTATTTCAACTCATTGGCCACCACGTTCAACGTACTCTCCAGCAGTTGGTTAAGGTCGGCGTCCTGCATCTCGGCGTCGTCGGCACGCGAGAAGTCCTTGAGATCGGCAACGATTTTTCGCACGCGCCCCAGACCTTCCGCCGACTCGTCGAGCAGGTTGGGAATGTCCTCGCGCAAGTAGTCGAGTTCCGCCTGTTCACGCGCGCGTTCGGTCGCCAGGCGCGCCGGATGGTCCGACGCCAGCGCGGCGATGGCTTGCGTGTCGACATCCACCACCTTCAGCAGCGCGTCGACATACGCTTTCAGGGAACCCAGATTGGAACTGACAAAACCAATCGGGTTATTGATTTCATGTGCCACGCCGGCGGCGAGCTGACCAACCGCCGCCATTTTTTCCGATTGCAGCAACTGTCCGTGTGTCCGTTCGATGGTATCCATCGCCCGCTGCAGCAACGCCTGTTCGCGAAGCAACTCGGCGTTGGTTTGCCGTAACTCCAGCGTGCGCTCCTCGATCTGCTTCTCGAGATTGCCGTTGAGTTCGGCAAGGCACTCCTGTGCGCTCGTCAACTTGGCGTTGATCCGCACCAAAGTCCGGTTGCGCTCGGTAACCGTGTTGAACAATTCGGTCAAGGTTTCCACCAGCACCTTGTTGGCAAAACAATCGCGCCCTTGCTCGCCTCCCGCCGGCATATCCTCCGGTGCCCCGCCGGCCCGACGCAGTAGTTCGCGCGCCATTTCCCGATCCTGGACGAGGATATGAAATGTTAGCCAACTGGCGAAGAAACGCAGTGTCTGCTCGCCGTCCAGGGTGCCGTCGGCCGCGAACTGACGACGCATGCGCGCGACCTCTTCCACGAACCCGAGATGCTCACGCATGTGTTCGTCGATGTGCGGACTGTTATCGAGTCCGCCTTCAAGCATGTGGCGTTCCTCATCGTGGAAATGCGTCGTCACGGAGTTGGTCAGGCGATCGATCAGCAAGAGGCATTCGTCGATGGTGCTTTGATTGCTTGAAATCGTCGGAGAAACGGCATTGACCAGTTCGACCAGACTGCGATGCTGGCTATCGACCAACTCGATTCCGGTCAGGAAATGCTCGCTCCACTTCATCAAGGTCATGATTTTCCTCTGCTTGGCTTGGCGACACTCCGCGCCGCAATGCCAATGGCGACCGTCGAACGAGGGCACCGATTTATTACGACAGGTATTAAACAACAATGATACGCGCGAACGGGTCAAAGGTGGCACGGATGTTGCGTCGGATGTTGGTCAATCGGCGGCCTGTTCGCGTGGTCCGAATGCGCCCGGCGTAAGGTGTGTTTCCGCGCAACGACGCATTCAGAACCCGTTCACTCCTTCTGCTAAGCTTAAATCAGCCGTTGAGCAATCGCCGGAAAATGGGAGAGCGGTAGTGGGTAATCGAGGACGGGCAGGAAACGGAGCCGGAGGCGCCCCGTCGCAAAATCCGCGAGTGCCGCGGATGCGCCGAGCGGCGACCGAGCGCTTGGCGAAACCCGGAGCGGCGGCATGATCGATCCGGGAGTCATGGCCGCGGTTCTAGGCGTTTTTTTCGCCTTGCTGCTATCGCTGATTCGCTGGGGACAGCGGAATACCGGCCTGGAAACCGACGTGGCGACCTATGCGCGGCAACTGTCCACCGTCAAGGACGCCCTAGGATACAAGACCGAGGAACTGCGCATTGTGCTCAACAACATCAGCGATGGGGTATTGATCGCCGACATCGAGGGAAATATCCGCTCGGCCAACCCGGCCGCGCTCCGAATCTTCGGACATTCCGAAAATACGTTGCTGAACGGCAACCTGAATTCGCTGCTTCAACCCGATCCGCGGCATAACGATGGCAAGGAAGTGTCGTGGCGCGCGGTGACGGAAAACGACACGCCGGATGTGGACAAATTCATTGCATTCAATGGCGTGCGCCGAAATGGCAGCCTGGTGCCGCTCGATCTCGGCATCCAGAGCCACGGGATGCGCGGTGAACGCTTGCTGTCGGTCATCATCCGCGATCTCACGGAGCGCACGGACGCCGAACACGCGCTGCACGAACGGCAGGAACGCCTGCGAGAGGCCATGCGCCAGATCGAAGAAGTGCAAAACCACCTCCTGCAATCGGAAAAAATGGCTTCGGTTGGCCAATTGGCGGCGGGTGTGGCGCACGAAATCAACAATCCGATAGGCTTCGTCAATTCCAATCTGGGTAGTCTCAAGCGCGGGGTCGGCGACCTGCTGGAAGTCATCGGCGCCTACTCGGCGGCGGACGCCCTCCTCGCGGCGCATCCGACGATCATGGCCAGCATCGCCGAGGCAAAAAACGCCGCCGATTTCGATTATCTGCGGGAAGATCTGCCAACGCTGATCGACGAATCACTCGAAGGACTGCAACGCGTGAAAAAAATTGTCCAGGATCTCAAGGACTTCTCGCGCGTGGACGTCACCGACTGGGAATTCGTCAACATCGAGGACGGTCTGGAAAGCACGCTGAACATCGTCTGGAACGAACTGAAATACAAGGCGGCGCTCAACAAGGAATACGCGGAGTTGCCGCTCATCGAATGCATCCCCGCGCGCCTGAACCAAGTGTTCATGAACTTGCTGGTCAACGCCGCGCAAGCCATCCACGACCGCGGCACGATCACCGTGCGCACCGGCTGCAACGACAACGAAATCTGGGTGGAGGTGGAAGACAACGGGCGCGGCATCGCACCGGAAAATCTCGAGCGCATTTTCGAGCCGTTTTTCACCACCAAGCCCGTCGGCCAAGGGACCGGACTCGGCCTGTCGCTGGTACACAGCATTGTCACCAGCCACGGAGGGCACATCAGCGTGCGTAGCGAAATCGGCGTCGGCTCCTGTTTTCGGGTTTATTTGCCGATCTTGCGCGCCGAGCCGAGCGAATCGCCCCGACCATCGGCGTTGTTTACAACGAACGCGCCCGGAGATCCTTGACCCGCACCGCCTTCCCCTCGGCGCGGGGCAGCGACCCTGGCGCTCGCAGCCGGACAATCGGTGTCACCAGCACCTCGTCGCGAATCCGGCGGCCGATTGAGCGCGCCAAGGCGTTCAGGCGACTGTTGTCGTTGTCGCCTTCGCGGCCCGCTTCGACATCCCCTGCGACGCCCAAATCGCCGCTGGTTTCGACCTCTAACAACATTTCGTCCGCGCCGTCGATCGTGTCGAGGGTGATCAGATACTCGGCGCCGACCCCGGGGACTTTCATCAGCACCGACTCGATCTGCATCGGAAAAACGTTGCAGCCCTTGATAATGAACATGTCGTCGCTACGCCCGACGATGCGGTCCAGACGCACATGCGTGCGCCCGCACGGGCAGGGGCCGGGCAGGATACGGGTCAGATCGCGCGTGCGATAACGCACCAGTGGCATCGCCTCCCGATCCAGCGTGGTCATCACCAACTCACCGAATTCGCCGTCGGCCACCGGCTCCAGCGTCTCCGGGTCCAGGATTTCAACCAGAAAAGCATCTTCCCAGACATGCAGACCGTTCTGATGGCGGCATTCGAACGCCACTCCCGGACCATTCATCTCCGAAAGACCAAACGAGTTATAGGCCTTGACACCGAACATTTCCTCGATGCGCCGTCGCTGCTCCTCGCTATGCGGCTCGGCACCGATGACGAAAGCGCGCAGCTGCGTCGCCTCCCGCGGCTCCAGCCCTTCCTGCTGAAACACCTCATACAAGCGATTGAGATAACTCGGAATCGCATGCGCCACCGTCGTTCCGTAATCGCGCATCAGCTTGATCTGGCGCGGACTGTTGCCAGCGCCGGCCGGAATGCTCAAACATCCCAAGCGCTCGGCGCCATACTGAAAACCCAGGCCACCAGTAAACAACCCGTAACCGCAGATATTCTGGAAAACATCGCTGTCGCGAACCCCGGCGCAATACAAGGAACGCGCCATCAAATTGGCCCAGGAATCGATGTCGTGACGATTATGAAAAACCACCGTCGGGTTGCCGGTGGTGCCGCTCGAACTGTGTAGCCGGACCACCGACCGTTTCGACAAGGTCAAAAAACCATAGGGAAAGTTATCGCGCAGATCCTGCTTGCTGGTCAGCGGCAATTTGCGAACATCGTCCAGCGACTTGATCGACTCGGCCGACAAACCCAGCGCCCTGAAAAGCGAACCGTAATAAGACGCGTGACTCGCCTGATGAAGCGTTTTTCGCAAACGGGAAAGCTGCAGCTTTTCCAGCTCGGGCCGCGATAAAATCTCGAAATCTCTTTCCCAGAACATGGTCGCTCGTTTGTAATCAATCCCCGCCCCAACGGCCGGTAAGAACTATTTAACCAATAGAAGCCCGAACGGGCAATTGTCAGGCAAAATCCGCATCAGCTGCGGATACGGTCGGCGGGAAAAACGTTACCGCACAGCATCAAGAACCACGCCCACCTTCAAGCGACAGGCCAGCGACCCTTTGGGCAATCCAAGCACGGGCGCAGAATACGTTCGGCTGCAATATTGGTCAACAACAGTGCCGACGGCTGGTGACTGTAGGTTTTTTGCAAGCTTTCAAATTATTAACAACCAGCCAAAAACGACTGCTCAAAAAAACTGATATAACTTGCTGAGATTTTTCCAGACCAACGCCCCAATACCACCAATTCCATTACGTCGTAGCGCTTTGTAATCCTCCCGCGTTTTCAAAAAAATCTTGGGAAGGGAGCGATTGCTTTCACCACCAACGCGCATTTTGACCAGTACACGCGGTATATACACCGCTCGTGCCTGCCCCCGCCCAAAGTAACGCAAAATGGCATCATAGTCGGCAGCAATACGGAAACTAGTATCGAACCCCCCAAACCGCTCAATCACGCTACGGCGCAAGTAAAGGGTTGGATGTGGCGGCATCCAACCCCAGGCCAATTTGCTCCGATGGTATTCACCGGATTTCCAGCGCCGAATAGTGCGGCTGGTATCATCCTTGGCGACATAGTCGAGATCGCCATAAACCAAATCCACTTCCGGATCGGCAAAAGCACTGGCCACACTCTCGAGAACACGATCATCGGCAAAAAAATCGTCCGAATGCATCACGCCGACAATATCGCCGGTAGCACGAGCCAAGCCCTTGTTTAGCGCATCGTAAATACCCATGTCACGCTCGCTGACCAGGATCGCCTTATCACCTAGGCAAGACTGCAAGAACTGCAAGGTGCCATCGTTTGAGGCACCGTCAATAACCACGTGCTCAACATTAGCCCAAGTTTGAGCCTGAACACTCTTGACAGCCTGGCCGATAAAACCGACGCGATTGTACACCGCGGTAATCACAGAAATTTTCAATTCACTGCAGCTTTATTTTGAGCACTTTATCGACGGCTACGACCGCATCCACTTTATGTTCCCGCATATGACGCTTAACTTCCGCCAGTTTCGCATCTACAAGATAGCGATACCAAAAACCTTGGAGAAAATGAAAGACAGTCCCTGCTTGGCCGTCAAGAAAACCGAGGCGGATGACATAACGATAGATAAAATAGACAAATGCTCGAAAACCTCCGGGCAATTTAGCGTAGACGGCTTCCTTCAGCCAGCGCTTGACCCCGGCCTGTTTGCCACCACGCAAGCTAGCCACCGAATCATGCGGCATGAAGCCATATTCAAGATTCAGCATATCCACCACTTCACGGCTGGCATATTTATTATGTTTGTCAGTCCACCATGTAAGAGAGTTGAGATTGTCATCAATCAATTCGCTTTGAAAATCTACAGTCGGCCCAGCGACCTTGATATGCTCATCCATCCAGCGGTTTTCACACTTCCCACGACCATTGCGAAACACTCGCAACACTCGTACCGGAAACACCCCCCCATATCGAATCAGTGCTCCCTGAAAAGTCATACGGCGACTGCAATACACGCCATCCACCTCAGGACCAACCGACGGCAATTTGATCTTAATTTCAGCAATCAAAGCTGGCGTAAGATACTCATCTGCATCAATGCGCAGCACCCATTCCGCACCACTATCAAGTTGAGTCAGCGCCCAGTTGAATTGAGTCGCGTAATTAACCCATTTACGCTGGATAACACGCGCACCATTCGCCTGCGCAATCGCAACCGTGCCATCGGTGGAGAAGCAATCGACCACCACAATCTGGCAGGCGATCTCTTTCACGCTGGCAATGCAGCGCTCCAGATGTTGTTCTTCATTGAAGGTCAAGATGACTGCGACAAAGCTCATGGTTTCCTCGCTATGGCAATCATCGATTTAGCAAGTACGGGAATACGTCCGACCCGCAAAAAACGGATATCAACAAACCCCACTTCGCTTAACAGTTGGGTAAGCGTTTTGATTGACCAGAATTTGATGTGACCAAAATCCCACAACGCGGTGAAATGTGCATCCATCTTCCCGGCAACGGCAATAGCCAAATTCTTTATGTATCCGTGGTAGGGGGTTGAAACTATGGCAGTGCCACCAGGCTCAAGTAACGAAAATAAGGTGGCCGCATAGTGCCGCGGCGAATAGACATGCTCGACCACCTCAAGGCTTGTGACCACGGGAAACTGACCGTAGTCTTGCGTTAAATCGTCGTACGCCGAACCTTCAAAAAGCTTCAACTGCGGAAAATGGGTATTAGCTTGCACGATTCCCTCTTTGGAAGGGTCCACTCCGGTCACATCCCAACCTTTTTGAGCAAGAACATTTCCCACACTACCGTTGCCACAACCAAGCTCGAAAAGACGCATCCTTTCTGCAGGGATGATTGAGCGCAAGCGTTCCAGCTCACCCAGTACTGCAGGCAGCAGATAATCATGGCTAGCCTCTGGCGCGACGCTTTCCCAGCGATAGCCTGAAAATTCGTTGTTAATCATCTACTCTCCTCTCAAAACGCCGTTTCTTGATAGCGATAGCGGGATTGCCACTTGCGACAGACCAAGCTGGAATATCGGAAAAAACACTAGACCGCGCGGTCACAACAGCCCCCTCGCCAATAGACACTCCAGGTCCTACAAATACGTCCGCAGTAACCCAGGCATTGGCACCGATCATAATCGGTGCGGTAACAAGCGGCATGGAGCTATTTGTATAGTCATGACTCGCTGTGCACAAGAAACTGTATTGACTGACCGTCGAGTAACCGCCAATACTAATTTTATCTACGCAGTAGCAATCGACATTTTCGCTAAGGCAGGCGTGATCTCCCATCTCCAGATTCCACGGCGCCCAGATTCGTGCGGAAGGATACGGATGCACCGCTCTGCCGAGTTTGGCACCAAACACTCGCAACAGCAGGCAACGCCAAGGGTGGAACAGCCTCGGCGTAGGGCGGTAGAGGATTAGCCAGACAATCTGCCAAAGCGTTCGGGCGATTTTGTTACCCAGCGAAAGATTGCGCGGATGGAGAGGTGATTTCATTTCTCTAAATCAATCAACATAGACGCAATCCGGCTTGGCTCCCTGACCAAGCACCCAACGATAGACCTCGACGGTCTGACGAGCGATGTCATCCCAGTCATAGCGGCGAATAAATTCCTGTCCACGTTGACCCATCGCCTGCCTTTCGTCGTCATTAAGACCAATCGCTTCGCGCAGGGCTTGCACCAAAGGCTCCACCCCAATATCCACCCACCATCCGCAGCGAAAAGTCTCAAGATCAGCCCAAGGCGCCCCACGGGTGGTAATCACCGGCACTCCATGAGCTAAAGCCTCTGCCACCACCACACCAAAATTCTCTGTAAAAGTAGGCAGGACAAATATATCTGCACGTCGATATAGCAGCGACTTGCGTTCGCCATCGACTTCACCAACATATTCCACCGATGATTCCAACCCAAGTTTTTTAACCAGCGCCATTACCTCTTGCAGGTGCCCCGACTCATCCGGACCAGCGATTTTCAAACACCAGCCCCGCGGCGCAAGATTTGCCCACGCCCGAACAAGATTAATCAGTCCTTTGATCGGATGTACTCGGGAAAGAAACAAAACAGTCCGTCTATCCCTCTCCTTATACCGCAGTTGCGAGGTTGGCTCCTGGTCATGAAACTTCACGCCATTCCGTATCACCGCAATAGGTTGCCGAAATCCAAGATTGCGAATGTTCTCGCACTCGCTCAGAGAGGTTGCAATAAGGGCGTGTGCATTTTGTAGGTCTCGCCGCTGGAACAAGGCCATTGCGAGACGTTTTTTATACGCCTTGAAGTTCATTGCCCAGGGTTCAAGCATCCCGTGAGGCTGAATAATCAATGGAATGCCCGCACGATGGGCCCCTTGGCAAGCCCAGTGATTAAGCGGCAACCACACACCATGGCTGTGCAATACCGTGGGGATGCTGCACAAGCTATCCATCTCCCTCAATATTGACTTAAAAGGTATGCCCATCTGAAGCCCAACTTTGCTTTTCGATGTCGCGATGATTCTTTTTACGTTCTCATTGCAAGACACAATCAGGCTGTCACCATCCCCTGCTTGCGTGAGCAAAGTGACTTCAACAGCGGGTTGGCAGACTAGCGCATCCGTAAACTCAACGGCCACCCGTGAAGTCCCCCCTCCGCTAAGACTTAGACTGGCAATTGTGTGAAGAACGTGTATTGATGAACCGGCCCCGTTATATGTGGAGGCTGAATCTTTCTGAGTGTTCAAGGTTTGCCCCCATTAAGCCCATCTGCTAACGCCCCCGTTGCAGGAGCATGCTGTAGCCACGGAACAGAGGGGGGCTCCCCTTCGCCGTACACATGGTTAAAGATTTCCGTCAAATACTTGGCGCCAGTTCTAGCCCCGAGACTAGCTCCCCAGGTTGCCAGCGAAAGCC
>Ga0208938_1000146_pt1 | contig 65648 bp, 62 predicted proteins | sample AD_UKC125_MetaG_FD_184434 | JGI IMG/M metagenome (GOLD analysis project Ga0208938, IMG submission 184434) | Active sludge microbial communities of municipal wastewater-treating anaerobic digesters from USA - AD_UKC125_MetaG (SPAdes) (version 2) | ecosystem: Engineered > Bioreactor > Anaerobic >... | reverse complement strand
ACAATACAAGATAAAAAAAGAAACCATAAAAAAGGGCAAAGAAGTATTTAGTAAAACTACACATGAGAAATTAAACAACATACCCGCTTTTAACATGGGTAAAAAAACTCCAATATCAACAATTTTAAAGGGCATACAACGCAGCGGGTATGTGATATAGCCCGTTGTATCAAAAAGATGGGGATACCTTTAAGTTTAATTATCCTACAACAAATTGACACTATCCGTTACTAAATAATAATCTTTCACCGGATTTAAAAAGTATGCTATCATTAGAAGTAGACTCCCATTATGGTCGACGGACAACAGCCGTTGTAAAGCTGTATCAGCAACAGAATAATGCTAAAGAAATAACTGGCGAAGTAAATGAAGAAATGTTTAATTTACTCAAAAGCGGTTCTTGGAAACTTACTAAACCAGGAGAAGGTAAATATGTATTGAAGGATACAGGGAATTATTCATACTATGAGTGGGTATCAACAGATTCATCCCAATGGATGTCTATTAACAAGTCGAGAAATGATCTGGTAAATAAAGCAAAAGAATTATTAACAGTACATAATGGTGACCCCTTACATTATTTCTGGGGAGGAAATTTTAGAAGAGATGGCGGAGCATATTCAGGTTATCATAAGAATTGGGGGAAAACCGAGAAAGTTACGGTAGGAGGCAATTGGTCAACCGGAAAGAATGTACCGTATGGACGAGACTGCAGCGGTTATGTGCAATGGGTATATTACCAAATAACCGGTATAGATATTGGAAACACAACATATGCACAAAAAGATGGAATCTGGTTGGAAGAGATAGATCGATCTCAAGCAAAACCCGGTGACCTTGTCTATAATGAAAATTTTACACATGTTGGGATGTATATAGGAAAGGACACGGACGGTTTACCTATGTTTATACATGCTGCTGGTTCAGCTTATGGAACGCCTGAGGTTAAAAGTCTTTGGGGGGATGATGGGAACAGTGAATTGCTTGATAAACTCAGAGAAATGGATAATTGCTATGTGACCGGAAGAGTAATAATCAGCAAATTTAATCAAAGCCTAAATGACCCGCAATACAGCAGAATAAAAAGCAGTGTTCAATTTGTTATCAGTAAAGACGGAAAAGATGTTGTTGTCCCGTATAGGGATGTAAAAGTCATAAAGGAAAGCAACAGACCCGATAGATTTGAATATCATGATGCCAAGACAAATACCAAATATCAAGCTTCAATTAAATCACTGCCGATGGATGTAAACAACTACGGCCAAAATTTGAAAAGATACTTTAGAGTTAAAGTTAGATTTTCGGAAGAATAACAATGATTTGATATTTTATAATGTTTTAGAAATTCAAGGTATTAAACCTTGAATTTCTAAAGCTAACTACTATTTTATAAAAAACATTAGAGGAGGGTCTATATGTCAAAAATATTTAAAACATTATTTTTTACGGTAATCATAGTAATTTTAATCCCAGGCTGTAAAATAAAATCTGACAATGAGGTTAAAGTGACTTCAACGACGGACATAAAAGACATAATACCAAGTCCAGGGTCTGAAAACACAATGAAAACTGCGGAGACTCCGACATCTGAACCTTATATTCACAGTGTAGAGACTCCGATACCTGAACCCTCCCATAATGTAGAAGTAAATAAGATTGAATATATAGGAAATTATTTAGGAGAATGGATAAGCCAAAACAACACTGAGGTTATAGAAGATGTGGAAGGAAGTGTGATAGAAGATACTGATGATGATAAAAAGGGGCATATGGAAATAACATTAAATGAACAAAATGAACCCCAAGTTTATATTTGGATGATGTCCAGAATTAGTAGAACATTTGAAGGTACTTTTAAAGTGGCTTTTGATGAAAAGGGTACAGCTATAATTAATGATTTAGACGGGGCTTTATTTAATGATGCGGATGGAGAAATAAAAAGCATAAAAATAAAACTTGGACATAATAGATACTCTGTTTCAGTAGATTTTATTTATGATGATAAAACAGTATATATGGGGTTTATAAGGCTGGATCAATATAGTAATATAGCCAGATGTATGGAGATTGTCAGAGATATAAACGGTGTGAATAGTAATAAAATTGATGATGGAAAATATATTATCCGTTACAGCGGAATGGATGATGATGGAATAGTAATTATTATCTCAAGAGTTGAAGATACTTGGGTTCAGGCAAGGTACGTATTTGATCCCGAGACTTTGCAATACAAAGTTGATTAATAACATTCTAAATCCTTAATAATATCCTATGATATTCAAAAGAAGGATATAAGCCTTGTGTCTTGCAGTCATATAATGATACCGTTAAATCCAACTTCCCATTGTATTTAAAATTGTAATATAATAAAATGGTATAGATATTTAATAATATTTGTGGAGGGGATCATGTTACTTATAAAAAATGGTAAAATACTTACAATGGCAGGAGAAAACTATGAAAAAGGATATATTTTAATAGATGGGAAAAAAATAATAAAGGCAGGGGATATAAAAGAATTAAAGGAAAATGAATTAAAAGGCAGTGACATAACTGTTATCGATGCAGAAGGGAAATATGTACTTCCTGGATTTATTGATGCTCACTGTCATGTGGGAATGTGTGAAGACTCTATAGGTTTTGAAGGGGATGACACAAATGAAATGACAGATCCTATAACCCCCCATTTAAGAGCTATAGATGGTATATTCCATATGGATAGATCTTTTGTTGAGGCCAGGGAAAACGGTGTTACCACAGTTGTTACAGGTCCCGGCAGTGCAAATGTAATAGGCGGTCAATTTGCAGCACTAAAGACATATGGCAGACGGATAGAAGAAATGATTATAAAAAATCCCGTTGCTGTAAAAGTAGCTTTTGGGGAAAATCCCAAAATTGTATACGGAGAAAAAAAACAAACTCCGTCAACCCGTATGGCTACTGCGGCACTGCTTAGGGAAAATTTAATTTTGGCAAAAGAGTATAGGGAAGCCCTTCAAAAATACAATGATGACAAGGCAAACAATGATAAGCCTGATTATGATATGAAGCTTGAAGCTTTGCTTAAGGTGCTGGATGGGGAAATACCTTTTAAAGCCCATGCCCATAGGGCAGACGATATTTTAACTGCAATAAGGATTGCCAAAGAATTTAATGTAGCGTTAACAATAGAACATTGTACAGAAGGACACTTAATAAAGGACATACTGTGTGAAGAAGGTGTGGGGGTTATAATAGGTCCCTTTATTTCCGACAGGTCTAAGGTGGAGCTAAAAAATTTAACTGCAAAGACTCCCGGGATTTTGTCTAAGGCCGGCGTTAAAGTAGCTATAATGACGGACCATCCATGTACACCTATACAGTACTTGACTGTATGTGCTGCAATGGCAGTAAGGGAAGGGATGGATGAAGAAGAAGCACTAAAAGCCATAACAATTAATGCAGCACTTTTAAGTGGCATTGAAGACAGGGTTGGAAGCATTGAGGCCGGAAAAGACGGGGATATAATTATATTTGACGGGCATCCTTTTGAATACAAATCTAAAGTGATAACTACAATTATTGACGGAAAGGTAGTTTATGAAAGAAAAGATGATGAAGGAATTTAAAACATTTTCACAGGAAGAGACAATTGAAATTGGAAAAGCTTTAGGAAGGCTTTTAAATACAGGAGACATTGTATGTATTAACGGGGATTTGGGGACAGGGAAGACTGTCTTTACAAACGGCATTGCAAAATCCCTTGGAATTAAAGAGCATATAACAAGCCCTACATTTACCATTGTCAATGAATACAGTGGCAGGGTGCCTTTTTATCATTTTGATGTTTACAGGATTGCTGATTCAGAGGAGATGTTTGAAATTGGTTTTGAAGAGTATTTGTATGGCGAAGGAATTGTTGTAATAGAATGGGCTGACATAATAAAAGATATACTTCCTGAGGAAGTTATACAGGTTACCATTAAAAAAAATCTTGATTTAGGAATTGATGCAAGGATTATAGAAATTGTATTTAACGGCAGTAAATACCGTGACTATAAAAGCAGATTGGTAGTGGGGGATAAATAAAATGAAAATACTTGCTATAGATACTTCATCTCTTGTTGCAGCTGTATCAGTGATGGAGGATGAAAGACTTTTAGGAGAATATATTGTAAACCACAAAAAGACTCATTCCCAAAGGCTGATGCCTATGGTGGAAAGGATTTTAGAGGAACTGGAATTAAAACCTTCGGATATAGATGTTTTTGCAGTATCCACAGGACCGGGTTCTTTCACCGGCCTCAGAATTGGTGTTACCACAATAAAGGCTATGGCTTATGCAACTTCTAAGCCCGTTGTAGGTGTACCAACATTGGATGCTTTAGCATATAATATTTTAATTGAAGATTTTATTATTTGCCCTATAATGGATGCGAGAAATAATCAAGTATACACTGCACTATATGAAAGAAAGGACGGAAAACTTAATAGAATAAGTGATTATTTGGCACTTCCTGTTGATGAATTGGCTGACATTATTGAAGAAAAAAACAAAAAAGTGATTTTTCTAGGAGACGGGGTTGAAAACCACAGGGATTTTTTCAAAAACAGGCTAAAAGACAGCTGTGAATTTGCCCCGGGAAGCATGAGACTTCAAAGGGCATCTTCTATTGCTGAAATTGCCTATATGAAGGCAAAAGAAGGGAAAACAGAGTCTTCCTTTGAGCTTACGCCTTTTTATCTTAGAAAGTCCCAGGCAGAGAGAATGTACGAAAATAAGATGTCGGCTGACAAAAATTCCTAAAAAGGGTATAAAATTATGAGTACAGAATGTGTTAGCATTTCTTACATGAAAATTGAAGATGTTGATGATATATTGGTTGTTGAAAATTTATGTTTTCCCGTTCCCTGGTCAAAAGAATCCTTTATACGGGAATTGTCAAATAAAAGCCTTACCAGATACATTTGTGCAAAAACAGGGGACAGGGCAATAGCATATGCAGGAATGTGGAAAATATTTGATGAGGGACATATTACAAATATAGCAGTTCATCCTGAGTACAGAAAAAAAGGTATCGGCGGGAAGTTGGTTTACCATCTTATAAATATTGCAAGGGAAGAAAACATTAAGAAGATGACCTTAGAAGTTAGAAAGAGTAATATTGCCGCCCAAAAATTATATTTTAAATATGGTTTTGAAATAAAAGGGATACGAAAGGGATATTACTCTGATAATGGGGAAGATGCCATTATTATGTGGAAAGAAAACATATAGGAAAATACAGTGTAGTTATTTAAAAAAGACCACTATCTTGTATGAATTTGTTGTCTAATAAAAAAGGGTTTTATAAATTCTAGTAGAATATATACTCATTAATTGAATTTATCATCTATGCATTTTATTTTTCCAATCTCAAGCAACCAATCCTTATACCAACTGGTTTAAAGGGGGAATTTGTATGTCACGGACAAAGAAAGTATCCTACAATAAGCTGAAGAAAGAGTGTAAACCGGACTTTTTTAAGTTTGAAGATACTTCTAAGTTAACTTTTTCAGATGATATAATTGGTCAGGAACGGGCAGTAAAGGCCATGGAATTCGGGCTTAATATAAAAAGCAAAGGGTATAACATTTTCATGTGCGGCATGACCGGAACCGGAAAAACAAGTTATGCCCAAAATATTGCAAAGAAAATGGCAAAGAAATCAAAAACTCCTGATGACTGGTGTTATGTATACAATTTCGACGATTCCAACCGTCCTAAAGCTATTAACCTCCCTGCAGGGCTTGGCAAAGTATTTCAAAAGGATATGGAAGAGTTTGTAAAGGTGCTTAAAATTGAGATAGCTAAGGCCTTTGACAGTGAAGACTATGAAAGGGAAAAGGCCGCTATAGCAAAAGAATACCAGGCTAAAAAGGCAGAATTAATGGAGAAACTCAATAAAGATGCTGAAAGGCAAGGTTTTAAAGTAAAGACCACCAATGCAGGGATGTATTTTCTGCCGGTTATTGAGGGAAAAACCATAACAGAAGAAGAGTATGCCAATTTAGATGAAGAAGTAAAGCATGAAATAAATGAAAAGTCAAACATGATACAGATGGAAACGTTGGAGATAATAAGGCAAATTAAAAATATAGAAAAAGAAGCAGAAGAAAGGGTTTCAGAATGGGAAAACAAAATAGCATTGTTTGCAGTTGGAATACAGATAAATGATTTAAAAGAAAAGTATAGGGATTACAAAAAAGTTTTAGACTATCTTGAAAAGGTACAGGAAGATATATTAAAAAATCTTGATGAATTTAGAGATGAAGAACTTACAGAAGAACAGCAGCTGCTTCTTCCATGGCTTAAAACCTCTGATGAGTCCCATACTGACAAGTACAAAGTAAATCTTTTAGTTGATAACAGTGAACTTGAAGGTGCCCCTGTGGTTACTGATTATAATCCCACCTATTATAATATCCTTGGAAAAGTAGAGCATGAAAATGAGTTTGGAACTATGATAACAGATTTTACAATGATAAAGAGCGGGCTGTTTCACCAGGCAAATGGCGGCTACCTAATACTTCAGGCAAAGGATGTCCTTAACAATATCCAGTCCTGGGAAGCGCTAAAGCGGGTGTTGAGGACAGGGGAAATAGCCATTGAGAACATGAAAGAGCAGATGGGGCTTATTGCTGTTTCAACACTAAAGCCAGAACCCATACCTGTAGATGTAAAAGTTATTTTAGTTGGAAGTGAATACATTTACCAAATGCTCTACGAATACGATGAGGAGTTTAGAAAACTCTTTAAGGTTAAGGTGGACTTTGATGCAGAAATGGATAGAAACAGTGTAAATATGAGAAAACTTGCCCAGTTTATAGGGGCATTTTGCAACCGTGAAAAAGTCCCGCATTTTGACAGGACGGGTGTTGCAAAAGTTGTTGAATACAGTTCTAGACTTGTAGAAGACCAGACCAAACTTTCCACACGGTTTAATGAAATTGTGGAAATACTAAGCGAATCTGTTGCCTGGGCTGAAATAGAAGGCTGTTCCCTGGTTACCGGCGAACATGTTAAAAAGGCTATACAAGAAAAGATATACAGATCCAACAAATATGACAAAAAGCTATTGGAACTTATAAAAGAGGGCACAATAATGATAGATACCGAAGGGGAAGTGATAGGGCAAATAAATGGTCTTACAATAATTGATACCGGGGATTATTCCTTTGGCAAACCTTCTAGAATTACTGCAAACACCTTTATGGGTGAGAGGGGAATAGTGAATATTGAAAGAGAAGTGGAAATGAGTGGGACTTCCCACTCTAAGGGAATTATGATTCTAAGCGGTTACATTGGTCAAAAGTATGCCCAGGATATGCCCCTTTCATTAACTGCCAGCCTTTGTTTTGAACAGCTGTATGGCGCTGTTGACGGGGACAGTGCATCCAGTGCAGAGCTTTATGCAGTGCTTTCAAGCCTTGCAGAGGTTCCTATAAAGCAAAGTATTGCAGTTACGGGTTCTGTAAACCAAAAGGGTGAAATTCAGCCTATAGGCGGGGTTACGGAAAAGATAGAAGGGTTTTTTGAGCTTTGCAAATTAAGAGGGCTAAATGGTCAGCACGGTGTAATAATACCTTATCAAAATATAAAAAACCTGGTTTTAAATGATGAAGTGATTGAAGCTTGCAAGGAGGGGAAATTTAATATATATGCTGTAAAAACTATAGATGAGGGAATTGAAATACTGACAGGGAAAAAAGCAGGTACCAAAAACAAAAATGGGAAATACCCTCCCGGAACGATAAACTATCTTGTATATGAGAAGCTTAAAAAATTCTCAAAAGCAGCATCGGCAGAAAAAGCAACAAATAAATGAGGTAAATTGCAATTTATCAAAAATTAGTATAAAATAAATTAAAATCAGAGTAAAATAATTTAAAATTAGTATAAGACAAATTATGTTTTAAAAAATCTTTTAATGCGACAAATTACACGGGGAATTTCCCGGGAAATGTAGAAAATAAATAAAATGTAGAAATTAAATAAAAAGGAGTTTAAAATGAATATAAAAAAATTGATAAACTTAGTTATTTTATTTCTTGGGGTTTTGGGGGTACTAAATTTTTTTATTCTTACATGGGTAAATCCAGTTTTTAATTTTGGTGCATTTATAATCCTTATTGCAGGGATTTGCCTGATAATAACTGCAATTTTAAGGATTAATGGTAAAACCCATATATTTAGCATTAAAAATAAAATAATCAGGAGAGTTTTTGCTTTGCTAGCAGGGTTACTTGCACTTTCATTTGTCCTTATTCAAGGACTGATTATTTTTTATGCCCAGGAAGATGATAATATTGAAGAAGCAGACTGCATGATTATACTTGGCGCCGGCCTTATTGGGGATTATATTCCCCTTACTTTACAGTACAGGCTGGATAAAGGAATTGAGTACCTTAATAAAAATCCCGATTTAAAGGTGATTGTCACCGGTGGGCAAGGTCCGGGTGAAACGGTGACGGAAGCTTTTGCTATGGAAAAATACCTTATAAATAACGGGGTGGATGCTTCCAGGATTATTAAAGAAGATAAGGCAACCAGTACCTTTGAAAATTTTAAATTCTCAAAGGAAATACTGGATGAGATAAATGGTGAAGAAGCTCATAAAATAATAGTTGTTACAAATAATTTTCATATGTTTAGGAGTAAAATGATTGCAGAGAGGGTAGGATTTACAGTTTACAGACTTCCAACCAAAACAAATACCAGGGTTTTAATTAGCTGTCATGTAAGGGAGTATTTTGCAGTAATTAAGTCTTTTATTTTTGATAAATAGTCTATATACCATCTCTCCTAAATTAGTAACACTTTTCTTAAAGTTAACATAATTTATAGTAAAGGAGTATATTTCTCTGAAATTAGTAATAAAGGAGAGATGGAGATGTCTAATAAGAGAATTGACGGCGGCGGAACAGTTTATACTGGAAATTTTGCATCTTTACTGGCTAATTATATTGGTGAAACAGTAACAATTTTTACAAGCAGTGGGGGACAGTCAGGTGCAGGCTTTACAGGGGTTGTACTATCAGTTAATCCTGTTTATGTAAGGCTGATTACAAGGATTGGACCTCCTCCAGGTTGCGCACTAGGAAATTCTTGTACAGGATTTAACGTAGGATATGGTGGAGGCTATGGCTCAGGGTATGGTTCAGGCTATGGCGGAGGCTACAGCTCATGTTATGGCTATGGCTCAGGAAGTGTAGGCGGTGCTTCCTCAGCCGGCGGCTGGGATTCAAAACCTGTTTATACAGTAGGCTCTGTAACAGATATACCTATTTCAGCTATAGTATCATTTGTTCACAATGCCGTATAAAATGCAGTAAAAATATGGTACAACAAAATATGTAAAGTGCATATAAAATTAATATGCATTAATAAAGTGAAAAGTTAAAGGTGATTGTCTAGTGGGTTTTTTTGGGGTATTAGAAAAAAACTACAAAATAAATCTTAACAATCAACAAAAAGAAGCAGTAACACATACCAGAGGACCAGCCCTAGTGTTGGCTGGTCCGGGATCTGGAAAAACCACTGTAATTGTTTCAAGGACTGCTTATCTTATACTAGAGCTTAAAATAAAGCCGGAAAACATTCTCACCTTGACATTTAACAGGGCTGCAAAAATCGAAATGGAAAAAAGGTTTAATAGAGTATTCAGTGATTTAATTTCAGGCAAAAAAGTTCATTTTTCAACTTTTCATAGCTTTTGCAATTTAGTGGTAAAAGATTATGAAAAGATGCAGGGAAAGTATTTGTCCAGAATTGAAGGCAATGAGGAGTCAAAAAATAATAAAAGGCTGATTTTAAAAGAAATATATGAAAATATAAACGGCAGTCGGATAAATGACGACCAACTTGAAAATCTCATAAATGACATTGGCATTATAAAAAATAAAATGATAAAAAATATTCAAGAATTTGAAACAAATATTAAGAATTTTTCCCGTATATATAATAGTTACGAAGAATATAAGAAGGCAAATTTACTGATGGATTTTGACGACATGCTTACATTTGCCTATGTCATTTTAAAAAAGTTCCCTAGTATTTTAAAAAAGTATACCGGAAGGTATACTTTTATTCAAGTAGATGAAGGACAGGACCTTTCAAAGATTCAGTTTGAAATTTTGAAGCTTTTAACAGGTCCTGGGGATTTGGCGGGTTTTAAGGAAAAGAATATTTTTATAGTTGCAGATGATGACCAGTCCATATATGGGTTCAGGGGGGCAGAACCGGAATATATACTTAATGTGGAAAAGCAGTTTGGCGGATGTTCCTTCTATTATCTTAACAACAACTACCGTTCTACAGCTAATATAGTACATGTAAGCAGTAATTTTATAAAAAACAATACCAGAAGGTATGAGAAAAAACACAGTACTTGTAATGAATATAAGTACGACCCTTTTATTATAGAGGCAAGGGATCAGACTGCCCAGTATAATTTTATTGTGGACAAGGTAAATGAACATTTGAGTAAAAAAAGAGATTCTACCATTGCCCTTCTTTACAGAAATAATATTTCTTCTATTCCGCTGGCAGAAGCCCTTGACAGAAACGGAATAGCTTTTAATGTAAAGCAAAACAAATTGTTTTTCTTTAACCACTGGGCTGTACAGGATATTTTAGCTTTTTTAAAATTTTCACTGGATCAAACAGACATAGATTCTTTTTCAAGAATATACTACAAAATGAACAGGTATATTTCAAAAGCAATGTTAGAATATGCTCTGAAGGCTGGTTATAAAAATTCAGTTATAGACGGGATTTTAAAGGATAGTGATTTAGAGACATACAGAAAAATGACCCTTTTAAATGTCAAAAGTGAGTTTAAAAAGCTGTCTAAGAAAAAGCCTTTTGATGCTTTAAACTACATTGAAAAAAACTTTAACTATTTTGGCTATGTAAAAGAATACTGTGACGGAACAGGTCTTTTTTATGATTATATATACAGCCTTTTTGGGGTTTTGAAAGTAATGGCTTTAAAATGCAAAAAAATTACTGATTATTTGGAAAGGATTGAGGAAGTAAAGGAACTTTTAGAAAATCCGTCATCGGAATCCAGAGTGACCATATCCACTATACACTCAAGCAAAGGATTGGAGTATGACTGCGTTATGATGCTGGATATGCTAAACACCGAGCTGCCGGGTGAAAGTGCTATTGACCTTGCAAGAGAGGAAAATAAAGCAGAGCTTCTTGAAGAGGAAAGAAGGCTGTTTTATGTTGGAATTACAAGGGCAAAGGAGTATCTGTATTTAATATATCCAAATTTCAGGAATGGATTTAAGGAAGAAAGGACAATTTTTATAGATGAAGTATTGGAATGTATGAGAGTGAAGACTTTAAATGACATTGCAGAAGGGATGATTGTAAATCATAAGCACTTTGGAAAAGGGGTAATTGCAGCAATTTTGGAGGAAAATAAAGACAAGGTTATTGTAGAAATTGATTTTAACGGTGTAAGGCGTAAGTTTGACTTAATTATGTGCCTGGAAAAAGGTATTCTAAAAATATATTAGTATTTATTTTTAGAATTGCATAATTGTCAGGTTAATGGATTAGTTGGTAAATACATAATATTTATGTTATTTCTAGTTGTTTTTTTCTGCAATATGGTATAATATAAATAGCAAATTATATGCCAATATAAAGTAATATTGTGATGGTATACAATGTAGATGATGAGGGGGGTGAAAGTATGAAAAAAATTAATATGAAAAAGATTATTATATCACTACTCATTGTTATTGTTTTAGGAATAGGGATATATGCCGGAATATATTATTCCCAGCCCGAAAATGCTCCACTTATGGCATCTTGGGCAATAGACATCTATGACCATGAAGTGATGGTAGAGGACTCAGAAAATGTATTTATTGGAACGGTTGAGAGCGTTGACGGAAATAAAAAACATGAGGGTACTGGTATCCCATGTACCATTTATCAGGTTAAAGTGGATGAAAATATCAAGGGAGAATTAAACGGTGTTGTGAAAATAGTTAAAGAAGGCGGATATGATGGAAGAACATTATTTTTACATGATGGCGACAAGCTGCTGGAAGAAGGAAAGACATATATGTTTTGTACAAAATATAGTGAGAAAGGAGCAGCACATTATGCTTCAGCACCTACTTCTACCATAGAAATACAGGATGAAAAACATAGAGAAGAAATGAGAGATACTTATAAAGCTGCTTACGAAAAAGAACTAAATGAAAAAATCCAATAGTTAAATTTTAAAAAACTTAAAAAGTATAAAAAAGTTTCTTAACTTAACGGTAAAAACAAGTAAAACTCTATAGTTACCGGAAATGCCGGGCTATAGAGTTTTTTGCTTACCAGGAAAGTGCATTATTTTTTTATGAATATAAAAGGATTATTGAAAAATATGTGGAATAAGAGAAACAGATATACAACAAAAATAAGTTTATTATTAATGTATAAGGGGAATATATACTATAACTTATTTTGAACAGAAAGGAGATTTATATATGATACAGGTTAAGGACAATGTATATTGGGTAGGTATAAAAGACTGGGAACTTAGACAATTTCATGGTCATGAATTTTCAACTCACAGGGGTTCTACTTACAATTCTTATATAATTAAAGATGAAAAGACCGTTTTGGTAGATACGGTATGGGATCCCTACAAGGAAGAATTTGTAGAAAAACTAGAAAAAGAAGTGGGTCTAAAAAACATAGATATGATTATAATTAACCACTGTGAGCCAGACCATGCAGGAAGCCTGGCATATCTCATGGAAAGAATACCGGATACACCTATATATTGTTCTAAGCAGGGAGAGCAAAGCATTAGAGGGCATTTTCACAAAGACTGGAATATAAATGTGGTAAAAACCGGGGACACAATAGACATAGGAAAAAACCAGCTTGTATTTGTTGAAATGACTATGCTGCACTGGCCGGACAGTTTGCTGACTTATGTTAAAGGTGCAAATGTAGTTTTGTCCAATGATGCTTTTGGACAGCACTATTCACCACCGTCCCTTTTTAACGACCAGGTTGACCAGTGTGAACTGTACCAGGAGGCAATTAAATATTTTGCAAATATTTTAAATCCTTTTAAACCCCTTGTAAAGAAGAAAATAGAAGAGATTAAAGGGTTGAATCTTGATATAGATATTATTGCACCAAGCCATGGGGTAATATGGCGGGACAATCCTATGCAGATTGTTGATAAATACTATGAATGGTCTCAAATTGATTATAATGAGGACTATGTCGTAATTATATATGACACGATGTATGATGCTACCAAAAACATGGCCCTGTCAATAGCAGAAGGTCTTAGCAACAATAAAATAAGATACAAATTATTTAATTCATCCGTTACCGACAGAAGCGACTTAATAACCGAGCTGTTTAAAGCAAAGGCAGTTATTTTAGGAAGCTGCACTGTAAATAACGGTCTTTTAGCTTCCATATCGTCGGTTTTAGATTCAATGAAGTATTTAAAATTTAAAAACAAACCGGCGGCAGGTTTTGGAAGTTATGGCTGGAGTGGGGAAGCACCGGACCAAATTACCGAAACTTTAAAACTTATAGGTATGAAAGTTGATTTAGAGCCCATTAAAGTGAAATACCAACCGACAGAAGAAGACCTAAAAGAATGTGTTTTATTTGGAGAAAAATTTGCCCAAAGAATATAATAAAACGCAATAATAAAATGTAGTAAAGTACTATAAATCCATCTATAATTCCATTTTTGAAACTTAAATGGGTAAAAAAGCCTGTAAACCAGCTATATAAGGGTTTCAGGCTTTAATTTTTTTAAAAAAAATCTAGTTCTAGTGCATTCTTTATTATAATATGATAATATTTTTATAGAAGGTATAAAAAAAATATCAGGTGATATTGTTATGAACAAAGTTATATGCGTATATAGTTCTTCAAGTTATACAATAGACAAAGTTTATTTTGAGGCTGCATATGAGCTGGGGTGCCAGATAGCAAAAAGAGGGGATACCCTTTTATTTGGTGCAGGAATGGTTGGGCTTATGGGGGAAACGGCAAGGGCTGTCCACGAAAATAACGGCAAGGTAGTGGGAATAGTGCCGGAGGCGCTGAATGTCAGCGGGATTGTGTATGAAAAATGTGATGAGTTTATTGTAACTTCCGGCATGAGGGAAAGAAAGGCAATGATGGATGAAAGATCAGATGCATTTATAGCTTTACCGGGAGGCTTTGGCACATTAGAGGAGCTTTTGGAAATTATAACATTAAAGCAGCTGGGGTATCACAATAAGCCCATTGTAATTTTAAATATAAACAATTATTATGACGGTATTTTAAAGCAATTTGACAAAATTTTTAATGAAGATTTTGCAAAAGAAGAGTGCAGAAAGCTGTATTTTGTTACTGAAAGTGTTTCTGAGGCTATAGAATACATTGATTCATATAAATAAATTTCTTTGAAATTTAGCGTATTTAGGCGTATAATATAAAGAAAACACAGGCAAAAATATATATAATGTGAGGAGAGCATGTTTATGGAAGGTTGTAGTTTTCGCCGTGAGCTGGTTGATGCTAAAAGGATAGTGGTGAAGGTGGGCACATCCACATTAACTTATGAAAACGGCAAAATAAATTTTTCTAAAATAGATAAACTTTCAAGAGTGTTATCAGATTTAATGAACCAGGGTAAAGAGCTTGTATTAGTTACATCCGGTGCTGTAGGAATAGGTATGAGTAAATTAAAACTTAAATCAAAGCCTCAAACCACTAGGGAAAAACAGGCAGTGGCTGCAGTGGGTCAATGTGAACTTATGCATGTATACGGTAAGTTTTTTTCAGAATATGGACATCTTGTAGGGCAGATATTACTTACCAAAGATGTTACAACAAATGAGATAAGCAGGCAAAATGTTATAAACACCCTTGAAACTTTAATAGAAAAGGATATACTTCCCATTGTTAACGAGAATGACTCTGTAGCAGTAGATGAATTGGAAAATGGGATTAACAGGGTTTTTGGGGATAATGATACCTTATCTGCCATTGTAGCTGAACTTGTAAAGGCGGATTTGCTTATAATATTGTCTGATATTGACGGTCTATACACTTGTGACCCGAGAAAAAATTCCTGTTCTGAGTTAATATCTGTAGTTGAGGAGATAACTCCTGAAATTGAAGGCTGTGCAGGCGGAGTAGGAAGCAGGAGGGGAACAGGGGGAATGATTACCAAAATAACTGCGGCAAAGATGGCTGTTTCAAATGGAATAAATTTAGTTATAGCAAATGGTGAAGAACCAAGTATTATTTCTGATATTTTAGAAGGAAAAAATGTGGGTACACTTTTTGTAAGGAAAAAGCAGGCTTAGATTTAAAAACCACAAAAGGAGGGGCGCTGTTTGAGAAAATTTATACCTATTGTCTTGTTAGCTTTATTGTTAGGAATGCTCATGCCTACATATGCGGAAGTTGAAAAAGACCATATAAAAGTCAAAGAAGAAAGCGTTGTATCAAAAGAAAAAAACATTATATCATATGATATTGCAAAGGATATTTTAATTGAGAACAATAGAACCCTGAAAGAAAAACAGCTGCAGGAAAGAAAAACATTTTACGGCTACAGCAATACAGTTCAAATTTCAAGGGGAATCAACACAGAGGGCAGAAGTGTCAATGTATTTGGGATGGAATTTTTCTTTTACTATCCAGACGATGTTCAAATGCTTTTGACAATGCAAAAGGAGTTTATGCCCTTTGCACAGAGGTTTGCTTGGCAAATGTCCCAGAAAGAAAAGGAACTGACAGAAAACATTCTTATCTTGGCATTAAGGGATTTATACCTGGGTCTTTACAGCACCTGGAGAAATTGCGATATATTAAAAAAGAAGCTTAATTTAGAGAGCAAAAAACATAATGCAAATAAAGTACGTTTTGAAAACGGGCTTATTTCAAATATAGAATTTGAAGAATCCCAGTACCGGTTTTTAAAGACACAAAAGGATTTTGAAAATGCCCAAAGGGATTTTGAAAATATGAGAAGAAATTTCAATTCATTTTTAGGTGTTCCAATAGACACTGAGTATGATGAGCTTTTATTTGAAGAGTTAAAAAGGGATGTTAAAATACAGCCCCTTGAATATTACCTTGAAAAGGCTTTAGAAAACAGATTGGAGATAGTAGTTTTAGAAGGCCAGATTGAAATGGCGGAGCTGCAAATTTCAATTTATGAAAAAAACAGGGTAAATGAAACTTATACTAAAGTGAGAAAAGAGTATAATGAAGCTTTAAGGCAGCTTGAAAATTTAAAAATCCAACTTGAACAGGCAAAAATAGATATTGAAAGTGAAATTAAAAGTGCGTATGTAGAAGTTAAAAAAGAAGGGTACAACCTTCAAAGCCTTAACGATACTTTAAATATGCAGCTAAAAAATTATGAAAGATTGCAAGGTCAGTTTGAACAAGGATTTATAGCAAAGCTGGTTATGGATGAAGTGGAAATTGGTCTGGAAGAATTAAGAAATGGAATTGATTTGGTTATGTACGCTTATAATACAAAAATAATGAAGTTGGAAGAAGCAGCAGGTCTTGGACCGGCTTTTCAGGAAAGGTGAGTGGGATAAGTATGAATAAAAAAATTAAAGTAATTATACCGGTAATAGCATTGGCACTGTCTCTTACAACCGTTTGGGCAGTTGGGAATGAAATGTTTTTGAATATAGAAAAATTTCAGGATATGGCTTTAAAAAACAGCAGACAGTCAAAAATTGATGATTTGCAGATAGAATCTAAAGAAAATGCATTGGAGGAAGCAGAAAAGGATGCAAAGTTTTTGTCCTCCTCAACCACCAGAACTCAAAAATATAACAATGAAATACAGAAAAAAGTTGATCCCTTTAGGGCAAAAGCAGATCTGGAATATACAAAGAGAGAAAAGGATATAAACGAAGAGAATTTAAAAAGGGAAGTTTATAAAAAGGCTCTTGATATATTAATTCAAGAAAAAGAAGTGGAGCTTGAGAAAGAGAAGCTAAAGATATTGGAAGAGAAACTGAAAATGGCTGAAACCAGATACAATGAGGGAAAAATAACTGATAATGACCTTTACAATGCAAGGTTTGCAGTGAGCTCTAAAACCATTGATTTAGATAAAGCTAAAAAAGATTTGGAGATATTGGAGCTTGAATTTAAAGGACTTTTAAATGTTGACTTGGACAATTCCCCAATAAAGGTGGAAGACCAATTGGTTTTTGAGCCGGTGAAGGATATAAATATGGATGTGGATATGATTGTTTTGAAAAATGCAGAAGGGATTCTAAGTATTGATACTGTAATTGAAGAAGCTTATGAAAAAAGTCTTGAGTTTTTTAAGGTAAAAAAGGACTTAGAAGCCCAGGAAATGATTATGGAAATTACAAAAGACATCTTTGAAGAAAAGCACCCCACATACAGGGACAATATGCTGGCTTTAGAGATTGCACAGCTTAATTTGGAAAATGTCAGGACAAGTATTGAGGTACAGGTAAGGAATAAATACAATGAATTGAAGACTTCGGAAGAAAATGTAAATCTGGCAATACAGTGGGAAGATATACAGAAGAAAAAGCTTGAAGGAGAAGAACTTAAGTTTGAAAAAGGTATGATAAGCAGGGAACAATTATTAGATGCAAAAGAAGCTTATATGGAAGCATGCTATGACAAATATACTGCCATTTATAATTACAACATTATAAAATCAGAGTTCGAGGCTTTATATAAAAAATAGATATTAATAAGATATAATTATAGATATAGAATAAATTATTATATAGATATAGGATTTAAATTTATAGACTATGCTCAAAAGAACCAAATAAAATAACCTGATGCCAATACATCAGGTTATTTTTATTATTTTTACTACCGTCTTTTTCTGTCTTTTTTTTCATCATCCCTGCCGCTGTTTCTGTTATCCATATGACCGCTGCTGTTATTTCCATCATCCCTGGTATTATCCCTGTTGTTTCTATCATCTCTGTTGTTATCCTTGCTGTTATTTGTATTACTGTAGTTGTCTCTAAAATAGCTGCTGTTTCTATCTTCTTGTTCTAAATATTCATAATATCCTTCATTGCTGTCCCAATTATTATTTTCATTTCCATCCTCATCATCGTACTGGAAGTTGTTTTTGTTATAAGGTGCATACAGGTCGTGTTCCGGGCAGTACTCAGTTGGACATTCGTATATTTTATCCCCCACTGCTGCAAAATCATTCGGATTTGTAATAGGAACACGGCGTTTTACAAACACCTTTTCACTTGTAGAAGACGGCGGACAGTAAAGTGATGCCAGGTACGGCCTTCCATATTCATCTGTGTGAGCTTCACAGACCTTTACCTTAACATGTGTATCACATTCGTCCTTAGGCTCAGTTCCTGCTATGAACATTTCAGTTCTTATTGTAGAACCGCGGGGGTCTTGAGAACACAACTCAGAAGCAAGCTTTCCGGATTTTGTACAGATGGTCTTCTTGACAATTCCCGGAGGTTCTTCAAATTGTTTTATTTCTAAATCCTCATGGACTTTTGCCATAACATCACGCCAGATTAAGTTAGCCCTGCCCTGTTCTGCAGATTGTATACTGGTATTTTGGTCATATCCGTACCATGTGGCAGCAACATAATATGGGGTGTATCCTACAAACCACTTGTCATAGTTATTGCTTGTAGTACCTGTTTTACCTGCTTGTGGCATTCCGCCTGAAAATCTGGCGCCGGTACCTGTACCGGAGGTCATTACATCCTTTAATATGTCAGTTATAATGTATGCTGTAGCTTCATCGTATACTATGGTGTATTGAGGCTTGTTTTCAAGCAATACGTTGCCGTTCATGTCTAAAACCTTGGTATAAGTTATAGGTTTACAGTACAGTCCCTTATTTGCAAATGGAATATATGCAGCTGCCAGTTGGAGAGGGTTTATACCTTCCCTTGGTCCCCCCAGGGCTACCGATAAATACCTTTCATCTGCCCTGTCAATTCCTGATTTTTTTAAATAGTCAAGGGCTATATCAGGGGTAAGATATTCATCCCATATTCTTCCGGCAACCACATTAAATGATTTTGTTAATGCATATCTGGCAGTGGTCAGACCGCTATAACTCCAGTCGTAGTTTCTGGGGTACCTTTCATTTCTATTGTTAGGGTTAAGATACACCGGTGCGTCATCTATAACTGTTGCAGCAGTTATTTTCCTTTCATTAATTGCAGGACCGTATACAACAAGAGGCTTGAAAGTAGAACCCGGCTGTCTTTTGACCTGGGAGCTTGAAGCCCTGTTCAGTGGTGAACCTATTTTTTCACCTGCGCCTCCGTATAAGGCTTTAACATGACCGTTTGTAGGGTCTATAATAACCATTGCGGCCTGCGGTGGCATGGATGTTTTGGTATTTACTTTTGTAAAGTATTCTTCATTAAGAAATACTTCATCCATTGCCTGTTGGATTTTTGGATCTAATGTGGTGTAAATTTTTATCCCGCCGTTATAAATGGTATCATAAGCTTCGTCACGGGTATATCCTGCATCCATCAGATCATTCATAACATCAATAACAACTTGGTCCACAAAATACGATTGATTTGTAACAACGTCAGCAGAACGTCTGTTGTAATCCGCATATTGGAGTTTTTCGTTTTTTGCCTGCTGATATTCTTCTTCAGTTATGTACCCAAGTTCTTTCATTACCCCCAGTATTACTTCCTGGCGTTTTTTGATATTTTCTCTGCCGTTTGTTGTAAACGGATCGTAGTACGCAGGGTTTTGAGTAATACCTGCTAAAATTGCACATTCTGCAAGGGTAAGCTCACTTACGTCTTTATCAAAATATGTTTTAGCTGCAGACTGAACCCCATAACAGTTTTGTGCCAGGAAAACTATATTTAAATATAGCTCCAGTATCTGGTCCTTACTTAAATTGCGTTCTAGATGCAGGGCTATCCACCATTCCTGCACTTTACGTTCTACAGAACGCTCATATCTTCTTGTAATATTCTTTATAACCTGTTGGGTAATTGTACTACCCCCGTGGGCACCTCCGGATGTTATAGCACTTGCTATCCTTCTCAGGTCTATACCCGGATGCTCATAAAAACGCCTGTCCTCAATGGCAATAAAGGCGTTTTTAAGATTTTCAGGGATGTCTTTTAAGTCTACCATGTCCCTGTTTTTCGAGCCCTGTAATGGGATTACCATTTCACCATTGCAGTCATAGACATAGGATGTAAAACCCTCTAATGTTAACTTGTCAGGTGTTAATTTTTCTGCAGTTTTAATGTATGCAAAAACTGCACCCCCTGCAAGTCCTGCAAGTGCAAATGAAATGGTAAGGCAAATTATTATTATCATTCTAAAGACTGAAAGAGAAAATCTAAAAACAAATTTGCCAACTTTTTTCTTTTGGTTTTTACCTTTCCTATATTTTGTATTTTTACTACTCATAGAACTACTCTCCTTTATACAGAATTCATGCATATAAAATTCATAATATTTTACACTAATAATTTTTTACACTAATAAAAATAATTATTAGATATTCTTTAGCTTTTATTTATTTAGCTTTTTATAATTATAACACAAAGCATTATAGTTGAGAAGAAAAAAGGCTGTCATATTTTACAAAAAGAATATAGGTATTTTATTTAATGTTGAAAAAAGTCATAATATTGTTTAAACTTAATTAAAGGCAGGAAATAAAATAAAAGCCTGAAGGGGTGTTAGAATGGAAATTAGAGTTGGCGAATTAATAAAGGCAAAAAGAGAAGAGAAAAAGTACTCCCTTGCAGATTTTGCTGAAATTATCGGAATAACCCCGGGATATCTTTCACAAATTGAAAACGGGCATAAGAAAAACCCTAAATTAGAAATTTTATTAAAAATAGTAAAAGAACTTGATATTGATTTAAGTACGCTTTTAGGCATAGAAAGCCAGGAAGAAAATTCAAATTTTAAAATTCCGCCTCTTTTAAAGCTCATTTTGGCAAAAGAAAGAAATACTAAAGTTTTAGAGGATAAAGACACATTAAAAAAGATATGCGGTATTATAGATAAATCCTTAGAGTGTAGATATTTTATAGAAAATGAAGAATTATACCAGATGTTTTTAGAAGATATTTATATTCAGATTGAAACTATATTAAAGAGGTATATGGACTTTCAAGCTATAAAATAGTTTTATAAAATAGTTTTATAAAATATTTTTAAATATTTTTCACCAAATACCCCTTTGTTATCATAGTATGACTGGTAAGGAGGGGTTTTTTTATGAAAAGGGCCAAAACCAATCTCTACAGCAGACTATGGTATGTCAGGAGAAACAGGAAAAAATTGTATGTGTACATATTTCCCTTAACTATGCTGATTGTACTTATTATGCTTTTTTTATATTTTGAAAATGTGATAAAGCCAAGCTTTTTAGAATTTTCAGATTATAAGATAAAGGCAATAATAAACAATTCTGTGGCAAAAGCAGTTAATCATAATTTCCCTGAAGAAATAAATTATGAGGAAATTGTAAAAATAAACAAAGATGATCTTGAAAAAATCAAGTCTATACAGGTGGATGTGGGAAAACTAAACAGGACATTTTCAAAAGTGACCCTTAACATCCAGGAGGAATTAGATGCTTTAGGGGATGTGGAAATCGGGGTACCCATTGGGGTGCTTACAGGTAAGTCAGTTTTTTCTGCCAGGGGACCTAGGATAAATATTAAAGTAATACCTGAAGGAAGTGTGGAAACCGACTTTAGGTCGGAATTTACCAGTGCAGGTATTAACCAGACAAAACACCGGATATATTTTCTTGTTAAGACAAAAGTGGGTATAGCAGTACCCTTTATTAACAAAACTACTGAAGTTACAACAAGCATTCCAATAGCCGAAACAGTTATTGTAGGGGATGTGCCTTGGTATTATTTAAATTTTGAAAATATTGAAAACTAATAAAACATTGAAAACTAGTTTTTATCAGAATATGCAGTGCTGTCAGACTTTTTTTCGGATTTTTTTCTGGTATTTTTAACCTTGGAATCACTGTTTTGTTTTTCTAGCATTTTACACCTACCTTCAAATATACTTCCCTCTGAACTTATTAAATTCTGAACTAAAATATCTCCATAGAGTACTGCAGTGGAAGAAGCATTTAACAAGCCCCTTGCTTCTATATTTCCCTCTACTTTACCGGAAAGAAAAACATTATTTGCATATATATTGCCGGTAACTTCCGAACTTTTTCCTAAATACACATCTCCATCAGCTTTTATTTCTCCCTGTACCTTTCCGTCAATCCTAATTGTACCGGAAGTTTCAATATTACCTTGGAAAGTTGTGTTTTTACCTACAAGGGTATCGAATTTATCAGGGGCTTTTACATCCTTTTTAAACACATTAAGACCTCCAATTTAATATAATAATAAATAATAAATAAAGTTAAATATAAACAAAATCTTTTAGGTTTTTATCCGTTTTTTTCTTTTTTATCTAGGGTCTAAATATTCCATAGGGTCTACTGCTTCATCATAAACTCTTACTTCAAAGTGCAGGTGATTTCCTGTACTTCTGCCGGTGCTTCCAACGAGAGCTATAAAATCCCCTTTATTAACTGTATTTCCTTCACTGACAAGAAGTTTTGAACAGTGGGCATAGAGGGTTGTTATACCCCTGCCATGATCAATTATTACAGTTTTACCGTAATTTCCGTGCCAGTCTGAGAAAATTACCCTCCCGCTTGCAGAGGCTTTAATTTCCCTTCCGTAAGGAGCGGATATATCAATTCCATAATGAAATCTCCTTGTAAAACTGATAGGATCCGTTCTGTAGCCAAAACCTGAAGTAACGCTACCGGCTGTAGGCCATAAAGTGGGAACAACATTCATATACTCTGTCAATTTTGCCTGAGTATCTTCTAAATCAGTTGTTATTTCAGCATCAGAATGATTTATTTTTTCCAGTTCCTCTAATATTGATTTAAGTTTGCTGGCACTTTCTACAAATTCCCTGTCATTTCGTCCTGTTGACCTGGTGGCAACAACCTCGTTCATATTTTCTTCTATGTACTTATGGGTTAAATCTTTATATAATGTTTTAAATTCCTCAGTCATTCTGCTCTGCTTAATTTTTTCTTCCTTTAATTTGGATATTTCCTTTTCATTTTCTTCTATTAAAAGAGCCTGTTCTTCGGTTAATTTATTAGCCAGAGCTATTTTTTCACTAAGATGCTTATTTTCCTCTACAAGTGACGTAATGGTAAGTCCGGTGCATATAATAGCTGTAGCAATAATTGTTCCAAGGGCGAGAAGTTTGTATTTTACTGATGATATTTTAAATACCTTAATTTCATTTGTTGAATGTGGTACCAGCATAATGGACCAATACCGCTTTTCACGTCTTTTTTTCATAATATCGCCTTCTTTTATGCTCTCCTTTATGTTATTATTATGCATTGCTAATTATTATACCATTGTATAATGATAAAAGTAAGTACAAATTTAATTTTTAACAAAAAATCTTCTAAAATTTATAAAAATTTTACCTTCCCTCTATATAGTATCTACAATATTTCTGCATTTAATTCAAGGGGGTAAATCTTTTTAGAAAAATTGGAGGCTAAAAAAACTTAAAAATAAGAACTTAAAAATAAAAGTTTAAAGTAAGAGATTAAAAATAAAAGTTTAAAGTAAGAGATTAAAAATAAAAGTTTAAAATAAGAGGTCTTGAAAACAGTAAACTATTGATGTAATATATAAATTGCGTAATAATTTACAAATGAATATAACCAGTCACAAATGGATATATAGCGTGTGTATTCGCACGAAAGTGCTGGTGCGTCGTTGCACCAAGGGAATTCGGATGAAATTTCCGGGCTATCCCAATAACCGTGAAGCTGACGAAAGGGCAAAATGCCACTGCTACAGGCGGGAAGGCGCCCTATTAGGATGAAGCCAAGCCGGGAGACCTGCTTACACATTTATGCCACTTGGGGGGAGGGCAAGCTATGTTTATTGCTATTTTTGTATTTAGCATGAATTAACGTTGCTCCCTGCTTCAGGGAGCAATTTTAGTTATGCTTTATATTAGTGGCATCTAATACTAATCATGCCTTATATATTCATTGAGACTTATATATTCATTTGGAATATTGGAATAGAAGAATATATACATCTAAAGTAAAGAAAGGGGAATTTAAAAATGAAATGTAAAATTAAGTGGAAAAGAAAACCGGTTTTGCTTATTTTAATTGTGATTTTTACAATTGTATTTGCTGCCGGATGTGAAGCTGATGAAAAGATACCGGAAAGCTTGCATGATAGCGCAGTAACAATAACTGATATGATGGGACGGGAAATTACATTAGAAGAGCCGGTAACTAAAGTTATTGCCATGACTCCTTCTGATTGTGAAATTCTATATGCCATTGGTGCAGGGGAAGCACTAGTTGGCCGCGGGGAGTACTGTGACTATCCGCCGGAAGTTTTGGAATTGCCAAAAGTGCGCACCGGGGAAAACACAAATTTAGAGGAAATAATATCTCTAAAACCACAGGTGGTGCTCATGGGTACCATGGGACAGACAAAGGAACAAGTTGCAGCACTTGAGAGGGCAGGAATTAAAGTTGTGGTATCCCAGGCAACGGATATTGAGGGTGTGTATTTTTCCGTTGATATGATTGGGAAGCTTATGAACAGGGAAGAGGAAGCACAAAATGTCATTAACTCAATGAAAAAAACCTTTGATGAAGTTTCACAAAAGAAAGTACAGATGAAAGGAAAAACCGTATATTTTGAAGTTTCACCTTTAGAGTATGGGCTGTGGACTGCAGGAAGCGGTACTTTTATGAATGAAATTGCAGAAATAATAGGTCTTGAAAATTGTTTTGCCGATGTGGAAGGCTGGGGGGAAATATCAGAAGAGCAGGTTTTAGAGCGCAATCCGGACTATATTGTTACCATTGCCATGTACTTTGGGGAAGGACCTACACCTGAGGAGGAAATTGCCGGTCGTAAGGGATGGGAAAATATAACTGCTGTTAAAAACAGGGCAATACTGAACCTTCAGAATGATGAGCTTTCCCGCCCGGCACCGCGCCTTGCTGAAGGGGCAAAAATGCTATATGATTTCGTTACAAGTATAACTGAATCGGAGGAGTCAGGTGAACATTAAAAAAGAGGGCTTTCGCATTTATGAATACATAATATTTACAGTGGTGGTGTTTTTCACTTTTGCCCTTTGTGTCTCTGTGGGAAGCGTCAGCATTCCCATAAGGGACACGGCAACCATCATATTAAATTCAATCCGGGGCATTCCTATTCCGGATACAATAGCAATGCCGTCTATTATTTTGGATATCCGGTTGCCCAGGGTAATTTGTGTTGCACTAACCGGTGCATCCCTTTCAATTTGCGGGGGAGCCATGCAGGGGCTTTTGAGAAATCCACTGGCAGACGGTTCAACCCTTGGTGTGTCCTCCGGTGCGTCACTGGGGGCGGTAGTTGCAATTGCCTTTGGCATAAGGATACCTTCTTTTCCTTTCACAGGTACCATGGTAATGGCCATACTATTTGCTTTATTATCCCTTATTATAATTCTTACACTTTCGTACAAGATGGACTACTCTCTGTCAACCCATACCATTATCCTTATTGGTGTGATATATTCCATGTTTGTATCTAGTGCGCTTTCTCTTATCACCACATTTGCGTCAGACAGGGTTAAGGAAATCACTTTTTGGCTGATGGGAAGTCTGTCAGGCAGCAGTTTTGAAAATGGCCTGGTACTTTTAATAGCTTTAGTGGTATTTGGGGGGGCTATTATTTTGCATTCAAGAGAATTAAATGCCTTTGCCATTGGAGAAGAAAATGCACGTCATGTAGGGGTAAATGTAAAGAGGGTTAAATTAATAATTATGATTGCCGTTTCAGGGCTTATAGGTGTTTGTGTGTCCATTGGCGGGACAATTGGGTTTGTGGGTTTGGTGGTACCTCACATGGTGCGCATGATTACAGGACCAAACCACAAAAAGCTTCTTCCTGCCTCTTTGTTTGGGGGAGCAACTTTTCTAATGCTTGCAGACCTTGTTGCACGTAAAATACTAAGCCCTTTAGAACTTCCCATCGGGGTGGTTACCTCCTTTATTGGTGCAATACTATTCATCTACATATTTTATAATTCAAGGAGGAAGGGGCATGCTTGAAGTAAAAAATTTAACGGTGCGGTACGGAAAACTTACAATAGTTAACAATGTCAGTTTTTCTGTGAAAGAAGGACAATGGCTTATGATTGTAGGGCCAAACGGTGCAGGTAAAAGCACCATAATAAATGCCATTTCACAGGGAGTATCCTATACAGGGGATGTATACTTTGAAGGCAAAAACATTAAAAAATACAAACCGCACAACAGGGCAAAAATATTTGGTGTTTTAGCCCAAAACAATATTGTCAGCTACCCCTTTACAGTGGGGGAAGTTATCAGGCTGGGAAGGTATTGCTATGCGCCGGGTATATTTTCACATCCGGGTAAAGAAGATGAGGAACACATTCTAAAAGCCGTTAAAATGACAGGGCTGGAACCTCTTTTAAACCAGTCGGTTTTAACCCTTTCAGGAGGGGAGCTTAGGAGGGTTTTTCTTGCCCAGCTTTTTGCTCAAAATCCTAAAATTCTTATGTTGGACGAGCCTACCAACCATTTAGATCTTTTGTATCAAAAGCAGACTTTTGAGTTGATACAGGAGTGGTTAAAGGTTCCGGGACGTTCAGTTATATCGGTGGTACATGATTTGAGCCTTGCTAAGGCATATGGCAGGGAAGCACTGCTCCTTCATAAGGGGAAGGTTAAGGGATTAGGACCAATTCACCAGGTACTCACTGCAAAAAATCTTAATCTTGTGTATTCCATGGATGTTTGCGCATGGATGAAAAGTAAGTTAAAGCAGTGGCAATAATTGCAGTGCCATTAATTATTGCTAATTAATAATGGTGATTTAGCCGATTATCTATGTATAATGCTTTGGGCTTAATTTGATTTTTTATGTGTACCTTGCTATAATTAAACCATGTTTTTAATTGTTTTTTTAATTTTGTAGCATTTGGAGGAGTTAATATTGATTGAAAAAATAATTAACAGACTAAAGAAGTACAAGTTTTTTTCTGATATGCTGACCCCCGAAACCTTTTCCCAAATGAGAAGATATGTAATTACAGGTTTTTCAGGGTTTGCCATTGAATATTTTTTATTTAATATATTTAATGAACTTATATTTGTAAAATTCCCTCCAGGTGGCTACACACCCGCAAAAACAATTGCAGAAAAATTCATTAATGATAGTTTTGAAAGGACTACATACAGGTATTTACTTGCCAATGCCATTGCCTATGTAGTTGCATTTTGGTATAACTTTCTTCTCAACAGATTCTGGTCGTTCAAATCCAAAGTTAACATATTTAAGCAATTAAAGCAGTATAGTGCTTTATTTATATTTAATTTAATTATAGCCAGCGTATTATTGTACTTATTAAGTGATAAAATTGGTATAATGCCTAAGATTTCCAAAATATTGGTTATGGGAATGTTAGTGTGCTGGAATTTTGTGCTTTACAAGAAAGTTATTTACAAATAAAGAGATATAAATCATTTACAAAATGCCTGGAATTTGATATGATTTCTATGGGAATATAATTAAATTATAAGGTGGTTTTAAAATAATGGGCAAAGCAAATGAAAAAAAAAAGTAAAGAAGAACAAAAAAATTAGAGATAATAAAAAATCAATACCTTCTGATGTTTTTGCAATTCTTTCAATAGCTGTAGTTTTAATTAGGTTGATGCTTACAGGAATCCCAAGCTACCAAATAGATATGAACGGGTACTATGCATGGAGCAGGTACCTTGCTGAACTTGGTCCAAAAGGTCTATATGAAACATTTCATATTGTTTATGCGCCATTATATATGTATTTACTTTGGATAACAGGAATTATAGCTAAAATATTTTTCCTTAATGCCGGCACCCATGTTTATTTGATAAAATTATGGGCTGTTGCTTCAGATTTAGCAGGCGCTTATTTAATTTATAAGATTGGCAGGAAGTATGAAAAAGAAAGACTTGCCTTTGCATTGGGCATATTTTACGCTTTAAATCCCGGTGTGTTCTTCAACTCTTCCATTTGGGGGCAATTTGATTCAATATATTCAACACTGCTTGTGGGTATGATATATGCCTTTAGTGTGAACCGGAAAATGACAGCGGTTTTGCTTTATTCACTGGCAGTGCTGACCAAGCCTCAAAGTGCACTATTAACCCCTCTGGGAATATTCTTTTACAATGATTTATTTGATTTTTCCCAAATAACAAAAGAGAAAGTCAAAAAGGCTGTTAAGGAGACGTTTGTGGCTGTTGCCATAGGACTATCCTGCTACTTTATAGTTATAAACCCGTTCTATTATCATATGCACATTTATGAGAATCTAAAGAGTACATCTGTCGTAAAGGATTTTATTGCAGAATCTATAGATTATTTTTGCTGGATGCCAAATCTGTACTTAGCCAGTGTTGAAGACTATCCTTATGCTACTGCCAATGCCTTTAATCTGTGGACTTTATTGGGTGGACAGAGCATAGAAGATTCAAATACATTTTTTATATTTTCCTATAGCACCTGGGGAAATATATTGTTTTTAATCTCTATAATCCTGGCTTTTGTGTATATTTTAAAAAACAGGAAAAGCCATTTTGCAATGTACTTTTCAGCCTTCTTCATTATGGCAAGTGCTTTTACATTTATAACAAGAATGCATGAAAGATATTTACTTCCAGCTATAATTTTTCTTACAATATGTGTTCTTTGGGATAAACGGATGCTTATTCCTTTAGGTGTTTTAAGCATATGTGTTGCTGCAAACCAGTGGTATTTGTACCACCTGTCATGGAAGGAAATTTACTGGATGAAAAGGTTCGACCCGGTTGCAATTCCCTTTGCACTGTTAACTGTAATTTTGGTTGTTTTTTCAGCTGTTTTAATGGTAAGGGATATTATAGCCGGTAAAAAGAGAAGGAGGAACAGGGGATTGTGAATATATGCATAGTGGGGGCAGGGGCTACAGGACTTGTTGCTGCAAATGAACTTGTTAAAAAAGGTCATAAGGTTACCATATTTGAAGCAGAAGAAAGCCACGGTGGTTTAGCTAAGACTATGACCATTGGAAATGAAAAACTGGAGGTTTATTATCATCACATATTTACCGGTGATACAGAAATAATTAAGCTTATAGATGAGCTGGGTCTGTCTTCTGAGCTTATGTGGCTTGAGTCAAAAAACTCCCTGTATATAAACCAAAAGCTTTATCCTTTTACTTCCCCGGTGGATTTACTGCTTTTTAAAGAGCTTTCATTTGTTGAAAGAATAAAAATGGGGATGCTTGTATTTAAGGCAAAATTCATAAAGCACTGGAAAAACCTAGAAAATATAACTTCTAAAGACTGGATAATAAAAAATGCAGGTAACAATGTATATGAAAAAGTTTGGGGTCCTTTACTAAATTCTAAATTTGACTGTGATTCTGATAAAATATCCGGTACCTGGATTTGGAATAAATTTAAACTTAGAGGCTCAACAAGGGGCAAAAACATTAACAAAGAATTGTTAGGTTATATGAAGGGAAGTTTTGGGATATTATACGATAAGCTGGTGGAAAAAATTAAAGAGGGCGGGGGGAAAATATATTACTCAAGTGCCGTAGACAGAATACAGCCTCAGGAAGATAAAACTTTGAATGTTTACAGTAATGGAAAGAGCTGTAATTTTGACAGGGTTATTGTTACCACTGCACCAGGTATTTTAAACAAAATGGATGTTCCCCTTACCAAAGAGTACAGGGAGAAGCTTTCAAAAACAAAGTACAAGGCCAATATTTGCATGATTTTAGAACTGGATGTGAAATTATCTGATTATTATTGGGTTGCAATAGCAAGAAAAGATTTTCCTTTTGTATTATTAATAGAACATACCAACTTAGTCAAAGATGCCGGCTATGGCTCTCACATTGTTTATCTTTCCAGGTATCTTGATCAAAAGAATAAAATGTATTCTATGAGTGATGAAGAAATACAGAGAGAGTTTATAAAATACCTGAAGATAATGTTTCCAAACTTTGACAAGTCAAGTATAAAGAGAGTGCATATAAACAGGGCTGACTATGCCCAGCCTGTTGTGGTACAGCAATATTCTAAAATTTTACCGGAGATGAAAACTCCCGTGGAAAATTTGTTTTTAGCCAGTATGGCACAGATATATCCTGAAGACAGGGGGCAAAACTATGCTGTCAGGCTGGGGATACAAGTGGCAGACATGGTTGGCTAAAAATTGCAAGACATGCTTTAGGAGGTAAGATTTATATGCTGAAGAAAACTATACTCTGTATATTAACCTGTATATTAACAATAGCACTAATGTGTACAATATCTTATCAATGGGTTTTTGCAAATAATAATTTAATTAAAAACCATTCCTTTGAAGATGTGGAGGGGGATGCCCTTAGGTTTTGGGAAACCTGGGTATGGGGTGAAGGACCTGGCGGTGTTGAATTTACAGTGGAAAAAGATAATCCACGCAGCGGGCAAAACTGTGCTGCCATTTATAATTTGGAGGAGCGGGGGTCACGCTATATTCAAAAGGTAGAAGTTGAACCGGATTCACAATATAAGTTTTCTGCCTGGATAAGAACAGAAAATGTGGGTGAAGGAAGAATTGGTGCAAATATATCTGTAGTCGGGAATACAATTTATTCCCAGGATATAAAGGGTACCACTCACCAATGGGAATATGTTGAATTGTATATTAAGACAATGGAAGAAGTGGATAGTGTGGAATTAATATTAGCCTTAGGAGGGTATGACAGATTAGGGGCAGATGAAAATTTGAACACAGGGAAGGCGTTTTTTGACGATGTGGCATTGGAAAAAGTAGATAGCATACCTGAAGGAGCCAGGGTAGTTGTTGTTGAAAAAGATGCACCAAAATCCTCTGAAGAAGACGTACAATCCGGACCTGAAAAAAGAGATACAGAGGGTAAGTATACATGGATTTGGCTGCTGGTTTCCTGGAGTGTTTTGCTTTCTGTATTTATTTACTATGTAAAAACAGGGAAGGTTAAATTTAAAAGATAAAAAACACGGCAGACAAATTTGTCCGCCGTTTCAGTACTTGTCTAAATATTATAATGTGTCTCATTTACCATATAGAATTTATAATCTATATAGAATCTATAATCTCCAGAAGATATCTTGAAAGAATAATAGCATCTCTTGTATCTATTATACCGTCATTGTTTACATCTGCCGCCTTAACATTAATATTATCTACTTTTATTTCAAGTATTATCCTGCTCAATAGCATATAATCTATGGAATCAACTATACCATCGTCGTTAATATCACCTTTTATAAATTCATCCTCAGGAGGAGGTGTAGTTGTTGGCGTTGGTGTCGGTTTTGTTGTTGGTGTAGGAGAAATAGGATCAAGATCCATACCGTAGTATTCTCCTAAGGAAATACCGTTTTTACCAAGTGGTACCCTATGGTCAAGTCCAATAAATCTGCCTTTAGAGTCCTGCCACAATGCTTTTTTAAGTAATCCATATTTTGCTTCATCCCATGTAGACCAGTCATTTCCTAATAATCCGCCTGTGTCACCAGAGTTAGGATTTATGCACCAGAATGTATGGTGTAGACGGTGTTCAACAATATAGTCCCTTAATAAAGTCATCCATTTTTCGTTCTTCCCGCCGTCCATATGACCGCCCCACTCACCAATAAGAATAGGAGCAATTCCTTCATGGTGTATGTATGCCCATGTATCGTACATATAGTCTTCTTCCAGGGTTTTAATGGTAAAGTCTTTCTCAAACCAAGGTTGTGGATATACTGAAGGACCGTATTCGTGTGGGGAATAAACAATTTGACTGTTGAGAGGTCCTAAATCAATAGGATAGTCCCTTACCCCACGTAAATTTCCACCCCACCATCCAGGGTGATATGGAGCAGCGTCCCCTGTAGCGCCAAAAACGTCAGGGTCATCGAATGTGTAACCTAACTCAGTTTTAGGATATTGCTCGATACCTTCAATCACAATTAATAAGTTAGGGTTTACATTTAATATAGCTTTTGCACATGTTTCAGCAGCGTACTTCCAGTTGTTTTCACGGGTGGAATCATCCCATATTGCCATGTCATCAGGGATTGGACCTGTATAACCGCGTTTTCCGTGAGGCTCGTTTTTTAAATCAAGTGCAATTATTGTATCGTCATTTTTGTATTTGTCAGCCAGCCATACCAGAGTATCAATCCACTTTTCAGTGGTGATAAAACCTGCTGTTTCAGTTTCTATTCCATACCACAAATTATACACGTGACCAGAGTTATCAGCATGTGGGCTGTGAATATCCACCATAACCTTTATACCCAGTTTTTTACAATACCCCATTATAATGTCAAAAATCTCCATACTATTTTTAGGTCCATCGGTTTCAGGGTCATAAAAATCAGGATTACAAACGTGGTAAGGTGGATTGTTGCTTGCAGTAACACTTGAAACAGGATTTGGTTTTCCAATCATCCAAGAGTATAAAAGCTCAGTGGAAATAGGAATTCTGAGAAGGTTAATACCTCTGTCAGCTACATCGCATAGAATATCATAAACATCGTACCAAGCACCGTGGAAAACATTTTCGCTACAGTTAAACCCAAACCAGTTAGCGCCTGTTAGCCACACTTCGTTTCCGTACATGTCGTAAATTTTGTTGCCTGACACATGCAGCCAGTCATCGTTCCAGTGGTCAACAGTACTTGCATCTACATCCATAGAATTTGCCGGCAAAGAAACAAAAAGAAAAACCAGCATTATGGACAAGGCAAGTCCACCTACAATTTTTTTCATAATCATACTTCCCCCTTAAAAAAATATATATAATTCACGCATATTAAATGCTTGAATTATTTACAACAACAGTCTTCTACTTATAATTTTATAGAAAAGTATGGTCTAAATCAAGTTAAAACGGAAAAATATATTGATAAACAGCAGTTTAGCGGAAAGATTCAACATTTTTATCAAAAAGCATATAATACTGCAGTAATTTATATTCATTTATTTTTTCCATCTGTTCCAAATTCAAATCTTCTGTATACGCACCATCCTTGGTTTTGTAAAATCTGTTAGTCATAACCTGAAATTCTTCCCTAAGCTCCCTTAAGTATTGAAAATAATCGATGTCATTTAAACCAATATAGTCAAAAAGCTCTAATACCAGATAGTGAACACTTATATATGGTGCTTCTCCCACAAAGGGGGTTTTTCCTTGGTCTTTTAACAGGTCTTTTGCAGGACTGTTGCTCCAGATAAAATAAGGTGTTTCGTATGTGTTTAAATATGCTTCTAAATCACCTGAGGTTCCGATGTTATAGTTCATGGCTTTATAGCCGGAAAAATTTTCACCCAGCAGTGGAAGGTGATCTGAAAAATACAGCAAAACAACAGGTTCATTTATTTTCTCCAGCTGCCCTACTAAATAACCTAAAGCCTTGTCACAGCTCATAAGCCCGTTGGTGTAGTTGTTAACCAAATGGTAGTACTCACTGTCTATACTTTCTTTTTTTATAATTTCAGGATTACCTAAATCGTAATTTGCATAAGGTCCGTGATTTTGGATGGTTACAGTAAAATTAAAATAGGGGGTGTCTGGATGGTTATTTAAGTGACTACTAAAATCATCCAAAAGAAACTTAAATGCGTCCATATCGGAAACATAATAAGTGTTTTCCCTGTCAATATCCATATCATCTATAAAAAATATATTATCAAATCCAAAATAATCATATACATTATACCTGTTGTAAAACCATGGAAAACCTGGATGAAACCCTGTTGTCTTATAGCCTTTTGATTTTAGTATCCATGGAAGTGCATAAGTGTCTTTCCTTATTAAATTAATATATGGGTTTGCAAAATCACTTAATGTGGTTTTTGAATGTCCTGTAAGGAAAGAAAATTCACTATCTGAAGTACCTCCGGCAAAAATAGTTGTAACAATTTTGCCGTAATAAGATTGGGAAGTAATTTTATTAAAATTTTCCAAAGGGTCATACCCTTTATTAAATTCAATTTGCTCCACTTTATCTATATCCCAGAAAGCTTCACTCATTACAGCAATGATGTGAGGAAGTTTAACATTTTCATCTTCTTTTATATTATTGTATTTAGAAAGTATATTTTCACACTCTGAAGGAGAGTATCCCTCAGGCACGGGCAAATCAAAGGTATGGGTTTTAATTAAAAAGGAGTAGATAAAGCCCCTTGAATTTACAACATCTATTTGAGAATACTGGGAGCCGTATATTTTAAACTTATTATAAAGTGATGTATTGCTGTAAATTGTATTATATAAGGTAAAGGACAGCACTACTGTAAGTAAAATTCCTATGCCTCTTTGAAGTAATTTCATAGGCTTGGATTTTACACATAAAAGTAAAAACAGTGAAAAAAGAATAAATACTGCTATCAACCCATATAGCTTAGCGTTAAATGGAAGCTGAGACAAATTAATAACCTTTGTAGATTCGTTTCCAAGGTATATATCAGCCGGTACAAAGGGTTCGTGGCGGAGGCGTATTTTAAACCTGTTTATAAAATGAAGAACTAAAAAGGGTGCTCCTCCAAAGAAAAACGATGCCCAAATTCTTGAAGTTATGAAAAAGATAAACAGCATAAACAAAGTTATAGGCAATGTATTTAAAATAAATAAAATTGGGGATTTAATAAATCTCCAAACTATTACCAGAGAAAAAACAGAAGAAATCTGTACTCCCACAATTGATATGGCAAAAGATAAAGCCACTACTAAAAGGATGTTAATGTAATTTTTATATATGTATATTTTTCTCATTTAAAAATCACCTTCTGACATTTCCAGTTTAATCTATGGTAGTTTTTTATATAAGTAATTTAACTTTATAGAGTTTACCAAAATACCTGTAATATTTCAAGTTGTAATATATGTCTTTTAAAAAATAATAGTCCCTTGTTATAAATAATTTATACATATAATCTACAAATAAAGGGATTGTTTTTAACTCTATTGCCCTAAAACCAAAAAGGTGTTATTATACTATTATTCGCAAAAAAATTGCAAAACATTTGGGGTTTTTAGTTAAATTTATAACAATGTTTTAGATATATGGGGGTACAGGTAAAATGAGAAAGACAAAAATAATTTGCACATTAGGTCCCGCTGTAGATAGTGAAGAAATGTTAAGACAACTTATGTTAAAGGGAATGGATGTAGCCAGGTTAAACTTTTCACACGGAAGCCATGAAGAGCATAAAGCCAGAGTTGAAAGGTTTAAAAAAGTAAGGGATTCTTTAGACCTTCCTGTTGCTTTACTTATGGATACAAAGGGACCGGAAATTAGGCTTGGCAAGTTTAAAGACAAAGAAGTGAAATTGGAAAAAGGGGATAAATTTGTACTTTTAAGTGAAGATAAATTAGGAGATGAAAAAGAAGCATCTGTATCGTACAAAGACTTGTACAAAGATGTAGAAAAAGGCAGCAGCATTTTAATTAATGACGGGCTTGTTGAACTTGTAGTTGAAAAGATAAAGGACAAAAAAATATATTGCAGGGTGGTAAACGGGGGCATTATAGGGGATAATAAAGGTATAAATGTTCCGGGTGTAGACCTGCACCTCCCGCCTCTTACTGAAAAGGATATTGAAGATATTAAATTTGCTGTAGAGAATGAATTTGACTTTATAGCAGTATCTTTTGTAAGAAAGGCTTCTGATGTCATAGAAATTAAGAAGGTTCTTGAGGAAAATAAAGGTCAGGAAATAAAAGTAATTGCAAAAATTGAAAACAGGGAAGCAATTGAAAATGCAGATGAAATAGTAGAAGTTTCAGACGGGATTATGATAGCACGCGGTGATTTGGGTGTTGAGATACCCGTCGAAGAAGTGCCTATAGTGCAAAAAATGCTCATAGAAAAATGCTACAAGAATGGAAAACCTGTTATTACCGCAACCCAAATGCTGGATTCAATGATTAGAAATCCACGTCCTACAAGGGCTGAAGCCAGTGACATTGCAAATGCCATTTATGATGGTACAAGTGTAATTATGCTGTCAGGAGAGACTGCTGTTGGAAAATATCCTGTTGAAACCCTTGAAACCATGTCAAAAATAGCACAAAAAGCAGAAATGTCCATTGACTATTGGGAAAGGTTTTCCAAAATGCAGTATGATACCAGCCCAAGTGTTACAAATGCTCTAAGCCATGCGGCTTGTACAACTGCCCAGGATTTAAAGGCTTCTGCAATTATCACGGTTACCCAGTCAGGGCGTACTGCCAGGATGATTTCTAGATTCAGGCCCCAATGCCCGATAATTGCAACTACAGTATCCCAAAGGGTAAGAAGGCAGCTTTCCCTCTCATGGGGTGTGTACCCATATTTAGTTCCTGAGGCGTCCTGCACTGATGACATGTTTGATACAGGTGTGGAAAAAGCTTTAGAATCAAAATTTGTTGATAACGGGGATCTTGTTGTTATAACTGCAGGAGTACCAATTGGAGTAAGTGGTACAACAAATATGTTGAAAGTACATGTTGTAGGAAAGGTATTAGTTAGAGGAACAGGTATAGGTAAAAAGCCTGTTACAGGAGAAGTTTGTGTTGTAAAGACAATTGAAGAAGCAAAGGAGATGTTTGTTGACGGGCAAGTGCTTGTTCTGCCTTATACCAATGATGATGTGATAGAGGTAATCAGAAAAGCCTCTGCATTGGTTGTAGAAGAAGGGGGACTGGCATCTCATACGGTAACTGTCGGAAAGGCCTTAGGGATACCTGTAATTATAGGTACTTATAATGCTACAAAAATACTTAAAAACGGTTCGGTAGTGACAGTTGACCCAAATAGGGGAATAGTGTACTACGGTTCCAATTGATTTTTTGAAATTTATTGTTAAGAAAAATAATAACCACCCGTTTTTTAGGGTGGTTATTATTTTCCATTTACTTGTATGGGTCAATTGTTTGAATGGTCCCGTCATCATTGTATTTTATCTCTGTATATTTCATGCAGCGTCTGTTATCAGCACCGCCTGATAAGGAGCTGTCATGATAAAATAAGTACCACTTACCCTGAAATTCAACAATGGAGTGATGGGTAGTCCAGCCTATAACAGGGTTAAGTATCCTTCCCTTATATACAAACGGTCCTTTAGGATTTTTACTCATAGCATATACAATATAGTGAGTAGTACCGGTAGAATATGAAAGGTAATAGTAGCCGTTGTATTTATGCATCCATGGACCTTCAAAATATCTTCTGTCTTCATCACCTGCAAGTATAGGGTTACCGTCTTCATCAACTATGGATATTTCCTGAGGTGTTTCTTTAAAAGTAAGCATATCATCATTTAGTTCAGCTACTCTAGGTCCTAAAGCAGGCTGGTCTTTAGCAGGTTCTTTTCCGTCAGGGTTATACTCCCCGGTTTGCCACTTTTCCAGCTGTCCTCCCCAAAGACCTCCAAAATACATGTATGCTCTGCCGTCATAATCAATAAAAACAGCAGGGTCTATGCTAAAACTGCCTGGAATATAACTTTCTTGAGGTTTAAAAGGTCCTGCAGGGGATGAACTTGTTGCAACCCCGATTCTAAAAATCCCATCCTTGTCCTTTGCAGGGAAATAGAAATAATAAGTATTATTTTTAAAAGCAGCATCAGGTGCCCACATTTGTTGTTTTGCCCAGGGCACATCTTTAACATGGAGCACTTGACCATGGTCTACGCAAGGAGAATCTATGCTATCCATAGAAAAAACGTGATAATCCTCCATATTGTATTGGTCCCCAAGATCATTTGATTCCCTTACTTCATCAAGATCATGGGAAGGATAGATGTACAACTTACCTTCAAACACGTGAGCAGAAGGGTCTGCTGTATAAATGTGAGTAACTAAAGGTTGGTTGGGTTTGCTAGAATTTGCCATATCGCCATTCTCCTTTACTGTTGAATTTTATAAAACAAGCTGTACAACTTTTATTGTACCAAAAGTATTCAGCTTTTATTATATCAATACATATTAAAGAATCAAGGCATAAGACAAAAAAGTTATAATAATCAGTATGTTTATTATATTAATCCGGGAACTGGACATTACCCGGAACTATGTAAGCTTCTTCAGCAATTTCACCAGGACCGGGAAGGCTGTCAATTACATCAGTTAAAACATACCCTCTTATATCGGTAATTCTTATTGTAGGTGTGGTTGTATCTACGTTTTCATAAATAAAATGATTCCAGAACATTTTCTTCATGTCGTGCCATTCACCATTTTGATATATTTCCATTTTTAAAACTGGATATTTGTGGTCCCTGACTTGAATTGCCACCCAGGACGGGGAAGTACCCTCTTTTATTCTGTATGAAACATTTTTATCAATAGGTGCGGCAACAATCCGCCATGAGATATCAATTCTTCCGTCTACCATATTTCCTATTTTATCAAAGGATGTTGGACAAAGGTCTAATGCACCATCCCCGCCTTCCGGGTATAAATCCGTCACATATACAACAGTGGTTCCCTTCACGCCTGTTACTTCAAGGTATGCCCCTGCCAGTGCTGCTTCAATTCCATAGCTGTTATAATCATAAGGATTTAGCGCTGTTATTTCCATATCTAACGGAATAGGATCAAGGAGGCAGGCTCCCCCTGCATATCCTGAGCCGGTGTATGTTGCATAACTTGTGCGGACTCTGTCCCAATCCGGGTAAGCTCCTACATTAACAGGCTCTGAAGTAGGTCCGGGAGCAGGTGTACCAGGTGTAGGCTCAGAGGTAGGTGTAGGTTTAGGAGTAGGTGATTCAGGAACTGTGCTTTTTGGGAATTTATCAATTATATTGAGAATGTACCTGCTTAAAATTACATAGTCATTGCTGTCTATCATTTCATCCCCGTCCAAATCTGCATACCACAGAGGATTTTCAACAGGCAAACTGTCTATAACCTCTAATAAAAATCTTTTCAGTATTGTTGCATCAATACTGTTAACAATTCCATCGTCATTAAGATCCCCAACTAAGCCTTGTTTATCACATGTGGAAACAAAACTAAATGCTTGAATAAGAATGGTAGTTAAAAACAAACATAAAAACTTTTTCATAACAAATACCCCCATAATATGTTTTTATTTTTTCATACCATTTTGATAATAATTCGGAATTATCTAAAATTTTGTTACTATGGGGGTATTGTTCTGTATCTTTTGTTTAATAGACATATTTATTTGGCATAATTGTCTTTTAATAAGTTTATTTTTATAAGTTTTACTATGCCCCAGGCAATTAATCCATAAACCAACATTGCGATTAATGTTGCCGGTTCAAAAACTGATTGCACAGAAAGACCGTTAGTTGTAATGGATTCAAATATTCCTGCAAAAGGTGCAGTGAATATGTTGGTTATGGAATATAAAAATATAACGAAGCCGCTTACAGGGTTTGCACCTAAAAGTTTAAAAATAAAACGGAATGCAAGCAAAACTTCCAAAACCCCGAGGGCGTAATATATTCCATGACGACTTTTTAAATACCATGAGGGCATTTTATACTCATCATTTTCATGTAATTTTTTAAATTTAAATTCATTATCATTATCTTTTTTATAAGAATTATCCATAGCATTACTCCTGTTAAACATAATATTGCAAATTATATGGTAAATTTTTTAGTGCTATATACATTATGTATTTATTATTGCCATAATTGTACATTTATCAGTGCTTTATATATATTATAATCAAAAATAATGTTGACTATAATTGATATTTATGGTAAGTTTAATTTTGTAACATAATGTCGAAAAAGAAAAAGAGAGGATTATAGTGAAATCTACTGGAATTGTAAGAAAAGTTGATGAATTAGGCAGGATTGTTTTACCAATTGAATTAAGAAGAAGTATGGACATTAATGAAAAGGACGCTTTGGAAATTTTTGTAGATGATGACAAAATAATATTAAAAAAATACCAGCCTGCTGATATCTTTACAGGAAGCATGGAAGACTTAGTTGACTATAAGGGCAAAAAAGTTTCCAAAGCAACTATAATAGAGTTGGCAAAATTAGCAGGTTTAGAAGTGAAGTAAATATTACAAAAAATTTAGGGGAATGACACATGTAATTTACATAGTAAAAGCTGTGGCATTCCCTGTTTTTAATACATTTTAGCTTTTATATAACTTTAATTTAAAGAAAATTTCTTTTAATTACTTATGTTTTACATTTTCTTCTTTTCTTTTTATACTCCCCTTGATACATTTATTTAACTAGTGTAAAATGATTTAGTGATTATTGACATATAGGAGTAGCGATTGTGGACTTTATTATTATTTTTGACCAGGTTTCAACACTTTTGATTTTGTTATTGGCAGGATTTATAACAAAAAGAGTTGGGATTATTAACGATGCAGTAAATAAAAAATTATCAGAACTTTTGCTGATGGTAACATCACCTTTGCTGATTTTTACATCATTTTTGATGGAGTATGAAGCAGAAAAACTAATAAATGCTCTTTATGTTATAGGTTTAGGGGTTGTTACCTTTGTAATATCTATTTTTGCTGCAGAAAAAATATTTTTTACAAAGCAGCCGCAGGCTAAAAGGGCAGTGATAAAATCTGCAATAGTATTTTCCAATTGCGGGTTTATGGGGTTTCCACTTGTTGACAGCATATTTGGACAAGAAGGTGTTTTTTATGCATCCATGTATTTAATTGTTTTTAATATAGTAATGTGGACGTATGGAATGGTAATTTTTAGTGGAAAATCTGATTTTAATATAAAAAAAATGCTGACCACACCTGCAATGGTGGCAGTGTATTTAGGGATCATAGTGTTTTTATTTCAAATTAATGTACCATTCCCAATTAAAAATGCTGCACAAATGATTGGGAATATGACAACTCCTCTGTCCATGATTATAATAGGAGCTATAATTGAAAGTGCTAATTTAAAAGATGCTTTATCGGATTTACAAGCTTATGTTTTGAGCGCCATGCGTCTGCTTTTAATGCCGCTTTTAGCATATTTTTTAGTTATGTTCATAGATATACCAAAGATAGCTTCTGATATATGTATTGTTGTACTGGCAATGCCCATGTCGGTAAATGCTGCAGTTTTTGCGGAAAGATTTGAAGCTGAACCGCTTTTTGCTTCAGAAGTGGTGACGGTATCCACATTGCTGTCCATGCTTACAATTCCTATTATACTGCGGTTGCTATGAAGAAAGTTTGCTAAACTTTTAAAATGGCAAGGAGGATTTTCGTGGCAAATAACATAAAACTATCACCGTTAATTAGTGACGGAATGGTTTTACAGAGGGATGCACAAGTTAAAATATGGGGAAATGCCATACCTGACGAATGTATAACTTTAACTTTTATGGACAAAGCATACAGCACAAAATGTGATAAAGACGGGTATTTTGAAATAGTGCTGAATAATTTACCCCCTGGTGGTCCTTATAATATGACAATAAGCTGCAAGGACGTGCAAAAGGAGATAAAGGATGTATTGGTTGGGGATGTATGGGTTTTAGGTGGTCAGTCAAATATGGAATTGCCTATTTTAAGGACTTTGGATTTATATGAGGATGAAGTTAAAAATTCAGAAAACCCGGATATCCGCCATTTTATTGTTCCTCTTTCATATAACTTTCATAAGCCACAGGAGGATATAAGCGGTGGCAATTGGATTTCAGTAAACCCTGAAGATGTATATGAATTTAGTGCAGTAGGGTATTTTTTTGCTAAAATAATTAATGAAAAATATAAAATTCCCATTGGTTTAATCAGAACTGCAGTTGGAGGAACGCCTGCAGAAGCATGGCTTAGCGAAAAGACTGTCAGTAAGTTTGAGAGGTTTCTTTCTTCTTTAAATAGATGTAAAGATGATGACTATGTTAAAAACACAATAGATACGGAACAACGCCGGTATAGTGACTGGTATAAGAGATTAGATGAAAAAGATAAAGGCCTTTGTGAAAAAACTGTTCCCTGGTTTAGTGAAGAGTACGATGACAGAAACTGGAATACCATTTATTTGCCCAGAAGCTTTAAAGCTACTGAACTTGAAAAGATAAAAGGTTCTATTTGGTTTAGAAAAGAGATATATTTAGATGAAAAACCTTCTAAAGAAAAAGTGAAGTTGATTCTTGGAACTTTAGTTGATGCAGATGAAACATATGTTAATGGTATGATGGTCGGCAATACAGAGTACCGCTATCCTCCAAGGAGGTATACATTTCCGGCGGATGTTCTGAAAAAAGGCAAAAACATTATAGCTGTAAGGTTGATTGTTACACACAACATTGGTTCTTTCATTAAGGATATGCCGTATAAACTGGATTTGGGAGGATGCAAAATAGATTTAACCGGTCAGTGGAAATATTGTGTAGGTACAGAAATGGAAAGACTTGAGGAATTTACATTTTTTCAATATAAACCTACCGGCGTGTATAATGCCATGATTTACCCCTTACGCAAATACAGTATAAAAGGTATACTGTGGTATCAGGGAGAATCTAATACAGGATACCCTTATGATTATAAAGAAATTTTTGAAGCGGTTATAGAAGATTGGAGAAATACTTGGAACATGGGGGAAATACCTTTCTTATATGTCCAATTGGCAAACTATGAAGATCCAAATGGCGGCAACGGCTGGTGTCATTTAAGAGAGAGACAGAGAAGGGCGCTGGAGATACCTAATACAGGAATGGCAGTGACAATTGATGTGGGAGGGTATAATGAACTGCATCCCCAGAATAAAAAAGCCGTGGGTGAGAGACTTGCCCTTTGGGCAATGAATAAAGCATATGGCGAAAATTTAGTTTGCAGCGGGCCTATTTATAAAAGTCATAAAGTACTTGGAGATAAAATCCAACTATTTTTTGATTATGTGGGAAGCGGACTTGTGTGCAAAGGTGACAAATTATGTGAATTTACCATATGCGGAGAAGACGGAAAGTTTGTAGAAGCTGATGCTGTAATAGAGGGTGATACAGTGGTTGTCAGCAGCGGTAAAGTTGATAACCCGGTGCATGTGAGATATGCGTGGTCTAACAGCCCGGACAGGGCAAACCTATACAACAAAGAAGGATTGCCTGCATCACCTTTTACAACGGAGGAGCTGGAGTAAAAAAAATTATAATTATTGCGTGTTTACATTTAAAGTTATGGGGTATAAATACACTCGGAGGTGTTAATTTTATGGAGAAAATAAAAGATATTCTTAAGTTTGCCATGAAAATGGAAAAGGATGCAGAAAATTTTTATAATTACTACATGGACAGGGTGGAGTCAGAGTCTATAAAAAATATGTTTAGTGAGCTGTCTAAAATGGAAAGGGAGCACTATGAGATTTTAAAGGATAAATTTGAACAGTTGGAATTTAAAGAACCGCCTTTAACAATTTCCTGGGTGGTGGATGATGATTCTAGAGTGGTAGACCCTTCAATTATTCACTTCAACTCTGATTTAATAGGGGAAGATGAAAAGGAAATGTCAGATCTTACAATTATAAGAATGGCATATCATATGGAAAACGATTTTGTAATGTTTTATAAAAATGCAGCAGCAGAGGCAGAAGATGCAGAAGCAAAGAAGTTTTTAGAAGAGATTGTAAAGTGGGAAGAAAGTCACAGAGACATTTTTCAAAAAAAGTATGAGGAACTTATAAAGAAACATTGGAAGAATATAACTAACATTATTTTCAAGTAACATTATGCTGAAATAATCTATATATACAAATAAAACCATGTATGAGAAAGTGAGTAAACAGGCAAAAATCATACAAAGCAAAACCCAAAAAGCAAAGAGCTAAAAAAGCAAAATTTAAAAAATAAAAACTAAAGAAACTAAAAACCCACTAAAAAGAGTCCTCTATTAACAGGAGGGCTTTTTATTAAAGGCCTGTGGAAAATGTCAAAAATCATTAAAAAACCATAATGTTTTGGATATATTTCAGGTAGTTATTTTTGAAACAAAATATTATAATTATAATAAGTCTAATTAAATATATATGTAATTTGACATAAATTTGAATATGGCATGTATAAAAGACACATAGAATATATTAAAAAAGGGATGATTGACATGAAAGAAAAGAGAACTATAGCAGAAAAAATTTTTGATGCCCACAGGGTGGATATGCCCTTTCCGGACACTCATGTACTAAAGCTTGATGCGGTATTTTGTCATGAAATTACTACGCCTATAGCTATAACTGATTTACAGAAAAGAGGAATGGACAGGGTTTTTGATGCAAGTAAAATAAAAGCAGTGATTGACCATGTATCCCCTGCAAAGGACAGTAAGACTGCAGAGCAGGGAAAAATACTCCGTGAATGGGCCAGAAGACATGGCATCAAGGACTTTTTTGATATCGGACGCAATGGTGTGTGCCATGCTTTATTCCCAGAAAAGGGGTTTGTAAGACCCGGGTACACGGTAATAATGGGGGACTCTCATACTTGTACTCATGGGGCTTTTGGAGCTTTTGCCGCAGGAGTTGGGACTACGGATTTAGAAGTTGGGATACTAAAAGGTGTATGTTCATTTCGTACCCCTAAAACCATAAAAATAGTACTAAATGGAAAGCTAAGACCCGGTGTTTATGCAAAAGACGTCATCCTATTTATAATAAAGGAGTTGACTGTAAACGGTGCAACAAATAAAATTATAGAGTTTACAGGTCCTGTTATTGATGAAATGTCCATGGAGGCCAGGATGACTTTGTGCAACATGGCAATAGAAGCCGGCGGTACATGTGGAATTTGCTATCCGGATGCTACAACTGTGGACTACCTTTGGGAGTTTATAAAAGACGAGTTTGAGACAAAAGAAGATGCACTAAAAGAATATTCCAAATGGATATCAGACGAAGGCGCTGAATATGAAAAAGTATATGAATATGATGTTTCAGATTTAGAGCCAATGGTTACCTTTGGTTATAAGCCGGATCAGGTTAAAACAGTGCGGGAAATGGAAGGAACAAAAGTTGACCAGATTTATATCGGAAGCTGTACAAATGGAAGAATTGAAGACCTTAGGGTTGCAGCTGAAGTCCTAAGGGGTAAAAAAATCCATGATAATGTACGTGGAATAGTAAGCCCTGCTACTCCGGCTGTATACAGTGCTGCACTTAAGGAAGGGATTATAGAAATTTTCCAGGATGCAGGCTTTTGTGTAACAAACCCCACTTGTGGTGCTTGCCTTGGCATGAGTAACGGCGTATTAGCCGAAGGTGAAGTATGTGCCTCCACTACAAACAGGAACTTTAACGGACGTATGGGGAAAGGTGGAATGGTTCACCTAATGAGCCCTGCAACTGCTGCGGCTACAGCAATTAAGGGAAGTATCACCAATTCTCGTTTATTTGAGGAAGGAGGGGTATAATGAAAACTTTTGGTGGGAAAGTACTGTTTTTAGACAGGGATGATATAAATACCGATGAAATAATTCCTGCAAAATACCTAACTGAGATTACCAAGGATGCCTTAAAACCATATCTTTTGGAGGATTTGAGATTAGAAGGCTTTGACTCAAAGAGGGATATTGAAGGCAAATCAGTTATAGTTACCAGGGCAAATTTTGGGTGCGGTTCATCAAGGGAGCATGCGCCCTGGGCTTTGGAGGTAAACGGAATTAATGTTGTAATTGCTGAAAACTTTGCAAGGATATTCAGGCAAAACATGTACAACTGCGGGATGTTTGCCATTGAACTGCCAAAAGAAAAAATTGACTATCTTTTTGACACTTACAAAGATAAAGACACCACAATAGAAATTGATGTGGATAATGACAAAATTATCATTTCATCAGAGGGCAAATGTGAAGAAATTGATTTTACCATTGGGGAATTTGACAAAGCCCTTATAAAAGAAGGCGGCTGGGTAGGCTACGCTGATAAACATTATTAATAAAGGATGTAAAAACTTGCCCGTCAAGGTTTTATTTGACGGGCATTTTGATTATATGGAAAATTTTTTACCAATAGTTTTTTCCTCATTATCATTTCATCAACATTTTTTATATAAAGCTCTACACTTTTTACATTAAAAGCTCTTTTTACACTGCTATCTTCCGGAGAAACCACTTTGCTTATCCCACCGGCACCAAGGGCTATTATAGATTGTTTTTCCTCCATAATCTGGACATTATATATGCCCTCAAATCCTTTTTTGCAGTACCCGACATTTTCAAGATTTTCAGCCATTTTTTTCTGTCTGTATAGATAATAGGGATGCATATTCATTTTCTTAGCATATTCAGATGCTAAGTCTATCATTAAAGAAGCTTCTTTATTTGGGGCAAAGTCAAATTTTGCATTCTCTGTTAATTTTGATGCTCTTTTAACTGCCATTGTATGAACGGTAAAACTTTCAGGATTAAGGGTTTTAATATAATTCATTGTATTTTCAAAATCCTTTATATTTTCACCCGGAAGGCCGGCGATTACGTCCATGTTGATATTTCCAAACCCCATTTCCCTTGCCATGTAGAAGCAGTTAATTATATCCTGTGAAGTGTGTTTTCGGCCAATTAATTTTAGAGTTTTATCCTTCATAGTCTGGGGATTTATACTTATACGGTTTACGCTAAAGTTTTTAATTAGGGAAAGCTTTTCTTTAGTAATTGTGTCAGGCCGTCCGGCTTCTAAAGTATATTCTCCAATGCTTTCAAAATCAAAAGTTTTTTCTATTTCAGTTAAAAGTACTTCTAAGTTTTTTTCATCAATTGCAGTGGGTGTGCCTCCTCCGATATAAATGTTTTGAATTTTATACCCTTTTTCTTTGATTATCTGCTGTACCCCTTTAATTTCAGTTTTTAAAGCTTCTATATAACCTAAAACAAAATCTTTGTACTTGTCAATAGAATTAGAAGTAAAAGAACAGTATAAGCACCTTGATTTGCAAAAGGGAATTCCAATGTATATGCTTATCATATGAGGTTTTGTGTTATCGAGGATTTCCTTTTCACTTTTTGCTACATCAAAGAGAAGCTTAAGTTTTTCCTTTGATACAAAATAATAATCTTGAAGTATTCCCCAAATCTTTTCATAACTAAGCCCCCGGCTTAATAGTTTATGGACAAGTTTTACAGGTCTTATGCCGGTTAAAAAGCCCCAGGGAAGCTTTTTATTTGTAAAATTTGAAAGTGCAATATAAATTTCTCTTTTTACTTCTCTTTTTATAGTTTTTTCTTCAGGTTCATCTAAATAAGAAAAAGGCTTAAAGTGATGAATATTTTTATAACAGCAAAAACCATCATTTAAAATAACGGTTTCAATTTCAAAACAGATATTTCTTTTCCTAAGTTCTGTATATATAAAAATTCCCTTCTTAACTTCAAAATCTGATTTTTCTTTTACAATATCATTTTCAAAAAATAGTTTTATAATATCTTTTACCTGATATAAATAATCATGTCCTTTAAGTTGCACAAAAATCATTTTAGCCTCCTATAATTATACCTAATGAAAAGCAACAAAAAAGTAACAAAAGCAACTAAACAAAAGCAACTAAAATATTATATCGGTTATAAAATAATCATAATGATAAAACAAGCATATTATAATTATTTTTATCAGTCAACAGACTTTTAAATTATTATAAAAACCAACTTTATAAATTATTATAAAATTAAGCTAAAAATAAAGGCGCTTTGTAGTCCTTGAAGTTATTTTAACTCTCGTGTAGAATTAACATATATAATAGCAATTGTTACAGCAATAACTTCAACAAAAAATAAGGTTAGCACATTAATAAAAAATGAAGGAGGTCAAAAAATGAACAATATGCCTGAGGTTAAAATTGGTATTGTAGCAGTTAGCAGGGATTGTTTTCCGGAGGAATTATCTGTAAACAGAAGAAAAGCACTGGTGGAAGCCTACAAGAAAAAATATAACGAAGATGACATATATGAATGTCCAATTTGTATTGTTGAAAGTGAAATTCATATGGTGGAGGCTTTAGAAGATATAAAAAAAGCAGGGTGTAATGCCCTTTGTGTGTACCTAGGAAATTTTGGTCCTGAAATAGCTGAAACATTGCTTGCAAAACACTTTGACGGTCCTAAAATGTTTATAGCAGCAGCAGAAGAAACATCAAAGGACGGCGGGCTTATCCAGGGACGCGGGGATGCATATTGTGGTATGTTAAATGCAAGCTACAATTTAAATTTACGCAATGTAAAGGCGTATATCCCTGAATATCCTGTGGGTACGGCAGAAGAATGCGCAGATATGATTCATGAGTTCCTTCCAATTGCCCGTGCAGTTTATGGACTGAATAATTTAAAAATTATAAGTTTTGGACCTCGTCCGTTAAACTTTTTAGCTTGTAATGCGCCAATTAAACAGCTTTACAATTTGAATGTGGAAATTGAGGAAAACTCTGAATTAGACCTTTTTGAAGCTTTTAATAAGCATGAAGGGGATAAAAGAATCCCAGAAATTGTTAAAGAAATGGAAATAGAACTAGGAGAAGGTAACGAAAAGCCGGAAATTCTTGAAAAACTTGCCCAGTATGAATTAACACTTCTTGACTGGATAGAAGAACACAAGGGGTATAGAAAATATGTGACAGTTGCGGCAAAATGCTGGCCTGCATTTCAAACCCAGTTTGGCTTTGTTCCATGCTATGTAAACAGCCGTTTAGCTGCAAAGGGTATCCCGGTTTCTTGTGAAGTGGATATTTACGGGGCATTAAGTGAATTTATAGGAACAGTTGTATCCCAGGATGTGGTGACTCTATTAGATATAAACAACACCGTTCCTTATGATATTTACAATGAAGATATAAAAGACAAATTTGACTATACAGCTACAGATGTATTTATGGGTTTTCACTGCGGCAATACAGCAGTATGTAAATTAACATCCCATGAAATGAAGTACCAGATGATAATGGCAAGAACCCTTCCTGAGGAGGTAACCCAGGGAACTCTTGAAGGGGATATAATTCCGGGAGATATTACATTTTTTAGAATTCAAAGTACAGCTGATTCCAAGTTACGTGCTTATATAGCTAATGGTGAAGTTCTTCCGGTGCCTACACGCTCATTTGGGGGAATTGGTATTTTTGCTATTTCGGAAATGGCAAGGTTTTACCGCCATGTATTGATTGAGAAGAATTTCCCTCACCATGGGGCGGTTACATTCGGTCACTTTGGAAAACCTCTTTTTGAAGTGTTTAAATATATAGGAGTTCCTGTTGAAGAGATATACTTCAACAGACCAAAGGGGATGCTTTATCCTACAGAAAATCCTTTTAAATAATTTTAATTTTTTATACTTTATTTAAAATTTAAAGATCAAATGCAAAAAAACAGGTAATCGAAAGAAAAAGTCCTTCTTTCGATTACCATGTTTTTTACAACAACATACGGGGTTTGATGCTATGAACAAATATTTTGAGAAAGTAATTTTAAAGTCAACAAATTCAAAGGAAATAGTTGAAATACATGAAATACAGGACCTTTGGGGTGGCTATGGCAAAATATTTCGATGCATACTCAGCCGTTCACTTTTAAAAAGTGTAATAGTTAAAAATGTCCGTTTACCTGATAAAAGAAGTAATCAGGATTCAGATATATCTTACAGGAGGAAGCTAAAATCCTACAAGGTGGAGATAGAATTTTATAAAAATTGGAGTAAAAAGTGTAATGAAGATTGCAGGGTTGCTGACTGGTATGCATTTGAGTGGCAAAACAATGAGTTTTTAATGGTATTTGAAGATCTTGATTTGGCAGGGTTTAAAGGGAGAATGTCAAGTGTAACCTGGAATGAAGTAAAACTGTGTTTGAAGTGGCTTGCAAATTTTCATGCTGCCTTTATGGGTGAGAAGCCTGAAGGGTTGTGGTCAAAAGGTACATATTGGCATTTGGAAACCAGACCGGATGAATTAAAAGCCCTAAGGGATATGAGACTTAAGAATGCAGCTAAAAAGATGGATGCAAAACTTGACGGATGCAAATTTAAAACTTTTGTTCATGGGGATGCAAAGATTGCAAACTTTTGTTTTTCTGAAGACAGAAGCAGAGTGGCGGCAGTGGATTTCCAGTATGTCGGCGGTGGCTGCGGCATGAAGGATGTTGCTTACTTTATAGACAGCTGCCTATATGATGAAGAATGTGAAGCTTTAGAAGGAGATATTTTGGATTTTTACTTTGGCGAGCTTGAAAAAGCATTGAAAATAAGGGGAAAAGATATTGATTTTGATGCCCTAGAAAAAGAATGGCGGGAATTATATTATGTTGCATGGGCTGATTTTTACAGATTTTTTAAGGGCTGGGCTTTAGGGCATTATGAAGGAAAATATAGTGAACGTGTTATAAACAAAGTAATTGAAAGTTTAAATATGTAGTTTTACATTAACGATACTGTATTTGTTTTTACATTCATATTTGATTTTCACTGATTTGTTTTTATGCTGATAAAAGATTATTAATATTGGCTGTTTTTATTAGAAAGCTTTCTGGTTAGATATAATATGCCCAAAACTACAGGGATTAGCAGCAGGGCATATATATTGCCTGAAAACATTTTTACAACCCATGTACGCAGTACATTTCCACCATCAATAAAACTTGTAAATACACCGTCATAACCGGCCGGCTTAAAATCAACGCTTTCTGCAAGGTTTGCATATAAATGGGCGGTGTTTGAAGCTAAATAAAGATGGAGAATAACTATTGGTATTCCAATAATATAAGAGCGGACCACATTTCCCTTTGTGGCAACACAGAGAAAGGAAGTGACCACCACTAAGTTTACCAAATCACCTAAGGGTATAAACTTTACTCCTGGAAGAATAAAGGCCAAAACCAGTGAAGTGGGTATAAGGAGTATTGAGGTTACAACAACTGAAGGAAGACCTATTATTACCGCCACATCAAGGCCAATATAAGTTTCCCCGGTTTTGGGGAAATGTTTTTTTATAAAATCCTTCATACCTTCAGATATGGGAATTAAAGAATTCCCCACTATGCTCGCCATTTTTGGCAGTATGTATATTGCAGCTGCAATACCAAAGGCCAGTTCTATAATTTCTTTTACATTGTAGCCTGCACCAATTCCAAGGAAAAGTCCAAATATAAAACCAATAATCATTGGCTCACCTAAAAGCCCTATTTTCTCTTTCATTTTTTCAGGATTGGCGTTAATTTTATTAATAAAAGGTATGCGGTCAATTAGCTTGTTGCCTAAAATGCCGAAAGGAAAGCACACCACAGCAGAAAGGGTGGGGACGGAAATTCCCTTTAGGTCTGAAAACTTACGAAGGAGCGGGGCACTCCAGTCAGCCAGCTTAATTGTAATTATAAATAGTGTTACGCCGGCAAAAGCAGATAAAAAAATGTTGTTTGTTGTATTGTAAACCAATGCACTTGCAAATATAAAATGCCAATAATTCCAGATGTCTATATTAATTGTTTTGGTTAATCTTGCTGTAAGCAAAACAATGTTTAAAAGCATTAATATAAGCAAAATAAGGGGTGCAAAGGAAAAAGCCCAGGTCATGGCAGCCAAAGGAGGCCACCCTGTATCTAAAATATCAAGCTGAAGACCGGCTCGGGATATAAGTTTTTGAATAACGGGATTGATTATTGAAACAAAATAATCAAATATTACAAATATTCCTATAAAGCCAATGCCTATAGTGAAAGCTGATTTTATTCCTGTAGAAAGCTTGATTCTGAAAATTACTGCTAAAATCAAAATAATAAAAGGCAGCATTACATAAGGTTCAAAACTAAGAAGATACATAGCTGCGTTTTTTATAAGTTCCATTTCTTTCTCCATTCTCCGGTGATTATAGTAGTTTAAAAAACAAATAAATTAATTAACTAACAAAACTAATTATAACTTGTAATACCGATGATATCAAGAGTTTAGGATATTTTTTAAATTACCTGTTGATTTTATATTGGTTTTGTGAAAAAATATTATCTTAAGTGCTGTATTAAGGTGTGGATATTATGATATTGGAAATGCTGAAAGCTTTTTTTCTTATTTTTATAGCTGAGATGGGGGACAAGACCCAGATACTTGCAATGGCCTTTGCCACAAAATTTCCGGTTAAGAAGGTGCTGACTGGTGTTTTTATAGGAGTGCTTTTAAATCACGGCTTAGGCGTGATTGTGGGAAAATATATTTCCGGAATTATACCGACAAATATAATTCAGGTAGTTGCAGGCTTTGCTTTTCTTTGCTTTGCTTTTTGGACTTTAAAAACAGAAGATGATGAAGAAGAGGGGGAAGAAAAATATAAATTCGGACCTGTATTAACGGTAGCACTGGCATTTTTTATAGGAGAGTTGGGGGACAAGACTCAATTAACAGCAATAACTTTAGCAACTAATACGCTATATCCTTTTGCAATACTTGGGGGAACTGTTTCAGGAATGATAATGACCTGTTCTGTAGGTATTTTCATAGGCAAAAAGCTAGGGGACAAAGTTCCTGGGATTGTGATTAAAATAATGGCATCCCTTGTATTTATGATCTTCGGAATAGCTAAGCTCTACAGCAACCTGCCTAAGAAGTATATTAATTTTCAAATCACCTCTATATTTATAGGAATAATACTGGTTATTTTTGCAGTAATGCTAAAATCAATGTTAGAGTCAGAAAGAAAAGGTGCATCTAAATTTAAGCAGATATCAAAAGAGTTATTTGAGTATTATAATAAGGCTAAGGAAGATATTGGAAAAATATGTTTAGGGGAAGAAAAATGTGGTAAATGCCAAGGAGACCGGTGCATAGTGGGATATACAAAAACCCTGATAAATACTGCTTTAGAAGAAGGAGTGCTGCCAAAACGGAAAGTTTTTATGCATGGCAAAGAGGACATTGATAAACCTTTTGAAAGAGAACAAATTATAAATATGTTAAAAACAACACTTGAGCTTATAAAAAATAACGGTACTCTGGTTAAGCGCCCGGAAATAAATCAGATAAGAAAGAATTTAGAAAAAATGCTTTTAGGAAGAAGCATTGAAAGAATAGACAACTGGGAAAATTATGTGAATTATATGTATGAGATTGATGAAGTTGTTGCAAAAATAATTTTTAATAGCTGTAATCCTTAAAATTAAGGATTTTTTATAATTTTGGTCATTTCAAATTTTTAAAATTGTTGCATAATAAATATATAATATGTTATAATGAAACTGGAATCTATTGTATTATTTTGGGTAAGTTTTTTATCTTTTTAGAAATATTTGTGGCAATAATCCTTGTTCTTATCATACAATAATAAATATTAACTTACTTAAGATAATTTTGTATAAATATATGCAAAAGACTGTTGCTGTATTTGTAAGGTGTAGTTATTGCTTTTTTTTAGATAGTTTTTTGTATTATGTTGCAAAATTAAATATATTTGCAAACAAATATGTAAACATAAGCTATAATATGTAATCATATTATGCTTAATTTTATGCAGAAAAATAATTTTTTATTATAAATATATTACAATTTACATAATATTATTTTATATTTTTTTATATTTGATGTAATTTATCTCAAGGGAGGATTAATGTATGACAAAGAAAATGATAAAAGTAATTAGAAACAAAAACGGATTTAGCCTTGTAGAATTACTTATAGTGATTGCATTATTGGGAATAATTGCAGCCATTGGATTTTTGACTTTAACAGGGGTACTTAACAGCAGCCGTCAAAAAGTTGATTACCAGAATGCGGATCTTATTGAAAGAGCAATTGAGGCATATATGTTTTTGACGGAAGATGGCGAATTAAAGCACCTCACAAATAGTAGTAATGATAAAATAAATAACGGCGATGATTCAGAGAAATTGATTTTGATTTTGCAAGACAAAATTATTAATGCAAAAAACGGTGAAGAACTTGAGCCCCTGCTTGTTCCTAAAGAAGGAAAAGCGCCTTCAGCAGACAACTTTGCAACACAGTGGGAAGAGCATAAAGGCTACAAAATTGAAATTTATTCTGATAATATGACTTGTGATGTTTATCCGGTAAAGGATGTCAATGATGCAAAAATAAATATAAACTAATGCTTTTAACAGAAGTGGCGGTGGCAGCTGTAAAGGATTACTGACAGTCCAAGTACCATCATAAATGCAGCTGCAATTGCCAAAATTGTTTTAATGCCTATCTTCCTTTTAGAAGGAATGTCAATTTCGTAGCCTATTTTAAGGTCTTGAGGATTTTTAATCATCAGGAACTGTCCCTTACTGTTTAGCACTATTGCATATTCTTTTTCCTTTTCAACAACTATACCTTTCACAGGGTGTGCCTCCGTTTCTAAATACTTTTTCAAATGTGAATACACATATTAGAAACTCTTTTGAAGCTTTTCAAGATTTGGAAGTTTTACCGCAGTGGTATTTAACCTTATTTCAGCCCTACATAGTAAGTATTCGGCTTATTAGCTCTTTTTTTGGGGTATATTTTTTAAAAAAATATGAAAAATAAAAAAATATATAATTAAATATATTTTAAGTGAAAAAACTGATAAAGTCAAAAAACAGTACTAATCAAGTATTTGGTGCCCATTGTACATAATTATATGTATATAGTATAATATTAAAAGATTTATTATTACAGAAGATTTGAGGGGATGGGTATGAGATATTTAGTTACAGGCGGTTCTGGTTTTTTGGGGATAAACCTTATACGGTTTTTAGTTAAAAAGGGTCATGAAGTAACTTCCCTTGACATAATGGATTTTGATTATGAGGACATGAAAGATAAAATCAGGATAGTAAAAGGCGATGTAAGAGACCGGGAAGCAGTTTTAAAGTCTTTAGAGGATGTTGATATAGTGGTGCACGGTGCAGCTGCACTGCCCCTTTATTCAAAGGAAGATATATATTCCACGGATGTTGACGGGACTGAAGTAGTTTTGTCAGAATCTTTTAATAAAGGCATAGAAAGAGTAATATATATTTCTTCCACTGCTGTTTACGGGGTTCCGGACCATCATCCATTGGTGGAAGAGGATGAATTGGTTGGAGTAGGTCCCTATGGGGAGGCAAAAATAGAGGCTGAGAAGATTTGTGAAAAATACAGAGATAAGGGTATGTGTGTTCCTGTTATCAGACCAAAATCATTTATCGGACCGGAAAGATTAGGTGTTTTTGCTCTATTGTATGACTGGGCAAGCAGCGGAAAGAATTTCCCCATGATTGGCAGTGGTAAAAACAGATATCAGCTTTTAGATGTTGAGGATTTATGTGAAGCTATTTATTTAACAGCTACTTTAGAACGTGAAAAAGTTAACGATACCTTCAATATAGGTGCTGAAGAGTTTACAACAATGAGGGAAGATTATCAGGCGGTTTTAGATAAAGCCGGATTTGGAAAAAGAATAATTGGATTTCCTGCAAAGCCTGCTATTTTAGCGTTAAGGATTTTAGAATTTTTAAAAATTTCTCCTCTATATGCATGGGTGTACGAAACTGCCGGAAAAGATTCTTTCGTTTCAATAGAAAAGGCCAAGAGGGTTTTAGGATTTAAGCCAAAGTATTCAAACAAAGATGCCCTTTTGAGAAATTACCAGTGGTACTTAGATAATTTGGACAGTTTTAAAGGTAAATCAGGAGTAAACCACAGAGTTCCTTGGAAGCAGGGTTTTTTGGGTATTATAAAGTGGTTTTTTTAACTTTTTTAGAAAATCATCAATTTATTGGAGCCTACGGGCTCTTTTTTTTGTGCTTTTTTTGCTCCCTCCCATTTAACACAGATTTAACATAAGCTTAACACAACTTAACAAAGACCTAATAAAACTTTAAACTTGCTGGTTTAATATCTAAATTGTAAACATCTAAAAAATCTAATTTTAAGGGAGGAAATTAAATGAGTAAGTTTTTTAAAAAATTAGTACTGTTTATTATTATACCTTTAGCAATAGGGAGTGTTCTTGCAGCATGTGAAAACAATGACAATCCGGCAAGTGCAAAGAACGACGCTAAAAAAGAGGTAAGGGAGGAGACCCGGCAAGAAGAGATAAAGGAAGACAGCCTGCAAGAAGCAGCGGATTTAAGCGGACATATAAGCATAGTTGGTTCAACTTCTGTCCAGCCGTTAGCACAGCTATTGGCAGATGCTTTTACAGATATAGAACCTGAAGTTGTAATAGATGTACAGGGTGTTGGTTCTTCTGCCGGGATTAAGGCTGTAAATGACGGAAGTGCAGATATTGGTATGGCATCAAGGGAGTTAAATGAGGAAGAGAAGACATGGGGAATTACAGAAATCCCTATAGCTGTTGATGGAATAGCAGTAATAGTAAATCCAAATAACCCGGTAAACAATTTAACATTAGAGGAAATAGCCAAAATATACAAAGGTGAAATAACAAACATTTCCTTGGGATATGTTGATGACAGCGTAAAAGCCATTTGGGAGATTCTTACCGCAATGTACCTGCAAAAGAAATAAAAGATACAAGCAGTATTTTAGGAGTATCTGAGAGCACATTGAGAAATCAGGATGCATACACCGGCTGGTACGGAAGGATTGTACTGTCCTGGAAGTCAAGGACCTTTGTAGGAGATGATACAAATCTGCCTTATGGAGTTGACAGGGAGAAAGCAAAGAATTCTGTACAAAAATGGTACGGTGAATACGGAATACCTAATGCAGTGTATGTATGTGAAGCAGGAAGGGGTGTTATAAAAGAACTGTCTAAGACGGGTAAAAGCATAGAAGAGTATGACGGATGGCTAAAGGACGGATACATAGTTGTAAACTTTAATATTGAGGTTCAAAGAAGAATAGTGGGAAGAGACGGAAATTACGACATAGAATTACTAAGGTATTCTTCAGAAAATTGCAACATGTGGGAAATAGAAGGTCTAAAGGACAGAAAGGTTGACAGCGCAGGAAAAGGCTTTGATATTAAGCCGGGAGATGTAGTATTTTACTACACGGATGAGAGGTCTACAGATGACTACGAGGTAAGGTAAAGTGTCAAAAAATAAAAAATGATGCAATTCATCCCAAAAATCGTGCAATTCGTCAGGAAATCCGTCGGGGGTGAAAAAATTTATTATAATATACACATAAAATAAATTACAAAAATAAGGGGGGTAAAAAAATGAGCAGAGCAATTACAGTTACACCGGAGGAGTTGACAAGGACAGCCAATTCAGTAGAAGGTAAGACAAAGGAGTATGTGAGTTTATATAATAAACTTTACAGTGAAGTGGATTCAATGTCAAAAAGCTGGTCCGGGGAAGCAAACAGGGCTTATGCAGGACAGATAGAAGGATTCCGTAAGGAGTTTGAAAATTTAAAAAAAGTCCTTGAAAACTACACAGCACTATTAAGAGAATCAGCAAGGGTATATGGACAGACAGAGACAAACATAAGAGACAGTGCTAAAAAACTTATAACAGGAAGATAGTCAAAAAAAGGCAATAGGATAAGAAGAAACAGAAGAAGAAAGATAAAAAAAGGCAATAACAAGACAATAACAAGATAAGGACAAGGCAACAGCAAGGAAATAGTAAGATAATAATAAGATAAGAACAAGGGAAAGAGTAAAGTTAAAAACAAGAGTAAGCATTTTAAATTATGAAAAATAATACAAGGGGGGAATAAAAAATGGCTGAATTTATAGTTACGCCAGAAATGCTAAAATCAACATCATCAAGTTTAAAAAATATAAATTCAAGATTCAGATCCGTAATGGAAGGTATAGAAACAGATATGAGAGCTATGAAGCAAAAATGGGACAGTGAGGCTGCAGATACATTCTTAGCAAAGTTTGAAAAATTTAAGAGCAATCTTGAAGGTTATTATCAGGTGGTAGAATCATATTCAAAATTCTTAGAAGAAACAGCACAAGCATACTCAGAATCTGATAAATCAATTAATAACTTAACAGCAAATCTTTTTGCATAAAATACGCTGTATATATATAATATATCCTTTACTTCCATAAAATATTGTATTTTACAAACACAAATCCTGCCAAAAAGGCAGGTTTTGTGTTAGAATTTTGATTTGCCTGTATAGTAAAAATAAAAGAAAGAATAGAAATCATATACGGTGAAGACAATAAAAAAACATAAAAAAAGGTGGAATAAATATGTCATATATGTCTATTGACTTAGATTCTTTAAAAGATATAGAGAAAAGAGTGGGTGCCCTTTCAAAAAGCCTTGAACAGATAAAGGACAGTCTTTCTACCGTAAGGAGCAATATAGATTCGACAGTTCGGAACAGAAGCGGGATAGACAGCAGTATGTCAAGCCTTATCAGAGAAGTCGGCGAAAGAGAACGTATAATGAATAATGTAAAACAATTTTTGCTGGAAACAATTAAGCAATAATGAAGATATGGAAAAGGCTCTTAAGGGAGAATCAGAGAGAATAATTGCAAACAGTGCTCCAAAGACCGGTATAATAAAAAGCATATTAAACGGTTTAAAATCAATTGGTAAAAAGCTGGGAAATCTTTTAAAGACAATTGCAAAAAATTCAATACTTTTAAGTCCTGTAATAATTGGAACGGCAGTACGTTCAATAGGAAAAATGCTGATAGAGAGAGGTTTTATAATAACCAATAAACCAATTGAAATTGTAAAAAGAGATGATATAGGTTTACCGATATTAAATGGAATATTAAGCTATAATCCGGATGAGTATAGCCCATATGTGGTACTTTTGCAGAAAAGGTTAATTGAACTGGGCTATGGGGACGGACTTGAAGTCACCGGTAAATTTGACTCAAAGACACTTGAAGCGGTAAACAGATATAAAGAGGATTATGGACTTTGGAATCATGACGAATATGAAGGCAAGGTAGGAGAGACAACCTGGAATCATTTATTTAAAAATCAAAAAGTTCCGTATATAAAAGGAACAAATGAATTTTATCCTGCAGAAAATTCTACTCAGAATAACAGTGTTTCAAATAGTTTTAAATATAACTGGACCGGTAAGTGCGTTACTGAAGAGTTTAAAGAAAAGGTTCTTGAAATAAGCAAAAAACTAAAAATTAATCCGGATGACTTAATGGCAGTTATTGCTTTTGAATCTAACTTTGATCCATCAGCTCGTAATCCTGTTTCAGATGCCACCGGGCTGATTCAGTTTATACCTTCAACAGCTGAGAGATTAGGAACAACGGTAGAAGAACTGAAGAATATGTCAGCAATTCAACAGTTGGATTATGTATATGAGTATCTAAAGACATACTCAGGAAGAATGAATGATATATACGATGTTTATATGGCAGTATTTTTGCCTATAGCAGTTGGAAAAGACAATAATTATGTACTTGGAGTTAAAGGTTCAGAAGAGTGTTTTCCCGGTACAGACTTAACAAAAGGTAAAGTTTATAAAAACAATTCAGGTTTAGACATTAATAAGGACGGTATTATAACGAAAGAAGAAGCAATTCAAAGGGTGATAGCTAAAAGGAATCAATATGAAATAATAAATTCTGTAAATGAACCAACCGGAAATGACAGTAGAACAGGGGATACAAAAATAAAAGAAAACTCAAATTATAATGTTACAAATACTGTAGCATATCAAGCGGTAGTGCCAAAATATGTATATGAATCAGGAGAGAGGACACCGGAAGCATATAATTTATTGATAGATCAGTTTATGGTTGAAACAAATCCCAGATATAAACCAAGAAACGGAGCTACGTTCTGCAATATATATGCATGGGATGTTTCAGTTGCAATGGGAGTCGAATTGCCAAGGTTTGTAGAAATTAATGAAATAGGAAATTTGGAGGATGCAACCGGTAAAGCTATTGGGCGAAACCTTGGCAGTGGATATATATTATATCAAGATATTGCAAATGCAAATGCGACAGAGCTTGATGCAAATAGGCTGGCAACTTGGTTAGATGCTCAGGGTGCAAATTATGGATGGAGAGAAATCAGTGCACAAGAAGCTCAAAGAAGGGCTAATCAAGGATATATGACAATATCAGTAGTAAAAGAACCAGGAGGCATAGGTCATGTTCAAGTAGTCAGACCTACTCCGGACGGAAGTGATTATGATCCGAGCAAAGGAGTTTATATATCGCAGGCAGGTGGAAGTTCAGCAATTAAAAACGGTGTTTATTTTCTTGAACATTATAAAAGTGAGAGTTATTATAATAGATATAAGTTTTATACACATGATTAAAAATCAATTTTATTGTACGGAAAGGAGAAATATACATGTTCAAAAAGTGTATATTATGTTTCGCAACACTTATCATAGGAATGTTTATTGGCATAGCAGGAAGTCAGCTATATGAAAATTCAAAAAGACCCGTAATGATTACCGGTGAAAATGAAAGAACAGGAGAAAAGGAAGATGTACCGGGGGAAAATGAAAATATTTTAACCCCGGATGAAAATGATTTAGAAAATGATTTATTAGATGAAAATAAAAATGACAGGGAAAAATACAGAAAAATTTTAGTAGGTGCAGGTGGCTGGCATAGAAGCCCTTCTATGACGGCAGCATATGGTGACCACTACATTTTTTCTGAAGACGGTACTTTTATATTTAAATACAGCTTAGCAGATGAGGAAAGACGTGTTATTGACATTTCAGGAAATTGGGAAATTATAAACGGCGATTTATTACATTTAACCATTATGAAAAAAACAATTAGGGAAGGTGGTGAATTTATACCAGGAAGTCCGTCTTCATTAACGGGGTATTCTTTGGTTAATTCCACCACTGTAAAAGTGGATGTGGAACCGTATGAAGAAGTTATATACCCGTTGAGAGACTTGGAAATTAATGAATCTTCTCCTGCTCCGTTAATGCTTAAAATAGGAGGGGTGCAGTATTGGAAATGGGGCGGTACAGCTGATGAAACATTAGTCATGGAACAAACAAATGAAGAACCAGATATTGACTCAGAAATACAAGTGTGGGAAGGTGTACTTGAGTTTTCTGAATCTGCTCCTCCCGACCAAAGTTTGTCTTACACAATAAAGATTTACAAAGAAAATAATGAATATTATGGCGATATAAGTATTGACGGTTTTCAAGCAATGAAAAGGATAAGAACAAAAGCGGTAGGGGATAAAAATTCTGTTAATCTGGTATTTGACACATACTTACCCGACAATGTGGGTGAAAGGTATGAAAAAGGGGATATTTTGCTGAGTTTGGAAAGAAAGGGTCAGAAAGTTTATACTTCATGGGGAAAGTTACAGCCAATGCTTCAGGAAAATAAACAATCGGGAGAGGTTTATTTTGAATATCGATAACAGAAAGTACATTAAGAGCTGAAGGAGATTCTTTAGTAGTAGAGTATGTAGGTTGGCTGGGAGAAATAATAAAAATTAAATTTAATAAACCGGAGGAAGATAATTAAAAAGACTAAAAGTCAGGTTGAAAAATAAATATCAGAATACTAAAAAGAATGCCGGAAGGATTTTTTCTTCCGGCATTTTTAAAATATTAATGATATATATAAAGCTATATAAAGAAGTGATTTTATATTCTGAGGGGAACGTACGTTTGACAAAAAGAGGACGAAAAAATAAAAAAACTATTGGAATAATTTACATATTGTAATATAATATACTTTAGTGTAAAGTTGATATTTTATAAAGATAGCGTCAATTTATTGTAGGAAAAAGAAAAGTAGATGGCATCCCATTTTTATTGAGAATGTAACAAATTTTGTGGTGCGGCCGGGCAAGGCCGTGGAGTACAGCGGGTGGAAACCCCGCCGAGTAAACCTTAAGCCGAGGAACTCGTAGCGAGTCTTGGAGTATCAGTAGTGATATTGATGCTTAAGCGTAGACAGTTAGGCAGTAGGCCCGAAGTCCGCAAGGGCGAGTGATTGAGCCTCGAAAATATTACAAAGTCGGGAAGGCCGACTGGCTCACAAACCAGGAAGGCAGCATTGCACCAAGCGTTAACGGCGAGCGTGATGTGGCTTCCCCGGGGTCAAAGAGCCGGGCATGTTGTACAAAGACTCCACGGTAACCCGGGAGGCCCTGACGATTCTTGCGAAAGCAAGTATGATGTACAACCGATAAAAAGGAAGGAAGTCAAAAGATTGTCAGGGAGTCGGATAACCTAATAGTATTAATGATGCCGGGTAATGCCGGAGGAGAGAAGGAGGTTACGTACAATCGCTCTTGTTAAGGAAACATTAACTACACACAGGGGTAGGGATTGATGGAAACGAAATTGACAAGATATGAGCAGGATTTTCTTGACTTTTCTTATGGTTTCAGACCAAACAGGAGCTGTCATGATGCGCTGAGAGCAATAAACAAAACAATTATAAAAGATAAGATAAACTATATAGTTGATGCAGATATAAAAGGATTCTTCAACAACGTTGACCATGAATGGATGATGAAGTTTATAGGACACAGGATAGCAAACCCAAACATAAAAAGGCTGATAGTGAGATTTCTAAAAGCAGGGATAATGGAGAGAGGTAGATTTGAAGCAACAGACAAGGGTACAGCCCAGGGTTCAGTAGTTTCACCGATATTGGCAAACATATATCTTCATCACTATTACGGAATTACGGACAATTATCCGATGTTGCAGCAATTTAAATATGAAGTGATAAAGATATTATTTAAGTGGCTGAACAGAAGGAGTCAAAGGAGAAGTTTTACAAAAGAAAAATTCCAGAAATACCTTAGGTTAAATCCACTTCCGAATCGGAAAATTTATGTGAACATAATGGGTTAACAGCGAAAGCGAATGATTGTATGAGGAGCCGTATGCCTTAATTGGGCACGTACGGTTCTGTGAGGGGGCAGATATGGCAAGATATCTGTCTACTCGACTATGGATGAATAATTAAATTCCTTCTTGGCAAGAATTACAAACAATAAAAGCTAAGGAGGAATTTTTTATGTCAACATTATCAAAAGAACAGATAAAAGCAATAGTTAAGGGAAATAATTTCCAAAGCGTGACTGATGTCACGAACTATCTTAAAGACATTATACAAGAGCTTATGGAAGCTGAATTAGAAGAAAAGCTTGGTTATGCTAAAAGAAGAACGTAGTGCAAAAAATACCGACAACTGTAAAAATGGTTATTCTACTAAGACTTTAAAAAGAGAATTTGGAGAAGTTGAGATTCAAATTCCAAGGAACCGTAAAGGAGAGTTTGAGCCTAAAATTATACCTAAATATCAAAGAAATGTTTCCGGCATAGAAGAAAAAATAATACCTCTATATGCAAGGGGCATGTCAACCAAGGGATATTGGAGAGCAGCTAAATGAACTTTATGGGGTGGAAATATCCGCAGAAATGGTTAGTAGGATTACCGACCGTATTATTCCTGAAATAAAAGAATGGCAACAAAGACCCTTAGAACCTATATATACATTTTGTTTTATGAATGCCATTCATTATAAAGTAAGAGATGAAGGAAGAATATGTAATTGTACAGCCTATGTGGTTATTGGCATTAATGTTGAGGGATATAAAAACATACTGGGTATATGGATTGGAGAAAATGAATCATCAAAATTCTGGCTTGGTGTAAGTCTACAAAGCTATTAATGAAGAGGTTGCCTTAGAGAAGCTTTATGAATTAAAGGATAAATGGGGTAAAAGCTATCCTTTTGCGATACGGAGCTGGGAAAATAACTGGAATGTACTAGGTCCATTCTATAAGTTCCCGGAAGAAATCCGAAAGATTATCTATACAACTAATGTCATTGAAGGATTACACCTTTTAAAGAAATGTTTTTTCCTGAAGTCATAGAGTAAATAAACTCGGTTAGTGTCAAGATCCTTCATTGTGAAAATCAGGTTCCCTGTTGCTTCCCAGCATTGCAGGTTATCGACAGAGCCGGGCCTCAATAGAATTATTGACAAAAAGCCAATTAAATAAACATTGTACTTTTATGTTTTTACTTTTTTAAATTTGCTAAACAAATAAGTATTGCCATATTAAAAAATTATGTATAAAACTTCAATAATTGGCATTACTATATAATAAAAAATAGAATACAGTTGTATATTTTGTAAACTAAAATTAATTAATATTTCTTGTTGAGAGGGGTTTACATAAAATCTAAACCCACAAAATTGATGCTTAAGCGTAGACAGTTAGGCAGTAGGCCCGAGGTCCGTAAGGACGATTGATTGAGCCTCGAAAATTTTAGAAAGAACGGAGACCGTGTAGCAGTAAGTGAATATACAAATTTCTCTTGTAGTTTTATAAGTTAGTGATGTATTTTTATAAATTAATGATGCTATCATCAGTTAAGGAATCACACAGCAGAAATTATGAACTTTTTTTTCGTCCAATGGTATTTTTATTATTTTCATTGACACATTCATATATTATATATATAATATAAGTATATTATAAAATACTTATATATAATTATTTCCTAATCATTATTCTATATAGACAATAAATAACTAACAGAAAGGGGAAATAACATGAAAAAAGCAGTAGTAAATCAAACAGAATGCGTGGCTTGCGGAGTTTGTGAGAAAGTTTGTCCGCGTCAGGCCATAACCATATTTCATGGAATTTACGCAAATGTCAATGAAGATTTATGTGTCGGATGTAAAAAGTGTGAGAAAACCTGTCCTGCTTCAGTAATTCAGGTTTTACAAAAGGAGGTTGCGTCATGAAAAAATGGAATGAATATTTATGGATATTCTCTGCAGTATATTTGGTTTCAGGTTTTTTCAATATTTTATTTGCCTGGATAGGGATGATTTGCTTTGTTACTCCGTTATTGCTTTCCATATTAGGTAAAGGTAAAATATATTGTAACAGCTATTGTGGAAGGGGACAGTTATTTGAATTGTTAGGAGGCAGGTTAAATCTATCTTCAAATCGCAACATTCCTGCATTTATAAGAAGCAAATGGTTTCGCTACGGCTTTTTAGCATTTTTTATGACTATGTTTGGTATAATGGTTTTCTCTACCTATTTGGTTTATAATGGAACTAATAACTTGAAAGAAGTTGTTACCCTTTTATGGACAATTAAGCTTCCCTGGAATTGGGCATATACCGGTACGGTATCACCTTGGATAGCCCAATTTGCTTTTGGATTTTACAGTGTTATGCTTACGTCTACAATTTTGGGACTTTTAACAATGTTTTTCTTCAAACCCCGCTCATGGTGCGTTTATTGTCCCATGGGTACAATGACTCAAGGGATAAGCATGCTAAAGTACAGAAGGATGGTGAATCAAAATGGAGCAGCAAGCAAAAGAAATAGCTGAATTGCTTAAAGTTATGGCAAATCAGCATAGATTAATGATATTATGCTATTTGATAGAAAGACCAATGAATGTTAGTGAAATACACGAAAAAATACCTGTTATATCTCAATCGGCTTTATCTCAAAATTTAGCCATGCTAAAGGCACACGGTATTTTAGACTCTAACAAATACGGTCTTCAGAACGTTTATCATATAAAGGATGACAGGATTAAAAAGATTATTCAAGTACTCAGAGAAACCTATTGTAACCCAAAAGTATAAGAGGCAATTCATATGCTTTTACCTGATAGGAAAGTGAATCCTTAATGGTATA
>Ga0208938_1000145_pt1 | contig 65906 bp, 70 predicted proteins | sample AD_UKC125_MetaG_FD_184434 | JGI IMG/M metagenome (GOLD analysis project Ga0208938, IMG submission 184434) | Active sludge microbial communities of municipal wastewater-treating anaerobic digesters from USA - AD_UKC125_MetaG (SPAdes) (version 2) | ecosystem: Engineered > Bioreactor > Anaerobic >... | reverse complement strand
AAATGGGCCAACATCCAGCACCGCAAGGGTCGTCAGGATGAGAAGCGCGGCGCCGCCTTCTCCAAGATCGCCAAGGAAATCACTGTCGCCGCCAAGATGGGCGGCGGCGACGCCGGCTTCAATCCGCGCCTGCGCGTCGCGGTCGACAAGGCCAAGGCGCAGAACATGCCCAAGGACAAGATCGACACCGCGATCAAGAAGGGCACCGGTGAGCTCGAGGGCGTCGATTATGTCGAGGTCCGCTACGAAGGCTACGGCATCGGCGGCGCGGCGATCATGGTCGATTGCCTGACCGACAACAAGACCCGGACGGTGGCCGAAGTCCGTCACGCCTTCAGCAAGCACGGCGGCAACCTCGGCACCGACGGCTGCGTCGCCTTCCAGTTCAAGCACTGCGGGCAACTGATCTTCGCCCCCGGCACCGACGAAGCGGCGCTGATGGATGCCGCCATCGAGGCCGGCGCCGAGGATGTGGCAAGCAACGACGACGGCTCGATCGAGGTGATCACCGCGCCGACCGAATTCATCGCCGTCAAGGATGCGCTGGAAGCCGCCGGCTTCAAGTCGGAATTCGCCGAAGTGACGATGAAACCGGAAGGCGAAAACCTGTTCGCCGGCGACGATGCCGTGAAGATGCAGAAGCTGCTCGACGCGCTCGACAACCTCGACGACGTGCAGGAAATCTACACCACGGCGGTCATCGATGAATAGGCGCGTTGCCGCATGGAGGGTCGTGATGAGTCGGACTGGTGCCTTGTCCGTTCTGCTTCTTGCCGCGCTGAGCGGGACCGCGTCGGCCGCGACTTTTGTCTGTCCCGACTTGTCGGCCGCCGCCCAGGTGAATGCCTGCCCGCCGGATGAAGAGCTGAAATTCACCTATAACGGATTCTGCAGCGATTCCGCCAAGGCCTATGCCAATCAGACCGATTCGTGCATCCGTTACGAAGACTACCGCGCCATGAAGAACATCGCGTTGTGGGAATCCGCGGACGGCGCTTTCGACGGCTACATTTCGTGCGACCTGCCACCCGCCCAGGTCAGGACGCTGAAGCCGGCCGGGATGACGCTGGAAAAGCAGGGAAAGCTGACCAAGCTGGTTTGTGGCTACGACAAGGGCATCCGACTGACCCACCGTACCAAGGCAAACTGCACCGTCGCCGACGCGCGGGCCACTTGCGACTGACCCTGCCGGCGCGCGCATCCGGCCGGTTCTGATGCAGCGTCTCTACCCCTTTCTCTTCGTCTTCCTGTGGAGCACCGGCTTCATCGGCGCCAAGTACGGCCTGCCGTATGCCGGGCCGCTGTCGTTCCTGCTGACCCGTTACGGCTTCGTCATCGCGCTGATGACGGTCGTCGCGCTGGCCACCCACGCGCCGTGGCCGCGGGAGCCGGTGCAATGGCTGCATATCGCGGTTTCCGGACTCCTCGTGCATGCGGTCTACCTCGGCGGCGTCTTCGTCGCGATCAAGCACGGACTGCCGGCGGGCATCACGGCGCTGGTGGTCGGCATGCAGCCGTTGCTGACCGCCTTCGGCGCCGGCTGGCTACTCGGCGAAACGGTCAGCGGCCGGCAGTGGGCCGGGCTGGCGCTTGGCTTCGTCGGCGTCGGTCTGGTGGTTTCCGGGAAATTCGGCGACGGTGCGGCGCTCGGGCCGATGCTGATTCCGGCGCTGGTCGCCCTGCTCGGCATCACCGCCGGCACGCTCTATCAAAAGCGCTTCTGCGCGCGGTTCGATCTGCGCACGGGTTCGGTGATTCAATTCGTGCCGACGGCGATCCTGACGGCGATTGCCAGCGCCTGGTTCGAGGAATTCCATATCGAATGGACGCCCGCTTTCATCTTCGCCCTCGGTTGGCTGGTGCTGGTGCTCTCGCTCGGCGCCATCAGCCTGCTCAATCTGCTGATCCGCAGCGGTAGCGCGGTCAATGTGGCCAGCCTGTTCTATCTGACGCCAATCTCGACGGCGTTGATCGCCTGGGCGGTTTTTGGTGAAAAACTGACGTTGACCGCAACCGCCGGCATGTTGCTGGCCGTCGGCGGTGTCTATCTGGTGGCGCGCGCAAGATGAACGCGCTGCGCATCGTCGGCATCGATCCGGGGCTGCGCGTGACCGGCTTTGGCGTCATCGAGCGACATGGCAGCCACCTGGTCTACGTGGCCAGCGGCTGCATCAAGTCGAACGACAGGCAATCGCTGCCGGAGCGGATCAGGACGCTGTTCGTCGGCATCGGCGAGGTCGTCGCCACCTACGGGCCGGACCAGGCGGCGGTGGAAAAGGTGTTCGTGAACGTCAATCCGCAATCGACCCTGCTGCTCGGCCAGGCACGCGGCGCGGCGCTCAGCGCGCTGGCCCATGCCGGGCTGCCGGTGGCGGAATACACTGCGCTGCAGGTCAAGCAGGCGGTGGTCGGGCAGGGCAAGGCCGCCAAGCAACAAGTGCAGCACATGGTGATCCGGCTTCTGGACCTGCCCGGCGCACCGGCCGCCGACGCCGCCGACGCGCTGGCCTGCGCCATCTGCCATGCCCACGGCGGCCAGGGACTGGGTGCCATGGCGACGGCCGGCTATCGCATTCGCGGCGGACGGCTGATAGGATGACAAGCGGTGTGGAATACAGTATCCCGCCGCGGGAGAAAGTGCGCTGAAATGATCGGAAGACTGACCGGCCTGCTGGCCGAAAAGAATCCCCCGCAGATCGTGCTCGACGTCAATGGCGTCGGCTACGAGATCGACGTGCCGATGAGCAGCTTCTACAACCTGCCGGCCAGCGGCGAGAAGGTCACGCTGCTCACGCACTTCGTGGTGCGCGAGGATGGCCACTTCCTCTACGGCTTCCTGACCGAGGCCGAGCGCTTCGCCTTCCGGCAGTTGCTCAGGATCTCCGGCATCGGGGCGCGGATGGCGCTGGCGGTGCTCTCGGGTCTTTCCGTCGGCGACCTGGCGGCGGCCGTGGCGCAGCAGGAGGCGGGGCGCCTGATCAGGATTCCCGGAATCGGGACCAGGACGGCGCAGCGCCTGCTGCTGGAGCTCAAGGGCAAGCTGGCCGAGACCACCGGCGCCACGCTGACCGCTCCGGTCAACGCCGCCCGTCAGGACATTCTGAACGCGTTGCTGGCCCTCGGTTACAACGAGCGCGAAGCCGCCTCGGCACTCAAGCAGCTGCCGGCCGATGCCGGCACCGCCGACGGCATCCGCCAGGCGCTCAAGCTGCTCTCGAAGGTCTAGGGCATGATCGACGAGGACAACCCCAGACGCCTGGCGCAGATCGCCCTCGTCGCGCTGCTGATCATCGGCTGCATCGCCGTGCTGCTGCCGCTGATCGGCGCCATCCTCTTTGCCTTCGTGCTGTGGATCTGCACCTGGCCGGTCTATGCCGAGAAGCTGCTGCCGCGCATCGGCGGACGCAACACGCTGGGCGCCGCCCTGATGACGCTGCTGCTGGTGCTGGTGATGCTGGTGCCGATGATCTTCCTCGTCGGCAGCCTGGCGAGCGGCTTCGACGGCCTGCGCGAAGGGATCGGCCCGCGCATCGAGAAGACCCTGGCGGCGAAGCCGCCCAAATATCTGAGCGACCTGCCGGTCATCGGCAGCGAGATCGATAGCAGTTGGCAGCGCATCACCAGCAACCGGGCGGAACTCAATGCGGCGCTCGGGACGCTCGCCGCGCCCGCCCAGCGTCTGGCGCTGGCGACCGGCAAGGTTGCCGGCAACGGACTGCTGCAACTGGCGTTGGCGCTGTTCGTCATCTTCTTCCTCTACCGCGACGGCGCGGCGATCGCCCACGCGCTCTACACCGGCGCCCGCAAGCTGGGCGGCGATCTCGGCGAGGAACTGATCGAGCGGACCCGCAGCACGGTCATCGGCGTCATGCTCGGGATCGTCGGCACGGCCGCCGCACAGGGCGCGGTGGCGATGATCGGCTTCCTGATCGCCGGCGTGCCGGCGGCGGTTCTCCTCGGCTTTGCTACCTTCTTTCTGTCGATGATCCCGATCGGCCCGCCGCTGATCTGGGGCGGTGCGGCTTTCTGGCTTTACGACCAGGGCGAGACCGGCTGGGCGATCTTCCTGGTGCTCTACGGACTGTTCGTGATCAGCAGCATCGACAATTTCCTGAAGCCCTTCCTGATCGCGCGCGGCGCCGGCATCTCGATCCTGCTCATCGCCCTCGGCGTGATCGGCGGCGTGCTCGTCTTCGGCTTCATCGGCATCTTTGTCGGCCCGGTGCTGCTGGCGCTCGGGCATATGCTGCTCGGGCACTGGATCAACGAGGAGACGGCCGCATGATCGAAACCGACAGACTGGTCGCGGTCGACCGCATCATCGCCCCCAATTCCAGGTCGGCGCAGGAGGAGGCGCTCGAGCGCGCCCTGCGCCCCAGGCGGCTCGCCGACTACACGGGCCAGACGAAGATCCGCGAACAACTGGAAATCTTCATCCAGGCCGCCCGCCGGCGCAGCGAATCGCTCGACCACGTGCTGCTGTTCGGCCCGCCCGGGCTGGGCAAGACGACGCTGGCGCACATCATCGCGCATGAGATGGGGGTCAACCTGCGCTCGACCTCGGGGCCGGTCCTGGAGCGCGCCGGCGACCTCGCCGCGATCCTGACCAACCTCGAGCCGCACGACGTGCTGTTCATCGACGAGATCCACCGCCTCTCGCCGGTCGTCGAAGAAATCCTCTATCCGGCGCTCGAGGATTTCCAGATCGACATCATGATCGGCGAAGGCCCGGCCGCGCGCTCGGTCAAGCTCGACCTGCCGCCGTTCACGCTGGTCGGCGCCACCACGCGCGCCGGCATGCTGACCAATCCGCTGCGCGACCGCTTCGGCATCGTCGCCCGCCTCGAGTTCTACAGCGCCGAAGAGTTGCAGAGTATCGTCAGCCGCTCGGCCACCCTGCTCAATGCCCCGCTCGACGCCGACGGCGCGCTGGAAATCGCCCGGCGCTCGCGCGGCACGCCGCGCATCGCCAACCGCCTGCTGCGCCGTGTCCGCGACTACGCCGAGGTCAGGGCCGACGGCCGGATCACGGGCGGCATCGCCGATGCCGCGCTGGTCATGCTCGACGTAGACCGCGCCGGACTCGACATCATGGACCGCAAGCTGCTGGCGGCGGTCATCGACAAGTTCGGCGGCGGCCCGGTCGGCGTCGACAACCTCGCCGCCGCCATCGGCGAGGCACGCGACACCATCGAGGACGTGCTCGAACCCTATCTCATCCAGCAGGGCTACCTGCAGCGCACCCTGCGCGGGCGCATCGCGACGCCGGCGATCTATCGCCATCTCGGGCTGACGGAGCCGAACAGCGCCGTCGTGCGCGACCTGCTCTCCGGGGAATGACCGGACGCCGCGGTGGATTCGGGTGCCGACAAGGCACCGGAATCAACATGGAAACAAACCGTTACAAACGATTCTTGCGAAGTCAGGTAAAATGCCCAGATGAAATATGAGCAGAGCGCCAACGCCTTCTCGATCCCGGTCCGCGTCTATTACGAGGATACCGATGCCGGCGGGGTCGTCTATTACGCCAATTACCTGAAATTCTTCGAGCGCTGCCGCACCGAATGGATGCGCCAGATCGGCCACGACCAGTCGCAACTGGCGTCCGATGCCGGCATCGTCTTCGTCGCGCGCAAGGCGAGTTGCGAATACCTGAAGCCGGCACGCCTCGACGACCTGCTGACGGTCGGCCTCGAAGTCGAGCGACTGACCCGGGTGCGCGTCGTCTTCCGCCACCACGTCCGCCGCGGCGACGACGAACTGGTCACCGGCGTCGTCGAGATCGCCTGCGTCGACGCCGTCAGGATGACGCCGGCGCCGATCCCCGAATTCCTGCACTGCAAACTGGAAGCCCTTCAATGAACGTTACCCAGGATCTCTCGATCCTTCACCTGATCCTCAACGCCAGCGCCGTCGTGCAGGCGGTCATGTTCCTGCTCGCCGGCGTCTCCTTCATGTCGTGGTACTACATCTTCATGAAGTGGTATGCGGTGAAGCAGGCGCGCGCCAAGACCGAAACCTTCGAGCGCGATTTCTGGTCGGGCGGCGACCTCACCAATCTCTACAACAGCGCGGTCAACGACCGCCACCACGCCGGTTCGATGGAGCGCATCTTCGAGTCCGGCTTCCGCGAATTCGCCAAGCTCAAGGGCCAGAAGAACCTCGACGCCAAGGACGTCATCGACGGCGCGCGCCGCGCCATGCGCGCCACCTTCCAGCGCGAGATGGATGCGCTCGAAGCCCATCTCGCCTTCCTCGCCTCGGTCGGCTCGGTGTCGCCCTATATCGGCCTGTTCGGCACCGTCTGGGGCATCATGCACTCGTTCCGCGGCCTCTCCAATGTCGGCCAGGCGACGCTTTCCGCAGTGGCGCCGGGCATCGCCGAAGCCCTCGTCGCCACCGCCATCGGCCTCTTCGCGGCGATCCCCGCCGTCCTCGCCTACAACCGCTTCGCCCATGACATCGACCGCCTGGCGACCCGCTACGAGTCGTTCATGGAAGAGTTTTCCAACATCCTGCAGCGGCAGATGCGTTAAGCCATGCGCCAGCGCCGCCTGAAAAACGAAATCAACGTCGTCCCCTACATCGACGTCATGCTGGTGCTGCTTGTCATCTTCATGGTGACGGCGCCGATGATGACGACCGCCAACATCGACCTGCCATCGGTCGGCAAGGCGGCGACCCCGCCCGCCCAGCCGCTCGAAGTGGCGATCAAGGCCGACCAGACGCTGATGCTGACCGACCGCGCCGGAAACAAGGGGGAAATCCGTGTCGACCGCAAGGAACTGATCAGGCTCGTGACCGCCGCCCAGGCGAAGAATCCCGAACAGCCGGTCCTCATCGCCGGCGACAAGAACGTGAAGTACGAGGCCGTGCTGTCGGTCATGGATGAACTGCAGCGAGCGCAGGTCAAGCGCGTCGGCCTTCTGGTGCAGACGACGGGAAAATGATCCCGGAAAAGGTCGCAGAGCCTGGCAGGAATAAAGCCCTGGCGTTCACCATACTGGTGCACGCCGGCCTGCTCGCCTTCCTGTTCTTCGGCGTGCAATGGAAGCGCAGCCAGCCGGATGTCGTCGAGGTCGAATTATGGTCGAGCCGCCCAGCGCCTGCCGTCCAGGCTGCCCCGCCGCCGCCCCCGCCGCAGGAAGTGAAGCCGGAACCCAGACCCGAACCGAAGCCCGAGCCGAAGCCGGTACCCAAAGCCGAGCCCAAACCCGAACCGCCGCCGCCCAGGAAGCCGGACATCGCGATCAAGGAAGAAAAAAAGCCGCCCAAGCCGGAACCGAAAAAGCCGGAACCGGAACCGAAGAAGCCCGAGCCCAAGCCCAAGCCGGAGCCGAAGAAACCCGAGCCGAAGCCCGAACCGAAGGCGGAACCGAAAAAACCGGAAGCAAAGGCGGAGCCCAGGAAAGCCGAGCCGCAACCGGAGCCGAAGAAGGCCGAGCCCCGGGTGCCGGATTTCAGCAAGGAGCTGGCAAGCGAAACGGCGCAACTGAAGAGCCGCCCGAATGCCAGCGCGCAGCAGATGGCCAGTGCCGCCGGCGCCGAGGCGGCACAGCGGGCTGCGGCGGGCAAGCGCGGCATGGAGGAATACGCAGCCAGGATCCGCGTCAAGGTGCGCGGCAATATCGTGCTACCGCCCGGCATCCAGGGCAACCCGGAAGCGATTTTCGTGGTCGAGCAATTGCCTGGCGGCGACATACTCAACGTCAGGCTCAAGCGCTCGAGCGGCATTCCCGCCCTCGACTCGGCCATCGAGCGCGCCATCAAGAAATCCTCGCCGCTGCCCGATCCACCCGATCCCGCATTGTTCCAGCGCACGCTGGAGATCAAATACAGACCATTTGAAGAGTAGAATCGAGCGAATTCCTGATGAAGATGACACCCATGTCCCAGATTTTCCACAAGATCCTCGTCTTCCTGTCGCTGCTGGCGGCAACCCTGGCCCACGCGCAGTTGTCCGTCGAAATCACCGGCGCCGGCGCCAACCGGATCCCGGTGGCAATCGCCAACTTCGCCGGCGATCCCGCCGCCGCCCAGGTAGTCACCGCGACCATACGCGCCGACCTCGAACGCAGCGGACTGTTCAAGCTGGTCGACCCGGGCGGGACCACGCTCGACGAGAACGCGCAGGTCAATTTCGGCGACTGGAAGGGTCGCGGCGCCGACGCGCTGGCCGCCGGCAGCCTGGCGCGGGGTGCCAACGGGCGCATGGAAGCGCGCTTTCGCCTCTATGACACACAAAAGCAGGCGGCACTCGGGGGCGCGGTCTACGTGACCGGCAACGACCAGTTGCGCGCCGCCGGCCACCGCATCGCCGACTATATTTACGAAAAGCTGACCGGCGAGAAGGGCGTCTTCTCGACGCGCATCGCCTACGTCGTCAAGTCCGGCGGCCAGTTCAAGCTGCAGATCGCCGACGCCGACGGGCAGGGCGCGGCAACCGCGCTGACGTCCAACGAGCCGATCATTTCGCCGGTCTGGTCGCCGGACGGCTCCCGCCTTGCCTATGTTTCGTTCGAGAAGAAGAAGCCGGTGATCTACGTCCATTCGCTGGCTTCCGGCCAGCGCCAGGTGGTCGCCAATTTCAAGGGCTCGAACTCGGCCCCGGCCTGGTCGCCGGACGGCCGTCGTCTGGCTGTCGTGCTGTCCAAGGATGGCAACTCCCAGATCTATGTGGTCAATGCCGACGGCACCGGCGTCCAGCGCCTGACCCAGTCGGCCGGCATCGACACCGAACCGCGCTACTCACCGGACGGCGGCAGCATCTATTTCACCTCCGATCGCGGTGGCAGCCCGCAGATCTACCGGATGAGCGCCAGCGGCGGCGATGTCCAGCGTGTCACCTTCGAGGGCAGCTACAACGTGTCGCCGCGGCCGTCGTCCGATGGCAAGAGCCTCGCCTTCGTCGCCCGTCGCGACGGCCGCTTCCAGCTTGCGGTGATGGACCTTGCCAGCAAGCAGGTGCAGATCCTCACCGATTCCAACAAGGACGAATCCCCGAGCTTCGCCCCCAACAGCCGCATGGTCCTGATCGCCACCGAAATTGGCGGCCGCGGCGTCCTTTCCGCTGTTTCCAGCGACGGCCGGATCAAGCAACGCCTCTCGATCGCGGCCGGTGACGTCCGCGAGCCGGCTTGGGGCCCCTTCAATCAATAAACCTCAACGGAGAAACCCATGAAGAAACTTCTCATTCCCGCCCTGCTGTCCGCCCTGATCGTCGGCTGCAGTTCCACCCCGGTCGACGAGACTTCCGGCGCGCCGGTCGACTCGCGCAGCGGCTCCGGTGTCGCTCCGGTCACCGCCGGCGGTCTCGACTCGCGCGGCCTGCCGCGCGAACTGACCGATCCCAAGAGCGTGCTGTCGCAGCGCAGCATCTACTTCGACCTCGACAAGTACGAAGTCAAGGACGAGTACAAGGATCTGGTCGCCGCCCACGCCAAGTACCTGGTCGCCAACAAGGGCTTCAAGGTCCTGATCCAGGGCAACACCGACGAACGCGGCAGCCGCGAGTACAACCTGTCGCTCGGCCAGAAGCGTTCCGATGCGGTCAAGCGTTCGCTGACCCTGCTCGGGGCCAGGGAAGACCAGGTCGAGTCGGTCAGCCTCGGCGAGGAAAAGCCGAAGAACCCGGGCCACGACGAAGCGGCCTGGGCCGAGAACCGCCGCGCCGACATCCTCTACAAGGCCCCGGACGGCCGCGGCGAGTTCTAGGCGATGCGCCCAGCTCGCATCGCCCTCCTGATCGCAGCGCTGGGCGCTGCGCAGGCGCAGGCCGGCCTGTTCGACGACGACGAGGCGCGCCGCCAGATCAACGATCACCGGATCAAGACGGAAACGCGCGTCGACCAGTTGGGCAAGTCGCAGCTCGATCTGGCCAACCAGTTGCAGCGCCAGTCGGAAGAAATCGCCCGCCTGCGCGGCCAGGTCGAAACCCTGACCTACGAGCTGGAAACGGCCAAGAAGCGGCAGCAGGATTTCTACCTCGACCTCGACACCCGGTTGCGCAAGCTGGAACCGCAAGGGAGCGGACCGGTTGCGGTCGACGGCGAAAAAGGGGCCAATTCCAAGGCGAATGCGGCGGGTGCCGCCGACCCGGCGCGCGAAGGCAAGGATTACGAAGCAGCATTGAACCAGTTCAAGGCGCAGAAATACAAGGAGGCGGCTTGGGCCTTCTCGGCCTTCGTGCAGAAATACCCGGACAGTTCTCTGGCGCCCAACGCCCAGTTCTGGCTCGGCAATGCCTGGGTCGCCCAGCGCAACTGCGCCAAGGCGATCGAGGCGCACGGCGTGGTCACGACGAAGTACGCCGACAGCCCGAAGGCAGCCGATTCCTGGCTGGCGATGGCCAGTTGCCAGCAGGAAATGGGCAACGCGACGGCGGCCAGGCGTTCGCTGGAAACCGTCGTCGCCAGGTTCCCGAATTCGCAGGCCGCCGATACCGCTCGCGAGCGCCTGAAGAAGAAGTAGTTGGCGCTGCGCCTCACCGAGATTTTCTTCTCGCTGCAGGGAGAAGCCGCGCGCGCCGGTCTGCCGACGGTGTTCGTGCGGCTGACCGGCTGCCCGTTGCGCTGCACGTGGTGCGACACGACCTACAGCTTCAGCGGCGGCGAGCCGGCGACGATCGACTCGATACTGGCCGGGGTTGCGAAATATCCGGCCCGCCAGGTTTGTGTCACCGGCGGCGAACCGCTGGCGCAACGGGAATGCCTGCCTCTGCTGAGTGCCCTGTGCGACGCCGGCTACGAGGTTTCGCTGGAAACCTCGGGCGCTCTCGACATTGCCGGGGTCGACCCCCGCGTGGCGCGGGTCATGGACCTCAAGGCGCCGGATTCCGGCGAAGGCGACAAGAACCGCTGGAAGAACCTCGGCTTGCTCACCCCGCGGGACGAGATCAAGATCGTCGTCGCCTCGCGCACCGACTACGAGTGGGCACGCGAAGTGATCCGCGAGCGGCGGCTGAATGCGCTCTGCCCGGTGTTGTTGTCACCGGCGCAGGGACTGGTCGACGCGACGGCGCTCGCCGAGTGGATCCTCGAAGACGGTCTCGACGTCCGCTTCCAGTTGCAGTTGCACAAGCTGCTGTGGGGCAGCGCGAAGGGCAGATGAACTTCGGAGTTGCCAACGGGAACGCGGCCGGCGGCGGAGTGGCAAGGTCAACAATTGACGCCAACCGCTCGCATCGCTGAAACTTGTCCCGCTTTCGCCCTTCCGGACCGCTTTCAGATGAGGTCAACCGATGAAACATTCGCGCCAGAACAAGCCGTCCCAGGTACTCCCGCTGCTCCTCCTCGCGGCTATGACGGCAGGCTGCGCGACCACCGAGATGACCGCGCAGTGGAAGGATCCAGCCTTCGCTGGCGCGCTCGCGGGAAGCCGCGTACTGATCGTTTGCCAGGCGCGCGACGACATGCTCCGGCGCGTCTGCGAAGACCAGTGGGCAACACGGCTCGCCGCACACGGTGTCGCCGGAATACGCAGCTATTCGCTTCCGGGGTTTCCGCCGGGCGGGGCAGCCAATCCTGAGGAAATGGCGATGGCCGGCCGCGAGAACGGCGCAAGTATGGTCGCCAGCACCCAACTCACACTCAGCGACTTCGCCGTGGTCAATCCGGGGCCGCAAGTGGGTTTCGGCCTGGGCGGCGGCAGTGGCGGCGGCTATCGCGGGGGTGGCTTCGGCGTCGGCGGCATCGGGTTGTCATTCCCCATTGGCGGCGCAACCACCACGCGCAGCCTCGCTTCAAGCACTTCTCTCGTCGATCCGGCAAGCGGTGCGGTCATCTGGTCGGGGAGCGCAAACACTTCGGCAAACGGCGACGTGACCGCGCAGGTTGGCGCACTCACTCAGGTCGCCGTCGAGGCGCTGCAGAAGGCCGGGCTGATCCGGTGATCCGCGCCATCGGCGCAGCCACTACCGTTCAGATACCCAGGAAGCGCTGCCAGATGCCATGATCGGCAGCGAGCGCGCCGGAACTGCCCTGCCAGACGACGCGGCCGCGTTCGATCAGCGTATGGTGATCGGCGATTTCGATCAATTTTTCGACGTACTTGTCGACGACCAGGATGCTCTGCCCGGCGGCGCGCAAGCGCGCGAGACAGGTCCAGATCTCCTCGCGGACCAGCGGCGCCAGACCCTCGGTCGCTTCGTCGAGGATCAGCAGGCGCGGGTTGGTGACTAGGGCGCGACCGATCGCCAGCATCTGTTGCTCGCCGCCGGAAAGCTGGTTGCCGAGATTCCGCGCGCGCTCCCCGAGGCGCGGGAAAAGGTCGTAAACCCGGGCCGGCGTCCACGGCTCGGGCTGCCGGCGGCGATTGGCGAAAAACGCCAGCAGATGTTCGTCGACCGTGAGATTCGGGAAACATTGCCGGCCTTCCGGCACCAGCCCGATGCCGGTGCGGCCGATGCGGTCCGGACGCCAGCCGTCGATGCGTTCGCCGGCGAAGCGGATCGTCCCGCCCTTGACCGGCTGCAGGCCGCAGATGGCGCGCAGCGCGGTCGTCTTGCCCATACCGTTGCGGCCGAGCAGGGTTGCCGCTTCGCCCTCGGCGAGTTCCAGATCGAGCCCGAACAGGACCTGGCTCGGGCCGTAGGCAACCTCCAGTCCGCCGATCTCGAGCAGGGCGTTCACAGGTGGTCCCCGAGATAGGCCCGGCGCACTTCCCGATCGGCACGCACGGCTTCCGGCGCCCCGGTGGCGATCAGGCGGCCGTCGACCAGTACCGAAATCCGGTCGGCCAGCCGGAAGACCGCATCCATGTCGTGTTCGACAAGCAGGATGGTGACGTGGCGGGCGAGGTGGTCGATCAGTTCGACCATGCGCGCCGACTCCTCCTGGCCGGTTCCGGCCAGCGGTTCGTCGAGCAGCAGCAACTGCGGCTTCGTCGCCAGCGCCATCGCGAGTTCCAGCGCGCGCTGCTCGCCGTGGGCGAGATTGCCGGCCACCGTTCCAACCCGTGCCCCCAGGCCGACCCGATCGAGATAGCCGCATGCCTCGTCAAACAACCACTGTTCGCCGCTCGCCGGCCGCCAGAAACGGAAGCTGCTGCCGGCGTCGGGCCTGCCCTGAACGGCGAGGGCGACGTTGTCGAGCGCCGAGTCACCGAGGAAGACATTGGTGATCTGATAGGAGCGCGCCATGCCGGCGGCCACCCGCTGGTGCATCGAGAGCCGGGTGACATCGCGACCGGCAAAATGCACGCTGCCGCTGTCCGGCTGCAGCGCGCCGGAGACATGATGGATGAAGGTCGTCTTGCCGGCGCCATTGGGGCCGATCAGCGCATGGACCTCGCCGGCATCGACGCTGAAATCGACCTCCTTCAGGGCGTCGACCGCGGCAAAGCGGCGCGACAGGCCGCGCACTTCGAGCAGGGCTTCAGCCATCGCCTTTCCCGAACAGCGCCGCGACCCCCCTCGGGGCGAACAGCACGATGGCGATCAGCAGCAGGCCAAGGCCGATGTGCCAGTGCAGGGTGAAGCCGGCCAGCACCTCCTCGAGACAGAGCAGCACCAGCGCCCCGATCACGCCACCGTAGAGATAGCCGACACCGCCGATGATGACCATGACCAGCAAGGTTCCCGACTGCGTCCACTGCAGCAGGTTGGGACTGGCCAGCCCGGTCAGGTTGGCGAGCAGCGCGCCGGCGAGCCCGGCCAGGGCGCCACCGAGCGTGAAACAGACGAGGCGGTAGCGCAACACCGGATAGCCGAGTGCCTCCATGCGCGCTTCGTTGTCGCGGATGGCCTGGATCGTGCGGCCGAACCGGGCGCCGGCCAGACGCCTGAAAAAAGCCATCACCAGCGCGAGACAGGCGAGCGCCGAGTAGAAGAGGGCGCCATCACCGGTCAGGCTGAGGCCGCCCAGCGTCATCCGGCCGGCCAGCGGCAGGCCGTCGTCGCCCCCGAGGACACGTGCCGAGACGAACAGATAGTAGGTCATCTGCGCGAAGGCGAGCGTGATCATGATGAAATAGACGCCGCGCGTGCGCAGGCTGATGGCGCCGACAACCAGCGCCAGCAGTCCGGCGACGGTCATCGCCAGCGGGAAGGCGAGCAGGGCGTCGCTGATTCCATTGTCCATGCAGATGGCCGCGACATAGGCGCCGGCGCCGAAGAACGCCGCATGGCCGAGCGAGAACATGCCGCCGAAGCCGAGCACCAGATTGAGGCTGCTGGCCGCCAGCGCGAAGATCAGGATGCGGGTCGCGAAGCCGATGTAGAACGCCTGGCCCCAGGCATCGAGCGCCGGCGGCAGGACAAGCAGCGCCAGCAGCAGCACGATGACGAGCGGCTTCTGGTAGCGGGCAGGGCGATAGAAGGCCATCAGGCCCGCGCCGGAAACAGGCCCTGCGGCCGGAAGAACAGGATCGCCGCCATCAGCAGGTAGATCAGGATGGAGGCCAGCGCCGGGCCGAGCGTCGCCGCGGCGTCGGCCGGCAATACGGCGCGCAGCAGCGTCGGCAAGAGCGCCCGCCCCAGCGTGTCGACCGTGCCGACGATCAGGCTGCCGACCAGGGCGCCGCGGATCGAACCGATGCCGCCGATGATGATGACGACGAAGGCGAGAATCAGGACGCTTTCGCCCATGCCGATCTGCACTGCCAGCAACGGCCCGAGCAGACCGCCGGCAAGCGCGCAGAGCGCGGCGCCGAAGACGAACACGGCTGTGAACAGGCCCTGCACATTGACGCCCAGCGCCTCGGTCATTTCGCGATTGGCCGCGCCGGCGCGCACCCACATGCCGACCCGGCTCCTGGCGACGAGCAGGTAAAGCAGCCCGGCGACGCCAAGGCCGAAGGCGATGATCACCAGTCGGTAGGCCGGGTAGAAGAAGTTGCCGATCTCGACCGGCCCCGACAACGCGTCCGGCGGGTTCAGCGGCAGCGGCTGGGCTCCCCAGATCATGCGCACGGCTTCGTTGGCGATCAGGATCAGCCCGAAGGTGGCAAGCACCTGCGACAGGTGGTCGCGCCGGTAAAGCTGGCGAAACAGGGAGAGTTCCAGCACGAGACCGAGAACGGCTGCCCCCGCGACCCCGGCGCCAAGGCCGATCCAGAACGAATCTGCGGCTTGCGCTGCCGCCGCGACGAAGTAAGCGCCCACCATGTAGAGAGAACCGTGGGCCAGGTTGATGCAGTCCATGATGCCGAAAACGAGCGTCAGCCCGGCGGCAAGCAGGAACAGCATGAGCCCGAACTGCAGGCCGTTCAGGGCCTGCTCGAAAACCAGCTGGGTCACTTCATCCTGCAGGCGGCTACGTAGGCATCCGCGTGATTGGTGAAGATCGTGCCCATCATCCTGTTGGTGATCCGTCCGCTGCCGTCCTTGCCGATAACCCGCAGGTAATAGTTCTGCACCGGGTAGTGGTTGCTGTTGAACCTGAAGTCCCCGCGCACCGACTTGAAATGCTTGGCTTCCAGCGCCTTCTGCAGTGCAAGCTTGTCCTCGACCTTGCCCTTCACGTCGCGCACCGCGCCATCGATCATCATTGCGGCGTCATAGCCCTGCGAAGCGTAGAGTGACGGCATGCGCCCGTACTCCTTCTGGAAGTCGGCGACGAAGCGCTTGTTTTCCGCGTTGTCCATGTCGTGCGCCCAGTGCGACGAGTTGAACATCCCCATCATCGGCGCGCCCACCGCCTTGATGACGTCCTCGTCGGCCGAGAAGCCGGGGGCGAACAATTGCGTGTCGCGCGAGAGGCCGGCGGCGACGAACTGCTTGACGAAGTTGATGCCCATGCCACCGGGCAGGAAGAAGAACAGGGCATCCGGCTTGATGGCGCGAATCTGCGCCAGTTCGGCAGCGTAGTCGAGTTGGCCGAGCTTGGTGTAGATCTCCTCGGCAACCTTGCCCTTGTAAAAACGGGTGAAGCCGGACACCGCATCCTTGCCGCCCGGGTAGTTCGGCGTGACGATGACGACATTCTTGAACCCCTTGTCCTGCACGTACCTGCCGACCGCTTCGTGCAGATTGTCGTTCTGCCAGGCGACGTTGAAGAAGAAGGGATTGCACTGCTCGCCGGCATACTGCGAGGGACCGGCATTGGCCGAGATGTAGAACGTCTTGTTGTCGAAGACGGCAGGGCCGACGGCCAGCATGATGTTGGAGAAGACGATGCCGGTCATGAAATCGACCTTGTCCTTCTTCAGGAACTTGTCGGCCGTCTGCTTGGCGATGTCCGGGTTCTGCTGGTCGTCGGCGACGATGACCTCGGCAGGCAGTCCGCCGAGCTTGCCGTCGAGCTGCCTGATCGCCAGATTGAACCCGTCGCGGATATCGACCCCGAGCCCGGCGCCCGGACCCGAAAGCGTGGACACGAATCCGACCTTGATCCGGTCGGCAGCATGGGCGGAGCCGGCAAGCATCAGCGCGGCGGCGAGGGCGGTCAGGCGAAGCGGCATCGAAATCTCCGGAGGCAATCTCAAAGCTGCAAATTGTAGCGCAGGAACAAGCAGCTACCGACCCAATCCGGGACTGATTTCGGGTATATTGCCGCCCCATGAAGCCTGCTGTCGTCCTTCTTTCCGGTGGCCTCGATTCCGCCACCTGCCTGGCCATTGCGCGCAGCCAGGGCTTTTCCTGCCACTGCCTGTCCTTCGATTACGGCCAGCGTCACCGCGCCGAACTCAAGGCCGCCGCGCGGGTCGCCAAGGCGCTGGGCGCCGCCGAGCAGCGCATTCTCGGTCTCGACCTCGCCCAGTTCGGGGGCTCGGCGCTGACCGACACCAGCATCGCCGTCCCGGTCGACGGCGTGCAGCCAGGCATTCCGGTCACCTATGTCCCGGCGCGCAACACCATCATGCTGGCGCTGGCGCTGGCCTGGGCCGAGGTGCTGGGCAGCCGCGACATCTTCATTGGGGTCAATGCGGTCGACTACTCCGGCTACCCCGATTGCCGCCCGGCATACATCGCCGCTTTCGAGACGATGGCCAATCTGGCGACGCGAGCCGGCATCGCGGGCGCCCGGCTGACGATCCACGCGCCGCTGATCGAACTCTCCAAGGCCGACATCATCCGCAAGGGAGTCGCGCTCGGCGTAGACTATGCATTGACGATATCATGCTACCAGGCCGACGCCGACGGGAATGCCTGTGGCGTCTGCGATTCCTGCCGCCTGCGCGCCGAGGGCTTCGTCACCGCCGGCGTTACCGATCCCACCCGTTACCTCGCCTGACCCATGCTCACCGCCGCCCTGCGCCAAATCCGTTTCTCCGCTGTTTTTGCCGGCCTGCCGCTGCTCCTCGCCGCCACCAACGCCGGCGCCACCCCGCCGACACTTGCCATCGCTCTGAACTCGGCGGACGGCACGATCAGCCTGATCGATACCGTGACCTACAAGGTCACCGGCAAGGTTCCGGTATGCAAGGAGCCGCACCACCTGATGGCGACGCCGGATGACAAGTCGGTGATCGTCGCCTGCGCCGCCGCGAATCAGCTAGTCTTCTTCGATCCGCTGACCGGCAAGGAACAGAAGCGCATCCGCAACATTTCCGATCCCTACCAGCTCGGCTATTCGCCGGATGGCAAGCTATTCGTCGCGACCTCGCTGCGCCTCGACCGGGTCGATATCTACGATGCCTCGGACTTCAAGCTCAAGGCCCGCCTGTCCGCCCCGCGCACACCGTCGCACATGGCCTTCGATGCCGCAGGCGAATTCGTCTTCATCACCCTGCAGGACTCCAACGAAGTGATGGCGATCAACCTGAAGACGCTGAAGAAGGAATGGGTGATGCCGGTCGGACCGACGCCGGCGGGCATCTTGATGTCGCCCGACAACCGCTACCTGCTGGTGGCGATCATGGGCGAAGGCTACGTCGAAATCGTCGACTGGAAGACGCAGAAGACGGTCAAGAAAGTGCCGACCGACACGGCGGCGCATAACCTGCATCCACGCGGCGACGGTCGGTACTATTTCGTCTCGAATCGCTCGGTCGGCGGCGGCAGCATCTCGCTGTTCGACACGCAGACGCTCACCGTCGTCGAGAAGTACGATGTTCCCGGCGGGCCCGACGACATGGAAGTCCGCGCCGACGGCAGCGAGCTTTGGGCCACCGCCCGTTTCGCCCGGCGCGTCCAGGTCATCGACCTGAAGACCAAGACACTGAAGGCCTCGATCCCCGTCGGGAGTTCCCCGCACGGCGTCTTCTTCGTCAACCATGCGGCCCGCAAATGAGCCGTGACCTCGCCTCCGGAGTCGTCTTCGCCGCCTTCTTCGCGGCGGTAGGCGGCATGGCGAACGCTGCCTGCAGCGGCACCCTCTACCTGACCTTCGATACCGGCAACATGCGCCACGCCGAGCTGATTGCGGAGACGCTGGCGAAGTACAAGGCCAAGGCGACCTTCTTCGTCGCCAATGAAAGGACGCTGCGCGGCGACCAGGCCCTCGACCAGGCCTGGGCTCCGTACTGGCAGGCGCGTGCCGCCGAGGGTCACGCCTTTGGCAGCCATACCTGGCGTCATGGCAGCTTCCGCCAGGATCAGGGTAAGCTGACCCAGTACCGCCTGATGGACGGCAAGACCGAGCAACTAGACAGCGCTGCCATCTGCAGCGAGATCCGCCGCCCCGACAACCGCTTCAAGGAACTCACCGGACGCGCCCTCGATCCGCTCTGGCGAGCTCCGGGCGGGCGCACCACGGCCCTGACGCTGAAGGCGGCCGAAACCTGCGGCTACCGCCATGTCGGTTGGGCGCCGGCTGGCTTCCTCGGCGACGAGTTGCCTTCCGGAAGCTATCCCAATTCCCTCTTGGTGGAACGCGCGCTGAAGAATCTGAAGGACGGCGACATTGTCATGGCGCATCTCGGCATCTGGTCGCGCACGGACCCCTTCGCCCCGGCGCTTGACGAACTCCTGGCCGGACTCGCGGCCAGGGGCTTCTGTTTCGCCACGCTGCCCCAGGGCCGCAAGGGAAGCTGAGGCCGCATGTTCCAGAGCTTTCTCGACACCTTCGTACGGGTTCAGGGGTGGCTGCTCGACCATGTCGTCCAGCCACCCCTGCTGGCGCTGGGACTGGGCAGTCTTGTCGAGCCCGCTTTCGACGGAGTCGAGTTCTTCCTCTACGGCGTACTCCAGTTGGGGGTCGCCTATCTGCTGCTGCGCCCGCTGGAATATTTCCGCCCGGTCGAGCATTGGCCGGATCGCAAGGCCGTGCGCGTAGACGTGCTGTACACCTTCCTCGACCGCCTGGGGATTGTGCCGCTGGCCGTTTTCGCCGTGCTCAGCCCCTTCGTCATCAGCCTCGAGCGCTGGCTGCGCTTCCATGACGTCATTCCACCGCAGCTCGAAGACGCCTTTCCTTCTCTGGAAACACGTCCGCTGATCGCCTTTTTCGTCTATCTGGTCATCCTCGATTTCTTCGAATACTGGCGTCACCGTCTGTCGCATACCTTCCGCTGGTGGTGGGCACTGCACGTGATTCACCACAGCCAGCGGCAGATGTCGCTGTGGACCGACAGCCGCAATCATCTGCTCGATGACCTGATCGGCGGCGCGTGGTTGGCGCTGGTCGCGCTGTTCATCGGGGTGCCTCCCGGACATTTCATCGGCCTCATGGTGGCAATCCGCATCGTCGAGAACCTCTCCCATGTCAACGCTCGCCTGAGCTTCGGCTGGCTCGGTGAACGGCTGCTGGTGAGTCCGCGCTACCATCGCTGGCACCATGCGGTCGACCTGCCGGAGGGCCGCCAGTATCGCCATGGCTGCAATTTCGCCATCCTGTTTCCGATCTGGGACCGCCTGTTCGGCACCCAGCACATGGGCGCGGGCCTGCCGCCCACCGGCGTCCACTCGCCGGCTCTCGCATCACCCGAACACGCCGATCACTACTGGGCCCAGCAGAAGGACGGGATCACCGGCTTGGCCGCAGCGCTCAAGGCATCACTACGGCCGCAACGGCGCTGAAGCTCAGCGCTCGTCGTCTTCCCTCAGCTTCTCGATCACCAGCGGAAACGCCCCCGAGCCGATCAGCGCGGCGGCGGAGACGATGAAGGCCAGTCCCGCCATCGGATCGTCGAGAACGGGATGGACGACGGCCCCGAAGCCGGTGATGCTGATCAGTCCGGGGATGGCGCAGAAAACGCCAAGTGCAGTGAGAACGATGAACGAGAGTGGATAGCGGCGCATCGCTTGACTATGGACGAAGGCGCTAGCGTTACAGGCGCCGGCTCTGGTCGCCACTGGCAAACCCGAGCAGCGGGCGAGCGATGTCGCGGCCGATGGCGATGACCTTGAACAGTTCGCCCATCTCGTGCGGCATCAGCATCTTGTTGATGGCGCCGCTGGCACGGATGTATTCAGGGGTGCCCGGCTGCTCCCTGGCCAGCAGGTCGAGAATGCCGCAGTTGAGCAGGAACTGGCCCTGGCTGGTATAACCGAGCAGATCGAGTCCGCTGCGATGGGCGGCGGCGATGATTGCCGTGAAATCGACGTGGACCGTGACATCCTGCAAGCCCGGGAGGTAGAACGGATCTGGATGCGAATGATGGCGATAATGACACATCAGGGTACCGCGCCCGCGCTGCTGATGGTAGAACTCGCGGCGCGGAAAGCCGTAGTCGATCAGCAGCAGCGCGCCGCATTGCAGACGATGGCCCCATTCGGCGGCCCAGGAGCGCGCGGTAAGGCCGATCTCGCTCTCGTAACCCGGCGGCAGGATGCATTGGGCGCCGATCTCTTCAGCGGCCGCCAGCAGAGGACCCGTCGCCGGTCGCTCGTACCATGCCAGACCGCCTGTTCCGCCGAACCCAACGCCGCGCTCGACGATGCCGTCATCCCGCCAGGCAACGACATGGGCCGGCATCGCGTCGAGCACTTCGTTGGCCACGACAACCCCTGAAAATGCTTCCGGAAGACGATCCAGCCAATGCACGCGCTGCAGCAGATGCGGTGCGGCAGCGGCCAGCGTCGCCTCCTGACGTTCCCTCAGGTCGGCGGACAGATCGAGGATCTCGTAACGCTCCGGCAGCCTTCCGAGCGCTTCGAGCTCGCGCAACAAGTCGGCTGCCAGGCGCCCGGAACCGGCGCCGACTTCCAGCAGCAACGGCTGCGATGCTTCCAGCACCTGCGCGACCTGGCGTGCCAGCGCGCGCCCGAAAAACGCGCTCATCTCGGGCGCGGTGACAAAATCGCCGGCCGCGCCGAACTTTCGCGCCCCTGCCGAGTAGTAGCCCAGGCCCGGCGCATAGAGCGCCAGCTCCATGAAGCGTGCGAACGGGATCCAGCCGCCGCGCGCGGCGATCTCGCGGCCGATGGCGGCGACCAGTTCCCGGCTGTGGGCAGAGGCTTCAGGGGAAGGCGACGGGAGGTTCATTGATGTTCCGGAATGGCACCGATTCTAGCCGGCAATGACGACGATTGCCCGAAGATTCGGGTCTTATCGGGGTAAACTTCGGCCTTTTTCCGCGGTCGACCGCGGAAGGCTCAGGAAGGTCCGCCATGGAAACCTCGAATACCCTGCAAAAGCTGAGAAAATTCCTCGAAGGGCGCGTCGGCAAAGCCATCATCGACTACAACATGATCGAGGACGGCGACACCATTCTGGTCTGCATCTCCGGCGGCAAGGACTCGTACACCCTGCTCGACATGCTGCTCGCCATGCAGAAGCGGGCGCCTGTAGGATTCCGGCTGATCGCCATGAATCTCGACCAGAAGCAGCCGGGCTTCCCCGCCGAAGTGCTGCCACGCTATCTGGCCGGTAAGGGAATCGACTACCGGATCGTCGAGGCCGATACCTATTCGATCGTCAAGGAAAAGATACCCGAGGGCAAGACCACCTGTTCGCTATGCTCGCGCCTGCGCCGCGGGATCATCTACCGGACGGCAAAGGAACTCGGTGCCAACAAGATCGCGCTCGGACATCACCGGGACGACATGGTGCACACGCTGTTCCTCAACGTGCTGTTCGGCGGCAAGCTCAAGGCAATGCCACCGAAGCTGGTCACCGACGACAGGGCGCATATCGTCATCCGGCCGCTCGCCTATTGTTCGGAGAAGGATATCGCCCGCTTCGCGCGTGGCATGGAGTACCCGATCATTCCCTGCAACCTCTGCGGTTCTCAGGCCAACCTGCAGCGCCAGAGGATTCGCGAAATGATGGAGGACTGGGATCGCCGCTACCCCGGACGCAGCGAATCGGTATTTACGGCCATGCAGAATATCCTGCCGTCGCATCTGGCCGACAACGCGCAATTCGATTTTCGCGGCCTCACCCTGGCGACGCCGCTGGAGGAGGGCGATATCGCCTTCGACCCCCCCGAAATGCCGGCAAGCGGCGGCATGCCGATCGCTATCGCCGGGTGAATGGCGACCGGCCGCGCTCGCGAATTCATCGGAAATTCAATGACCCGTGAATTACTTAACATGGTGGAATTCGGGTAAGGCCGGATACTGCAGCCATCGTCACCGCCGGAGATTTCCAAAATGGCATACTCAGAAAGCATTGCCCTTCTTCCTGAACTTCCCTGTTCGACCCCGCGCGATAATGCGATAATCGAAGCTTTTAAACTAGCCCTGACTTCGATGAGTAAAGCGCAAAGCAAGGTGTTTGCCATGTTCGCCGATGTATCGGGAAGCGCCCGTCTTTTCCAGCGTATTGGCGATACCGAAGCCGCCTATGCCGTCGAGCGTTGCGTGAAGCGCATGGAGCGCTCGATTAACGGCTTTCGCGGCGAGACGGTAAAGATCTCCGGCGGCGAACTGGTGGCCGCTTTCGAGTCGGCGGAAGACGCCTGTCAGGCGGCGATCAACATGCAGTTGCGCGTATCCAAGCTGCCCCCGGTGTCCGGACTCAAGCTCACCATCCGCATCGGCCTGCATGTCGGTGTGATCGAGGCGGGCAGCGCCGTCCCAAGCGAGGAAATCATCACCGCCGCCAGAAACCGGGCGGTTACCGGTGCCAGAAACATTGCCGGCCTGGCACGGATCGACCAGATCGTCGCCAGTTCGCTGTTGATCCGTGAACTCCCGAAGCGCAGCGCCATCCTCAGCCGGGTGATGGCCGATCTCGGACGTCTCAAGGAAGGCGACAGGAGTTTCGATCTTTCCGAAGTGGATTGGGTGACTCACGAAGACCATCATCAGAGGCACGGCGTGAACGTGGATCCGACACCCAGCCAGTTCCTTGCTGACATCGATCGCCTGTGCATCCGCTACCGCGGAAAGGCTTTCCTGCTCGACGAGAAATCGCCCTCGCTGACTCTCGGACGCAGCCCGGCCAGCAAGCTGCTGATCGTCGACCACAAGGCTTCGCGGGACCACGGCCGGATCGAACGGCGGGCGAACAGCTACTTTTACATCGACAGCAGCACCAACGGAAGCTACATCACTCTGGGCACACAGAAGGAGATACTGGTCCGCCGCGGCGAAATCGAACTCAAGGGCAGTGGCCGCATCTGTTTCGGCGCATCAGGCCACGATCCCAAGGCCGATTGTGCCGAGTTCGAACATCTGTAATCTGTAGGCCGGCACGGATTGAAAAACGGCCACCGCGAGGTGGCCGCCACCGTTGACGCCGGCAACGATCGGGAAATCAGTGGGCCGCCTGGGCGTCAGCAACGCATTTCTTGACGAAACTGTTCTTGGCGGCGCCGGCAAGCTTCTTCTCGCTGGCAGTCGCCTCGCAGCCCGCACTGGCGTCTTTGCCCTTGGCATCGCCTTCACACTTCTTGAGAAAGCTGGTGCGCGCGGCGCCAGCCAGTTTCTTCTGATCGGCAGTTGCCTGACAAGCACTGCCTGAACCCGCCGCATCCGCCGTGCACTTCTTCATGAAACTGTCCTTGGCCGCACCCGCCAGCTTCTTTTCGGCGGCCATGGCCGCACAGTCGTCGGCGGCGTAGACGGAGGATGCGGCAAATGCGGCGAGCAACATGGCAATCAGGGTCTTCATTTCTTGTCTCCTAATGTGAAGGGTTTTGAAACGCCGGACAACTATCTGGCAATCAACCCTCTTCGTCAAGCATCATGCGCTGCTGGCGGTCGATGAAATCCTGCATGCTGTCGATACCACGCAAATGCAGGATGGTATTGCGCACCGCCGCTTCGAGAAGCACGGCAAGGTTGCGCCCGGCTGCGACCGGAATGACGACGGTGCGAATCGGGACGCCGAGGACTTCCTGCATCTGGGCATCGAGCGGCAGGCGCGGACCGTCGGCGCCACCGGCTGATTTCTGGAGCTGGACGATCAGCTTGAGCTTCATCTTGCGACGGGATGCCGTTTCGCCGAAGATGGTTCGGATATTGAGCAGTCCGAGGCCGCGCACTTCGAGGAAGTCCCGGAGCATGCCGGGGCAGCGCCCCTCGACCGTCGCCGGCGCGATGCGGCCCATCTCGACGACATCGTCGGCGACCAGGCCATGACCGCGCGAAATCAGTTCGAGCGCCAGTTCGGACTTGCCGACGCCCGATTCCCCGGTAATCAGGACACCCATACCGAACACGTCCATGAAGACCCCGTGCAGGTTGACCGTGTCGGCCAGCCGTGCCGAAAGATAGATGCGCAACAAGTCGATCACGGCGGAACATGGCTTGGGCGACACGATGACCGGGGTATCCGAAGCCTTGCAAGCCTCGATCAGTACATTCGGAGCGGTGAGACCGTCAGCGACGAGGACGGCCGGGGGTTTCGCCAACAGCAACTCATGAAACAGATGAGCGAAACGCCGTTCGCCAATGCGCATGGCCCAGTCGTATTCCCCCTGGCCCATGACCTGGAGACGCTCCGGATGAATGATGTTGATGTGGCCTACAACGTCGGCGCCGTAGTTGCTGCAGACCTTGATCCCGATCCGGCGGTCGACGCGCTGACCGATCACCCAGTCCAGCAGCAGCTTTTCGCGGTTGTCCTCGTAAAGCTGAACCAGGCTGATGTGGCGAAGCACCGGAGTGACTAGTTCTGGAAGAGGGCGACGACGGCTGCCGGATCCGGCGCCGTAGCCAGAGCGTCGCGGAATGGCCGTTCGGCAAAGCGCTGGGCCAGTTCGGAAAGAATTTCCAGATGGAGCTCGGTCGCCTGTTCCGGCACGAGCAGGAAGAACAACAGATTGACTGCGCGGCCGTCCGGTGCATCGAAGGGAACCGGCGTCTTTAGCCGGACGAACGCTCCGGCTGCCTGTTTCAGACCCTTTATGCGGCCGTGGGGAATGGCCACACCTTGACCAAGGCCGGTGGAGCCAAGTTTTTCACGGGCGAACAGACTGTCGAAAACGACGGAACGGGCCAGCCCGAGATGGGTCTCGAAAAGCATTCCGACCTGCTCAAAAACACGCTTCTTGCTGGTCGTTTCGAGGTCGAGAAGCACCTGCCCGACGGGCAGTATGTTGGTCAGAGGATTCATCGTTGCACCATTGACGAGACCGCAGCGGCATCGCTGCGGTCGTTGAGAACTCAGCTAGCCACTTCGTGGGTGGGCCTGTCACCCCGATGGTGATCCTGAACCTTCTGCTTGTATTTCTGAACCTGGCGGTCCAGCTTGTCGAACAAAGCGTCGATCGCGGCATAAAGGTCTTCCCCGGATTCCTCGACGTGCATCTCCCTGCCGGGCACATGCACCGTCACTTCAGCCTTCTGCTTCAGCTTTTCGACGGACAGAATCACATTCACGCCAGTGACCTTGTCAAAATGACGGATCACGGGGTCCAGCTTGTTCTCGACGTACAGTCGCAATGCTGGCGTGACTTCGATGTGGTGACCAGCAATCTGCAGATTCATTTCTTCTCCTCTCGCTACAGGGTCTTGCGTAAATTGACCGGCGGAATGTTGAGCGACTCGCGGTATTTTGCCACCGTTCGACGCGCTACGACAATTCCCTGCTGGCCTAGTATTTCGGATAGCTGACTATCCGACAAGGGCTTCTTGCCATCTTCGGCACCCACCAACTGCTTTATCAGGGCGCGAATGGCCGTGGCCGAGCATGCGCCACCGCTATCGGTGGAGACATGGCTGCCAAAGAAATATTTCAATTCGAAGATCCCGCGCGGCGTGGCCATGTATTTCTGGCTAGTCACCCGTGACACGGTCGACTCGTGCAGACCAAGAATATCGGCAATCTCGCGCAGGACCAGCGGGCGCATCGCCACTTCGCCATGCTCGAAAAACTGCCGCTGGCGATCGACGATGGCCTGCGTCACCCGTTGAATCGTCTCGAAGCGCTGCTGCACGTTTTTGATCAGCCACCGTGCTTCCTGCAACTGTCCCGTCAGGTTGCCGTTGCCGCGCCTTTGTCTACCCAGCATCTCGGCATAGAGCCGATTGATGCGCAGCCGCGGGTAGGCATCCGGGTTGATGTACGCCGTCCATTGGCCCTTGAGTTTCTTGACAATGACATCGGGCGTGATGTACCGCGCCTCCATCTGCGCGAAACGCGATCCCGGCCGTGGATCGAGGCTGACAATCAGCGCATGTGCCGCCTTGAGCGCTTGTTCGGTGCACTCGGCAAGGCGGCGGATTCGGGCGAAGTCGCGCGCCGCCAGAAGTTCGAGGTGCTTCTCGACGATCACCAGCGCCAGTTGCCGATCGCTTGATTCCGGGAGTGCCTTGAGTTGCAGCGCGAGGCATTCCTGCGGACTGCGGGCACCGATGCCCGTGGGTTCGAAACTCTGGATATGGCAAAGGGCGATTTCCAGATCTTCGAGCTCGATCTCGTACTCCGGCGGTAGGCCTTCCAGGAGTTCGGCGAGCGGTGTGGCGAGATAGCCGTCGTCGTCGAGTGCGTCGATCAGGAAACGCACGAGACTGCGGTCGCGCTCGCTGAGTTGCATGACGCCCGTCTGCCAGGTCAGGTGATCCCGCAAGCTCGGCGTGCTGCCATGAATGTCCTGGGCATCGCCGTCATCGTCGTCATCGCGACCGGAACCGCTGAACGTGCCGGCATCCGAACTCCAGCGATCATCGTCGACGTCTTGGGATGCGCCAGGAGCAGCCATCTCACGATCGTCGCGCGCATCGCGCTCTTCACGTTCGTCATGATCGGCGCCTTCGGTCGCGTCGCTGCGCGGTGCATCGAATTGCTGCGCCGAAGCGAACGATTCGCTGGCGCCATCATCAGCGCGCTCCAGCATCGGGTTCGCAAGCAGGTAATTCTCGATTTCCTGCTGCATCTCGACCGTCGACAGTTGCAGGAGCTTGATCGACTGCTGCAACTGGGGGGTAAGCGCCAGATGCTGGGAAAGCTTCAACTGGAGAGCGGGTTTCATCGATCGGTCGTCTTGCTGCCGGGTTCAGATCTCACAGCTTGAAGTGCTCGCCCAGATAGACCTTGCGCACGCTCTCGTTGCCGACGATTTCGTCGGAGCGTCCGGCGGCAAGCACCCGGCCTTCGTTGATGATGTAGGCGTGGTCGCAGATCCCCAGCGTTTCCCGGACATTATGGTCGGTAATCAGGACGCCGATCCCGCGCTCCTTGAGAAACCGGATGATCTTCTGGATTTCGAGTACGGCAATCGGGTCGACCCCGGCAAACGGTTCGTCGAGCAGGATGAAGCGCGGATTGGTCGCCAGCGCGCGGGTGATCTCCACCCGCCGCCGTTCGCCGCCCGACAGCGCCGCCGCATTGATGTGGCGGACATGACCGATACGCAGCTCATCGAGCAGACCCTCGAGGCGATCGTTGAGTTCCGCTTCCGGAATGTTCAGCAATTCCAGGACCGCCCGGATATTCTCCTCCACGGTCAGCTTGCGGAAGACCGAAGCCTCCTGCGGCAGATACGAAAGGCCCTGACGCGCCCGGCTGTGCATCGGCAGGTGAGTCAGCCGGGCGTCGTCGATATGGACTTCCCCGCCATCGGCGGGGGCAAGACCGACAATCATGTAGAAACAGGTCGTCTTGCCGGCGCCATTGGGCCCGAGCAGGCCGACCACCTCGCCACTCTTGACGTCGAAGGAAACATCGGCGACCACGGTGCGCGCCTTGTATTTCTTGCGCAGATTGCTGGCCGCTAGCCTTGAAACGGCGGAATCACTCATTCTTCGGCTCCGCGCATCACGCCACGAATCGCTTCACCCGAGAAACCGCGATATTGCAGGAAACGCATTTGCCTGCTGCGCTCCGTTGCATCCACTGGCAACCGGCCGAACTTCCTTGCCCAGACGGCCCGGCAACGCGCCGCTTCATCACCGCCTTCGGGCAGCGCGGCAGCAATGTCGTCGTCGCTTATGCCGTGCTGGCGCAACTCCTGCTTCAGTCGCGCATTGCCGTAGCGTACGGCGCGCGCCGCAACACGTTCGCTCGCGTAGCGCTGATCGGAAAGCAGACGCTCGGCCTGCAGGGTATCGAGCAGGGAATCCAGATCCTCCTCCGATCCGGCGGCGGCGAGTCTCGCCTTCAACTCGGCCCGGCTGTATTCCCGCCGGGCAAGCAGCCGCAGCGCGGCAACCCGCAGCGCATGGCCGACATCAGGCATTGCCCGGCGCCGACTTGGTCGGCTTGATCACGGTACTGCTGGCAGCTTCACGAATGCGCATTTCGATTTCCTGGGCGATCTCGGGATGGCCGCGCAGGAATTCGCGGGCATTGTCCTTGCCCTGGCCAATCTTCTCCCCCCTATAGGCGTACCAGGCGCCGGACTTGTCGACCAGCTTGTGGGCAACGCCCATTTCGACGATTTCGCCCTGCCGCGAAATGCCCTCGCCGTAGAGGATGTCGAAGATGGCTTCGCGGAACGGCGGCGCCACCTTGTTCTTGACCACCTTGACCTTGGTTTCGCTGCCGATGACCTCGTCGCCCCGCTTGATCGCGCCGATACGCCGGATATCGAGGCGGACCGACGCGTAGAATTTCAGCGCGTTGCCGCCGGTAGTGGTTTCCGGCGAGCCGAACATCACGCCGATCTTCATGCGGATCTGGTTGATGAAGACAACCAATGTATTGGTCTTCTTGATGTTGGCGGTCAACTTCCGGAGCGCCTGGCTCATCAGGCGGGCGTGCAGGCCGACCATCTGGTCGCCCATCTCGCCTTCGATCTCGGCGCGCGGCGTGAGCGCCGCCACCGAGTCGATGACGATGATATCGACCGAGCCGGAACGCACCAGCATGTCGGCGATCTCGAGCGCCTGCTCGCCGGTATCGGGCTGGGAAATGAGCAGTTCGCCGACGTTGACCCCGAGTTTCTGCGCATATTGCGGATCGAGGGCATGTTCGGCGTCGATGAACGCCGCGACGCCGCCCAGCTTCTGCATTTCGGCGATGACCTGCAGGCAGAGCGTGGTCTTCCCGGAAGACTCCGGGCCATAGACCTCGACCACCCGGCCGCGCGGCAGGCCGCCCACCCCGAGCGCGATGTCAAGGCCCAGCGAACCGGTGGAGACGACCTGTATGGCTTCGTCGACCTCCCCGTCTCCCATCTTCATGATGGAGCCCTTGCCGAACTGCTTTTCAATCTGCTGCAGCGCCGCTGCAAGCGCCTTTGCCTTGTTGTCGTCCATTGCGATACCTCAGTAATTGGTGGAATTATGGCACACGGGCCAAGGTTGGAATAGAAATTGCAGAAGGCCGGACTCCGAACAGCCTTGCTGCCTGACAGTTCCGTCAAACCTGCGCAGCCCGTGCCCAAGGCATACCTTCCGGTGTCCCGATCGGTTGACGGGCCAGCACGGGCACAGACGCGGTTCGAGTAACTGATAATTTGTACAGTATATTCAAATGGCCTCGTTGGCAAGCACTGCTTGACGCTGCCGTCGGCATTGAATCTCCGCTTTTTTCTGGCCAGGCCTGGCCGCCTTCCTGGGCATCAACGGCCCATGCGGCCCTTGGCAACCATATAATTTCCGCGTTTTCAACCCTTTGTCTGCAGGCGGCACGCCATGCTGATCTGGTTCGTCGTTCTCTACCTGATGCTTTCGATCGGCATCGGCCTCTATGTCGCCACGCGCGTGCATACGGCCAAGGATTTCGCGGTTGCCGGGCGGCATTTGCCGCTGCCGGTCGTCACCGCCACCGTATTCGCCACCTGGTTTGGCGCCGAGGCGGTGTTCGGGGTTTCCGCCACCTTCGTCAAGGAGGGATTGCGCGGCGTCGTCGCCGACCCCTTCGGCTCGTCGCTGTGTCTCATCATCGCTGGCTTCTTCTTCGCCAGGAAACTGTACAAGCTGAACATCCTGACCCTCGGCGATTATTACCGACTGCGCTACAACCGCACGGTCGAGGTGCTGACCACCCTGTGCATCGTCGCTTCCTACCTCGGCTGGGTCTCGGCGCAGATCAAGGCGCTCGGGCTGGTCTTCAATGTCGTCACCGACGGCTTCGTCAGCCAGACCGCAGGAATGATCCTCGGCGCCGCCATCGTCCTCACCTACACCACCTTCGGCGGCATGCTCTCGGTCGCCATCCTCGATTTCGTCCAGATGGGCGTCATCATGGGCGGCATGCTGTACATCGGCCACCTCGTTTCCGGCCTCACCGGCGGGGTGGAATTGGTCATCAATCACGCGTCGACCGCGGGAAAGCTTGATTTCTTCCCGCCGCCCGACCCCTGGCAGTGGCTGACCTTCCTCGGCGCCTGGATGACCATGATGCTCGGCTCGATCCCGCAGCAGGACGTGTTCCAGCGCATCACCTCGGCCAGAACGTCGACCATCGCCATCTGGGGCTCGGTCCTCGGCGCCTCGATCTACTTCTGTTTCACCTTCGTGCCGATGTTCATCGCCTATTCGGCGACGCTGATCGACCCGGAACTGTTCACCGGCCTGCTCGAAAGCGACTCGCAGTTGGTGCTGCCGACGCTGGTCCTGCAGCACACGCCGGTCTTCGCCCAGGCCATCTTCTTCGGCGCCGTGCTGTCGGCGATCATGAGCTGCTCGTCGGCGACGCTGCTTGCCCCCTCGGTCGCCTTCTCGGAAAACATCGTGCGCGGCTTCTTCCCGCACATGGGCGACCACCAGTTCCTACGCGTCATGCGCATCACCATCGTCTCCTTCACCGCCGTCGTCCTCGGCTTCGCGCTGTACTCGAACGCCAGCATCTTCAAGATGGTCGAGAACGCCTACAAGGTGACGCTGGCCGGCGCCTTCGTTCCGCTCTTCTGCGGCGCCTTCTGGAAACGCGCGACGACGCAGGGCGCGCTGGCCGCCATCTTCGGCGGGCTGGCGTCGTGGCTACTGGTCGAAACGCTGATCGGCGAGGCGAGCCTGGTGCCGCCGCAACTAATCGGATTGGCAATCAGCATGCTCGGCATGGTCGCCGGCTCGCTACTGCCGCAGTGGGTCGGCCGCCCGACGCCGCACGCGGACATCCACGCCGCGCTGCACCACCGCGCCGCCGCCGAAACCCACCACGCTGTCGATCACCCGCACCAGCGCTGACATACAATCGGGCCATGGACACCCGCGGCCCGGTTCTCCTTGCCCGTTACCTCGCGCTGGCCTGGCTCGGCCTGGTCATCTACGGCAGCCTGCACCCGTTTTCCGGTTGGCGCGACACCGGCGTCTCACCCTTCGCTTTCCTCGAAGGCGCCTGGCCGCGCTACTGGACGACATTCGATCTCGCCGCCAATGTCGCGGTTTACCTGCCTCTGGGCTTCCTGCTGACACTCGCTTTGCGGGGATTGCCGGGTCGCTTCACCGCCCCGGTTCTCGCTGTCCTCGTCTCGGCGACGGTCAGCCTGATACTCGAGGCCTTGCAGACGTGGCTGCCCTCGCGCGTTCCATCGAACGTCGATCTCGCCTGCAATGCGCTCGGCAGCCTGCTCGGCGCTATCTGGGCCCAGGCGGTCGGGCCGCGCGTCTTCATTCGTTTCGCGGCATGGCAGAAGCGCCTGATCGCGCCGATCCGGCATGCCGAGCTCGGCCTGACCCTGCTCGGCCTCTGGCTGCTGATCCCGCTGTCGCCGGAGATCCTGCTTTTCGGCGCCGGCGACCTCCGCCAGATTCTCGGGCTGGGCGGGGCCGTTCCCTTCGCCGCCGACAGCTTCGTCCTGATCGAGGCAAGCATCACCGCGTTCAACGCGCTGGCCGTCGGACTCATCGTCCGCCTGCTGTGCGTCCGCCAGGCTGTGGCGTACCTCGCCGTGCCGCTGTTCATCCTTTTCGGTCTGATCGTGCGCACGGTTGCCGCGGCCATTCTCGTCAGTCCGGATGAAGCCTTCGCCTGGCTCACGCCGGGAGCGAAGATCGGCCTGCTTCTCGCCGGCATTGGCCTGGCGATCGCCATCGCCATGCCGGCGACTCCCCGGCTGCTGCTGGCCGCACTGGCGCTGCTGGCCGGGGCGATGCTGGTCAATCTTGCCCCGCCCAATCCTTACTCCGCTGCCGCACTGGCCGCCTGGCGGCAAGGCCATTTTCTCAACTTCAACGGACTGACGCGCTGGATCGCGACGTTATGGCCCTTCCTGACACTCCCGTTTCTCCTGCTGACGACGCGTCGCCAGTAGCCTGGCACGCGGTCACGGCGGATGCCACCGCGCGGCATCAGCAGGTGGATTGTTCGACCGGACTGAGCGCCGCCGAGGCGGCCAGCCGCCTGGCCCGCCATGGTCCCAACCGGCTCACCCAGGCGCCGGGCAAGCCGGCCTGGAAACGCTTTGCCGGGCAACTCGCGCAACCGCTCGTCCTCGTCCTGATCGCCGCCGGACTGGTCACCAGCGCGCTCGGCGAGTGGGTGGACGCCAGCGTGATTTTCGGTGTCGTGCTGGTCAATGCGGTCATCGGCTACTGGCAGGAAGCCAAGGCCGAAGGCGCGCTCGCGGCGCTGGCGCGCAGCGTCGCCACCCCGGTCACGGCACGACGCGACAGCCAGCGCAAGAAGCTGGATGCCGGCGAACTGGTGCCGGGGGACGTCGTCCTGCTCGCCGCCGGCGACCGCGTCCCCGCCGACCTGCGCCTTTTTCACCAGCGCGAATTGCACGCCGACGAGTCGATGCTGACCGGTGAATCGCTGCCGGTCGCCAAGGAGGTCGGCGCGCTGCCCGCCGAGACGCTGCTCGCCGAGCGCTGCAACATGGCCTACGCCGGCGCTACCATCGTCGCCGGGCAGGGCGCCGGGCTGGTTGTCGCGACCGGCGACGCCACCGAAACCGGCCGCATCGCCGGCCTGATCGCCAGCGCACCGGAACTGGCAACGCCATTGACACGCAAGATGGCCAGATTTTCCAACTGGCTGCTATGGGCGATCGGCGGCCTCGCGCTGCTCACCGTTGCCGTCGGTCTGGCGCGCGGGGCCCCGCCCTTCGAGATGTTCATGGCCGCCGTGGCGCTGGCCGTCGGCGCCATTCCGGAGGGGCTGCCGGCGGCGGTGACGGTGACGCTGGCGATCGGCGTCGGGCGCATGGCGAAGCGCCGCGCCATCATCCGCCGCCTGGCGGCAGTGGAAACGCTGGGCAGCACGACGGTCATCTGCTCCGACAAGACCGGCACGCTGACCGAGAACGCCATGACCGTGCGCGCCATCTATTGCGGCGGCCGCCACTTCACGGTGGCGGGCCATGGCTACAGCCCCGAAGGGGACATCCGCCACGACGAGCATGCGGTCACCGGCGACGGCGCGCTGCGCGAATGTCTCGTCGCCGGCGCCCTGTGCAATGACGCCAGCCTGGTGAAGAGCGGCCGCCAGTGGGCGATCACCGGCGATCCGACCGAAGCCGCACTGCTCGTCGTCGCGCGCAAGGGCGGGCTTGACGAACACACCTTGCACAAGTTGTTTCCGCGTCAGGACGAACTGCCTTTCGACGCCAGCCGGCAATACATGGCGACGGCACACGCCAGTGACGGCGAGCAACTGATCTACGTCAAGGGTGCGCTCGAGCGGCTGCTGCCGCGCTGCGTCGAGCAACTCTCGACCACCGGCCAAGGCCAGGGGCTCGATCGCGAAAGGCTCGAGGCGGCCGCCGGGGCCTTCGCCGGGCAGGGCATGCGCGTCCTGCTGCTGGCTCGCCGGGCTGCCCCGCCGGGAAGCGCCCTGTCCGACGACAGCCTGCATGACCTGTGCCTGATCGGCATCGTCGGCATGATCGATCCGCCGCGCAAGGCGGCGATCAGCGCCATCCGCAACTGTCATTCGGCCGGCATCCGGGTCAAGATGATCACCGGCGACCACGCCGTCACGGCGCTGGCGATTGCCCGGCAGATCGGACTTTCCGCCCGGCGGGCGCTGACCGGGCGCGAACTGGCGCAGCTCGACGACGATGCCCTGGCGCTCGCCGCTCATGAAACCGATGTCTTCGCCCGCGTCGAGCCCGAGCAGAAGCTGCGCCTGGTGCGTGCCCTGCAGTCACGCGGCGAGGTCGTCGCGATGACCGGCGACGGGGTCAACGACGCCCCGGCGCTGAAGCAGGCCGACATCGGCATCGCCATGGGCCTCGGCGGCACCGAGGTGGCCAAGGAAGCGGCGGCGATGGTGCTGACCGACGACAACTTCGCCAGCATCGAGGCGGCGGTCGAGGAGGGCAGGGGCGTCTGGGACAACCTGGTCAAGTTCATCACGTGGACGCTGCCGACCAATTTCGGCGAGGGGCTGGTCATCGTCGCCGCGATCCTGTTCGGCGCCACGTTACCGATCACGCCGCTGCAGATCCTCTGGATCAACATGACGACCGCGGTGCTGCTCGGCCTGACCCTGGCCTTCGAGCCGATCGAGCGCGGCATCATGAACCGCCCGCCGCGCCGGCTGGAAACGCCGGTACTCGACGGAGCATTGATCCAGCGCATCGTCCTCGTTTCCTTCCTGCTGCTGGGGGGCGCCTTCGGCCTTTTCCTGCGCGTGCTGGACCAGGGACAAACACTCGCCGAAGCGCGCACGGTTGCGGTCAACGTCTTCGTCATGGTCGAAATGCTCTACCTGTTCAACTGCCGCTCGCTGACCCGCAGCTTCTGGAGCCTCGGCGTCTTTTCCAACCCGTGGGTCTGGGGCGGGATCGGCACGATGGCGATCCTGCAACTGCTGCTCACCTACTGGGCGCCGCTCAATGCCGCATTCTCGACCGCGCCGATCGGACTCGCCGAGTGGATCGAGATTTTCGCCTTCGCGCTCGGCTCTTCGTCGATCATCGCGCTGGAGAAACACTGGACGAACCGCAGGCGCTCCAGGTAATCCGGACCGCCTATAATTGCCCTCCCAAGGAGATTGCCGATGAGTCATTTCAAACATCACGTGTTTTTCTGCTGCAACCAGCGCGAGCCGGGCGAAACCTGCTGCAATGCGCGCGGCGCCAGTGAAATGCAGACCTATGCCAAGGACCGCATCGGCGAGCTGAAGATGAAGGGCCCCGGCAAGGTGCGCATCAACAAGGCCGGCTGCATGGACCGCTGCGACGAGGGCCCGGTCATGGTCGTCTACCCGGAAGCCGTCTGGTACACCTATGTCGACAAGGAAGACATCGAGGAAATCATCCAGGAGCACTTGGTCCATGGCCGCGTCGTGGAGCGCCTGAAGATATGAGAGCCCCGGAAGAGAAAATCCTGATCGACGGCCCGGCCGGCAAGATCGACGTCATCATGGAACGCCCCGACGCGCCGCGCGGCATCGCGCTGGTCGCCCACCCGCACCCGATCGGCGGCGGCGCCAACACCAACAAGGTCGCCTACACGCTGGCGCGCACCTTCGTCAGCCTCGGCTACGCGGCCTTTCGCCCGAACTTTCGCGGTGTCGGCGACACCGAGGGCGTCCATGACGAGGGCCATGGCGAAACCGAGGATCTGCTGGCGGTCCTGGACGACGCCAAGTGCCGCTGCGGCAGCCTGCCGGTGGCGCTTGCCGGCTTCTCGTTCGGCGCCTTCTGCCAGACGCGCCTGGCCCGGCGTCTGGTCGAGCTCGGGCACCCGGCGCAGCGCCTGGTGCTGGTCGGCACCGCCGCCGGCTTCGTCGAGGGCACCCGCAACTATGACACCGAAGCCGTGCCGCACGACACCATCGTCATCCACGGCTCGGCCGATGCGACGGTGCCGCTGGAGAATGTCCTCGACTGGGCGCGGCCGCTCGACCTGCCGGTCATCGTCGTCGCGGGCGCCGATCACTTCTTCCACCGTCGCCTGCATGTGATCCGCGACATCGTCACCCGCGCGTGGCGGCACTAGCTGCTTCCGGACTGCGCAAGTCGTATGCGGGGACCGAGGTGGTCGCCGGCCTCAGCTTCCGCGTCGAGCGCGGACGCTGCTTCGGCCTGCTCGGGCCGAACGGCGCCGGCAAGACGACGACCCTGCGCCTTTGTCTCGGGCTGACCGCGCCCGACAGCGGCAACATCAACCTGAACGGCTGCGTCATCCCGGCCGAGGCACAGAGGGCGCGGACCAAGGTCGGTGTCGTGCCGCAGTTCGACAACCTCGACCCGGATTTCACCACCAGCGAAAACCTGCTCGTCTTCGGCCGCTACTTCGGGCTTGCCGACAACGAGGTCAGGGGCCGCATTCCGGATCTGCTCGATTTCGCCGGCCTCGGCGGCAAGGCCGACGCCCGCATCGCAACCCTGTCCGGCGGCATGAAGCGCCGGCTGACGCTGGCCCGGGCGCTGGTCAACGATCCCGACATCGTCTTCCTCGACGAGCCGACCACCGGCCTCGACCCGCAGGCCCGCCACCTGATTTGGGAGCGTCTGAAGCAGCTCAAGGCAAGCGGCAAGACGCTGATCCTGACCACGCATTTCATGGACGAGGCCGAGCGCCTGTGCGACACGCTGATCATCATCGATCACGGGCGCAAGATCGCCGAGGGCACCCCGCGCGCGCTGATCGCCGAGCACATCGAGCCGCAGGTCGTCGAAGTCTACGATGAAGCCGGCGGCGAACTGACGGCATTCGTGGCGACGCACTGCCAGCTGGCGGAGCGCATCGAGACCAGCGGCGAAACCGCCTTCTTCTACTGCCGCGATGCCCATGCGCTGCTGGCCCGGCTCGCCGGGACTCCCGGCTTGCGCTACATCCACCGCGCCTCGAATCTCGAAGACGTCTTCATCAAGCTCACCGGCCGCGAGTTGCGCGATTGAGCCGCTGACCCGGGCGCACGATGCCGGCCCGCCGAAAATAGCCTGAAATTTGCCGTCGACCGTGCTGGACGTCAGGGGATGGCCATGGTCTAGAATGTCGTCACCCCTTAACCCCGAACTTGCGGAGGCCTAACATGAAGAACCGAAACGATTCATACACCCTGCGGGCAATCTGTCTTTCGCTCGGCGCAGTGGCTCTCCCGGCGGGCGCGGCGCCGACCAACTACGAAATGAACCTGACGACCCACGCCGGCATGGGGGCAGGGGGCATGGCAAGCGTCTTCAGCATGATGGCCGGCGGCAGGGGCAGCAGTGTCAGCCGCCACATGGATCTGCGTCTGACCTCGCCAACCGATCTGCCGGGCGATTATCAGGCGGCACACACGGTTCCGGCCGCCATGCGCATCGGGCCGCAGTTGCCGCTGACCGGCGAGCGCCGGAGCAGCGGCGGCAGCGCCCCCGACGGCGAGCCGGATGGCCGGGTATTGATCTACTGGGGCTGCTCGCCGACGGTGCCGAAAGGACAGCCGGAAGTCATCGACTTCCGCTCGCTCGCCGGCAAGGTGCCCCCCGAAATCCGGGCGATGGTGCGCCAGAGCCGGAGCCAGGGCAAGGACACCGGCCGCGACGCATCGCTGCCGCCACGCACGATCGGCTGGCCGCAGGGCGACCGCGATTACCGGGGCATCCCGGACGATGCCTCGGCCGTCGGCGAGCATTTCGTCAAGGCGAATTTCATGAAGGACGAAATCCGCTTCGCCCTGACGCCGGCCCTCGACTTTCTCGAACCGATGAACCTCAAGGCACGTTCGAGCGATCTGAAGGCGCCGGTGCCGCTCGCCTGGGATGCGCTGACGCGGGCCCGCGGCTACGACCTGCAGGCCGTGGCGGCGAAGGACGAAAAGGAAATGGTCATCTGGATGGCGGACCGCAACAAGCGGCCGATGCTGCCGGCGAGCCAGCGTGAATGCACTATCCCCGAAGGCATCTTTGCCAAGGCCGAAATGGCCATGTTGACCGGCACCGCGCACGGGCCGGTCCAGGGATATTCCTTCCCGCCGCAAAAGCCGGGCGAGAAGAAGCCGCTGATCTGGACGGCCACGGTCAATGTCAATTCTTACGACAGCGTGCTGCTCGGCATGGAAGCCGCTGCCGCCGCGCAGGATGCCGCGACCCCCGGCGTCGGCACGCTGCTGAAAGGCTTGTTCGGTCGCTGAAAGGCATGCGCTAGCCAGCACCGCGCGGCCGGGCGCGGTGAAACTGCCGTCCTTCGATGGCAGTGAACTGCGGGATCAGTCGAGCAGCGCGTCGACGGCAGCGGCAAAATCGGCGACGACCGACGCTGGCCTGATATCGGGGTTCTCGTCGTCGCCCGGGCGAAACTTGCCGGTGCGCACCAGGATGCCGGCAATGCCGGCATCTTGTGCGCCACCGACATCGTCGGCGATATCGTCGCCGATCAGTACCGCCGCGTTGGCGGCAACGCCCAGTTCGGCCAGTGCTGCAGCAAAGAAAGCCGGCGCCGGCTTGCCGGCGATCTCGGCAGTAACGCCGCCCGAATATTCCAGTCCGGCGACAAAGGCGCCCATGTCCAGCGACATCCCGTCGGCCTCCATGAAGTAGCGGTTGCGCGCCATGGCGAGCAGCGGTAGTCCCCGCATCAACAGGCGAAAGGCCTGGTTGAGGCCGGCATAGGTGAAATGCTCGCCCATGTCGCCGAGGACGACGACATCCGGGTCGGGGGCGCTGGCACCCATTTCATCGGCGATGTCGGGATGCACCACCCAGTGCGGTCGCAGGCCGCGCTCGCGAACCAGCGTGCGGGCGGCGAGGGCGGCAGTCTGAATCTCGTCGGCGGCGAGCGAGAAGCCCATCCGGCACAGCTTGGTATGAAGCACGCTGCCCGGCGTACGCGTCGTATTGGTCAGGAAGCGCAGCGCCAGGCCGCTGCCGCGCAGTTTCGCCAGCGCCGCAACGGCGCCTGGCAGGGCATCGTCGCTGGTATGCAGGACGCCGGCCAGGTCGATCAGGACAGCTTTCGGATTTGTCGGCAAGTACATGATGTCCTCCCGTTCAGCTTCGCCAGCGTAACTTGAGAGATGACCATAATCGACGCAAAAAGTTTGCCGCCCGGCACGGTAGAATGGCTGAATCTGCCCTCCCGGCACGCCCCATGTCCGCTTACTCGCCCGCCGTCGCCGGCTGGTACCCCGTCTGGCAACGCAATTTCCTCGTCTGGCGCAAGCTGGCGCTGCCGTCCATCCTCGGCAACCTGGCCGACCCGCTGATCTACATGCTCGGCCTCGGCTACGGGCTGGGCGCCATGCTGCCGGAAATCGCCGGCCAGTCCTACGTCGCCTTCCTCGCCGCCGGCACCGTCTGCGCCTCGACGATGAACGCCGCCACCTTCGAGGCGCTGTACTCGGCGTTCTCGCGCATGCACGTGCAGAAGACCTGGGACGCCATCCTCAACACGCCGCTCGGGCTGGCCGACGTCGTCGCCGGCGAGCTGTTCTGGGCGGCGACCAAGTCGCTGTTCTCGGGCGCCGCGATCCTCGTCGTCGTCGCCGCGCTCGGCCTGACCAACGGCCCGCTGGCGCTGTGGGCGCTGCCGGCCGTCGTCCTCACCGGGCTCGCTTTCGCCGCTCTCGGCCTGATCTGGAACGCGCTGGCGCCGTCCTACGACTTCTTCATGTACTACTTCACGCTGTTCATCACGCCGATGACGCTGATCTCCGGCGTTTTCTTCCCGACCGACCAACTGCCCGGCTGGCTGGCGACGGTCGGCGGCTGGCTGCCGCTCGCCCAGGGCGTCGCGCTGGTACGCCCGCTGCTCGCCGGGCAGATGCCGGCCGACGCCCTGATCCACATCATGGCGCTGCTGGCGACCACCGGCGTAGCCTTCGCCATCGCCCTGCGCCTGACGCGCCGCCGCCTGCTCAAGTAGAATCCGCTCATGGAAACACTGCTCGTCCTCACCAACTGCCCCGACGAGGAAGTCGCCAACGCCATCGCGCTCGCCCTCGTCGAAGCCAGACTCGCCGCCTGCGTCAATATCCTGCCGCGCGCGCAGTCGATCTACCGCTGGCAGGGCAGCGTCGAATCGGCGACGGAAATCCCCCTGTTCATCAAGTCGACCGCAGCCAACTACCCGGCGCTCGAAAAAATCATCCGCCAGCACCATCCCTACGACGTGCCGGAAATCATCGCGCTGCCGGTCGCGCACGGGTTGCCGGCCTACCTGAACTGGGTGGCGGCGGAAACGATCCAACCCGCATGATGCGCATCCTCTTCTTCCTGTTCGCCGTCCTGGCCTCTTTCCCGGCCTCGTTCGCCCATGCCGAGGAATTCCTCGACCCGGCCGTCGCCTTCAAGCCGACGGCGCGCGCACTCGACGCGCAGACCATCGAGGTCGCCTTCGAGATTGCCAAGGGCTATTACCTCTACCGCGACAAGTTCCGCTTCGCCGTCGTCGGCGACAGCGTCGCTCTCGGCACGCCGGTCTTCCCGAAAGGCAAGGAAAAAAGCGACGAGACCTTCGGCAAGGTCGAGGTCTTCTACAAGCACGTCGCCATCCGCCTGCCGGTCGAGCGCAACGCCTCGGGCGCGCTGCCGCTCAGGCTCAACGTCACCTCGCAGGGCTGCGCCGATGCCGGCGTCTGCTATCCGCCGCAGACGCAGACTGTCACCGTGACGCTGCCCGATCCGTCCACCGCCCCCGCCGCGCCGCCGGTTGCGGTCGACGCCGACGAAAGCGGCAAAATCGCCGGCGTCCTGCGCAACGCCGGCTTCTGGGCCAACCTCGCCTTCTTCTTCGTCGCCGGCCTCGGCCTGGCGCTGACGCCCTGCGTCCTGCCGATGATCCCCATCCTCACCGGCATCATCGCCGGGCAGGGCCACAAGAATTCGCACGCCCGCGGCTTCGTCCTGTCGCTCGCTTACGTGCTCGGCATGGCGGTGACCTACGCCGTCGCCGGCATCGCCGCCGGGATGACCGGCACGCTGCTCTCGGCCGCACTGCAGAACGCCTGGGTGCTCGGCGCCTTCGCGCTGGTCTTCGTCGTCCTCTCGTTGTCGATGTTCGGCTTCTACGAACTGCAACTGCCGACCGCGCTGCAAAGCAAGCTCTCGGAAGAATCCGGCCACCTGCACGGCGGCCGCGGCCCGGCGGTGTTCCTGATGGGCGCCTTGTCGGCGCTGATCGTCGGCCCCTGCGTCGCCGCGCCGCTGGCCGGGGCGCTGCTCTACATCGGCCAGACCGGCGACGCCGTGCTCGGCGGCACGGCGCTGTTCGTCATGGCGCTCGGCATGGGGGCGCCGCTGATCGCGGTCGGCACCGCCGGCGGCTCGCTGCTGCCGAAGACCGGACCGTGGATGGAAGCGGTCAAGAAGGGCTTCGGCGTGCTGCTGCTGGCCACTGCCGTCTGGCTAGTGTCGCCGGTGATTCCGCCGGTCGCGGCGATGCTGGCGTGGGCGGCGCTGCTGATCATTCCCGCCATCTTCCTGCACGCCCTCGACCCGCTGCCGCCGCACGCTTCCGGCTGGCAGCGTTTCTGGAAGGGCATCGGCATCGTCATGCTGCTGACCGGCGCCGCGCTGCTGATCGGCGCCCTGGCCGGCAGCCGCGACCCGCTGCAGCCGCTGGCCGCTTTACGCACTCAGGCGGTCGCCGGCGAGGTCAGGAAGCTGACATTCGAGCCGGTGCGCTCGGTTGCCGAACTCGACGCCAGGCTGGCTGCGGTCAACCGTCCGGTGATGCTCGATTTCTACGCCGACTGGTGCGTTTCCTGCAAGGAGATGGAGAAATTCACCTTCGCCGACCCGGCGGTGCAGGCCAAGCTGGCCGGATTCACCCTGCTCAAGGCCGATGTCACCGCCAACTCGGCGGATGACAAGGCGCTGCTCGCCCGCTTCGGGCTATTCGGTCCGCCGGGGATCGTGTTTTTCACCCCCGGTGGCCAGGAAGTAGCGGGTCTCCGGGTCGTCGGCTTTCAGGACGCCGCAAGCTTTCTCCGTACGCTGGACCAGGCTGGCTAACGAATCGCCCGGCGCTTTGCTGCCGGCATCCGTGAACCATGACTGGAAGCTACTGATAGGTGAGCTTGTTCACGGTCGCCGAATCGCCGTCGATCTTGCGTACCTTGTCCCGCGTCCACTGGACGTAGAAGGACTCGAAATCCGACCACCAGTAGCGCCAGCTCGGAGCCTCGAGGCCTTTCTTGTCATCCACGTGCGGATAGCCGATGGACATGATGACCTGCTCCCTGGTCATGCCCTTCATCACGCGACCCGACTGGATTGCCGCGCGCACCCCGGCCGGAAATTCCTCCAGCCGCCGCCGCGGATCCTGCGCCACCACCGCCTTTTCAAGCCATCGGGCAGGGGTTTCGCCGGTCTGGGCTCGATCGGGCCGGAGCAGCATCTGCCGGCCATCGATCTCGACAATCGCCTGCGCATTGTCGACCGCCCTGATCAGCACCGGCGTCCCGGCCGCGATGAAGGGCAGTTTGGCGTAATTGGCACTGTTGAGCTGGTCGCCGCTGTAACGCAGATTGCAGCAGGCAAACCCGTTGCGCAGACTGGCAGTCGACCGCGCTCGCGTGGTCGCGTTCTGCTCCGACCCGCCATTGCCGCCTGGCGCTCCGGCGCAGGAAACAAGGAGAACGGCCACGACCGCCGTCAGCGCAATCCGCGGGTACGGAAGCAATCGACTCAGGAACATGCGGATACCGCCCATGCGGCAATTATAACCTTTCGCTACGCCACCCCCCGACACTCGGCGGAGCTCAGAGCGTCACCACGGTATCCCAGGCGAAGCGGACGATGAGCACTCCGACCACCAGCAGGAAGATCCGCCGTATCAGTCCGCTGCCATACCTGAGCGCCAGCCAGGTGCCGGCCATCGATCCGCCGAGGTTCGCCGCCGCCATCGCCGCCGCCAGCAATGGCAGCCAGTAGCCGTTGGGAACGAAGTAGGCAAGGGCGGCGAGGTTGGTCGCGACGTTGACCACCTTGGCGCCGGCCGAGGCGTGCAGGAAGTCGAAGCCGAAGAAACGCACAAAGAGGAAGATCAGGAAGCTGCCGGTCCCGGGGCCGAAGAAGCCGTCGTAGAAGCCGATGATGCCGCCGAGCAGGGTCGCGTAGATCAATTCGCGGTGGCCGGCGTGGGCCGGCGCGTGCGCCAGCCCGAAATCCTTGCGTTTCAGCGTGTAGACCGCGGCGAACACCAGGAGCGCCAGGATCAGCGGGCGCACGGCATCCTTGGGCAGCCAGGCCACCGCCGCCGCGCCGGCATAGGAGAAGGCGAACGCTGCCGCCGCTGCCGGAAGGATGGTGCGCCACGGCATCTTCACACGCCGTGCGTAGCGCCAGGTCGCCGCCGCGGTGCCGACCACGCTGGCGCACTTGTTGGTGCCGAACAGCGTCGCCGGCGCCTGCCCCGGATAGGCCGCAAACAGCGCCGGGATCTGGATCAGCCCGCCGCCGCCCACTACCGCATCGACCAGGCCGGCGAGGAAGGCGGTGGCGGCGAGCACAAGCAGGGTGGCGTCGAGGGTCTCGGCCATCGGTTTGGCCGATCAGTAGCCGGGCAGGTTCTGGACCCGGAAGATCTGGTCTTCCGCGTTGCGGCCGGTGTTGGGGAAATAACGGACGGTCATGAAGCGCCCGCCGTCGTCCTGCGCCAGCATCAGCGGCGCCCCGTAAGTCTTGTGCTCGGCCAGCACCTTGTCCAGCGTCCCCGTGTCGTTGAGGATGTGCTGACCCTTGATTTCCATCAGCAGCAGCCCGTCGCCGGCCCGACGGCCGGCGACACGGATTGTGAAATTCGGAAAGTAACGCTCGCCTCCCGGCATCACGAGGGCGATCGACCACGGCTTGCGCGGCTCGTTGCGCCACCAGTAATCGACGGTGCCCGACAGATCGGCGTCGAGCAGTTCGGCGAATGCCAGCTCGGGACCGTTCAGGTCCGGCGGCATCACCCCGTAGGCATTGAGGCACGACTTCCGGGCGCCCACCGGCAACTCGACGAATTCCGGCAGCAGGCAGCCGTTGAACGCCGTCGCCGCCGCACGGCCGGCATCGTCGTCGGCCTGGCGCCACTGGCTCTCGGCGTAGCGGAAGATGTCGAGCGCGTTGGCGACTGCCTCGCGCTGATAGGCCGTCGGTGCCGGTGCGCTCATTGCCCGCCCCCCGTCGCCGCCGAGGCGCGCGCGCCGAAGCGGTCGACCAGAAACGCCAGAATCGGCAGGCAGGCGACGCACGGATCGTCGAGGCGCTGCGCGACCAGCGCCGGCTGCCAGGAATAGACGATGGCCTGCGTTGACGTAGCCGGCGGCCACGCGCCGCACGGGCTCGCGCAGCAGGTGCAGGAGCTGTTCGCGGCTGTAGTCGTCGTAGTTGTCGGCCATGGGATTCAGCGCAGGACGATCAGGCTGACCAGATCGGAATAGACGGGCAGAGCCGTATCCGAGGTCAGCAGGCGGGCGGGCAGCGTCTGCGCCTGCGCGACGAGCAGACGGTCGAACGGGTCGCGATGGTGCCACGGCAGGCGCGCGACCGCGTGGCAATGCGCGGCGAGCACCGGCAGTTCGGTGAAGCCGGTATCCAGTGCCAGGCGATGGATGTCCTCCGGCAGGAAAGCGAAGCTTTCCCGGTTGAGCGAGTGCTTGACCGCGATTTCCCAAATGCTCGCCGCGCTGAACAGGACGCCGTTGGCGGGATCGCGCAGCAGGTTGGCGGTCTCCGCCGGCAAGCGCTCGGGTGCGATGGTCGCAGCCAGCAGGATGTTGGTGTCGAGCAGCCAGGACGACATCAGCGCCCGGCCTCGAACATCTCCTGGATATCCCCGGCGTTCAGGTCGTCCAAACCTTCCGGGAATACGAAACGGCCCTTACCAAGGCCGAGCGTGCGCGGCACCGCTGCGACCGGCGCCAGCGGCACGAGGCGCGCCACCGGCTTGCCGGCACGCGCGATGACGATCTCCTCACCCGCCGCCGCCTGGTCAACGAAGCGGGAGAGATGGGTCTTGGCTTCGTGGATGTTGACGGTTTGCATGTCTGGCATCCTTTCTCGTGGAGTTAGTCTAGTCCAGTCAGCTTGATTCGTCCATGGCACGACAGGCCAAGTCCGTTCGCTACTTTCCCAGACAGAACCGGCTAAAGATGACCCCGAGCAGGTCGTCGGCGGTGAATTCGCCGGTGATTTCGCCGAGCGCCTGCTGGGCGAGGCGCAGTTCCTCGGCGAAGAGTTCGAGCGCGGGCAGGGGGCCCGAAACGACGGCATGGGCGGCGGCGACGCGCTCCTGCGCGGCAGCCAGGGCACGCAGGTGGCGTTCGCGGGCGATGAAGACATCCTCGGCCTGATGCCAGCCGGCGACGCGCAGCAGCTCGGCGCGCAGCAGGTCGATGCCGCTCCCGTCCCGGGCCGACAGCGAAATGGCGACGGCATCGCCATGGGTGTCGTGCTCGTCGTGGCGCTCGGGCGGCCGGCCGGCGAGGTCGATCTTGTTGTAGACGGTGATGCGCGGCAGGGTGGCCGGCAGGTGGTCGAGGATGGCGCGGTCGGCATCACCGATGCCGTGGCGGGCATCGGCGAGGAGCAGCACGACGTCGGCGCGTTCGATCTCGCGCCAGGTGCGCTCGATGCCGATGCGCTCGACCTCGTCGTCGGTCTCGCGCAGGCCGGCGGTGTCGATGATGTGGAGCGGAATTCCCTCGATCTGGATGGTCGACCGCAGCGCATCGCGCGTGGTGCCGGCGACCGGTGTGACAATGGCCAGATCGTCGCCGGCCAGCCGGTTGAGCAGCGAGGACTTGCCGACATTGGGCTGCCCGGCCAGCACGACGTGCAGCCCCGATTGCAACAGCCTGCCTTGGCCGGCGCGGTCGAAGACTTCCGCCAGCTTGCCCTGCAGGCGGTCGAGGCGGCCGAAGGCATCGGCCGCCTTCAGGAAATCGATATCTTCCTCGGGAAAGTCGAGCGTCGCCTCGACCAGCACGCGCAGGTTGACCAGTTCGTCGTTCAGTTCGCCGATGGCGCGTGAGAACTCGCCCTGCAGCGAGCGCACGGCGGAGCGGGCGGCGCTCGCCGTTGCGGCGTCGATCAGGTCGGCCACCGCCTCGGCCTGGGCGAGGTCCATCTTGCCGTTGAGGAAGGCACGTCGGCTGAATTCGCCGGGCTCGGCCAGCCGCGCGCCGAGGTCGAGGCAACGCGTAAGAAGCATCTGCATCACCACCGGGCCGCCGTGGCCGTGGACTTCGAGAACGTCCTCGCCGGTGAAGGAGTGCGGATCGGGAAAGAAAAGCAGCAAGCCACTGTCGATCGCGCTGCCATCGGCTGCCAGGAAATCTGCCAGCGTCGCATGCCGCGGCCGCGGCGTCGTTCCGCTCAGCGCAAAAGCAAAGGGCAGCAAGTTGCTGCCCGAGATGCGGATCACCCCGACACCGCCGCGGCCGGGGGCCGTGGCGATGGCGGCGATGGTGTCCGGTTTCACACCCTAGGCTTTCGCATCGTTTGCGGCCTTGCGCCCGCCTTCGATCATGCGCGTGATTTGCCACTGCTGGGCGATCGACAGGATGTTGTTGACCACCCAGTAAAGTACCAGACCGGCCGGGAACCAGAGGAACATCACGCCGAAAATGAAGGGCATCGCCATCATCATCTTGGCCTGTATCGGATCCGGCGGGGTCGGGTTCAGCTTGGTCTGGATGATCATCGAGACGATCATGATCACCGGCAGAATGTAGTAGGGATCGGGCGCCGCCAGATCGTGGATCCACAGGATCCACGGCGCGCCGCGCATCTCGACGGCGCCAAGGAGTACCCAGTAGAGCGCGATGAACACCGGGATCTGGACCAGGATCGGCAGGCAGCCGCCAAGCGGATTGACCTTCTCGGTCTGGTACATTTTCATCATTTCCTGGTTCAGGCGCTGCTTGTCGTCGACGTAACGCTCCTTGAGTTGCATCAGGCGCGGGGTGAGCACGCGCATCTTGGCCATCGACTTGTAGGAGGCGGCGGACAGCGGATAGAAGATGGCCTTGATGATGACGGTCAGGATGACGATGGCCCAGCCCCAGTTACCGACCAGCTTGTGGATCGCCTGCAGCGCCCAGAAGATCGGTGCCGCGACGACGGTCAGCCAGCCGTAGTCGACGACCAAGTCAAGGCCCGGCGCCAGCTTTTTCAGGATGTCGTGTTCCTGCGGGCCGGCGTAGAGGTTGACCGAGGTGCCGCCCTTGGCCCCCGGCGCGATTTCCGCGACCGGCACGATGACACCGGCCTGATAGAGGTTCTGCCCGTCCACCTTGCGCATGTAGTACTCGCGGGGGGTGTTCTCCTTGGGCAGGAAAGCCGACACGAAATAATGCTGGACCATGGCCAGCCAGCCGTTGTCCGCAGTCTTCGCGTGCTTCGCCTTACCCGCAGCGATGTCGTCAAACGTGACCTTCTGGTACTTGTCCGCATCGGTATATACCGCGGAGCCCGTGAAGGTAGATACCATCCTGGTTTCGCCTTCGGGTTTCACGTCGTCGCGCTGCAGCTGGTAATAGGCATGCGTAGTCAAAGGCTTGTCACCGGCATTGGTGATCTCCCATGCCACATCAATCAAGTAGGAGTCACGCTTGAATGTCAGTATCTTGGCAATAATGGCACCGTTCGCGGCCTTCGCTTCGAGGCGCACCTTAAGCTCGTCGGCACCATCGGCAAGCTTCAGCGGACCATCGACCAAGCGGAACTGCGTACGGTGATTGGGAAGACCCTCGCCAATCAGGCCACTCTGGGCCTGATAGTTGTGCTTGCGATCGAAAAGATCGAAGGTCTTGTCCTTGTCTTCATGCTCCTTGTACCTCAGCAACTCGAGCTTGACGATATCCCCGCCCTGCGCGGAAATGGTCGCGTTCACCAGATCGGTAGCGACAGTAAACGTTTCACCCGACGTCACCATCGGGGATGGTGCTGTGCCAGGCGCGCCGGTCGGGGCAGCAGCTGCCTGCAGGGCGGCGGTAGGCTGCGGCACGGCGGCTTCGGCCGGCGCGGCGGTCGTGGCATTGGTTGGCGGCTTGGGCTGGTTGTACTTCTGCCAGCTTTCCCACAGCATGAAGCTGGAGAAGGTGAAGATCAGAACCAAGATCAGGCGACGAGTGTCCATGAACAGCCTACGTAATCAAGCATTCGCAAATCAGGGTACCGGATCGTACCCGCCAGGATGCCAGGGGTGACAACGGCCGATACGTTTGACGCCGAGCCAGCCACCCTTGATGGCACCGTACTTTTCCATCGCTTCCACTGCATATTCCGAACACGTCGGATAATAACGGCAACTGCGCCCGAGAAACGGGCTGAGCGCGTACTGATAGGTACGGATCAAACCGATCAGCAAGCGCTTCATCATTGCTCCATCCTTGGCCGGGACTGTTGCAGTCTGTTCAGCAGGAAGACCACATCGTCAGCCAGCAACTTCCGATCAATGCTGGCTGACTTGACCGTCAGCCGTACCACCACATCGAGTGCCGGGAGGTCGCCCCGCAGACAGCGAAACTGCTCGCGAATGATCCGCTTGACATGGTTGCGGTCAACAGCGCGTCCGAGAAACTTTTTGGCGACCACAAGGCCAAGTCTGGCTCCATTTTCACCATCGGGACGTGGCTGGTAATGCATTGTCAACAACTTGCCCCGAATCGCTCGCCGGAAACCAAAAACGGATGAAAACTCATCCGTTCTTGTCAGGCGATGACATCTGGCGAAGTTTTTATCCACCCCGCCAAACGTCCGGCTTAAACGCCCAGACGCTTGCGACCCTTGGCGCGGCGAGCAGCAATGACTGCACGGCCACCCTTGGTACGCATGCGGACCAGGAAGCCATGGGTGCGCTTGCGGCGCACGACCGACGGTTGATACGTGCGTTTCATTTGAAATTCCCTTGATGTGCTAAGAAAAACATGGAATTACACCGCGCTTAGCGACGCGTTGTCAAGATCATTTATTTCCGCAAGCTGTGGATAACTTACACCGGCACGAGTAGAATCCTCGGTTCCCAGATTATCGGCGTTGCATCTGGGAGTATTACAACTCATTCCACAAATCTATTTCTTGGGTCTACCGCCAGGGGCTGCTACCAGATCGGCGGGGAGGGGTATCGTTGGCGATGGGCAGTTTTTGGGAATCCTGTCTGCAGCGTTTCGAGCAGGAATTGCCGGTGCAGCAATTCAACACCTGGATCAAGCCGCTGCGACTGGAAGGCGAGGACAGTCCCTTGGAAGGACTGCGGCTGATCGCACCCAATGGTTTCATCATGAAATGGGTACGTGATCGCTACATGGCACGGATCGAGGACTACAGCCGCGCTTTCTTCGCGCATCCGGTCATCATCACCCTTGTCATTGACGGCGCAAGGCCGACCAACTCTCGCGTAAGCACCACGCTACAACTCGCTGCGGAAGCAACCAGCATTCCCACACCCGCGACGGAAAGAAGCGGCAAGCGCGACAATGTGTACGAAAAGTCACGCCTCTTCGACTCGTTCACATTCGACAATCTGGTCGTCGGCAAGGCAAACGATCTGGCACGAGCAGCGGCCGTTCAGGTCGCCAACAATCCCGGAGGTGCCTACAACCCGCTATTCATCTATGGCGGCGCGGGATTGGGCAAGACGCACATGATCCACGCCATCGGCAACAGGATCCTTACCGAGACTCCGGAAAAGGTCGTGCGTTACGTACACGCCGAGGACTACTACTCGGATGTCGTGCGGGCCTACCAGCAAAAATCATTCGACAGTTTCAAGCGAACTTATCGCTCGCTCGATGTCCTGCTGCTTGACGACGTCCAGTTCTTTAACGGCAAGAATCGTTCCCAAGAAGAATTCTTCTTCCTTTTCAATGCGTTGATCGAATCACGCAAACAGATCATCATAACCTGTGATACCTACCCGAAGGACATCAATGGCCTCGACGACCGCCTGGTTACGCGATTCGACTGGGGTCTGACGGTCCAGATCGAGCCACCCGAACTGGAAATGCGAGTCGCAATCCTGAAACGCAAGGCTGAAGCGGAAGGGTTGCAACTTGACGACGAGGTGGCATTCTTCATTGCCAAACATCTGCGGTCGAATGTGCGGGAACTCGAAGGTGCCTTGAAGAAGGTAATGGCGTACGCTTCATTTCACGGACGGTCCATCACGATGGACCTAGCGAAGGAAGCCCTGAAGGACCTGATTGGCTCGGTTCGCAATATCGGCATCGACAATATCCAGAGGACGGTCGGCGATTACTACAAGATAAAAGTCGCTGAACTTTTCTCCAAGAAGCGGACCCGCACCATTGCGCGTCCGAGGCAGGTGGCAATGTGGCTGTGCCGTGAAGTGACTTCGCATAGTTACCCAGAAATCGGCGACGCCTTCGGCGGACGTGACCATACAACCGTCATTCATGCCGTGAGAACCATCGAATCACTCCGCTCGCGGGAGAGCGAACTCAATCATGACCTGCACGTATTGCTCCAGGTCCTGAAAGGATGAGCATTGTCGATAAGGCTGTTGGAAACCTGTGCGCAGATTGTGAGTCAGCCTGCAATCTCCACTTTGTGGGAGAATTGTCCAGAATCCGTCCACAGCCAATGCAGAGCCCTGCACAGAGCCGAGTCTTCTTGACAACATTCTGAAAGTAAAACGTTTTTTTGTATTTTCCACAGAATTGTTCCCGATATAGTCTTTATAGGAATTTTATTTATGGTTCTTATCAAAACCCAAAGAGACACGCTTCTGGCACCATTGCAATCCGTGTCGGGAATCGTGGAGCGTCGTCACACGCTGCCCATACTCTCGAATGTTCTGCTAGAAAAGATGGGCGACCGGCTTACCTTTCTGGCAACCGACATCGAGATACAGGTAACGACGGCGGCAGAAGGGAGCGGTGGCGACGGTGACGGCGCGGTGACAGCCGGTGCGCGGAAATTGCAGGATATTCTCCGTTCGCTGCCAGAGGGAGCGGAGGTCAGTCTGATCCTCGAAGACAAACGGTTGCAGGTGCGTTCGGGGCGGAGTCGATTTAGCCTGCAAACGCTGCCGGCCAACGACTTTCCACGGATGACGATGAGCGAAGGCGAGACGAAACAGTTTCAAATTTCGCAAAAGACATTCAGGCAGTTGCTCGGGAAGACGCAGTACAGCATGGCTACCCAGGATGTCCGGTACTATCTGAACGGGCTGTTGCTACTGGTCGAAGGCAGGGAACTGCGGGCGGTGGCGACTGACGGTCATCGTCTGGCATATGCAAGCGTTGAAATTGAAGCCGATTTGCCGCGTCAGGAGATGATTCTTCCGCGCAAGACGGTGCTTGAACTGAACCGTCTGCTCACGGACAGCGACGAGCCGCTTACGGTCACGCTGGCGTCGAACCAGGTACGTTTTTCTTTTGGGCTCGTTGTCCTTGTCTCCAAGGTCATCGACGGCAAGTTCCCGGACTACGAACGAGTGGTTCCGGCAACGTTGAGGAATCACCTCACAGTGGGTCGGCAGACGCTGGTGCAAGCGATGAACCGGGCCGCGATTCTGACCAACGAGAAATTCAGGGGCGTGCGGGTCGTGCTGGGTGACGACAGCCTGAAACTGGTTGCTGCCAATGCCGAGCAGGAAGAGGCCGAGGAAGAGCTCGAGGTGCAGTACACGGGCGATGCAATCGACGTCGGTTTCAACGTCGGATACTTGCTTGACGTGCTGAACAATGTTCACAGCAACGAAATTCAGTGGAGCTTCAACGATGCCAATTCGAGTTCGCTGATTACCATTCCAGGAGATGACCGCTTCAAATACGTGGTCATGCCGATGCGCATCTGAATTCTGATGCAAGCGAGAGTTTCACGTGGAATTAGTCAATGAGCAATGAAAACAGCCCGCAGGGCGAAACACCCGCCTATGGCGAGTCGAGCATTCAGATCCTCGAAGGCCTGGAAGCCGTACGCAAACGTCCGGGTATGTACATCGGCGATACCTCGGACGGCACGGGCCTGCATCACCTAGTATTCGAAGTTGTCGACAACTCGATCGACGAAGCGCTGGCCGGGCATTGTGACGATATCGTCGTGACAATTCACACCGACAACTCGATCAGCGTGACGGACAACGGCCGTGGCATCCCGACCGGCATCAAGATGGACGACAAGCACAAGCCCAAGCGCACCGCTGCCGAGATCGCCCTGACCGAACTGCACGCCGGCGGCAAGTTCAACCAGAATTCCTACAAGGTCTCCGGCGGCCTGCACGGTGTCGGCGTCTCGTGCGTTAATGCGCTGTCGAAGTGGTTGCGCCTGACCGTCCGTCGTGACGGCAAGAAGAACTTCATGGAATTTTGCCGTGGTCACGCCGTCGACCGCATCACCGAAGTTCGAGACGGCGTTGCCGTTTCACCGCTCAAGGTTCTCGGCGATACGGAAAAGCGCGGCACCGAGGTGCATTTTCTTGCTGACGACGAAATCTTCGAACACATTGAATTTCACTACGAGATCCTCGCCAAGCGTCTGCGTGAATTGTCATTTCTGAACAATGGCGTCCGTATCCGGCTGATCGACCAGCGCACCGGAAAGGAAGAGGATTTTGCGTTTGCCGGTGGAGTCAAGAGTTTTGTCGAGTACATCAACCGGACCAAGACGGTTCTGCATCCAAATGTCTTCTACTCGGCCGGCGAAGCGAAGGTCGGTGATACCGGCGTAACCATCGGTGTCGAAGTGGCGATGCAGTGGAATGATTCCTACCAGGAGCAGGTTCTCTGTTTCACCAACAACATTCCGCAGTCGGATGGCGGCACGCATCTTACCGGTTTGCGCATGGCAATGACTCGCGTCATCAACAAGTACATCGACGAAAACGAGATTGCCAAGAAAGCCAAGGTCGAGATTGCCGGTGATGATATGCGGGAAGGACTGGCCTGCGTGCTTTCGGTAAAGATGCCTGATCCGAAATTTGCTTCGCAGACGAAAATGAAGCTGGTCTCCTCGGAAGCTCGGCCGGCAGTCGAGGAAGTGGTTGCCCAGAAACTGGCGGATTTCCTGCTTGAACGACCGGCTGATGCCAAGGTGATCACCGGTAAGATCGTCGAAGCCTCGCGCGCCCGCGAGGCAGCGCGGCGTGCACGCGAGATGACGCGGCGCAAGGGCGTCCTCGATGGTGTCGGGCTACCAGGGAAGTTGGCCGATTGCCAGGAAAAGGATCCCGCGCTTTGCGAAATGTATATTGTCGAGGGTGATTCCGCGGGTGGTTCGGCCAAGCAGGGTCGCGACCGCAAGTTCCAGGCAATCCTCCCGCTGCGTGGCAAGGTTTTGAATGTTGAAAAGGCGCGTTTTGACAAGTTGATTTCGAGCGACCAGATCGTTACGCTGATCACGGCGCTCGGTACCGGCATCGGCAAGGACGAGTTCAAGATCGAGAAGCTGCGGTACCACCGCATCATCATCATGACGGATGCGGACGTCGATGGCGCACATATCCGGACACTGCTGCTGACCTTGCTCTACCGGCAGATGCCTGAGCTGATCGAGCGCGGCTATGTGTATATCGCGCAGCCGCCACTCTACAAGGTCAAGCACGGCAAGGCCGAGCGTTATCTCAAGGATGACCACGAATACCATCAATTCCTGCTGCGCATGGCCATGGACGAGGCAAGCCTGACCGCGAGCGTGGGGAGCGAGCCGATCAGCGGTGCAGCGCTCGAAGAGTTGGCGCATTCATGGCTGTTGACCGAAGCGGTCATTGAACGGATCGCGCATCTCGTCGATCCCGAGGTGCTGAAGGCACTTGTCCAGCATAACCTCAAGCTGGATCTGGATTCCGAAGAAGGTGCCAAGGCCAGTGCGGAACTGGTTGCCAAGCATGTTTCGGGTGCGATCCGTGTCGTGCCACGGTTTGACGACATTCAGGAAGTGTGGACGTTACGCGTCGAGAAAATGCACCATGGCAACCTCAAGGTGGGCCTCATCGACGACGACTTGCTGCTTTCTGGTGATTACCTGCAACTGAGGCGCACGGCGGAAACGCTCGCCGGCCTCTTTGGTCCGGGTGCGTTCATGGCACGCGGCGAGAGGAAGCAGGCGGTCAGCAATTTTGGCGATGCCATGAAGTGGCTGCTCGCCGATGTCGAACGCGGCATTAGCAAGCAGCGCTACAAGGGCCTCGGCGAAATGAACCCGGAACAGTTGTGGGAAACGACCATGGATCCGAAGGTCCGGCGACTGCTGCGCGTGCAGATCGACGACGCTATCGCGGCCGACGAAATATTCACCACCCTGATGGGAGAACTGGTGGAGCCGCGGCGTGCCTTTATCGAATCCAATGCCTTGAATGCGCGTATTGATATATGATCACTCGTATCATTGGTTCTCATGATCAGGAGTTGAAAATGACGACAATTGCAAGAGGCCTGCGCAGAGTAGGCCATGCGGTATCCAGTGTTGCCATGGTGTTGGCGCTGACGGGCGGCATCGCGGTTGCGGCGGACATACCGCTGGTCGATGGGACGCACTGGGTGAAGTCAACCGCAGAGGTCAAGAAGGCCTATCTGGTCGGAGTATCCAACGTCATCCAGCTCGAGGTGGCCTATCAGGCCGACAATCCGCTTCCCGAAGGGCGGAGTCTTGCCCCACGAGCGGCCAGGGGAATGACCGGGCAGACCTTGAGCGGCGTGCTTGAGGCCCTCGACAGATGGTATGGCGCACATCCCGAGCAGTTGCAGCGTCCGGTGCTGGAGACCATCTGGTTCGAGATGGTGGTGCCCGGGCTCAAGACAAACAAGTGACGGAGGCTGGAGATGCTTAAGATCAAATTGGCTTTGACAACGCTTGCCGTGCTGGCGATGCTTGGCTGCACGAACATGACGGCACAGCAACAGGGAACCGTAAGCGGTGCCGCGATCGGCGCTGCGGGAGGCGCCGGCATTGCAGCAATCGCGGGCGGCAGCGGGTGGACCGGTGCGGCCGTCGGTGCTGTCGTTGGGGGAACGGTCGGCAACATCAAGGGTAGGCAACAACAGTAAGCCAGCCCATTGCAGATTGCGGCAGACGAAATGATGAAGGCCCCGTTCCGGGGCCTTCTCTTTTTCGGCAACGTCAATTGCCAGTGCGTATGGCGACGACTCAGTTCAGATCGAGATCGACGACGTAGACCGCTCCGCCGTAATTGGCCTGGAGGGCATACCCCTTCTCGCTGAGCTGATAGACACTGATGTACGGATTGGCCGAAATCTGTACAGCCGTCGTCCCGACTGTCGTCGATGCCATCAGGTCGCCGCCGACCTTGTCGCCAACCTTGAACTGATCGAGCGCTTCGCGGGACTTGAAGACGAAGATCTGATAGAGCTCCTGATAGCCGAGGCCCGGCCCGGTTCCGGCCCGCATCGATTGCATGAAGGTGGGCTTCCCGGTCTTGTTGTCGAAAATCACGCCGGGGCCTCTGGCGCCTACCAGCAACACCGCATTGATGGCAGTGATATCGAAAACCCCGTAGCCCGCCGCCTGTTCGATTTCCTTGCGCACGCCGGGATTCTGGCCGTAAAGTCTGGCCAGTGCCTTGTCGGCCATGTTCAGTATCTTGTCACGCTTCTCGGTGATCTGCTCCCGTGTCATGTTCGCTCCCTGTGACATCGAGGGGTTCTGGCAAGCGCCGAGGATGCCTGCAAAGGCAGCGATAATCAGGGAAGTCCTCAGTTTCATGGAAGTATTCTCAAATAGGGTGCCTGCAATATAGCAGCAAAGGCAGACGGCGAGCACTCGGTGGTGAGATTTCTCCAACACCTATCCGGAATTGACGCAAAGTGTCAATTGAATTCTTGGAGAAGTTGCTACCATAAACAAAATCCAGCCTCATTATTGGGAGCTGCAGTTCGACAGGTGAATCGAGAGCACGAGCCATTCAGTATGGGATCGATCGCATGAAACATTTACCAAAGAAAACCGCAGTGAGTCGGGCTTCGTCGGCGGTGTCCGCACCGAGATGGCGGCGGTGGCGACCGACGAATAGGGAACAACCAATGATGAGAGGACTCGCAGCGATTTCGACTCTGCTTGCTGCGGCGCTTTGGGCGTCCGAGGCCGGCGCGTGGGCCAGTACCAAGCGTTTCGGTGGCGCTACCCGGCCTGCGGCGGCGACTTCGAACGCCTATGCGGCGGGCGTAGCAACCGGCAGCGCGAATGCGGCGGCCACTACGTCGGCCTATGAGGCCGGTGTCGCGGCCGGGGCGGCTGGCGCTTCCTACACGATGGGTGTCAATTACGCCACACTGCCCACAGGATCTTTGCCGGTGACGGTCGCCAGAGCCACCTATTACCTTAGTGGCAATACGTGGTTCAAACCCATGTTCGGGGCGAACGGCGTCTATTACCAGGTGGTGCCGACACCCTGACGGATTGTCGGTGCGGCGTGCGAAAATCGGACAGTTCTCGTAAGCCGGGGGTTGAAACATGCGCGTGGTGTTACAACGCGTCCGCGAGGCGTCGGTTGCGGTCGACGGCCAAATTGCCGGGAAAATCGGCCATGGCCTGCTGGTTCTCGCCGGATTCGAGGATGTCGACAGCGTCGGCGATCTCGACTGGATGGCCGGCAAGATCGTCAGGATGCGCCTGTTTTCTGACGACGCGGGTGTGATGAACCGCAATGTCCGGGAAGCGGGCGGCGAGATTCTCGCCGTATCACAGTTCACGCTGTACGCCTCGGTGAAGAAGGGCAACCGGCCGTCGTGGAGCAGGGCGGCGCGGGGAGAAGCTTCGCAGCCCATGTTCCAGGGCTTTGTCGCGAGACTGGCTCAGGAACTCGGCAGGCCGGTGGCGACCGGGTTGTTCGGCGCCGACATGAAGGTCAGTCTGGTCAATGACGGGCCGGTGACGCTTTGCATCGATTCGCGCTCACCGGAGTGAGCGGGCACCGCGGTTCTCGGAGTGGCTGCCGGCGCACCACGGGCGGGCCAGGGGAATCAGTCAGCGACGATGATGACAGGCCGGTTGCTGTAAAACTCGTGGCGCTTGTCGAGCAGCGGGATCGTCGTGCCCTTGAGCCGGTTTTCGTGGAGCAGGGCCAGATCCACGTCGGCCACGACGATCTGTTCCTCGTTGATGACGCCTTCGGCGGCGATCCCGTCACGCGCGAAGTGAAAGTCCGAAGGCGTGATGATCGACGCCTGGCCATAGTGCAGACGCAGTCCGGCGACCGGCAGATTGCCGACGGTGCTGGTCATCGCAACATAGATCTGATTTTCGATGGCGCGGGCGTGGCAACAGTAGCGGACGCGCAGAAAGCCCTGACGGTCGTCGGTGCATGAGGGCACGAAGACTATCTCGGCGCCTTCCTCGGCGGCGCGCCGCGCCAGTTCGGGGAATTCGATGTCGTAGCAGATCAGGATGGCGATCTTGCCGTAGGGCGTCTGGAACACGTTGAGAACGTCGCCATGATCGCTGTTCCACTTCTCCTTTTCCCAGCGTGTGCGGTGGATCTTGTCCTGAAGATGCACGACACCGCCCGGCGTAAACAGAAAGGCGGTGTTGAGCAGTTGGCCGTCGCGAATGTTCGGATGCGTGCCACCGATCAGGTAGTAGCCGTGGCGCACGGCATGCGCGCGAAGCAGCTCGATATAGGGCGTCGTGTATTCCGACAACCCGCGCACGGCACTCGGCACATCGTCGTTGTCCATGAACGACAGCAGTTGTGTGGTGAATAGCTCGGGCAGCAGGACGAACTGCGGGCAGTAGTCGGCGGCGGCGCTGAGCACGAAATCGACCTGTCGGGCAAAGCCGTCCCAGTCTTCGATATGGCGCAGTTGGTACTGGATGGAAGCGATGCGAACCTTCATGGGAAATCCTTTCCTGACAGTTGTGTGGGCCGTGACGGGTCATACTCACGGTTGAGCCAGACGATCAGGCTGGCGTTGCCCAGCGATTCCTGGTCTGACGGCAAGTATCCGTGCAGGATGCCGCAATAGTCGAAGCCTTCGTCGAGCTGAAACCGCAGCACCGGATCGTGGAATTCGCCCCAGATGACGCGCTTGGCGTATTCCCCGGGCGTCATCCTCATGGCATAGCGGGCGTAGCCGGCCAGACGACCGCCGGCGATGATGCGCTTGAGGTTCATTGCCCGGCACAGGTTGCGGCGTGCCTCGTAGAGGGCGTGGCCAATGCCGTGCCCGCGCTCGTCGGGGCTGACGCAAACCTCGGCGCCATAAAGCGTGTGGCCGGAGTCAGGGTTGTGGGTGTCGAAATTGCCGTCGTTGGTGATGGTGGCCCAGGTGTGGTGCAAGCTGTAGCGCTCCCAGACGATGACCAGCGAAACGGCGATTCCGACGAGTCGTTCATCGAGAACTGCGGCGAACTGGCCGCGCGGGAAGATTGCCAGCAGGTTTGCGAACTGGTCCGCGCGGAAAGGCGGAATCGTCGGATAGACGCGGCTCTGAAGGGCAATGGCCGAATCGATGTCGGCGGGGAGCAGGTTACGAATGGTCAGCATCGGAGCCGAAGGGTGCAGGCATCGCCAAGTTTCCTGGATGAACGCGGAGTTTACCGCGCGTCGCAACGTGACGCACGTCAAAGTTAAACGAATTCACGGACGGCGACGCAACGGCTGAGCGCCTGGTTTTTAAGGTACGACGATGACGGCCGAGCGCTCGCCGGCGAACACCAGCCGCTGGCTGAGTGCTTCAGTAACGAAAACCCGCCCGTCGCGGTCAACCCGCAATACCAGGCCGATTCCCATTTTTTTCGCCATTTCGCGCCAGTGGTCGGGGCCGGAGATGAAGATCGGCTTGGACGAGACATCCGACAGCGTACCGGCCTTCGCACCGGCCGGGATCAGTACCGTGACCGCCTGGGTGTGGTCGACCGGATAGCCCGTCCGCGGGTCCAGCAGGTGGGGGTAGCGCTTGCCGTCCACTTCGAAAAAACGCTGATAGTCGCCGGATGTGCCGATCGCTTCGCCGTCGGCGAGTTCGACCGTGGCCATGGGGCCGGGTTGGCGCGGGTGCTGGATGCCGACGCGCCATTTCCGGCCATCTTTGCTGCCCAGGGCAATGACGTTGCCGCCGATGTTGATCAGCGCATTGTCGATGCCCTGGCTGCGCAGGATTGCTGCGGCCCGGTCGAGCGCGACCCCTTTCAGGTAGCCGCCGAAGTCGAGGGCAACGCGGGGGTTGCGGCTGCTGATGGTCTGGCCGGAGATGGTGACGTCGGCGATGCCCGGTCCTACCGCCAGCCACGCTGCGATGGCCGCGGCTGGCGGTAGCTCGGCCTTGAATTCGTCGGCGTGGAAGCCCCACAGCCTCACCAACTGGCCGATGCCGGGATCGAACAGGTGCTCGCCCTGTTGCGACAATGCCTGGGCTTCGCGGATCAGTTCGGCCAGCTCCGGTCCGACCTGGTGCGGTCGACCGGAAATGATGGCCTGATTCAGGGCTGTCAGCTCCGATTCCTGCCAGGCGTGATAGGCACGGTGCAGCCGGTCGAACTCGCGCAGGACACTGGCGATCGCTGTGCGCCCGCGTTCAGGGTCGGCGCTGACGACGAGTACCTCGACGCGGGTGCCGAAGACGTAAGCCTGCTGTTCCTGCAGGGGTGTGCGGCTACAGGCGGCTACGAGCAGCGCGCAGGCGATAATCAGGAAATGGCGCATTCCCGCTCGAGGGCCGCGATGAAGGCCACCGCCGAATCGAAGCCTGTCTGCTGCCGGATCTCGACCATGCAGGTCGGGCTGGTGACGTTGATTTCGGTGAGGTGGTCGCCGATGACATCGATGCCGACCAGCAGCAGACCGCGCTCGCAGAGGACCGGGCCCAGCGCTTCGCCGATCTCGCGGTCACGCGCCGTCAGCGCCTGGGCGATGCCGGTGCCGCCGACCGCAAGATTGCCTCGCGTTTCCCCGGCCTTAGGAATGCGTGCCAGACAATACGGTACCGGCTGGCCGGCGATGAGCAGGATGCGCTTGTCGCCGGCGACGATCTCCGGAAGATAGCGCTGGGCCATGACGGTCCGCCCGCCGTCGCGGGTCAGCGTCTCGATGATCACGTTGCGGTTCGGATCAGTATGCCGGACCCGGAAGATCTGGCTGCCGCCCATGCCGTCGAGCGGCTTGAGGATCACGTCGACTTGCTCGTCGATGAATTGCTGCAACTGCTCGACGTCGCGCGAGATCAGCGTCTCCGGAGCGAATTGCGGGAATTCGGCGATCGCCACTTTCTCCGAATGGTCGCGCAGCGCGCGCGGCCGGTTGAAGACGCGGACGCCGGCGGTCTCGGCGCGTTCGAGCAGCCAGGTGGCGGTCAGGTACTCGTTGTCGAAGGGTGGATCCCGGCGCATGATGACGGCGTCGAAATCGGTGAGCGGTATCCGGTCGCGGCTGATCTCGCGGAACCAGTCGTGGTTGTCCGCCTGCATGTGCAATTGCACCGCCACGCCGGAGACGCCTCCCGGCTGCGCCGATTCAGGCCGGCGCCAGGCCAGCGTCGCGCAGTCGATGGCGAAGACGGCGTGGCTGCGGGTCGCCGCCGCGCGCATCATGGCGATCGACGAATCCTTGTAGGCTTTCAGTCCCGGGAGCGGATCGAGGACGAAGGCAAGATTCAACGGGCGGCAACGGGCCTCGGGAGGTTCATGGCTCATGGCCTGCTTACCCGTTGCCTGCGTCGGCGGACGTGCGTTCGAGTTCGAGGGCGGCGGCCAGACAGGCGAGGCGACCGACGACGCCATAGGCGTAGAAACGGTTCGGCGGCGAATCCGGGTTGCCGGATGCGTAATCCGGGAGGTTGCAGCCGGTGGTGAAGGCCAGCGGCTCGAAATGCATGCCTGGCGCATTGAGGTTCTCGTCCTTGCCGCGGCCGGTATGCACGCGGTAGAAGCCGCCGACCACGTAGCGGTCGATCATGTAGATGACCGGCTCGGCGACCGCCTCGTTCAGCGTTTCGAAGGTATGGACACCCTCCTGGATGATGACCTCGCTGACTTCCAGGCCTTCCTTGCCGACGCTCATCTTGTTGCGCTGCTTGCGGTTCAGTGCAATGACCTCGTCGGCATTGCGCACGGTCATGACGCCCATGCCGTAGGTGCCCGCGTCGGCCTTGACGACGACGTAGGGTGTCTCGGCAATCCCGTATTCGCGATACTTCTCGCGTACCAGATCGAGTACGGCGGTGACGTTGGCAGCCAGACACTCCTCGCCCTGCCGCTCGTGGAAATTGATGCTGCGGCAAACGGAAAAGGCGGGATTGATGCGCCACGGGTCGATGCCGATATCCCGGGCGAAGTTGCCGGCAACCTCGTCATAGGCGGCGAAGTGGTTGGACTTGCGGCGCACGGCCCAGCCGGCATTGAGCGGCGGGAGGACGAACTGCTCGTTCAGGTTGCGCAGGATTTCCGGGATTCCGGCGGAGAGATCGTTGTTGAGCAGGATGGCGCAGGGGTCGAAGCCGTCGAGGCCGAGCCGGTATTGCGAGCGGACCAGCGGTTCGAGCAACAGGCTCTGGCCGTTGGCAAGCTCTAGCGGCGTCGCTGCCGTGATGTCGGGAAGCAGCGAGCCGATCCTGACGTTGAGGCCGGTCCGACGCAGGATGGCGGCGATCTGGGCGACGTTCTGCAGGTAGAACTGGTTGCGCGTGTGGTTTTCCGGGATCAGCAGCAGGTTGCGGGCATCCGGGCAGATCTTTTCGATTGCCACCATCGCCGCGTGCACGCACAGCGGCAGGAAGGCCGGGTTCAGGTTGTTGAAGCCGCCGGGGAAGAGGTTGGTGTCGACCGGTGCCAGCTTGAAGCCGGAGTTGCGCAGGTCGCAGGACGAATAGAACGGCGGCGTACGCTCCTGCCACTGTCCGCGCAGCCAATGCTCGATCTGCGTGCTGCTGTCGAGGAAACGGCGCTCGAGTTCGAGCAGGGGGCCGGTAAGGGCGGTGGTCAGGTGCGGAACCATGGGCGGTCTGGGTGCCGGCAAGGCGTGTGACGGTGGAGGTGAATGTTACACCGCAGGGCAGCGATGCGGGGTTCCGATTCGCGGTCAACCCATTGAAAGCAGGTAGAATTCGGCCCTTCGTCCTACATTCATCCAGCAGATCGGAATCACCGTGCTTGTCGCCGCCAATATCACCATGCAGTTCGGGGTCAAACCCCTTTTCGAGAACGTCAATGTCAAGTTCGGCGAGGGCTACCGCTACGGCCTGATCGGTGCCAACGGCGCCGGCAAGTCGACCTTCATGAAGATCCTGTGCGGCGCCCTCGAACCGTCGGCGGGCAACGTTTCGAAGGAGAAGCACGAGCGCATGGCCTACCTGCGTCAGGACCAGTTCGCCTACGAGGACGAGCGCGTCCTCGACGTGGTGATGATGGGCCACGAGGAGATGTGGGCGTGCATGAGCGAGAAGGATGCGATCTATGCCAACCCGGAGGCGACCGAGGACGATTACATGCACGCCGCCGAGCTCGAAGCCAGGTTCGCCGAGTACGACGGCTATACCGCCGAGGCGCGTGCCGGCGAACTGCTGATGGGCGTCGGCATACCGATCGGGCAGCACAACGGTCCGGTGCGCGAGGTGGCGCCCGGGTGGAAGCTGCGCGTCCTGCTGTGCCAGGCGCTGTTCGCCAATCCGGACATCCTCCTGCTCGACGAACCGACCAACAACCTCGACATCAACACCATCCGCTGGCTGGAGGATGTGCTGAACAATCGCGAGTCGACGATGATCATCATCTCGCATGATCGCCACTTCCTGAATCAGGTGTGCACGCACATGGCCGACCTGGATTACGGCAAGATCACGATCTACCCGGGCAACTACGACGATTTCATGGAAGCGTCGACGCAGGCGCACGAACGCCAGTCGAGTGCCAATGCCAAGGCCAAGGAGCGTATCGCCGAACTTCAGACCTTTGTCCGCCGCTTCTCGGCCAATGCCTCCAAGGCCAAGCAGGCGACGAGCCGCCTCAAGCTGATCGACAAGCTGAAGCCGGAAGACGTCAAGCCGTCGTCGCGGCAGTACCCGTGGATACGCTTCGACTACGAGGACAAGGACAAGCTGCACCGCCAGGCGGTCGAAGTCGAAAAGGTCTCCTTCGCCTACGAGGGAGCGCCGCGCAAGATATTCAGCAATCTCGGCTTCACGATCAACGGCGGCGAAAAGGTCGCCGTCATCGGTGAGAACGGGGTCGGCAAGACGACCCTGCTGCGGCTTCTGATGGGCGAGCTGCGACCGCAGTTCGGTACGATCAAGTGGGCGGAGAAAGCCAGACCCGGTTACTACTCACAGGATCACTCGTCGCTGTTCAGCTCCAAAACGAGCCTGACCGAGTGGATTGCCGGCTACGTCCGCGCCGGCGGCTACGAAGGCGGCGACGTCGAGACGCTGATCCGCGGCACGCTCGGCCGGCTACTGTTCTCTGGCGACGAAGTGAAAAAGCCGGTCAACGTCATTTCCGGCGGCGAGCAGGGGCGCATGCTGTTCGGCAAGCTGATGCTACTCCGTTCGAACGTGCTGATCATGGACGAGCCGACCAACCACCTCGACATGGAATCGATCGAATCGCTGAACACCGGACTCGAGAAATTCCCCGGGACGCTGGTCTTCGTTTCGCATGACCGGGAATTCGTGTCCTCGCTGGCGACCCGCGTCCTCGAGGTCAAGGGCGACGGCTCGATCATCGACTATCTCGGCGGCTATGAAGATTACCTGGCGAGTCAGGGCGTAAACTGACTACTGTGGATTGCCGATGGCGGCGAGGGTCCGGATCAGCCGCACGCAGTCGACATCCGACTGATGGTAGGCCGACTTGACGTATTCGATGTAGGCGCGGTCTTCGGAATCCGGCCGGCTGGCCAGTGTGGTCTGGTAAGCAAAGCGCAGGAAGAGGAAAGCCGGTTCAGGCTCCTCGATCGTGATGGTCAGGCTGCCGCCGGGGTGGGCCGACGAGGGATCGATTTCGAAGCGAACCCAGTGTGCTTCGGCCAGGGTGACACGGTCCCGAATCACCGCCGCGCCGAAATCGAGCTGGCGCAGCAGCGCGTCGGCATGGCGTTCGATGATGACGCAGGATTCCAGTCCGGGCAGGAAGGGAAGCGGGTCTTCGACGCGGTGGAGCAGACCCTGCCAGACCTGTTGACGGCTGAGCGGCGGGATCAGGGAGTTTTGCGGATCGTTGATCTGGATTAGGTGCTCGAACTTCATGTGTCAATGTTAACATCGGCGCCATGCAACTAGAACGAATCCTCCAGAAGCATGGATTCGGCACCCGCAAGGAATGCCGCGCGCTCTGCCGGGACGGGCGGGTGGCGGTCAATGGGCAGGCCTGCGATGAGCCCTTGGCGGAAGTCGATTGCGCCGGGCTGGTGCTTACCGTCGACGGTGTCGACTGGCCCTATGCCGAGTTCGCGAGTCTGATGCTCCACAAGCTGGCGGGCTACGAGTGCTCGCGCAATCCGCAGTTCCACCCGTCGGTGCTCGAGCTGTTGCCGGCGCCGCTGCGCGAGCGCGGGGTGCAGCCCATCGGCCGCCTCGACGAGGACACCACCGGCCTGCTGCTGCTTACCGACGACGGCCAGCTCAACCACCGCCTGTCGTCGGGCAAGCGCAAGGTGCCCAAGGTGTACCTTGCGACGACGAAGCACCCGCTCGACGCGGAGCAGATCGGCCGCCTGCTCGCCGGTGTCGTTCTCAACGACCAGCCGGCGCCGGTCGCGGCCGCCGCGGCTGAAGTCGCTGGCGAGCGCCTGCTGCGCCTGACCGTGACCGAGGGCAAGTACCATCAGGTCAAGCGCATGGTCGCCGCCGCCGGCAACCGCGTCGAGGCCTTGCACCGCGAGGCCGTGGGCGGGTTGTCCCTGCCTGACGACCTGAGGCCGGGCCAATGGCGCTGGCTGACTGCGGTCGATCTCGAAAAATTGGGGAATTCCGCATGACCCTGACCGAAATGCGTTACATCGTCGCGCTCGCCCGTGAACGCCACTTCGGCCGCGCCGCCGAAGCCTGCCACGTCAGCCAGCCGACGCTGTCGGTGGCGCTCAAGAAGGTCGAGGGCCAGCTCGGCGCCGCGCTGTTCGAGCGCACCGCCAGCGATGTCCGCATCACCGCGCTCGGCGAGCGCATTGTCGCCCAGGCCCGGCGCGTGCTGGAGGAGGCCGTCCGCCTCGAGGAGATCGCCGAGGCCACCGGCGACCCGATGAGCGGCCAACTGCGCGTCGGCATCATCTACACCATCGCCCCTTACTTGCTGCCGCAGCTGATCCCCGCGCTGCACCAGCATGCGCCGAAGATGCCACTGTTCCTCAAGGAGGACTTCACCGGCAACCTGGTTCCAGCGCTCAAGGCCGGCGAGCTCGACGTCATCGTCATCGCACTGCCCTTCGCCGAGCCGGGGCTGGTCGCGCAGCCGGTCTACGGCGAGCCGTTCCGTGTCGTCGTCCCCGCCAGCCACCCATGGGTGGGCCGCCAGGAAGTCGCCGCCGACGATCTGGACGGCCAGAACCTGCTGCTGCTCGGGCAGGGCAACTGCTTCCGCGACCAGGTGCTCGAATCGTGCCCGCGCCTGGCCGGCGATGATGCGCTCGATCACGCCATCGAAGGTAGCTCGCTGGAAACGATCCGCTACATGGTCGCCAGCGGCGCCGGCGTCGCGGTGATGCCGAGCAGTGCCGCCGACCCGTTGGCCGACAAGGAGCCACTGGTGCGCGTCCTGCCCTTTGCCGGCGACCCGCCCCGGCGCACCGTCGGCCTCGTCTGGCGCGTCACCTTCCCGCGCCCGCAAGCGATCGACGCCGTGCGCGCCGCAGTGCTGTCCTGCTCTTTGCCAGGGGCGACGCCAGTGCGCTGAGTTTCACGTGGAACGATGGGTTCGTGAGGTTAGTTCCGGCTAGGAAGAGACGGCGAAAGAGTCTGCCGGAAGCGGTCATCGAAGCGGCCTGGGTGTATGCTATCGACCTAGCCTCGGAAGTACCGCCTTTCACGGTTCTTTTAATGCTGGATAGAATCCCCCTGCATACGGCGCAATGCCTGGCACAGTAAGGCTTGCAGTAT